>Ga0116231_10014965_pt1 | contig 10198 bp, 6 predicted proteins | sample S1TSphgellanicum_2_FD_89695 | JGI IMG/M metagenome (GOLD analysis project Ga0116231, IMG submission 89695) | Host-associated microbial communities from peat moss isolated from Minnesota, USA - S1T2_Fd - Sphagnum magellanicum MG | ecosystem: Host-associated > Plants > Peat moss > Unclassified... | reverse complement strand
TGTTTGTTTGCTTGTTTGTTTTTTCTTTTCTCCATCTCTAAGTACTAAGAGCATCTCCACCAATGCCCCCCTCATTTGAGCTCATGGATCAACTACTGAAAACTCAGTTGTTCACGCATATCACCCTTGTAAAAGGCTTTAACATTCAGCCTAAAAGTTCCATTTTTGTCACCATTCATTTTTGCATTATTCTACTATTATTATTTGTCCTCTAATTTAATGATATAAGTTCACAGCTAGAGATGCTCTGATTAAGGGTACTTACAATTTACAGAAATTTGCCCTAATTTTTTTTGTAGTGTATTTAGATGACCATTGTTAGGCGCAAGAACTCCGGGAATGATGAAGGTACCCATGTTGTTGGTGTGGGTGCCTTATGAATGGCCTGCTACATCATCCATGAATGGCATTTCTAGGTGCTGGTTCACTCTGGTCCATGAATTTCTCTAAGATTTTTTGGGTATTTATTGTATTGAATTTTTCAACGTCAAAATTGTTCAATTCTCAATCAAAATTCTTCATCGGAGGTGAAAACATTCCAAAAATCATGTCATTGCACTCATCACAGCCATCTCATTGCACTCATCATGGGCCATCTCATTGCACTCATCATGGGCCATCTCATTGCACTCATCATGGACTTCCAATGATACCAAGAGCACAACTGGAGATATGGTGGTTTGAGAGATCTCAATGTGACAAACAAGGCATCAAAAACAAGCTGGCCCTACCAATAGATAAGATGTTGTTGTGCATCTACCTACTGTGTCCACACTCTGAACACCAAAACAATCCATTCCAATCTAAACAGTCTAAACACTTTCACCAAAGAAACCTGTTCCTGTAATGTGAAACCGGTTCTAATAACGTAAAACTTCCAAAAGTTGGATCCAATATGATAGTCCCTGTCCCTGTGGGGGTAGGGCCCCCAACAAACCAAAGAAACAAACAAACAACCTTCTTTAATAGATAAATGTTCAACCTTTGAAAATTTAAACTACAGTCAGACCTAGTGTTAAGGTTCATTAGTGTTGTAGGCTAACATTTAGATAATAACATTATGTTAAAGAAAATGATTTATGTTAGTTAGCACTGACCTACAAGCAAGCAGGGGGTTTTTCTTTTTCCAATTTTGTGAAGTAGCTGAAGTGGTGATCATCCATAAGTTGATTTAGCCAGATCTGGCTATATATTAGTTATAAAAATTAAGAAATTTTATATTCTTGACTACTGACTCAAACTTATCATATTAAAATTTAGTGATTTGAATTTTATTTTTCAAAATCTAGAAAATTTTGGGTTATTTTTTTCATGGAAAATCCTTTGAATAGATCAAAATCATATTTCTCAAGTTGAAATTTGACGAAATTTTGCCTCCTGAAAAGGGGGGGGGGGAAAAAAAAAAGCCACCTACAAGTTACTTAACTCTTTTGTATCCATTCACACCTTGGAATACCACGGAGAAACATTTTGTTAACTTTCACCATGCTGGTAACCCACGCTATAAGGAGTAGGTCCCATATATAGGTAGGTAGTTTGGAAGGAAAATAGCTAAGAATTTCAGGTAAGTAATTGGTTTTTATTTAGGTAATGGCTGTTTTTACTACCTACCTACCAACAGCTTGCTTGTGGGTAGTAAAACAAAAAGCGGCTGAGCTAACTTACCATGATTGGTTACGGAACTGGAACCTAACGGAAAACTGTTTCCTGACTACTGACCATCCATCCTTCATGGTGCGCTCGTGAGGTGCTGGTTCAAAAGATTATTAAAAGAGGCCACAGTGAACCAGCACACACCAGTGCACTGTGAAGGATGGATGGTAAGTGGTCAGGAAACAGTTTTCTGTTGGGTTCCAGTTCCCTAGCTAATCATGGTGGTTAGCTCAGTGCGTTTTTAAAAAAAAATCTACCTGCCTACTAACAACCCACTTGCGGGTTGCTAGTAGGTAGGTAGGAAAAAGAACCCTTACCCATGTATAAACCATTTACTTACTACCTAATAGTTACCTATTTTCCTACCTATCTACCTATATATGAGACCTACTTCTTACAGAATTTGGTTACCAAGGTGAAACCAAATATTAACTCGGTTGAGGTTCATCCACAACTGAGTAAGAATGGGCATCCAGTATAAGCTCCCTATTAAGGTGATCTACACCCTCCGATCACCTCATTCATTTCCTCTATACTTGATCTTTCAACTCTACTGTAATTTTTTTTTCTGGGTTTTGATCTTTGCTGTCTATTTCAAAAAACATATTTTATCAAAATATTTTATTTAGTGACTTCTTTCCTTCATATTTGAAACCCTTACACAATTATGTTATTTGTCTGCTTAAATGGTTTGTGTGGGTCCCTGAGAAATAAGTGTAATGTTGATATGTAACATTCCATGGTGTTTTATTGTAATCTTGATTCTAGGGTTCAAAATTCCAACGAAGGTTTCAAGTTTTGATTGACTCATATTACAATTTGAGTATGGAACAATGCATTTTCAAAAAATCTGACAATGAAGTGTATATATCAACTATATAAATATAGTATCATATAACATCAAAATTCAGTTTCTTTCACAAGCTAGATTTCCTAACTATTTCACTGAAGTATGGTCCACTAGTATTTCAACTATCATTTCACTTCTATTTCTTCCTATTTTTTCCTATTTTTTCTCCAAATCTTGAATCCAAAGCTTTCCAGTTTTACTTTCAAGTTATTGTCAATAGTGAGAATTTTGTTATTGTGCCATATTTTCAAATTGCAAGAATGTATGAACATTAGTTACATGCATGCCTCTTTGAGAATCCCAATATTCAAAATGTGTATCAAATTTGGAATAATTAATAGCCAAATTCTAGTCAAATCAGCTGCTAGAGACACACACAACACACTCTAATGGTGCTTCATTGAAACTGACAAAGAGGCATTCTGCTGATCAGGGCACCATAGGATTAAGGACCACATCCAGGGACCAAAATTGGTTAATTTACCCCCCCACCCTTTGGTCATCCAGGGTCAACTTAAACCACCACTAATTGTCATTTCTTGGTCACAGGAATGATGTGTTGATTCTTCAAAAGATACTAGTAGTTGTTTCCTTCATCTGAAATCTGACAAACGGATTGATTTGATTAGAGCTTCCCAAAGTTTGAAAAGCTTCGGGACTAGATCTAGGAATGCACCATTTTGGCATGGTCTCAGTTCGTAGCCTACTAAGTTGCTTGGAATTCATCATAAACCCAAATGTGGTGGGTATTCCAGATCACTGAACTTTTGTTACCTTACCCATAGTGTAGGCCTGTCTCAAATGTTTCGCAAGGCAGCCAGTCTTTCCTCCAAATTGTCCACTCCCAAGCTGAAGCTTGTCTCCCAAAGAATTCACATCAGGAGTATGTCAGATCAGGAGAACATATAGGTTGCCCACCTGATGAAGAAAGACCCGCTACAACTACACTGACTAATCTGTGATGAAGCCTCAGATGCATATTGAAAACTTATGGTTCTGGAGCATAGGCACTCCTAAATGATAAAAGGCCACAATCTGTCAACATTTCCCATATCAGTGCTGGCCAACTATGTTGAACACATGCCAAGACATGTACATCCTTCTAGCCTGTGGGCAAGGAGAAACACACAGTACCTATGTGGTGTCCCGCATGAAGTTCTGCAGAGGAAATATCAAAGACTGTACCTTCCAGCATTTTGAGGTCTTTCTTTCCCCACAATCTTGCCCTTTGGTGCTGATGACATCTGCAATATGGAAGAGAACTACCTCGTTTCAAGCTTTCAACTTTTGTGCAGATTTTTTTTTTGGCTTGCAAATCAGTTGGATGACTGCAGTAATGTATCACTTTTAAAATATCTGATTGAGACCATTTCATCTGTGAAAATTGAAATCAGATATATGAATCTTCCTTACCTCGTACAAATAGTCTTGAAGCATACTGTACACATGCAAAAGAGGTATGCTAACTGAATTAACAATAACCTCAGAATGAAGGAAGCATGGGATTCAAACTATAGCAGGCAATACCTGTGTTGCAACATCTACTCCAATTTCATCAAGCACCTGCAAGACCAAATTGATCATGATGAGAATCCACAAAAAATTATACAGATATGAAACTGCAGAGAGAACTCCACACACTTCAGTTCTGGCCAGCCAAAACAAACAAGACATGGATCTTACTAGTATCACTCACAAAGTATTGGGACATATTTATATCTATGTGTAATTGTCCACAGATTGCTTTGGCGTCCTAAGAACTGTAACTGATAATGTGGCAGCACAGAAAATACCTGGTTGGTTAGTTCTTCTGTCTCCTCCTCTGCTTCATCATCATCAAGGGCATCATCGATAGAATCGGACATCATCTCCATCTGTCATGTATGACCGTCCCATTGCAAATTCATATTTTCCACAACAATGAATAGAAGAAGATGCTGGCACAAACAAGGATCACTCCAGCCCAACATTCTTCCTGCAAAGTAGTAACCTTGAAATCGTTTTTGACAGAAATTCATGACAGAAGGTTCTGTTGGATGTGAACTAACCGTCATACTGATTTGAGCTGACTGTTTCTGGAACTCCTGCATCACCTTGGCCTGTTTTGCAGGCTCCACTTTCTGCTCCAAGCATATCTCAAAACTGTCATTTCCTCCCAGACTTGCACTCTTGACTACTTGCACCACAACTCTTCCCCATGTCTTTGCACAGAGCTATTTCTTATCCACTGTTGCTTCATATATGACAAATTGAGCTACTATAGGATCAACTCTAGCGTCATTAGTCTCTCTACATAACTAAGTTTCAACAATCCAGCAACTGTCTTCATGAAGATTAGTAGGCAGATTACTTGATGAACTCTGCAGAGGATATTACAAGGGATGTGCTACTCAGGAAAGAAGTGTACCTTGTTCATGGAGGCCATAGCTTTTGTTGCCCCTTTCATGGCTCCTGCCACTGCTGTGTTTGCATGCATGGCCTATATTCCAACCCATTTCTCAAACAAGTTTGAGCAGAAATACAAATCATATCATAGGCCTCACTTTTAAAAAAGAAGCTGAAAGCATAGTGGTTTAGCAAGAGCCACAACTGGGATTTAGAGAGAACAGCTGTAAAGCTGATACTGATGTACATGTGGGTGAAGAGAGCTAAAAATTTACACGTCAAAAAAGTTCTTTCAAAGATTGCTTCGTCAAAAAGTATGTCTATTAAGGCATAGGAACTTGTGCAACATACTGTGAATAGACTAGTCAAAGCTGCCTACCTACTTCAACCAGTTATCCCTCTCACCTGTGTGTGAGTAGCCACACCCCGCATCTGCGCACGGCTGCCCTGAAGCTTTGCAATCTGCTGGCGTAATCTTATCAACTGCTGAGCCAGTATCTTTGTTGCAGCCTGGTTGACACACATCTCTCTCAGAAAATGTGTTGAGTTGATTACTGCTAGGAGTTGATCAAAGGTTGCTTTTAAACTAAGCAAAAATTCAGTTTTGTCCTCACCAATCACAGGTCATGAAGCTCTTCACCTTTCCAGAAGTGGGAATATGTTATAATGATACTCACATGCAGGCCTGCACAACATCTATGCTTCATAAAAGTATGAGCTTCATCCTGTTATGAGGACAATCAGTAGAACTTCTGGTGGTTGTCCTCTGTGACAACATCAAATGAACAAATTTAGCTGGGGCAAAACACACCTCATTTCCAGTTTTGGCAGTCTTCTTGATCTCTGCAACAAGTTTCTTCTCCTGCAAGCACCCACATCCATGCGATCAGAAAATGCAAGTTATCATGATTTCATGGTCACTTTACAACTTAAACTGTATTTTCACTGCAAACATGACAATGGGTGAAGGTGAATTTGGTCCAAATCTGCTCACATGATTTTCAATGAACTCCAGAGGATTTTCAAGTACGAAAAGAGTTCTGAGGGCACTTTTTGGTACCTCTAATTGCAATGATCCAATCTCGCGTTCAATCCCTGCAAAATCATGGCAATTCCAATGCATAATTTAAAGACCTTGATGAGAACCAGTGCCACTCTGAACTGTTGTTTCTCATATGCACTCAAAATATCTTAAAATGTATTATACCGTACATCCAACAACACAAAAAGAGAGTAAGCGTATAGAAGAGGCAAGTACAGGGGAAGTCAAACCAAGTTCAGCTGACTGTCACAAACTTCTTTGGGTCCTCTACATGACTCAATTGAGAATCATCTCAAGGACAAACAGATTCAGATACCTCAATGCTTTATTTGAAGGATTGTCACACACTTTGCTGAATTGAGCTTCTAACTGTTAGTTTCTACAACAAGAAACTCATTGAGGCGAATATTAAGTACCTCTTGTGGCAACTGACATCTCTCGCTTACTTACCCGAAGTGCCTCTGCACACAGGAACATTTTGTACCAATCCCACATAAGCATGTTGTACACCGAACTTGATTGAGGATTGTGTTCTCAAAACTGGGACATGAAAACAATAACCTCATTCCACAGAAAGTATACACACACAAAAAGACACAATAGAAGAAGCAACACTTGTGGAATAGCCTGAACAGGCATGCTATTCCACATAGAGCTCCTAAAGGACTTTGAAGTTTGGATTTTCATACATTCTGTATATGTGGCACAATACCGGTTGAGGAATTGCTTCCAAAACTAGAACACAATCATTTACTTTTCTTCTGAGAAAATGCAAACTACATCATTCCAAGACATTCAGAAATTGCTTTGTATCATTCCCCTATCCACAAGTTGTACATGCACAGCTACTACTTGATTCCAATCAGGGCTAGGTTTCCTAGTGGAGGAGCGTTTCCCACAAAACTGAGTTTGATGATAATGTGACAAGCTGAGCTCTAGACACCAACTTATTGATTGCAATTCTCCGATGTCAGAGAAATGTATTATGCGATTGTAGAAGAAAACTCCACAACAACAGTTTGAAGATAACCGTTGTGTCAGTTCAGCCCCAAACCAACACACATACCACAGAAATGAGTGTAGTCCTGACGTCGGCTAACACTTTCGCCGCCGCTGGAGAAGAACGAGATCGACAGAAAGCTACGCTTTAATAGACTCCACAGATATTTACGAGAAGATTGTTGACATCGAAAAAGTTCTAGGAGCCTCAGGAAACGAGGAACAGACAGCAGCGAGAGAGAGAGAGAGAGAGAGAGAGAGAGAGAGAGAGAAGAGTTTTATGATTGAGGTTTCTTTTCAGCATTTTACCTTTGGCATCTGGTTTTTTCTTGAACAGATTCATCTTCCGGTATTCTCCACTTCTTCCACCTCCTGTTCTGTTCTGTTGTTCTCTTCTCGGAAAATGGAGCAACCAAAAACCGGATCCAGAGACAAAAACAGCCACACACAAAAAAAAAGGGGAAAAAAAAAAAACAATCAAGAGTTCTTTTACTTCTTCTTCTTCCGGACCTCCTGAACTAATAAGTCTCTGACCTACTCTCTCTTCTCTCTGTCTGCACCAAATGCAACTGGACTTCCTCCGTCATACTTCGCTGTGAGACAAAAGTCGGTTTCATCTCACACAAACAAAACGTAGAAAAAAATCGACGAAACACGCACATTCCTTTGACGATGAACGAAATCACGTACAGAAGAGATGCAAATATACACACACAGACGTGAACCGCATTAAGCACCTATATCGAGAGATGGAAGGACGTCATTGAAGTGTGCACGGGCCGAAATTCGGCGGCGACGAGAAAGCTGCAGAAGAAGTGTAGAGGACGGACGACAGGGGGAAAGAAGAAGCTCTGTATGTGCGACCGTGCGTGCGTGTTTTTCCGTTGAAGCTGCAACGGCTGTTTTGAATATGCTGCTGCTGTAATCCACCTTGATACGGACCCCAGGTGGCCCCAATCAGCCTTCCCAAGGACCCTTCCTTTATGTCCTAGTCCTTCGTTAGGTCCTTAATCGGCTGTTGTTATTTATACTTGATGGGAATTTCACCATTTTTTTTGTCCTCCCCCGCGCGTTGGTCAGGGGAAACCATGGTTATACAGCAGTTCCCTTGGTTTTTAACTCCAGTAAGTGGCCAGGCTGAACCAGCATCCACACTGGTGGTACCTTCACACCTCTTTGTGGGAAGCCTCTTATGATGCATTCACACTTGATGTTAAGTCAGAGTTCCTGGGCTTGGCCGGTTGAAATCTTTCACCTTTGAAGGTCCTCGTTTTGAAGGTCGCCATCAATTCACCAAAGTCGGGCCTATTCATCTTTAGGAGGACTTCCAATTGTTCCGGGGTGAATAGGACTAAGCTCCTTTGTTCCTCCTCACTTTCGGGCTCATCTTAATTTTCCCGGGTCCTCAGTTCCGATAAGACTATTCGATCTTCGACGGGCTCCTTCAACAAAGAGTTTTGTGCTTGCTTACGGTTTTTCTTGGGTGCCATCCCAAACTCCCAAGAAGTGGATCGAGCTCACCAGAGCTCTGATACCACATGATGCGCTCCTAAGTCCCTTGTTGAACCCACTTGAAGGTCCAACTATGTAGAGCTGCGGAAAGTTGGGACTTGGGGGCCGCTCCCGACTTCCAACACTAAAAGGGGGTAAAAGGCGTGTTAAAAGTCCTGAGATTAGACTAAGAAGAGAGACTAGATTATCAAGCTTGAATCTGCATCCAAAACCAACCACAAGAGGGTTAATTAACATTCGGGAACTCCCTTGGGTGTTGGGACAAGCCACGGGCACTTTGACACACAAGACTCACCACGGCCCGGACTCGAGGGAAGCCACCACCTTCCCCCATATAGTATTCTCTACAGCTGTCCACCAAGGCTACATCCAAATGGCTCTTTTTCCCGAGACTCCCAAGTTGTAGTCCTGAAATTGTCCTAGGTTGGAGTCCTGGGACTTTGGGAGCTCATATCTCCTGGCTCCGACCTCCGATTGGAGTGAGGTCTAAACCAAAGTTGTAGCTCTCATTGAAAGCTTTTCCAACGTCATGTCGCACTCCTTCAGCCGACATTGGGAAGAGGTCGATTCTCGATTTTTAGTGGTCGGGAGTCAAACTGTAAGTTTGACTCCGACCCTTCTTTTGCCCATAACTTGGGCTGAAGATGTCCAAATGGCACATGCGAAGCCATTTTGGGCATCTACACTTCAAGACCTTTCCATTGATATAAAGAACATCTCAATGCGAGGTGTTTTGACCTTTGAACTCGAACCCTAAATTTTCGAGAGTCCCAAAGGACTCCAACTTCCCACTTTTGGGAGTGTGAGTTTCATCCTCACACTTATCGCAAAGTGGGGTTGCGACAATAATGGTCCATTATAATATGCAACCACCCTACTATGACATGCAAGTCGATGATTCGAGATCTCAATGGTGACATGTTAGTTCTTGATCCATTCGAGTGTGTGTTCAATAATAAAAACATAATTTTGCCACCTTGGATCATGTGTATAATCATTTCATTGAAAAGGAAACCAAACATCTTTGCTTGATTGATCTCACATGGTTTGGATCATTACGATGATCATTGGGACCATAAGCACATTCATACCTACAAAACATATGAACAATGAATATCATGTGTTTAAGAAATACATGTCAAAATAATAAAACAAGAATGTCATGTTATACCAAGTATGGCTTTAGTGATTTTTATTGATGGGTTTTTTATATCCTTTTGCAGGGCCAACTTCTTGTGTATGTTCCATTCCATCGGGGTTTTTGCATCACCTTGTTCACCTTCTAGGAATTTGGACACACGTGCATGTGGTATGTAGGCAATTTTAATCGATGCTTTGTTTGCCCACATGTGCCTCATTCAGTCCACACCAAGTCCATGTTTGAAAGGGGGATTTTGTTCAATTTTGGACTTGTATTGATTGTGATTTGGGAATTTGACCCATGTTTGTAAAAAAAAAGCACCTGCATTACCTTTTTCCTTCATTAAACTATTATTACTAGTGGTACCTGTGACCTTCGGACATTCGTGGCTATGCCACTCAAGCCACCCCAAACGCGCAGTGGTTCCGACTGACGTTGTGCGGGTATCGGAACCAACTGTGTGTACCCTCAGGTTATCAGTCCGGGTATTTACTCCCTTACCCGACGTGAGAAAACCCAAAACCCCGGTTCTGACATTTTGAACCTTGGTTCCCGAAAGTTTTGGAAATTTTCGAAAACACGCTATTCTATATAACCACCGGTTCTTTCGATAGTT
>Ga0116231_10014964_pt1 | contig 10201 bp, 8 predicted proteins | sample S1TSphgellanicum_2_FD_89695 | JGI IMG/M metagenome (GOLD analysis project Ga0116231, IMG submission 89695) | Host-associated microbial communities from peat moss isolated from Minnesota, USA - S1T2_Fd - Sphagnum magellanicum MG | ecosystem: Host-associated > Plants > Peat moss > Unclassified... | reverse complement strand
GAGCTGGGTGGCGATGGCGCGGCCGGTGAGCGCGATCTCGCCGGCGGCCAGCCCGGCGGCGGCGCCGAGCATCTGCGACGCCCAGCCCAGCGAGGGGTATTTCGGCGGCTTGCGGGTGCGTTCGCTCTCCAGCAGATCGAAAAACAGCACCTCGCGCAGCGCCGCATCCGCCGTCTCGGGAATGTCGAGGCCATAGACGACATCGACCTTGTGACCCAATCCATGCAGGGCGTGGCTGAGCGCGCGCGCGTAGGTGGCGATGCCGGTGCCGCGCGGGATCGCCAGGTTGAGGCCGTCGAGTCCGATGCGCGCGGGCGCCTGGGATAGAGGCTGGGTCGGCAAAGTCATGCTCTCTTCCATCGGTGCGCCGCGGGACGTAGCCGCGCATGGCCCGGACCGGCAAGCCGGGGCGGCCGGACCGGCCTGGACAGGAGGGAGGCGACTGGCTACCGGTTTCCCGAACGCGGGACCCCGCTCCCTCTGGCCACACCAGGCCCGCGTATGGAACCGACATGACACGACGCGCCGCCCGGCTGTGCTGCTCGACCCTTTCGCTCGTCCTGCTGCTCTCGCCGCTGCTGGCCGGATGCGACAGCCTGCCGACCTCGGGGCCAAGCAACGGCGAGGTGCTGGACCGCGCCCTGGCGGAGAACAACCAACTCGGGATCCACCTGATCGACCTGACCCCCGCCATCGTGCGGGAACTGGGCAGCCGGCCCGAGCCCTCGCTGAGCATCATCGACCGGCTGCGCACCAACCGCCCGGTGGACCAGCTGGGGCCGGGCGACGTGCTGTCGGTGTCGATCTACGAGGCCGGCAACGGGCTGTTCAACACCCAGCGCGCCCTGTCCAGCGGCGAGGCCGCGTCGGGCTCGACGGCGGAGACGCTGCCCCGGCTCCAGGTGGACCGCAACGGGCTGATCATGGTGCCCTATGCCGGGGAGATCAGCGTCGCCGGGCGCACCACCACCCAGGTGCAGCGGCTGATCGAGAGCCGCCTCGCCGACAAGGCGGCGGACCCGCAGGTGGTGGTGAGCGTGCTCACCAACGCGTCGAACATCGTCTATGTCTCGGGCGACGTGAAGCTGCCCGGCCGCTACCCGCTTTCATTGGCGCATGAGACGCTGCTCGACATCATCGCGCTGGCCGGCGGGCCGACCCACAGCCCGCAGGACACGGTGGTGAAGGTGAACCGCCGCGGCCAGGAGGCGACCACCTCGCTGACCCGCATCCAGACCATCTCCGCCGAGAACATCCCGGTGGAGCCGCAGGATCGCATCCAGGCGGATTACCTGCCGCGGACCTATATCTCCTACGGCGCGACCGGGCGGGTGGCGCAGCTGCAATTCGACGCCGCCACGGTCTCGCTGGCCGAGGCGGTGGCGCGGGTGGGCGGGCTGGACGACAACCGGGCCAATCCCGAGGCGGTGTATCTGTTCCGCTTCGAGCGGCCGACCAACGCCGAGACGCTGGGCCTCGCTCCCACCGCCCCCACGACAGCGGCCGCCACACCGGCCGCCACGCCGGGGGCGATGCCCCAGGGCATTCCGGTGATCTACAAGGTCAACATGCGCGACCCGCAGACCTATTTCGCGATCCAGCAATTCGCGATGCAGGACAAGGACATGATCTACATCGCCAACGCGCCGACGGTGCAGCTGTACAAGTTCCTGTCGCTGATCTACACGCTGGTGACCCCGGCGGTGACGGCGAAGACCATCACCAACTGAATCACCCCGGCCAAACCGGCCCGCTATAACCCGGCGGGGGAAAGTTTGATTATGCGCCCGGGTTGCGGTAGGAGTTGCGGATGGACGGCTTAGACGTTGCAATTGCAGCCGACTCCCAGCGGCGCGCGAGCTACTCCCACCGGCCCACACGGCCGGCGCCCAGGCGCCGCCTGCGCCGCCATCTTCCGTTCTTCCTGCTCGTCATCCTGCCCACCGCCATCGCCGGGGGCTATCTCTATGGCGTGGCGACCGACCAGTACATGTCCGAGGCGCGGTTCGTGGTGCGCGGCCCCTCGCAGCAATCGCCCGGCATGCTCTCCGGCCTGCTGGAATCGGCCGGCGTCTCCCGCGCGCAGGACGATACCTACGCGGTGCAGGACTACATGCTCTCCCGCGACGCGCTGGCAGAACTGGTGAAGCAGGAGGGGCTGAAGGACGTGTTCGCTCGCCCCGAGGCGGATCTGCTGTCGCGCTTTCCCCGCTGGGGCGGCGGCGACACGTTCGAGCATCTGTTCAAATACTATCTCGACCATGTCGACGTGACGGTGGATTCCACCACCGGCGTCTCGGAACTGACGGTGACATCGTTCCGCCCCGGCGATTCCCAGCGCATCGCCGCCGCCCTGCTCGCCGCCGGCGAGCGGCTGGTGAACCGGATGAACGACCGCGAGCGGGAGAACGCGCTGCGCGACGCCCGCAAGGAAATCCAGATCGCCGAGCAGCGGGTGCAGGACGTGTCCTCCCGCCTCGCCGATTTCCGCAACAAACAATCGCTGCTCGATCCAAACAAGCAATCCGTGCCGATGCTGGCGGCGATCGCCAATCTGCAGGCCAAGCTGAGCTCCGTGAAGCTGGAACTGTCGCAGCTGCAGCCCAACAGCCCGCTGCTGGCGAGCACGCGCCAGCGCGCCGCCGCCCTGCAGGCGCAGATCGAGAGCGCCAAAAGCGAGATCACCGGCAGCGACAGCTCCCTGGTGCCGAAGATTCGTGAATTCGACATGCTGACGCTGGAGCATGACTTCGCCGAACGCCAGCTCGCCTCGGCCACCAACTCACTGGAGACCGCGCGGATCAACGCCAACCGCCAGCAGCTTTATCTGGAGGCGGTGGTACAGCCGAACGAGCCCGACTATGCGGCCTATCCGCGGCGGCTCAGAGCGTTGGCCATCGTGTTCGCGACTTTCTTCGGGATCTATGCGGCCGGTGCCCTAATCATTTCCGGCGCGCGCGAGCACAAGCTGGTTTGAGGCCAGCGCCGTGACAACGCTGTTGCAGTCCTTCGCGGTTCAGGGAACGGTGATCTGGGCCCTTATCTTGCGCGAGATGCAGACCCGATACGGGCGGGAGAATATCGGTTTTCTGTGGATTGTCGGCGAGCCGATCATCTTTTGTGCCGGCGTTGCCATTCTCTGGACGTTGATCCGTCCGTCTCATGAACATGGATTGCCGATGACCGCCTTCGTCGTCACTGGCTATGTGCCGCTGACGATGTGGCGCCATTGCGTGGGCCGCGGCGTGAAGGCGTTCGAGGCCAACGGTGCCCTGCTGTTTCATCGCCATGTCACGCCCCTCGACATCCTGTTGGCGCGCTGGGTGCTGGAAGTGGCCGGCACTCTCCTGGCCGGTGCGATCGTCGCATTCGGCGCCATCTTCCTTGGTTTCATGGAACCGCCTGTAGATGTTGGCCTGCTGTTCCTTGGCCTGCTCTTCCAGATGGTGTTCTGCCTCGGGTGCATGATGCTGATCGCCTCGGCCAGCGAACGATCAGACCTGATCGAGAAATTCATCTCGGCGGTAATGTATCTCTCGATACCGCTCTCCGGGGCCTTCGTCATGGTCAGTTGGATCCCTGAGAAATATCAGTGGATCCTGCTCCTTTCACCCAGCGTGCAATCCATCGAGATGGTACGGGCGGGACAGTTTGGGCCCGCCGGCCACGCGATTTACGACGTCATTTATGCAACATGGAGCATTGCGCTGCTGTCACTGTGGGGCCTGTCCCTCACCTTGAGGTCGCGCCGCTTCATCACCGTCATATGATCAGCTGCATCGACATAACCCATGAATACCCCGCCCATGGCGGCCGGCGGCGTGTTCTTGACCATGTCAATTTTGATCTCGAACCTGGCCAGAAACTGGGCATTCTCGGGCGTAACGGGGCCGGCAAATCAACGCTCGTACGTATCATCGGCGGTGTGGAGATCCCGACCGCTGGCGAGGTACGACGTAGCATGAGCGTTTCCTGGCCGCTGGCTTTCAGCGGCGCATTCCAGGGCAGCCTGAGCGGTATCGATAATCTGCGGTTCATCTGCCGGATCTATAATCTCGACTACGACAGCACCCGCGCCTTCGTGGACGATTTTGCCGAATTGGGTCGCCAATTAGGCGAACCGGTGAAGACCTATTCCAGCGGGATGCGCGCACGCCTTGCCTTTGCGCTGACTATCGCCATCGAGTTCGACTGTTACCTGATCGACGAGGTGATCATGGTCGGCGACGCGCGGTTCACCCGCCGCTGTCAGGAGGAGCTGTTCGAAAAGCGCGGCGACCGCTCGATCATTCTTGTATCGCACGAAATGAACTTCATTCGCACCGTATGCGACAGCGCCGCGGTCATCCATAACAGTCACTTTACAATGTGTGATTCGGTTGCGGACGCCATTTCGTTCTATGACAGCTTGTAGATTTGCAGGGCCATGCCCCCTCTAACTCGGCGAACCCAGCAAGTGTACGGACGGGAACGCCAAACCGGAATTGGAGCTCACGTTCGTTAATGTTACGGTCGCCCGACACACGTTTACCGGCCAGTCCAGAATGAGAGACACGCTGCCTCGAGTTGGCGAAACATAGTGGCCTTCACTCCAGCCCTATAATATTCCCCATTCAGCAGGATAATCGTCATGGGAAGCGATGCTCCATGAGCGTGTAAACGCACGTGAGCGTAGAGCCGTAACGAAGCGGGTCGTCCGGCCAGAGTTTAACCAGAACATTTTCTGTTTGCGTCAAGGATAAGCTATGCCCACAGCTCTCATCACAGGCGTGACCGGCCAGGATGGCGCCTACCTGTCTCAATTGCTGCTACAAAAGGGATACCGGGTGGTGGGCCTAATGCGGCGTTCCGCCTCTTCCGACGTCATCGGCGAAAGACTGCGCTGGTTGGGTATCCTGAACGATGTTGAACTTGTCGATGGTAATCTGATTGACCTGTCCAGCCTGCTCCGCGTCCTGCAATCCTATAAACCCGACGAAATCTATAACCTCGCGGCGCAGAGCTTTGTCGCCGCCTCATGGCAGCAGCCATTGCTGACTGGCAGCGTGACAGCGCTCGGCGCAGCAAACATGCTGGAGGCAGTACGCCTCGTTCAGCCGCAGGCACGGTTTTACCAGGCTTCCAGCAGTGAGATGTATGGGCTGATTCAGGAACCGAAGCAGAACGAAAAGACGCCCTTCTATCCTCGAAGCCCGTATGCAGCCGCCAAGCTTTATGCCCACTGGATGACAGTGAACTATCGCGAGAGCTTCGGTTTGCATGCCAGTAGCGGCATCTTGTTCAATCATGAGAGCCCGCTTCGCGGCATTGAGTTCGTCACCCGCAAGGTCACGGACGGGGTCGCGCGCATAAAACTTGGGCTCGCAGCTGAGTTGCGACTGGGTAACATGGAGGCAACGCGCGATTGGGGGCATGCGCGAGACTATGTGCGCGCCATGCAGCTGATGCTCCAGCAGGAGAAGCCGGACGACTACGTGATCGCCACGGGCCGCACCACATCTATCCGCGATCTTTGCCAGATTGCCTTCGGCCATGTCGGGCTGGATTACCAGGACCACGTTCGTACCGCCTCGCACCTTATTCGGCCGGCCGAGGTGGACGTACTGTTGGGCGACTCGACAAAGGCACAGACTTCCCTGGGATGGACCCCCGCGACGTCCCTGGAGGACATGGTGGCAGAGATGGTCGAAGCGGATTTGGCGCGCCATCGGGCACGTATGACCCGTTGAGGTATGGCGGTGCTCCGCCGTGTTCTGGTGACAGGCGCCACCGGCTTTGTCGGGCGCCATTTGCTTCCCGTGCTTGCCGCAGGGATGCCGGACGCTGAAATCATACCATCAAGCTTCGACCTGACCGATGACGCGGCAGTGCGCGCGAGTCTTCGTAGCGTCCAACCCGATGGCTGCGTTCACCTCGCCGCCATTTCCGCGATCTCCGTCGCACATAGGAACCCGGCGCGCGCATGGGCAGTCAACCTGCACGGCACGCTGAATGTCGCGCACGCCATCCTTGCCGAGGCACCGACCTGTGTGTTCCTGTTCGCCTCGACGGCCGACGCATATGGCAGAAGCTTTCGCGTGGGCACGCCGCTAGATGAGTCGGCCCCTCTCGCGCCCATGAACCTGTATGGCGCAACCAAGGCTGCCGCGGACCTCGCTCTGGGCGCGTTGGCGGCCACCGACCGACTTCACGTGATACGAGTGAGACCATTCAATCATACCGGCCGGGGGCAGGCTCCGGATTTCGTCATTCCCGCCTTCGCCCGGCAAATCGCTCGCATCGCCGCGGGTTTGCAACCTCCATTACTTGAGGTCGGGGCGCTGGACTCTGAACGTGACTTCCTCGACGTTAGAGACGTCTGTGACGCCTATATTCGATGCCTTCTCAACTCAGCCGAATTGCCGCCAGGAACCATCCTGAACATCGCCTCCGGCATCCCGCGACGCATTGGCGATGTTCTCGGTGACTTACTCAGCCTGGCTGGGGTGCAGGCAGAGGTCAGGATTGATCCGGCACGGCTACGTCCCTCGGACATCCCATTAGCCGTAGGCTGCGCTGCGGCGGCAAAGCGGTTACTCGGTTGGACTCCGAGCACAAGCTGGGCCAACACGCTCAGTGAAGTGCTTGATGACTGCCGTGATAACGTGGCACCTCGATTTTAATTTACATCCAAACGTAAGTGTTTCCTGATTTTTATGAACGACCGCCTCGCAAGAGTGAATCTCCCAGCGGCTGACCCGGAATGGTTTCAGTACAGCACATCGAGACAGGATTTCAGTTGTGTTGGCCGACCCCAAGGAATCCGCGATCGATGGCGACAGGGAAGCCGCAGTAGTGTCGGCGAGCAAGAATCAGCGCCATCTTGCCCTTGCGGCATACGAGCGCGCCTTTACGGCCAGTCAAGAACTGATCGGACAAATGTTGCGTTGTCTGAGCTTTAGCTTGCTGACAAGCCGCGAGGGCACCAGCCATCCCGACTAAACGCGCAGTTTCAATACATCAAAGCTCCAATCGACGAGTTACAAGCCGGCGGATAGCCAACTATCCCGGTCGCCAAGACTAAGCTGGAACTAATGGCGCCGGACCCACAGGTGCTCCATCCGAAACGGCTAGGCGATCGCCTCGACAGCAGCGGCGAACCGTGTTTGGCTGTGTTTTGAGCTGTATCCGGAGAATGCCACGCCGTGTCTACGCCAAGGAAAATCGATCCCCGACCGACCAACAGAACAGAGATAGAATATCGTGATATTGCATGACTGAAAGTCCTATGGCAGGAAAGTCTGGATTGGGGTTTTTTGGAATTACCCGTCTTAAACCTCAAAAATCACACGAAACACGAGGACTCAAGAGCGCCGGTGACGCTGCGCGGGATGCCCGTGACTGGCCGTCGGCGGCACTCGCTTACGAAAAATATCTAGGCGCAGTTCCTAGTGATGCACCGATTTGGGTCCAATATGGCCACGCTATGAAGGAGCAGGGGTTACTAAAAGAAGCGGAAAATGCTTATCGCAAAGCAATTTCCATAGGCACAGGCGAGACGGACGCGGCGCTACATCTCGCGCACCTCCTCACTCGTCCCGATTACCGTGCGGATAACTCACCCACACTGCTCGACATTCGTCCGCCTTCGGCGACGCGTGGAGGGACCTACATAGAACTCAAGGACTTGTTCCAATATTTGTCGTTGCATACGACCGTTACTGGAATTACACGTGTCACGTTAAGTTTAGTTCACCATGTCTTAGAAAATCTCGTCAAAAAGAGCGCTGAAAATTACCATTTTGTGCATCAATTCGGTGATGCCGAAGGTCTGCTGTTAATACCCAAGGATAAAATGCGGCGCATTGTACAAGCTGCGATGGAACACACACCTGATATCTCAGCGATGCAAATTCTAATCAGTGAAATACGAACGACTTCGCCGAAATTTAGACTTGAGGCGGGTGATACATACCTCATCGTCGGGGCATTTTGGGAGTTCGTGGCGAACCCAAGCTGGATCGGTGGCATGCGTCATCGCGGCGTCTTCATTGGTGCATACATTTACGATCTTATTCCAATTACACATGCTCAGTATTGTATGCTTCCACTTACTGAGGCTTTTACAGTGGCTTTTGCGGAAACAGCTCGACTGCTGGACTTTGCGCTGACCATATCAGAGTTTGTTGCGCATCAGGTTCTGACCTATCTTACGGTCAATGGCATTCAGCCGTTCCCAATCATCGCAGTGCCCCTCGCGCATGAGCTTAGATTTCAGTCGGAGATCGCACGCGATGCCTTGAGCGATTCAAGACACCACACTCCCAATGCCAACAAGCGCATATATTTTGAAGGTATGCAGTTTGTCCTTTGCGTTTGCACAATTGAGGCACGAAAAAATCATGCCTACGTATTTTCAATCTGGGAAATGATGATTAAAGCTCGGATCGATGTTCCACAACTTGTGTTTGTCGGTCGTCCCGGCTGGCGCGTTGAGAGTTTGCTGGAGCGTGTCGAGGAATCACGTTACCTAAACGGCAAGCTGACTATTCTCAACGGACTTACCGATGAAGAACTTGCTAGCTTGTATGACCGTTGTTTATTTACGGTGTTTCCAAGCTATGTTGAGGGCTGGGGCTTACCCGTCGGTGAAAGCCTGTCCCACGGCAAGGTCTGCGTTGCATCTTCGATGTCATCGATCCCTGAGGTTGGCGGCGAGCACGTCGTGTACGTCGACCCATTCGACATCGAAGAAGGCTATGCTGCGATCAGCGAACTTGTCTGCGTTCGAAGCAAATTATCGGAACGCGAGTCAGAACTCCGAAAGTCATTTGTCGCCCGGAGCTGGAAGGACGTTGGTCATGACTTTTTTGCAGGACTTGATCGTATAAAGGATAGCCGTACGAAAGTGCAGCAGCCAAGAGTGCTATTTGCACCTAGACTAGAATCCGGTACAATCTTTGATGTTGCACTGCTTGATAAGGTCGGTAAGCGCGGTGAAGCATATATAAAAAATCCTGAGAGGCTTGTATTCGTCGAGGGATGGCGGGGCGTTGAGTCCTCTGGTGTATGGATGCTCGATGCTGAAGCTTTTTTGCGCGTTCATACGAACTGCTCTCCCAACGAAGAGGTTTACGTATTACTGCATGTGGGCACCTCGCCATGGGTCGGGCCCCACAATACGTTATTTATCTCTGCCTCGGGCATCGCCATGGAACCTGGAACCAACAACAAAACCGGCTACCACAGAACGATGCGCAAAACTGAGGAGTTCTGGCTAAATCTAAAAGGCACTGTTGATGAAAACTGCCATCTTGGCGTTCGTTTCCATGTAAGTGGACAGATAACAGCAGAGGAATCGAATGTCCCAGTCGGACTTCGAGTCAAAAGCCTTGGATATGCGCCACTTGAGGATATACCAGCTCGGCTAAGACTCTTGGAGACCGCTCTTATTCCGTAGATTGGGTCGTGTTAAGTACGATATTGTCGAAAGTAGGACATCGCTTGGATCTATCCATCAGGCCAGACGCGAAGTTCTTGCCGCGTGATGGGCAAGGCCGATAGGGCAGTCGGATGCTCGCGGTGCGCCGCGCCCTTCGGCGCGTCTGGTCGGCCTCCAGAGTCGGTGGCAGTATTTCCTATTGAGTTAGTCCTCGATCTGGCACTTATTTGCCAATTTCTGCACAACCACAGTCGTGGCAAGCGTTCCCTCATGGCAAGAAGCCTGACGTCTGTGGGGGCGGTTCCCACGGCGGCCGAACCATCAGGAGCCACATCTACCTGGCAGATTTGCCGCACTCGTAAGCGTCTGCCGATGGCCGCCTTCCGGGGTTGCGTTTGAGCGTGAGAAACTGCCCTTGGTTAGTGAGGGTCGATAGGTGTCCATCTAAATTTAAGTGGACACTTATCCTCCGCGATTTTGGGGCGGGACCGTTTGAGTGAAGTTTCTGAACCCACGGAAGCGACCACGGCGCGACGCGTCTCTCGTCGCTCTTGGTCACGCGCGGAGAAGCGCCGCTTTGTCGAAGAGGCATTTCGGCCCGGCGCCTCTGTGGCGGATATCGCGCGGACCCACGGGCTGAACGCCAGCCAGGTCTTCAATTGGCGACGACGCGCGCTCGCCACGGCGGCGGCAAAGGTCAAATCCCCGCCGTCAGCTTCCGTTGTGCCGCAAGATGCCATGGCGACGACGCCCAGCGCGACGTTCCTGCCGATCGGAACG
>Ga0116231_10014963_pt1 | contig 10203 bp, 12 predicted proteins | sample S1TSphgellanicum_2_FD_89695 | JGI IMG/M metagenome (GOLD analysis project Ga0116231, IMG submission 89695) | Host-associated microbial communities from peat moss isolated from Minnesota, USA - S1T2_Fd - Sphagnum magellanicum MG | ecosystem: Host-associated > Plants > Peat moss > Unclassified... | reverse complement strand
CAATAGAGAAGTAAGAAAGCTATACCATCTTTGGATGCTATCTCATGCCAAGAGAATGTATAATCCGCACGTCGTGGACGTGAAAAATCTGTTAAGATTAAATATGCTTTTCCAATAACTTCGGATACTTTGACATGATCAATTCCTTCTTTTCGAACTTGAAAAAAAAACCGATGATTTTGATGTAAAATATTCATTTTCATTTACTTAAAAATCGATCAAGTCCTTCTTTTGCTCGTTCTTTTGCATCTTCAAATACATCTGATAATAAATCGAATTTTCCTTTTCGTGTTTGAAAATTAACCATACGACCAAATGGTACATAAAAATCATCCATATCCCTACAAAATCTCTTTCGATCCATCTTCAACAATTATCATAATCCTACCAATCTCGTACTTGATCAATCTTCATCGCTTTGGATATAGTTAATAAATTTCGAAAATGCTCCGTTTGACTGGAATCGACCTATCGAAAAAACAAAAATACATCAATCATCTTCTTCGATTCATTCTGAATAACTTACAACATACAAAATTTTGTCAATTGACATCGTCTCTAAACGTGATTTTAATGCAGCAATATCTCTAAATAATAAAAGCATTTTCTACTCGTTAGTCATACCTGATTCTTAACTAACCTCGTTATATAAAGAGTCGTTCCATCTGATTTTCGAATAACAACACGAGCATCTCGTAATAAAGTATTATATTGAGCAGGAATTAACACTTCTAAAACTCCATCAGAACGTTGTTGACAATAACCGAGTTGTTCAAGTTGATTGATGATTTGTTGGGCTGGTTTACTAAATTGAGATTCGGATTGATATTCATCAAAATGAATATTGAATAACTATAAAAATGCTCATCAATTGAAAATAGAGATAAAACTAATTTACTTGATAAACTTGTTTTAAATTATCAATTGACATTTGGCGAAATATTTTCCATAGATTTAATGCTTCTTCATCACCTAGAACAAACCAACAAACATCAATACTCTTTCTTCAATGAGATCAAAATACCGGCTTCCATTTTAGCGAAATATTTCATGGCATCTTCGTGCAATGAATCATCTTTATTTGCACGAATATAAACCTTAACATAGACAATATTTAATCTTATTTTTCAATTTGAATAATTACATCAAGTAGATGTTTAAGTGCATTCTTATTCAGTTCATCATACGATCCGAATTTTGCAAAGCCCACCGCCAGACGACCTGAGAATATTCATAAAGAAAGAAAATGATAAGAAATCATCGTTTTTGTACCATATTGTGTTCCCCAATCTCCGAGATAATTCAATCGATAAACCGAATGACCAAAACGTTCGTGTATAGTTGCGATAAATTGACCGAGTAATGTCGAACGTAAATGTCCGGCATGAAGAGGTTTGGCGATATTTGGTGAACTAAATAAAATGTATTTCAAAATCTTCGAAATCATCTTCTAGTTCTACCTGAATTCTACCACTACTTTTTTATTTTTCCGTTCGATGAATGACTTCTCAGTTATTTCCGTCCATCGTGGATTTTTTCTCCAATCATCAAAATACCATTGATATCGATGTTGATCATAATACGAACAAGAACGAGAAATTTTGATTAGATCATTAAAAGCTGTCTAGAATAAATTCGCTAGTCATAATTCAATAGAAATATATTTCTGATAATAATGATACTCTACGGTGAGAAATGTCGGATGATGAATTGGTATTCGTAATCCACCATCTTTATCCAAAACTGCTTCTTGATTCGTTTGTTCAATCGGCTAAGAGAATGAAATACGAATATATCATTTATTTGATTGTTTTATTTACCAATGATCGAATATTAATATTCTTATTCGATTCAAAATCACCTTCAATCAATGAAGCCGCTTGACATTGGGGTAATGAGACTATAAAACGACCTAATGGCCTATATATAAATATTGACATTAATGGATATTGAATTATTAGAATTCGAGATAGTCTTACGTTGTCGATTCTTTATGACGAATAGATTCTATACGTGTTAATGCATAGAGTTTTTCATTAAAATATACTTGATCATCATTGATTCGATGAATTTCAGGTATCAAACGAAATAATTTTTTAATCTACATTAGATTTCAACATTTAGTTTTTCTCTAGGATAAACTCTTTCAAATACCTGATGAACGGCGTTTTGCCGTAGTAAATTCATTCTAAAATATATCTGCAACAAGTACGTCGTTTACTATTTGTTAAATTAGGAATCAAATCTTATAGATGGTGTTCGTTACCGGCAGATGGCAGTTGTCAATGGACTTAATCAAAAGTATTTTTTTCTACATGTATAAGTCTCAGGCGAGAATTTTTCGTCGTATGTTCCCGACGATGATCATCTATTCGTGATGGTCTATAAATTAATTTCCCGGTTTCTATTTCGTCGAGACTTCTTTCTCTCGATTCACGATTAGAAATTTATCTGATTCCTTTTTGCCGAAAGGCAACGATGTTTAGTAGTATTGATTTTCTATTATTGTTATAAGATGATGTTTTCTAATTGTTGATTTGCTAGTTCATTTTTTCTCGTCTCCTGTGTATTAAGGATGAGTCCATGCATGCTATAGCGCGATCAAGAACTCGATTGTTAATGTGTGTGAGCAGTTCAAAAGCGAAAGCCGAATGAGACAAGAACTTTCATCTCCGCAGGCAATTACGATGAAGAAGAAAAAAAAACGAGAAATGCGATGATCATGTCGTATTCGACAGATATGAAACGATTATTAAATAGAATTAGAAATTCTAGGAAAAAAAACTAATAGGAACAGAAAGAGGAAAAAATCTCTTTCCGACTTCCATGCACATTTCTCTATAGACTAAGCGTGAATCGGTATATATTCTATATACAAGAAACCATAAAAATGAATCGATCTTATTTTGTCTGTATAGACATAATTCGATTTTTTCCTTATTAATAAGTAGAGATTCGAGGATTTTTCTCTTTCTATTTTTTATCGAGGAGAATATCATGTCAACACAATCTATGTATTTAGTAAGTATTAGCGGGATTTTCTGCTCAGACGATATTTTTCTTTGATGAGACAAGGATGTTGAGTATTCGATTGAATTGATCAAAAGTTTGATATTTCTATTTCAGATTAATTGCGTCTGTGTTTATCCCTAGCAAAGATGAAACGCGTACTCTCATTATTATTGGTCTTCATTCTTGTCATCGGTAAGGTTGTTTTCATTTTTAATTAAGTAATATTTTTTTTAAATTAATTATTCGACGGCGTGATCTATATAATTTCCCAGTTGGTTGCTTTTTCTTTTCATCTTGAATATATTTGTCATATTTTTTTTAATTTTACAGTTGCAATTCATTGTTCATCATCACATATCGGTCGAATTAACAAACGTTATTACGATGCATGGGAAATGAAAAATGATGCTGAGAATAATAATGAAGGGGAATCTGTCAAACCTAATTCACTTCGTTATAAAGGTTTACATAAAGAAGGTCCATGCGAAAATAAACCATTATGGTTTTTGAAATCTCAAAGAAAACTCGGTAAATTATCACCCTTCTATGATTGTCTTAATGGTCTTGAATAAACCAAATACACAAAACATATATTTATTCATTCTCCCCATCTTTTGTAAACATATTTTATCGAAAGAAACACCAAAAATAAAATTTATCAAGCAAAAACCTCTCTTGGGCATATCACTATCATTAAAAAAAGGAAAATATAGATAATTCACTGTTGTCATATCACAGGAATAAATTGCAAATATAGACCTAAGTTGTAACACGCATATTGTGTAATTGTTCGTGCATGCGTTTATTATCCGCATTAGTTGTGAGCCAGATTTGTTCAAGATCTGCTTCGAAATTCCTACAACATAAAAATAAAGAATTCCGTAATTAATTATCTTTCTTATTTACCGTTTCTCAGAATTTAAATTATCGATTACTAGTTGTTTTTCATTTAATAAACTAATCAATTGGTGATTTCGTTGTTCATATTCCGAACAACGAATTTTTAAATTATCATATTGTTTTTTCATTCTATTGAAATGATTCCCAAAACCAAAATCAACTATATCATTCGATGAACTTACTGTTCTTGAACTTCGTTAACACGTTCTTTACTTTTACTTTTATAACTTTCTAGACGATTTTCAAGTTCCAATAATTTCTGTGCTTCTTCTTGCATTCGTTCTTTCGTTTTATTTGCTTCGTCTTCTTTATTTTTAGCCTTTGAATATGATGAAATAAGAAAAAATTTGAAATAATTTATCTATTTACTAATATTGAATAAGTTTCTTGTTCTAATTTCGTTCTTTCAACATCTTCATTTGCTCTATCAAGCATCGTTGTCATTTGTTGTTCTTTCATTTGTTGTAATTCAAGTTTTTTTTCATATGTTTGAACACGTAATTGCAGTTTTCGATTGGATTTTTTTGTTTCTTTGATATCTCCTTTTAAACGTTCGATATCATTACGACATTCACTTAATCTTAATAGGGCTGTTTTTTTCGTTGATTCAGCATCCTAGACAAAACAAATTTGATCGAAAAAATCTTCATGACTATGCGAGAACCTTAACTCGATGAAGAAGTAGTCGCATTTCACTGGCATGTTTTTCGCTTAAATCATCTAGAACAAAAATGAATGAATGGATGAAATAATGAATCAATCGAACTTGTTAATCGTTTCATTTCATTCATTTCTCGAATATGATCATCGACATGTATTCGATGATCATTATCGATAATTAATTGTTCATATTTTTTTCTTAATTCTTCATTTCGTATTCGAATTGTTTCAACTGTTCGATCAGCTTCGGATTTTTCACTTTCCGCAACCATTAAACGTCGAGTTAAATTCGATACTAATCAAACAAAGAAGATTGCATTTCAGTATTACATAAGAATATTTTACTTTCTTCAAGTTGGGCTTTTTGTACATCAGTTAAAAGATTTGTTTGTAAATCAAGTTGTTCTTGAAGAACTTTATTTTCTTCTAAGACAAGATAAGCTTGTCGTTTAATATTTTCCCTAGGAAGAAAAAACCAGCGACATCAAATTTGATAATCACGAATAAATTACAGATCAGGAAGATTTTGATTGGTTGAAGATGTTGATGAACGAGCAACTCGTTCGTGTAATGATAGATTTTCATTTGTGATTGATTTCATTTGATCATGTAATTCATTTAATTGTACTTGAAGTTTTCGAATAAATTCTTCACGTTCGTGTAATTTTTCATCGTAACAAACGAATAATGGGGCAAGGAATTTTTGATTCAACTAGGAAAATAAATAATCCGAATAATGATAAAAGAAAATTCTTGATAACTTACGAGCCAAATTGGTGATGGACCTTTCATTGGTAAACCTTGCATTTTTCGTTGATCTTTTTTCAAAACATCCGGTGGATGCAATGTTTGATATTCACTAGCTGCAGCATTTAAACGATGTATATAATCTTTGAGAAAATGATTTTCATTTTTCAGTTCTCTTGCACTTGATTGACCTTGATCTATAAAAGAGAGATGAAATTTAAAAGAAAAATATTTTTAGTTTCTTTTTTTTGCGATGATTAACCTTGAGCATAGCGTTCGCGAAGGGAAACTAATTCGTTTTGTAATTGATCACAACGATTTTGTAAGGTTTGATTGAGATTTTCGAGATTTTTAGTTTGATCTTAGGTGAAAGAATGAATTTGAGGAAGAAAAACAATTTGAAGGATGTTTACCATGTCCGGTTTGTTTTAAAAGATCATTTAATTCTCGTTTGGATAGTTTTTGAGATGTTTGTAAACGATTTAATAATTCTTCTTGTTGTTTTTGAAGATTCTAAATATTTCATTCGATATCAAAACTATTTCAACAAGTGAAACCTTACTCGATTATTCAAACGTAATTGTTGAACTTCATCATTCAACAATTGATTACGTTTTTCCAGTTCATGAGTACCATATTGATATTCTTCCGGTGGTGGAATAACTATTCGGAACACAATCATTTCTTAATTAAACAATCAAAATGTATATACCGATTTTATGTAATACAGAATCATGATGAGCAACATTAATAACTGTTGATGGTTGAGATTTTGATGATGGTGGATCATAAGTTTCATGAATTACAGGTTCCTTAAAAGAAACAGATCGAGCACTGGTTGGTAGTGTTGTTGATTCATTGAGAGATGAACGTGCGGTTGTTGATGCTATGGATTTTGCTTCAACACCAATGCCCTGTGAAATAAAATCTATACAATAGTCTTGACAATTTCGATACATTTACATCGGCTGGAGTAGTCACTCGTGCAGATGTTGGACCTGATTGACTTGGTGCAGGATTGAGAACTAATGGAGGTACATGTTGTCGTGTTACAGTAACTGATGCTCGTTTGAGATTTTTATCCTAGTTCATAGAAATTCAGTTCGATTTTAATTAGGGATCAATTTACTTCTGTTGTTGTTGTTGTGGTTGATCGTGATAATTCAGCAGCCAGTGCTTGTTTTGGATCTAAATGAATCGATGAACTCAATCCGGCATTAGCTGGTGTGTTAGTTGATTCTACAGAAGATATATTAGACGATTAAATTTCAGATCTCAACTACCTTACCTTCATCACCGATTATCTGTCCAAAAAGTCGTTTTTCAGCATCGGATATTGCTGCTGTTCGAGATGAACTCTAGAAAAAGATTACCAATGATATATACCAAATCACTAATTTCTCTTACACTTTTTATCACAGATTTTTGACTTGATGCTCGATGTGTTCGTTCTCCTTCTTCATCGGTATCATCTTCATCTGAACTGGCATTCATTCGTCCAAACGGTGTTCGTTTTTTCGAACGTTGACGATCATCTTCCTGATCTTGATCCAAAGAAGTCATTGATGATGATGAAGGAATCAACATTTGACCGGTAAAAGAAGCACGCAGAAGAGTCGATGCCATTGGACCCCATTCCTCTTCACCGCGAGTTTTTTGTTGAGGAAAATGTTGAGAAGCAGATGGAACAGCAACAATACTTGCTGCCGGAATAATCGCCGAAGCAATATGGCTATAGAGTTGCTGCAAAAAAACTCAGTACTCAAGTTTTTTCAAGTTAATATCGAATACTCACAGGCTTCCGTTGTTTCCCACCTCTTGTTTTCATGACTAAATGCTCGAGATTTGAAAATGAAACGAGAACACCTTTCTATTTGTCGAAGCCATTAACTCATTTGTAAATCTCAGCCATTATTCTTACTGTTGTTCATGGATATTGCTGAATCAATAACGACTATTTTCAATAGATGTCGTTGAGAACATTCATCAATTTCAAAATCAAATAATTAGTTCAAGGAACATCCTTGAACTTACTCATGTAGTACTCTTTACAAATACGTCAAGAATTTTATCAATTCATCATAATCTATGGGGAAGTATAGACAAAGCCAAATAAGATCACTACGATCTAATTGATAAAGATTCTTCTTTCCTTTTTAAATCTTCTCTTACTAGCAAACTTTTGTTCTCTGATTTTATTCATTATCATAGAGATTGTTTAATAAGTCATTCTCATTAACAACCCACGTTTATTAATATTCCTATGAGATTTCCACAATACTATCATTTACCATTGATGAGTCGGAATCATATCAGGCAAAGAACTGATGGAGAATAGTTAAAATTCATTAGACAATTCTATTTTAACAAACACTATTACTCCGTTAAATATTACTAAAACATCGTACGTTTTTATTTTCAGTTTAACATTTGATCATTCCACCATGCGATTTCAACTTTCTAAATATAGAAAAAGTAATGATAAATTAATTGAGCTTATTTTCGAAGAAATTCTTATTGTATCTTTTAGATTTAATTGTTATGATGACGCGAATAGACTTAGAAAACGTCGCTTGAGGATATGTTGTAAAAGACAAAGAAGAAAAGGAAATTATTTGACGCCTGATGAGTTTCCGTCTTCGTGATGTTTAGTATAGTTCGGTTCTTCTCTTCATATTAACATTTTGATTTCTCGTTTTATTAACGAAATTTTCACCAGTCCTAAAAGTAAGAATGCTGATTAACAATTAAATATTTGACATCCTGTGTTTTAATGTTCTATATTTATTTATGATATGAACTTCAAATAATTTCGAATGTGCTCGTAAAATGAGCATTATAATTATTTTCTCTTTTTTTTTAATTTGCTTAAGTTATTTCTTTCTATTGTAATCTTTCTGTCGTCTAGAAAAATAAGATTTTCTTTCCAACAAGTTTTTAATGTCATGCAAATTCTATTAATCTCCGGAGAGTCTTCATCGGATGATATTCATTAATAATATGTATCTACTAATGACATATTCACTTTCAATATTAAATATTCCGATGTCGTAGAAGATTTAAAGAGTTATTCTATTTATAGTTATGACTTCTCATTTTATTGAATATAATAATCACTAAAGATAAAGAACAGATCTAAACATTAATTCTGATTTCTTCGGATGACTGTCATAAAATAGAGACGCGTGAGCAAGTTAGAACAAACTATATCCTTACATTTACAGGCATAACTTGATTTCCTGCTCTTATGTTTTGTAATTGATAAGAATATAAAAGTATTTCTATTTTTATTTTATATTTCATAGAAGAAAAAAAACAATTTCTTTATTAATTATGGTTGCTTTAAATTGGTCAATGACTTTAATCATGTATTTAGAAAGAAATAGTTCGACAAATTATACCACACAATGTGTATTTAATGTCGCATTATTTCTTCGATATGCCGGAACATTAACAGTGACACTTGGATTTATTGGAAATTTCTTATCGATTATTGTCTTTAGTCGAAAAGCACTTCGTTCTCGTTCATGTTCAATGTATTTCTTGGCGTTAAGTATGAGTGATATTTGTGTATTATTTGGTTATACATTAGAAAATCTTCTACTTCATGGTTTTGGTATTCAATTATTATCGAATACATTTATGTGTAAATCAATTATTTTTCTTATTTATGCATCAACCGATATTTCGAATTATTTACTAACATTAGCTGCAATTGATCGTTGTGTATTAGTATCGTATCGAACAGCACATTATCGTTTTTGTCGGAAATCTGTTGCTAAATTTCTTATCACATTTGTTGTTATTTTATTTAGTTTGATTAATAGTCATTTTCTCTATGGATTTCGTCTTGATGAAAATGGTTCATGTTTACCCGTACCAATTGAATATATGAATTTTTATATTTATCATTATGATTCATATATTGATATTATTAAAACAGTATTAATACCATTTTTAATTATATTTGTTTGTAATACATTTATTATTCTACGTTTATCACCTAAACAAAATTTCTTAACTCGAACATCGACGAATTCTCGACGTCGAAGTCGTCGACGTCAAGAAAAAGATCGACAATTAACTGGTTTTCTTTTATTAACATCAATATTATTCATTCTTTTATCATTACCATCAGAAATTAATGATGTTTTACGAACATCTTTTACGCAAGAATTTCAAATTGAATATGCTTGTCAATTATGGATAAGTACAACGATATTTATTCTTTTACATCAAATCAATCATGCATCACATTTTTATGTTTATACATTAACAGGACCGATCTTTCGAAAAGAATTTCAAAAATTTGTTTGTAATCATCAGAAAAAATCATATGATCATACAAAAAGACAATCAATAACCAGCCGTTTTACACATCATGATGATGTGGATGAGCGACGATTAAGTTCATTTCTTCGACAAACTCATTCATTAGCACGTATAAGTAATAAATCAGATGTTTAATACTATAAAAATAAAAATATTAATTTTTTATTATTATTTATACCGGAAGAAGATCTATGTTCGTGATTTCTAATGATTTGATGGAATATCAAGGTCTTTGATGAGTAGAAACTAAAGATGAAAATAAGATATTTTAAATGAGAAAATTCAATCGATGATGAACATCGTACGAGGGCCACTTAGAAGAGAATGAACACATTCGTACAATTTTGTTGCAAGTTCTATTCTCTTCAAGAGTGGTTATCGAAACGATGTATTACAAACAGATGCTACTACTCTTAACCTATACATTTATTTAAATGTCCACATATGCGTTTCTTCTTTTTCTTTTTTCGTTATTATCTATTCAAACAAATCATTGAAGCATGACGAAGGTGCATGTGACAAGCACATCTATTAGACATATATCTCTCTTCT
>Ga0116231_10014962_pt1 | contig 10203 bp, 7 predicted proteins | sample S1TSphgellanicum_2_FD_89695 | JGI IMG/M metagenome (GOLD analysis project Ga0116231, IMG submission 89695) | Host-associated microbial communities from peat moss isolated from Minnesota, USA - S1T2_Fd - Sphagnum magellanicum MG | ecosystem: Host-associated > Plants > Peat moss > Unclassified... | reverse complement strand
TTCAATTAATATTCCACATGTCACAATTTAAACCATATAAACATAAAAATTAAACTTCTTGGATTATTTCAAAAGAATAAAAAAATAATAATTATTAAAAGTTGGGACACGTGGCAACACATAAATTGTTCCCATTGTTCACCAAAAAAGTCGCATCTTAGTTGTAAACGACAATACCTATATGACAAGTCAAAGGATGAAGGCGTATTTTGTTGACTTTTTCCTTCGTCCAAAATTCGTTGTCGTTTGCAACTAGTGTCGTTTGCGACTTGTCCAACATGACTATTAAAATTTTAGTTGCAAATGTCGCTTGCAACTAAAACTTAGTCACATGGACCAGTTGTAAAATGGCCATTTTTTACTAGTGGCAGCAGGGTGTTTGTTTAAGTTAAGCATTCTCCTTTTTTGGTTATAGCTACACCAAACTCTCACACAATATCAAAGTTGATAACCATGGTTATATCCCCAAAAAATCAAATACCTTTGTTTTGATATATGATCGTGGTTGTAAAAATGAAATACTCGATTATTTTATGTAACCATGGTTCTCAGTCTCTTTATTTCACTATATGAAATAAGGTTGAAATAGTGTGCGGGTGGCCCTTTCATGGAAATATACCTTCAAGCCCAATGCACACCTAATGCATAGGCTATGCCTAGTGGTAGGCTTAAAGCCATGCCTCACCTAGTGGTAGTCTTAAGGTTAGGCCACAACTAGCGCAACTTGTTATGGCAGTGTTTTGCCATGATTTGAAAATAATCAATCCACACCATACTTTTAGTGAGTACTAATGCTCATGTGGCATCTGACATCGCATAGGAGTTAGCCCCATGTCAACACTCACTATTAGCATAATATTACAATTGATACAATTTGCATCGTCAAATCAATGTTGCCTAATGTTTAAAGTGGGGCTAGACTCAATTATCGCCTTATCATAAACTCTTTTTTTGGGGGAAGACATTAAACACCTTTTAATGAACACTACCTTAATGTAAGGTCAATTTCATCATTAAATAATCCTCAAAATAGTGAAATGAAAATTTGTGAAAATATGAAGTTTACATGTTGAGAATCATCATAATTATCATAGGTTACACTCTAAATAATTTCACTACTCATATCACAATATTATAATAAATAGTGGAAATATATATAATTTCAAAACTAAAAAATGAATTCATTTTTTGAAGAAAAATAACTATTTGTTTTTTCAATGTGGAAATTGACCTTAGGCTATGGTATCCAACACACTTTGTGGTCGACAATGTTTAGTTGCTTCGTATTTTTGCCACATTGTTTGATTGTTTTGACTTTGCATATATGTCAAATTTAAAATTTGTTTATTTTCCATGATGCAATTTAGGTTGTCAATTACTTAATATTTTCTCTCTCAACAAAGAGTTGCCAAGTTTGAATTTGACCTAGAATAACATAACAATTAAATGATGTTCGTTTTACAAAACATGAAAAATAGTGCAACACAAGTCAGTGTTGAATTGTATCTACCATGAGAAGACAAGCCCAAAAACATGTTGAACATACTCATTATCACGTATTTAACATCTTGTGTTTTTTTCAAAATGCCCCACGCAAAAAAATTATCCTACACATTTCATTGTAGCTTGTTTTCGAACAAGCAAACATCTAAGCCTAAATCATCTAAAGAATAAAGAGGCCCACACATAGGGTAGTGGTTAAGGCTTTCTATGCTCTCTGAACATAAGGCACACCCTTGTGACTACTTGGATGCAACAAAAATTCATGACTTTGCAAAGAAATTTTCACCACAACATTTCGAGGTTAACAAAAACAATGAAGGCAATCGTAACCTCGTGAGAGCTATGAGGTTGGTTATAATTATCACCAATTGACTTTCATAAGAACAAATTATCAAAAAATAAAATCATTAAACATTTCATAATTTTTGTTACATGCCCAACAATTGAAATGCGCAACAATCACATATAATCAACCACAAGCATATATTAACACAATCTCCAAAAGAAAATAAAACCATATAACAAAGCAAAAGATGGATCCACACCCAAACAAGAAGTAAATGTACATAATAGTTTTCTTTTTTGACTTATTTGTAACTTGAATAAGGATTTTTATTGATTTTTTTGGTTGATTAGTTTGTTTCTTGAATGTTAAGGTCAACATCATGGAACTAACAAAAATTCATGATGCATAAATATTGAAACTTTCCCTTTCATTCTTTTTTATAACTTGAATAAGGTCGATTGTTGTTGATTTTTTTATAATTAATTTTGTCTCTTTGAATGCTAGCCATTTTATCACATGGTTGAAAGAAATTCATCTCATAGATGTACTAAATTTTATTTTTTCAAGCATTGTTGCAACTTCAATCGTGAGGATTACTATTAGATCTTGTCTTCCAATTATTTTGAGTTTGCTACAATTGATACATGCAAAAGGTGGATACCTTTGGAATGTTCATGTGTGTGTGTGTGTGTTTTCTATATAATTTAATAGATATTCTCACAAGTTTTTGTTGATGGTTCCTTAAAATTGACTTTGTTTTGTATTTTTGTTGGATGTGAAATCAAACAAACCAACTAAAGTATGTGTAGGTATAATTTCTAATGTCAATAAAACTTTCATGTGAGATGTTTCACACATGAAAGGTTTTCAATTACAAGGTTCAACTTGCAACAATTGATCCAACCACATCCTAAGAAAGTCATTGAATTGTTATGGCTTAATACCATGGTCATACTAAGATTAGAATCAAAAAAATTAAATATATGACACATGGAACAATTGTCACAATACTTTAGTCTAGATTTGAATTCTAAATATTGGAATGGTTTGTATTAGTGGTTATTGTGATGTATATTTCAACCATGAAAACTTCGGATTGGTTGAATGCACATGATGAACAATTTTTTTCAAAATGAGTGACATTGATATGTTTTTCTTATCTTTTTGGGTAGGCAAGGGTTTGTTCATGCATTTCCAATAGGACGGTCCAACCCAACATGAGCAAACCATTTTGTCAATGAATCTATTTGGTTGTAGAATTGTTTTCATGTTGCTTCATTTCTCTTTGTAAAAAATAATGCAAAAATTTCACCACCTTTTTCATTTTTTTGAAGAAGTTGGCCTTATTATTTATAACTCAAATGTTCATACATTCAATTATGGTTTCCCTTAACAAAATATCATCATCTTCCAAATAGAATAATCTTATCATATCAAGCCTAACTCCATGCAACAATAAATTCTAGTGACAAATAATCAAAACTAGTATATGGGGGATTTTTTGGAATCCTTCATACGGTTATCCATGGACCATTCCAAAGACAATTTCAAAAATATCTACCTCATTTTCAAGTCTAATTACTTCATTAAAAACTATTTATTTTTTAATAACTTTTTTATTTCTATGAACTTTCTTAATCACTATCTCCCACCTTTCCTAATTATTACTTCCATTATATAACTACCTCACTCTTTTCCCCTATCCACCAACATGGATATGAAAAAAAAAATTAACCTGTATCTTTTCATGTCCATGAAATGTATTTCTTAATCCAATGAATTTTGACCCCTCCAATCTCCCTTTGAAGATTTGAAAGTCCATCGGGACTCCAATTCCCAAAGTGGGAGCACATTTGGGAGTGTGGAGGTTCATTCCCTCACATTTTCTTGCACTCTCGAAAGCATGAAATGTGACTCTCGGGCTCACAATTGGCTCGCACCTTCACAAGCCCTTGCCTTGGTCGTGAGTCCAAGGTTAAGGTTGCGACATATTTTGTTTACAAGTTTTTCCCAATCCTTTGCAATCATGGGTTGCTTACAATATTATCAATGTTTATCGTCCCAAAAGTCAAATATCATCTCCAATTTGGCATGTCTTCATAACCTTTTGTTAACTTGAGGTTTTTCAAGAAGTTAAGATGCCCCTAGCCCCACATTCACATTTAACCCTAAACTTTGGGAAGAAGGAGAACTTGGTGCCCCCAAAAGATAGCCCATGAATGAACTTGGCAACCTCCCATCCATTTCCAATGTCCAACTTATTATTATTATTTTAAACCATAATATAAATAAATAAAATAAAATAAATTTTTTGGTGACTTTGTGTTTTCTATGCTTTTTGGAATCTACTTTCTAAAGTCTTTAGATTGTCTATGTTCTCTAGAGAGGGGATTGTTTTTATTATTAGGACTTTCTGGATTGTGGGGTGTTGTAGCAAGATATAACAGTTTTTTCATTTTTTTACAAAGTTATTATGGGGTGGAAAGTTTACTTTCACCTTGTAATTGGCATAATGACATGTGGGTCATTTGTTTATGGGCACTACGATAATAACAAAGAAAAGAATGCATACACCTTACATAATTTGACGCACCCCCAAACTCCTTGAAAGATTCAAATGTGAGTTTAAAGTGAAAACAACGGAAGAAGGAATTGGGGTATGTTATTTAGTTCATAACACTTCAGGGGTAAGAAGGGTGTGTTGGAGCTTTGGAATGTGGATTAAGACGAACGATAAGTGGGTCAATTATTCATATGGACCCACATAAACCAAACAACAAGTTGATTGGTGCATAGTTGAAGCACTTTTGGTGCACGGATGATTCACAAGCATACATGGATTAATAAGGTTCACCATGGTTCGAACTTGGGAGAACCCACCACCTCCCCCCCTTATAGTATTTTCTACGATTAGCCACAAGGGCTACATCCAAATGTCATTTTTCCTGGGACTTCCAAGTTAGAAGTTTTGAAATTATTTAAATTAAAACTCTCGCCACTTTGGAGGCCCATAACTTTTAGTGCAGACCTTTGATTGAGGTGAGGTCTAAAGCAAAGTTGTAACTCTCATCAAGATTTTTCAATGATATGTGGCACAATGCCTACACACACATAATTTGGGGTAATTTTTTACTTTTAATGGTCAGAAATCGAATTGACACTTTGATTCCTGACCCTTCTTTTGGCCATAATTTGTGTTGTAAATATTCAAATGGATAATGTAAGCTCATTTAGGACATTTTCATTTTAAAATCTTTTCAATGGTATAAGGAATTTTTCAATCCAATGAGTCTTGACCCCTCAAATCGATTTCAAAAGTTTTTTGGGCCCATTTGGGAATGTGTGGGTTAATTCCCTCACATTCGCCCACATTCTTAGGAGTGAGAATGTGACTTCCGGGTTGCATTTCAACCCACACCTTTCCATGCCCCTTGCCTTGGTCATGAGCCTAGGGCTAAGGTCGTGACATAATTTGCTACATGTGCTTGTCTAAGAACTAAATAAAATGATTGTTATTTTGTTTATTTTAGGTTTTTTTTTACAATGCAATGTTGTGTGATCTCTTTTATTAACTCACGCACATGAAACAAAAATAGGGCCAGTAGTGGGCCAATGCAAGTTAATATGCCTATTGTTAGCTTGTTAGTGTGGTAATTGCAAGGAAGCGAACTTATCAATAGTTTCACGTTAACTTAATTATGAATGTGGTGAATGGCATAAGGGAAAAAGAATTCTTACCTTGTGACTAAAAAAACATGAAACTTAAGATGGTTGTGAAAAATGGTGTAGGATCAATACCCATAGAAAGCCCACAAAGTCTGAAAAACGAAATACATTCAAGAGACTAAAGACTATTAAAAAAGTCCAAAAAACACAAAGAGTTCAATGCTTCGCACATTTCACATGATGAATTATCATTGTAATGTACTTGTAGAAGCTCACCCACATGTATAATTCTTGTAGTAGTTCGCTTGTCTTTTACAATTCCACATTTCTCCCCTATGAATATGAGGGATCATCTACTTGATAGTTTTTTAGTTATTTGTTTGATGGGGAAGAAAAAATAATCTTGCATCACATGTGGAGGAGACAAGGATTTTAAAATTAAGGTTTTGCAAAAAAAATGTGGTAGGAAAAAAAAAACATGTTGAGAGATCATGGACAAATGTTAGGTTTTTATGATTATTAGTGTCATAAGTGCCAATGTTGGCGTTCATTCATAGGAATGTTCATTTATGATTTGTAATGGATTTATACTTAACTTTAATCCATTTTTAATTAATTTTTAGTTCACTTTCAATTCATTCTTAATTAAGTCCTAATTCACTTTTATTTAATTCTTAATTCACTTCTAATTAACTCTTAGTTTATTTTCTATTCATCTATAATTAATTTTTAGTTCATTTTTAGTTGAATTTTAATTCATTTTCAATTGAGTTTTAATTCACTCATAATTCACTTATGGATGGACATGGGTCACACATGGGTGCACATGGGCACACATGGGTCATATGTAGATTGAAAGTTTAAAAAAAAACTTCCTTGAGCTAAATTCCCAATGGGTATAAATAAAAGTAGGGTTTTCCATTACCTTTAGTTTGTTCAACAATAATTTTGGGTATGTTTTATTGTCATAGCCTTGTTTTGTTTTTTCTTTGTAATAAAATTTTGTTTCGCACTTGTTGTGTTTTTATTCTTATTTTTCTTATTTCACAATCAAAATTTGGAATTAAACTTGCCCTTGTTCTTGTCTTGGTTAAAAAATCTTGTAAGTTTGGTTGTTTTCGTGCCCATGATAGTTAGACCTTGTGTATATTGGGAATACAATTGCAAGCCATTTGAAGATAATAATTGGAAAACATTCACAAGTGTTATGAATGCAAGTTTTTTGAATAATGTGCAATGAAATTGGAAGCAAGTTTGAAACAAATAGAACAAAATGACAAATATTTACACAACAAAAGAAAAGAAGATTAAAGTAATTGGTACACCTCCATCTAACTAGCCATGGTTTGAACATTTTGACAATATTTTTTCTAATATTGGCAAAATAAGTGACATACCTAATGTTATAGATCAAGGTGTGCATGTGATGAATTTTGATATTGAAATTGTGAATGTTAATGATGAAGAGGATGTTCAAACACCTCTAATGCCTAATAGCCCTGAGAGACAAACTCTTGTGTTTGGGGATGATAATGCAAATGTTGAAACTACCCCATCTATTAATTCCGATAACTTTAGAACTAGGGCATGCACTTTACCTAGTGTGCAAGGGGAGCCTAATAAAAAACTAAAGAGGAAAAAGAGGCGGTTGTCTCCATGCTCATTTGCAATTGTAAATGCCATTATTAATTTCACACATGTGGTGAAGGAGATTGAATTTTAAAAAATGAAGATGACAAAAATCATTACATGTCAAATGTTGCAAAGTGAAGATAATGGAAAACAATGATGATACAAGGTCAATTGTAGTTGGATGCTTTGTTTGCAAATGTGTTGAAACCAAAAACCATGGATGGTAATCGCAAATGCTAGCAATAATTTCACACACATGGTGAAGGAGATTGAATTAAAAAAAATGGAAATGACAAAATTCATTAGATCTCAAATGTTGCAAAATGAAGAGAATGAAAAACAAATAATGATACAAGGTCAATTGCATTTGGATGCTTTGTTTGCAGATGTGTTGAAGTCAAAGACCACAAATGGAAGTGCTAATAGTGGCAATTGATTAGAAGGAACTAGTCGTGACAATTAATTTTGATTTGTATTTCCATTTGTGAGAATAAAAACTTAAATTTCATTTCAAAACTCATTTTGTATTACTTTGTCATGATACAATTGGATAATCCATCACCCATTGTTCAAAAGAACTCTTAATCTCTATCACACTGGCCAAAAACATTGGAAAGACATTGAATCTTATTATACCCCATCTAAATTTGAAAGCACATTACACACTTTAAATTTAGATGTTAAAAAATTCTCAAATGTAACAAAAAGTAACATCCAAATGAAAAATCCTTACCCTAGTGAGGTCGGATTCATGAACACAAATTTTGAAAATAATAAAATTAAATAATATAAAAAAACCCTAAAATAATGAAATGCACTATAACAGTCCCAAAACAATGTAATTTTCACCCCAAAAATTTGTTTTGAAAAAATTTCTACAAACCAATTTTAAGTCCTTTAAAAACATTCTTTATGCTCTTGAAAAACAAAGAAAAAAAAGAAAAAAAAGAAACAGTGAGTGACCAGCAAACAAAGAGAACTTCAGTTTGGAAGCTGCAGTGATGTGCTTCTGCTTCTTCTTCTTCTTCTCCTCCTCCTCCTCCCCTTCCGGCTGAAACAGCAACAGATCTCGAGTGCAATGGGTTCTATATGTCTTTAGCTCCTCCTGGGTCATGGATCTTTTTGTATGGGTAGCTAACAAGCGTTGCCTTCTTTGCAGGGTGTGTGGAATGGACATGTTCTTGGGAGTTGGAGCTTGTGAGGGAGAGGGCTAAAGCAAGCACATCTTTTTGGAGCTCTTTTGGATGGTGGGTGGCTGATTTTTGCCAAAGTGCACACGTACAGTGGGGGTAAGTAAACCACAATGCTGATCCAGCAACCAAACGGGAAAACAGCATGGGTGGGAAACGGCTCCAGAAATGTCTCGGAGGCGGAGGAGGAAGCAGCAGCTATGGCCAATGATGATGAGGAGCAACAAGAGTTGGAACAACAGTCCCAGACCTTCTTCCCACTCCAGCAGCAGCGGCGGCGGCGGCAGCAGCAGTACCCAGATGGCAGATCTTCTGGTGTTGAATCCTTGGGGTACTGCAAAATTACTCTCTGAGCCTTTTTTTTTCCCCCTCCTCTCACACTAGCTTAGAATATTTCTTCCAGCAGATCTGATGATTCTCCTCTTGACCTGTGACATCTATCACAGCAACGTAACAGCTTCGTAATAGATTCTGCCTTTAGAGTCCTTAAGGAGAATCGTGAACCACTTTGCAGCATCCCTTCTGGTTGTCTTAACAAGCATCTGTCTATCTTTGGAAATGCAATTGTTGTGCTACAAAGGCAAATGGGTATTCTTCTTCTTCTACATATTCTTTGCCTTGTTCTTCTCATCTCTAAAACAGTAGGCAAATCACACAGGTACACATCAAACACAGGTGGTGGTTCATTTTGTGGGTACTTGATGGACAATCTGCCTAAAGTGGTGAATGTTGCATTCATCTTCCTCGGTGCATTGGTGCTCATACTTGCAAGAAACAGAGGTGGGACAAATACTATTCTTTGTGTGGAATCTGTTGCCAACCAGCTCAAGCGGATTCCGTACCCAGATTTGAACCTGAATCGTGTTAGTCCTCGGGTGGACAAGGGCCGTTACTCTGCATTCAACACGGAGAAATGGATCATTGTTGCTGCATTGGGGTCACCAACTCATGAGCTTCAAGCATTGGCAAAAATTGAGGGCTGGCAATTGCTGGCTGTTGGTGGCTCTGAGACTTCAGCAGATTGGAAAGTTGAGGGGGCACTATTTTTGTCCTTTGATCAGCAAGCAGAGCTTGGGTACCGGATCAATGCATACCTTCCATTCAATTCCTACTTGCGGAAGAATGTTGGCTACTTGTTTGCAATCCAACATGGTGCAACAAGAATTTATGATGCGGATGAGAAAGCAACCATTCTGGGTGGGGATCTTGGCCGTGTTTTTGACATTGAGCTTCGTGGTCCAAATAGCCGGCGTGATTTGCTGCTGCAGTACCGCACTCTGGAAAATAGGAGTGTGGTAAATCCATTTGTTCATTTTGGCCAAAGATCGGTCTGGCCACGGGGACTTCCACTGGACATGGTGCAGCAAATAAGTCCTGATGTTTCATACACTCAGGTGTTCCCAGGCCACCAGATTATACAGCAAGGACTTGCAAATGGGCTACCTGATGTTGACTCCATCTTTTACAGCACACGGAGAGCAGAGGATGTTGCTATTGACATTGAGTTTGATACTCTTGCACCCCCTGTTGCTCTTCCTCATGGTACAATGGCACCATGCAATGCATTGAATACCCTTTTTCATTCTGCAGGCTTTTGGGGATTGCTGCTTCCAGTATCTTTGACCCCAAAAGCTGCCGACATTGTAAGAGGTTACTGGGCTCAGCGAATTTTGTGGGAGATTGGGGGCATGATGGTTGTGTACCCTCCAACAGTCAAGCGTGCTGATGTCACTGAGCCCTCATCCTTTGTGGACGAAGCAGACTTGTACCAAGAATCATCACGGCTGATAAAGTTCCTAGTGAGCTGGAGATCTGAGAAGGGCACCCTGTTTGAGAAGATTCTTCATTTGAGTCATGAGATGGCAGAACAACATTTCTGGGGTGCTCAAGATGTTGAGCTGGTGGCAGCTTGGCTGAAGGATCTGC
>Ga0116231_10014961_pt1 | contig 10204 bp, 9 predicted proteins | sample S1TSphgellanicum_2_FD_89695 | JGI IMG/M metagenome (GOLD analysis project Ga0116231, IMG submission 89695) | Host-associated microbial communities from peat moss isolated from Minnesota, USA - S1T2_Fd - Sphagnum magellanicum MG | ecosystem: Host-associated > Plants > Peat moss > Unclassified... | reverse complement strand
AGGTTGTGCTCGATCACCACCACCGTATTGCCGTGGTCGACCAGCTCGTGCAGCACCTCCAGGAGCTTCTTGGTGTCTTCGAAGTGCAGGCCCGTGGTGGGCTCGTCCAGAATGTAGAGCGTGCGCCCGGTGGCGCGGCGGCTGAGTTCTTTGGACAGCTTCACCCGCTGGGCCTCGCCACCCGACAGCGTCGTCGCCTGCTGGCCGACCTTGACGTAGGACAGGCCGACCCGCTTCAGCGTCTCCATCTTATCGCGGATCGCGTTGACCACCTTGAACAGCTCGCCGGCCTCTTCGACCGTCATGTCCAGGACGTCGGCGATGGATTTGCCGCGGTAGAGCACCTCCAGCGTCTCGCGGTTATAGCGCCGGCCCTTGCACACGTCGCAGGTGACATAGACGTCGGGCAGGAAGTGCATCTCGATCTTGATCACGCCGTCGCCCTGGCAGGCCTCGCACCGGCCGCCCTTGACGTTGAACGAGAACCGGCCCGGCCCATAGCCGCGCGCCTTGGACTCCGGCAGGTTGGCGTACCAGTCGCGGATCGGGCCGAAGGCGCCGGTGTAGGTGGCGGGGTTGGAGCGGGGGGTGCGGCCGATCGGGCTCTGATCGATGTCGATTACCTTGTCGAACAGCTCCAGCCCTTCGATGCGGTCATGGGGCGCCGGCGCGTCCGAGGCGTTGTTCAGCCGCCGGGCGGCGGCCTTGTAGAGCGTCTCGATGGTGAAGGTGGACTTGCCGCCGCCAGACACGCCGGTGATACAGGTGAAGAGGCCGACCGGGATTTCGCCGGTCACGTCCTTCAGATTGTTGCCCCGGGCGCCGCTGATGCGCAGGACCTTCTTCTTATTCGGTTTGCGGCGCGTTTCCGGCACGGCGATCTCGCGCACGCCGGTCAGGTACTGGCCGGTGACGCTTTCCGGCGTCGCCATGATGTCGGCGGGCGTGCCTTGGGCGATGATGTGGCCGCCATGGACGCCGGCGGCGGGGCCCATGTCGATCACGTGATCGGCGGTGAGGATCGCCTCCTCGTCATGCTCCACCACCAGCACGGAGTTGCCGAGATCGCGCAGCCCCTTCAGGCTGCCGAGCAGGCGGGTGTTGTCGCGCTGGTGCAGACCGATGGAGGGCTCGTCCAGCACATACAGTACGCCGGTCAGGCCGGAGCCGATCTGGGAGGCGAGGCGAATGCGCTGGCTCTCGCCGCCCGACAGGGTGCCGGATGCGCGGGATAGCGACAGATAATCGAGCCCCACCTCGACCAGGAACCGCAGACGGTCGTTGATCTCTTTCAAGATGCGTCGGGCGATCTCGAGCTGCTTGGGCGTCAGCGACGGCTCCAAGCCTTCGAACCATTCGCGGGCGTTGCGGATCGAGAGCGCAGAGACCTGGGCGATCGACTGGCCCGCGATCTTTACCGCAAGCGCTTCGGGCTTCAGCCGCGCGCCGTGACAGATTTCGCAGGGCGTTTGGGACTGGTAACGGCCGAGCTCCTCGCGCACCCAGGCGCTATCGGTCTCGCGCCAGCGCCGCTCCAGATTGGGCAGCACCCCTTCGAAGGGCTTGGAGACCTCATACTTCCGCGCCTGGTCGTCGTAGGTGAACTTGATCTTTTCCGAGCCCGTGCCCGACAGGATCACCTTGCGCGCCTTATCGTCCAGCTGGAACCACGGCGTATCCATGGAGAAGCCGTAGTGGCGGGCCAGCGCCTGCAGGGTCTGGGTGTAGAGCGGGGAGGGGCCGCGCGACCAGGGCGCGACCGCCCCATGGTGCAGGGTCTTTTCCCTATCCGGGATCACCAGATCGGTGTCGAAGGTCAGCTTGGCGCCGAGGCCGTCGCAGGCGGGGCAGGCGCCGAACGGGTTGTTGAACGAGAACAGCCGGGGCTCGATCTCGGTGATGGTGAAGCCCGAGACCGGGCAGGCGAAGCGTTCGGAGAACAGCAAGCGTTTGGGCTCGGTCGCGCCCTCCTCGAGGGTCGCCCATTCCGCGGTGGCGAGGCCGTCGGCCAGGCGCAGCGCCTGCTCCACGCTGTCGGACAGGCGCACACGTAGGTCGGGCTTCACGACCACGCGGTCGACCACCACGTCGATGTCGTGCTTCAGCTTTTTGTCGAGCGTCGGCGCGTCTTCGATGGGATAGAACTCGCCGTCGATCTTCAGGCGCTGAAAGCCCTGGCGCTGCCAGTCGGCGATCTCCTTGCGGTACTCGCCCTTGCGGCCGCGGATCACCGGCGCGAGCAGATAGAGCCGCGTGCCTTCAGGCAGGGCCAGCACCTTATCGACCATCTGGCTGACGGTCTGGCTCTCGATGGGCAGGCCCGTCGCCGGGGAGTAGGGCACGCCGACCCGCGCCCAGAGCAGGCGCATATAGTCGTGGATCTCCGTCACCGTACCGACGGTGGAGCGGGGGTTCTTCGAGGTGGTCTTCTGCTCGATGGAGATGGCGGGGGACAGGCCCTCGATCAGGTCCACATCGGGCTTGCCCATCAGCTCCAGGAACTGGCGCGCATAGGCCGACAGGCTTTCGACATAGCGTCGCTGCCCCTCGGCGTAGATGGTGTCGAAGGCCAGACTCGACTTGCCCGAGCCGGACAGGCCGGTCAGCACCACCAGTTCGCCGCGGGGGATGTCGACGTCGAGGCCCTTGAGATTGTGCTCGCGGGCGCCGCGGACGCGGATGGAAGCGTTGTCGAAATGGACCATGGACGAACTCTGCCGCGACGCGCGCTGCACCGCAACGGACTCATGTCGTGCGCGTGGGAATTAACGCAACGGGGCGGCGGTAGACGATGGTGTCGCGGGGGGCATGTGCTGCGTAATCCGCTCAGCCTTCACGCGGGCTGGAGTATAAACTGCCTTGCCTCGCCCAAATGTTCCTATATTGTTCCTGGCGTGGTAATCCGGCATAGACGCGTTTGGAGCGGACGCATGAGTTTCGATATCTTTCTGTTCGCCATCGACCGGAATGGCGAAGCGGCGCCTTTCGACCGAGCGATCGCCGAACGCGCCTTCGAGGGGTACGCCACGCACACGGACACCGACGAGTGGGGCCTGCGGGATTCGGACGGTGACCGACTATCGGCTGACATTTCGATCGACGGGGGGCCGAATATCGTCTGTATCGCGATCAATCGACCGCCTTTCGTCGATTGGTTCTGGAACGCCATGTTCGAGATCATGCGACAGACGCGAACGTTTCTGATGTGGGGAAGCGTAAATGACGCGCCCGGTTATTGCGTCGCAAACCCGGACTGGAAGTCTTATCTGGAGCCCCAAATGATAGAGGACGATGGACCGCCCGCCATAGTTTTGTGCGGCGCCGATATTGAGGCTGCGATCAACGCCAGCGGTTTGTAGGGGTATCAATCGTCGCGGTGCACCCGTTCCCGGCGCTCGTGGCGTTCCTGGGCTTCCAGGCTAAGGGTGGCGATGGGGCGGGCGTCGAGGCGGGCGAGGCCGATCGGTTCGCCGGTCTCTTCGCAGTAGCCGTAAGAGCCGTCTTCGATCCGCCGCAACGCTGCATCGATCTTGGAGATCAGCTTACGCTGGCGGTCACGGGTGCGAAGCTCCAGCGCACGATCGGATTCCGAGGTTGCGCGATCGGCCAGGTCGGGATGATTTTCCGTATCGGTCTGGAGGTTGCTTATGGTCTCCCGCGATTCGCGCAGGATGTCTTCTTTCCATGCCAGCAGCTTATTTCTAAAATACGTCAGCTGACGCTTACTCATGAAAGGTTCATCGTCGTGAGGACGATAACCTTCCATCGAGGGAGGCTCGATTATTTCAGTCATGGACGCGAACGCCTGCATTGGACGCCCTCACGCGAGTACAACGCTCCTATCGAGCGGCCGGTCTGTACCAACGTTCTTGAAGTCTTTCAATGTCGCTCGCGAATTCGGGGTGCACTGCGACTTTAAGTCAAGGGCGACCGCATCAGACATCCCTGCGCCGCATTCTCGCCTCGGTCATGTCGCGCTTCGCCAGCTCGACGGCTGCGCGAGTTTCGATCTGCTCTAGAAGGCCTTCCAGCTCGGGATCGTGGGTCTCGGCGCGGGCCTCTTTGACAGCCATCTGCAGGGACTGAAGATCGATGTCGGTCGGTTCCCCGCCCAGCAGCGACAATTTCAGGGCGTCGAGCGCGTCCAAGATCTTGCCAGCTCGGCGCACGGCCCGACGCCGGCGCTCGGTCGGGCTCAGGGTTTCCTGGAGCGCGAGAAGCACATCGAGCGAATTGATAGCGCCGAGAGCTTCCGCTCGCGCCGTGGCCGCCGGCGCTGCAGCCTCCCCCGCCTCGTCCAGAACCGCCCCGAACCCGCCGTCGATGGAGCGGCCAGCCGACCGCACAGACCCAAGCGCGTTCGTTGAACCCGCGCCGGTCACCTTCATGGTATGGCGGCCTTAACCATAATCATGAGGCCAGTTTTGCCTGGCTTGGTTTGCAACCGGTTAACGGCCCCGGCAACAATTGCCCGCCGGCCATTTCCGCCCCCTGGCGGCTCTGCGAAAGCCCCCGTTTTCTACGGCTTTTGCAGCGCTTCAGACTGGCACGATCATAGCAAGCGCACTTTCGGGTTGCACGGCATGGCGGCGGCCGCAACAGCTCAAGGGTGCTAAGTTCTTAAGATGCTTGCTGTTCCATGATCCTTTTCAGTTCTTGGTCGGATAGGTCCCCGTTAGTCGGCGCGCGCTCTGAGCGAGTGCGGAGCTTTGCACCGCTGTCGATAGGGGCCGGCGGTCTGATTTTGGCGCTTTTGGCGAGCGCGTTCTTCATCTTGGCGTCGCCTACGGCCAGCCAAGCCAAGTCGCGCATCAAGGACCTGGTGGCGTTCGAAGGCGTGCGCGACAACGACGTCCTGGGTTACGGTCTGGTGGTTGGCTTGAACGGCACCGGGGATACTCTGCGCAACGCCCCGTTCACCCAGCAGAGCATTCAGGACGCTTTGGAGCGATTGGGCACTCAGACCCACAACGCCACCAATATCGACACCAAGGACATCGCGGCGGTCGTCATCACCGCCAAGCTGCCGCCCTTCGCTGCGCCCGGCTCCAGGTTCGATGTCCAGGTTTCCGCCATCGGCGACGCCAAAAGCCTGCTGGGCGGGCGGTTGATCCCCACTGCGCTTCTGGGCGCCGACGGCGCCGTCCACGCGGTGGCCGCCGGCACAGTCCAGACCGGCGCCGTGTCCGCCGGCGGCGCATCCGGCTCCTCGGTCACCCGTGGCGTGCCGACCAGCGGCGGCATCGCCGACGGCGGTACGGTCGAGCAGGAATCCAACGACGCCAGCTTTTCGCTCAACACGATGGGTTCGCTGCGCCTGACGCTGCACAATCCTGACTTCACCACGGCGAGCCGAATCTCTCAGGTTATCGACGCCGCGTTTCCCGGTACGGCGGAAGAAGAGAACGGCACCGTTGTGAAGGTCAAGCCGCCCCCGGGCATGACGATGGTGGCCTACCTCGACGCCGTCGAACAGCTTGACGTCGATCCCGATTTGCCGGCGCGCGTCATCATCAACGAGGCTGACGGAATTGTGGTGATCAATGGCGACGTGCGCATCTCCACGGTCGCCATCGCCCAGGGAAATATCACCATTTCAGTGTCGGAGAGTCCAAAAGTCAGTCAGCCCGCCCCCTTCTCCAATGGCCAGACAACGGTGACGCCCCAGACCTCGATCAAGGTCGACGAAGAAAAGGGGCGCAAGCTGATAACCATGAACTCCGGCGCGTCGCTGGGAGCCCTCGTCGACGGGCTGAACATGCTGAAGGTGACGCCGCACGACATGATTACCATTCTCCAAGCCATCAAGGCCGATGGCGCCCTCCAGGCCGAAATCCAGGTGATGTGATGCTCAGCGCAAGCTATCTCCCGCCCGCCTTCGTCAAATCGGTCGCCTCGCCCATCGCGGCGACTTCAACCAAAACCTCTGTCGCCTCGTCGACGACCAAGGTCGCGACGCCCGAACAGCGCGCCAAGATCACCAAGACCGCTCAATCGTTCGAGGCGTCCTTCCTGTCGGCCATGCTGGGGCACATGTTCACCGATGTCGACGCTGACGCGCCCTTTAGCGGCGGGGCCGGGGAGAAGATGTTTCGCTCTTTCATGACCGAGGCCATCGCAACCTCCATGAGCAAGTCTGGCGGCGTGGGCTTGGCTAAGTCTGTAACGGCGGAGATGCTGAAGATGCAGGGGCTGACCTGATGAGCGCGCTCGCGGGCGATCCTACCCAGCGCGTCGAGCAATTGATCGTGCTGACGGAGCGGTTGACCAAGTTCTTGAGCGCAGAATTGACGGCGTTCGAGGCCCGTCGCCCCCAAGACGCCGCCGCCAACTCCGCCGAGACCCAGCGGCTCGCCAATGTCTATCGGCATGAGTCGGCTCGGATTCGCGCCGATCCGAGCTTGATCGCGACCGCACCGCTCACCCTGCGCCAACAGCTGATTGAGGCGACGAAGGTGTTCGACGCTGTCTTGGCCCGTCACGGTCGTGCGCTCTACGCCGCGAAGACCATCACTGAAGGTCTCGTGCGGGCGATCGCCGAGGAGGTGGCGGTGCAGCGTCGTCGCGTCGCCCCCTATGGTCCACAGGCGCGCCAATATAAGGCGGACGCCTCCGCGATCACGCTCAATCGGCGGGTGTGAAGACGAGCGTGGTCTGAACCGCGTTGTCGGAGATGGCCCACTCCAACCGCCAGCCGTCCGTCATCGGATCGACCCTGTAGGGCGTGGTCAGGGTGAGACCGGGCGGGGCGATCGTGAAGCGGCGCTCATCTTGGCCTTGTGCGGATTGAACCACGGCCACGTGCGGCCCGAACGGGAGGCGGCGATTGGCCGCCAGGATGGAGTAGCGGCCGCCCGAATCGGCTTGACCTACGCCGGCTAGTTGGCCGTCCATTGTAAGACGGACCGAAGAGCCAGGTTGGGCCCGGCCCGCTGTGGCCGAAAATCCACCAGGATCGTAATCGAGCGCGTCCAAGGTGGGGCGAACCGACCTGGCGGCGAAGACCAGCGCCCCAGCGCCCGCCCGAACCAGCAGGGCTGGGGGGCCGGACTGAGGCACGAGAATCAGCGCGCCTTCGGAATGCACCAGGCGAGCGGTCGGCGCTCCATTGTTCAGGCGCTCTTCCAGCGCGAACATCCGCGGCCGCGTCACGGCAGGTAAGACGAGGCGCCAGACGCCGGCGCCATTGGCTTGAACGGTCACGGTCTCGCCTTCCGGCGCCATCAACTCGACCCGCGCCGTCGGCGCCGCGCTTCCTATGAGCGTCACCTTGGTTAGCGAGCGGACCACCGAGACGAGACGGGGCGGTGGGAGATAGCCAGCTTCCGCCCGGCCGTCTGCTGTCTCCGCTCGCTGTGTCGGATCGGCGTCGTTGTGGGCGCCGTGTGGGCCACAGCCGCACACGGACGCGCACGCCAACAGGATCAGGGCGGTGGAAGCCCAGGTCTTGGGCGCCAAAGCAGCGGGCTGAATGAGCGGCATGGCGGAACTTGCGGCTTCGATCTAGATTCGGGATTGCGTCAGGGCGACCTTGCGGTCGTGATCTAATGCTCACGGGCGATATTGAGAAGGTCGGACGGATGGTGAAGGGACGAGGGCCAGGCGTTGTGGCCGAGGTTGCGGCGAGCGAGGTCGGGTCGTCCGGTCTTTCGGTCTGCCTCTTCTGCGGCGCCTCCGATGCAGCCGATCCGAGTCTTCTGGCCGCGGCGACGCAATTCGGTGCAGCCACGGCGGCGGCGGGCGTTCGCCTGGTCTATGGCGGCGGCGGCGTCGGGCTGATGGGGGCTGCGGCCAGGGCCGCGCACGCGGCGGGCGGCGAAGTCTTGGGGGTGATGCCAGCGTTTCTCCGCCGTCGCGAGATGCTGTTCGACGATGTCGAGACCTTGATCGTGCCCAACATGCACGAGCGCAAGCGCATCATGTTTGAGCAATCCCATGCCTTCGCGGTCTTTCCCGGCGGGATCGGAACCTTGGAAGAGGTCGTAGAGCTGATATCTTGGCGGCGGCTCGATCTGCACCGCAAACCGATCGTGTTCCTGAACCCCAACGGGTTTTGGGACCGTTTTTTCGAGTTCATCGATCACACGGTGGCCGAGCGCGTCTCGCCGGACTGGCTGACGGCGACCTGGGGCTCGGTTGAGACGGTTTCGGACGTGCTGCCTGAAATCCGGCGCAGGTTGAGCGAAGCAAGCGCTGGCGAGCCCCTCGTGGACGGGGTGGCGTTGAAGGCCTGAGGGGCATCGGCGCTTTGACGCGCGAGCAAGCCCGCGTCGTCAAACCGCCCGTGTCTTCGAACTTCAGGGCAGCTTCGCCAAGCCCAAATCGCAGCGGATCGCGATCGCTCTGTTCAAGGCCGCTGGAGCGCAGGCTTTCCAGTAGGCGCGGTCGTCCGAGGGCCTCAGCGCAGCAAGGCGGCGAGTCGCCGCATGGGCCAGCATCTTGGCGTGATCGGCGCGGCCGCAGGCCATTTCCGGCAAGCCGATCTGCGCCGCGAAAAACCCCTGTGGAACGGCGCCGTTTGTGCTGAAGATGTTGAAGCCGCAAATGTCGCGAGAATGTTTCACGGCTGAGCTCCCCATCGACGCCGGAGCTTCTACCCCGCGCGACGTTCAGGATTTCGACCCGATTTTAGAACCGCGTTCTGCGAATCCTAAGATTGGGTAAATGAGCCTTAGCTAAATCTGTTCCGCGACGATGGCGCAAGGCGTCTTAAGGGCGGCCGGCCGCCAATCCCCCGGCCCTTCAGATGAAACCGCCACCGGCCCTTATCGATTAAGTTGGGACGATCGCGCTGGCCGCGAGCGTTTGTTGCAATATGGAAGGGTCCCAACCGTGGCGCATCGGTCACATTCGACACCCGCTGCTACCGGAACGCGTCTCTCGCACTATCGGTTTCGCTGTCGAACTATTACCTCCAACCCACTGGCCGATCGGCGGCCAAGCTGGCCAGGGAGCGAGCAGACGTGTTGATTTTGCTCGGCTGGACCTTCCTGAGCCTCGGATTGATCGGCGCCGGTTACGCTGTTTTCGCCAGTCTTGAGGTCAAGCGTCACCTGGGACGCAACCATCGGCGCCCGGATGGATTGCAGCAGCCATTTGTTACAATCCTGAAACCTTTACATGGTGCAGAGCCGGGCCTGTTCGCAAACTTGGAAAGTTTCTGCGTTCAGGACTATTGCGGTCGCGTCCAGATCGTCTGCGGCGTTCACGATATCGGCGATCAGGCGGTCCGGGTCGTGCGCGACATCCAACGCGCCTATCCGGCCGTCGATATTTCCCTGGTGGTCGACAACCGGCTGTATGGCGAGAACCGAAAGGTTTGTAATCTGGTCAATATGCAGTCTGCGATCCGGGGTGAGGTCGTGGTGCTGTCGGACAGCGATATTCGGGTCGGGCGCACATACCTCGACGAGGTGGTGGCCCCGCTCGCCGATCCCTCTGTCGGTTTCGTGACCTGCCTTTACACAGGCGCGGCCACAGGGTCCTTGTGGTCGCGGCTGTCGGCCATGGGAATAAACTATCAGTTTCTGCCCAATGTTCTGGCGGGTCTGCGGCTGGGGATGGCGTATCCCTGTTTCGGCGCGACTGTGGCGCTGCGTCGCAATGTGTTGGAGGAGGTCGGCGGCTTCGCCATTCTCGCCGACCAGCTGGCCGACGACTACGACCTCGGCCGTGCGATTCGCGACGCCGGTTACCGCGGCCATGTGGCGCAGAGTGCGGTCGTCCATGCCTGCGACGAGCGGCGTGGGGCTGAACTTTGGAGTCATGAATCGCGCTGGTCGCGCACTATCCGCCTGATCGACCCGGCGGGCTTCGGCGGCTCAGCCGTGACCTACGCCCTGCCTTGGGCGCTGATCGGTTGCGTCGTTGCGTTCAGCCCGGCTGCGGTCTTTGTGCTTCTTGCAGTCGTGGCCGCGAGGCTCCATTTGGCGCGTGCGGTAGATCGTGCGACACAGACGCGCGCGGCGCCGCTTTATCTGCTACCGTTGCGTGACCTATTTTCGTTCGCTGTTTTCTTAAGCGCCTTTTCCGGCCGTTCTGTAAGCTGGCGAGGGCGCCGATATCGGGTCGGCTCCAATGGAGCGCTGGTCCCTGCGCAGGAGTCTATCGATGCTTCGCACCCTGTTCCTTCAAGCGCCTTCCTTCGACGGTTTCGATGGCGGCGCCGGATCGCGCTATCAGGCCAAGCGCGAGATCAAGTCGT
>Ga0116231_10014960_pt1 | contig 10206 bp, 9 predicted proteins | sample S1TSphgellanicum_2_FD_89695 | JGI IMG/M metagenome (GOLD analysis project Ga0116231, IMG submission 89695) | Host-associated microbial communities from peat moss isolated from Minnesota, USA - S1T2_Fd - Sphagnum magellanicum MG | ecosystem: Host-associated > Plants > Peat moss > Unclassified... | reverse complement strand
TCATCCAAGTCTTTGAATTGAACGTCTTAGATTATTTCAAAATAATAATAATAATAATATAAATAATCATATATTAAAACACGTGGCAGCACATGATTTGCCTTGAATTGTGACCAAAATAGTTGCATATTAGTCGCATGTGACAATACGTATACAATGGAGTCAAAGGATGAAATGTATTTGTTGACTTTATACTCTTTGTCATTTGCGACTAATTTTCACATGTGACTTGTCTTAGGCGACTAAAAGGATTTTAGTTGCAAAATGTCTCTTACGACTAAAATTTAGTCGCAAAGAGCAGTCGAAAATACATGTTTTTCTTCTAGTGTAAATTGACCTTCAATACGTCATCAACATTGTCAGTTAACACATGCAGGCACTTCTTCATGTCGTTTGACAATTTTTTTACTACATCCAAAAATACTTGTCACTTCGCCTTTTCTTTGGTGATGGGGAGGATACCCAACTTCGGGGATTTTTTAATGTAGATTACGCATTTGATTTAGATGATTGAACCTCCACAACAACATACATTTTCCTCCTTGGATCTACACCCATCTCATGTTATTATTGGAAACAAAATTTTGTTTCATGGTTGTCATGTGAATGTGAGTATTGATCGTTAGCAAACTATTGTTGTGAGGTCGTATGGATTCATCGACTATTGCATGAACTAGGATTAAACATGAATGTTGTCCTAACCCTAGCCTTGGGCTCGTCACCAAGGCAAGGACTTGCGAAGGTGCCGGCCAAGAGTGAACCCGGGAGTTACATTTTATGCTCCCAGGAGTGTAAGAGAATGCAAGGGAATGAACCCAAATGAGCTCCCACTTTGGGAAATGGAGTTTCAATGGACTTTCAGATCTTTAAAAGGTGATTGTAGGGGCCAAAACTCATTGGATTGAAAAGTTCCTTATATCATTGGAAAGCTCTTAGAACTTAAATTTCTAAAATGGGATCGCATGACCCATTTGGATATTTAAGACATAAGTTATGGCCAAAAGAAGGGCTAGGAGTCAAATTGTCAATTTGAGTTTTGACCACTAAAAGTCGGGAATCGTCCCGATTTCCTTGCATGTAGGTGGCGTGCAACATATCGTTGGAAAACTCTAGACAAGAACTATAACTTTGGTTCAGACCTCACCTCAATCAGAGGTCTCCACACAAAGTTATGGTCTTCTAAAGTTGCAAAAGTCTCAATTTCAAAAATTTCGGGACTCCCACTTGGGGGTCCTAGAATAACATGCCATTTGGGTGTTGGCCCCATGGTTAGGCATAGAATATACTATAAGGGGGAAGGTGGTGGCTTCCCTCAAGTTCGGGCCGTGGTGAGTCTTGTGAGTCCATGTTTACCCGTGGTTCGTCCGGCACCAAAAGTGCTCAAACTACGCATTAACCAACTTGTTGTTTGGTTTGTGTAGGTTCATGTGAATAATTGATGTTTGTCACTTTTCCTAGTCCCCATCCCAGAGCTCCTGCATGCCCCTCTACCCCCGAAGTGCTACGAACTAAGGAGCATGTTTCGACTTCGTACTTTTCCGTTGTTTTCACCTTAGATTTACATTTGAGTTTATCAAGGAACTTGGGAGTGCATTACATGGTATTCGAGCTTTGGTAGAGCTCAATCCACTTATTGGGGAGTTTTGATGGCACGTAAGCTAGTACATGGGACCATGCTGGAAAACCCCACCCATGACCTAAATGTTCTATCCAAGGCCACTAGGGAGGAGGAATAAGAGGATTTTGAAAGACAAAAAAACCATGAGAACCATGATGATCATGAAAATGAAGAAGAAAAACTAACCACAGTCCTTTTTATTCTAGAACAATTGGAAGTTTTACTCAAAATGAATAGGCCTGATGTCACTGAATTAGTTGCAGCCCTCAAAGGAGGATCATTGAAAGGTGTAGGATTTAAGCCTACTAAACCTAGGAGTTTTGACGAGGTTTGAAATTGGAAGGTTGTAAATGCTTGGCTTGCAAAAATGGAGGATTACTTTCATGCCACCAAAATTGCGCGACATTCAGCCATGGAACTTGCCCAATCTTACTTAAAAGGCTATGTTTCCACATGGTGGAGGATAGTGAAGCAAGAGGAAGGGAAGACCCATGGCTACACATGGGAATTCTTCAAGGAACACATTGAGTTGGAATTCATTCCAAAGAATTTTAATTACATCTCAAGATGCAAAATCCATGACCTTGTGAATGTAACAAATGACAACTTGCGCCAATATGTGAAAGCGTATTCTAAACCAATGCTTGAAATCTGGCATATGCATCAATTAGATTGGGTGTGCCATTTTGTGATGGGGCTTTCAACTTGGGCCAAGTGCAAGCTTGAGGAGAATTGACCCGCCTCATTATCCAAAGCCATCATGAAAATGGAAGGCTTTTTGGATGTGGGACGGGGCGAAAAATCTAGGTTTAAAAAGGAGAAAAAATTTCCTCACAAGAAGACACACCATGAAGGGGAATGGAACTGAGGGCAAGACACCTCAAAAGGGGAAAAGCCCAAACAATTCCAAGGCTCGAACTTCAAACCCAAAGGAAATTTTGTTAAGAAGGGGGTTTCTTTTAAAGGGGCCCAACCCAAGGGGGATGTTACTATAAAACCCAAAGGAGCGTGCTTCAATTGCAATGAAGTGGGACATTACTCCAAAGATTGCCCCAAACCCAAACCGGGGAATGGGGGCTCCAAAGTAATTGCCCTTATCGCCAACCTAGCCCAAGGTGAACATAATTGCCTTATTTTTTAAAAAAGGAAGTTTTCTAAATGAGACATGTTATGTTTTTTGGACATAGGGGCTTCCCACAACTTCATAACCCGAAAAAGTGTCGAAAAAATGGAGCTCTAGTTGTAAGAGTTCAAGGCACCCATTGAGGTGCACTTTGCGGATGGGGTTCCCCATCCCACCACATTGCAAGTAAGAGACGTGCCTCTTCAATTAGGGAATTGGAAAGGAAAGGTGGATTTGTTGGTCTCCACCTTAGGGGGAATGGAATGCATTTTGGGAATGGAATTCATAACCCATAATAATGTGCCCATAGAAGGGCATAATAGGCTAGTTGGAATCCCATCCAAAATGGGATCGTCCGGGTGAAGGCACATGAAGTGCCTAATGTGGGTGGATCAACCATCCACCTGATGTTAGGAAAGACTTTGAAAAAGGAATGCGTAGGAGGTTATGGCATGTTGTGTGTGATGTGTTTGTTGGACGAATTTGAACGAAAGGAAATTACCAATTTGGTGAGTCTTCCCAAGTGCATTAAGTAAGTCTTGAACAAATTCTTGAATGTGATGCCTGAAGAGTTGCTCAATGAATTGCCCCTGAGAAGACAAGTTGACCATTCAATTGAGGTGATGCCAGGAGTGGCACCTCCCACCAAGGCCCCATATCGAATGAGTCATGAAGAATTGAAGGAACTTAAAGTTCAACTTGAAAAACTTTTTGCAAAGGGATACATCAAACCTAGCAAATCACCATATGGGGCACCCGTCCTCTTTGTTCACAAGAAGGATGGGATGTTGAGGATGTGTGTGGATTATAAAGCCCTCAACAAGGCGATAATGAATAATCAATACCCATTACCTCGAATTGATGATTTGTTTGATCGACTCTTGGGAACTAAAGTGTTTAGTAGGATTGACCTATGTTCGGGGTATTACCAAATTCGAATTGCAAAAGGGGATGAAGAAAAGACTGCTTGTCGCACAAGGTATGGCTCATACGAATTCTTAGTGATGCCTTTTGGACTCACTAATGCACCCACCACATTTTGCACATTCATGAACGACATTTTCCAAAAGTGGCTTGATTGTATATATAGATGACATTTTGGTCTATAGTAATTCCATGGAGGAGCATGCGGAGCATCTCCGGAAGGTGTTCCAAAGGTTGAGGGAAAACAAGTTATACGCTAAGTTTGAAAAATGCAAATTTGAAGTGATGGAAGTGGATTTCCTTGGACATAGGATCACCCAAGAAGGCTTGAAGATGGAGACCACAAGGTGAAGGCAATTTTGGATTTGGAGCCACCTAGGTTGGTTCTGGCCTTAAGATCATTTTTAGGATTGGTTTCCTATTATCGCAAGTTCATCAAAAACTTTGCAAAGATAGCCACGCCTTTGACAAACCTTTTGAAGAAGTCATTCGGAACTTATGAATGGGACGAAGTATGCAATGAAGCCTTTGAAACCTTGAAAGGCATTTTGGTGAAAGCGTATGTGTTGAAGTTGCCTGACTTTGACAAAGATTTTGAGGTCCACTCCAATGCCTTCGACTTTACGATTGGAGGAGTCCTAATGCAAGATGGAAGGCCAGTGGCATTTGAAAGCAAAAAGTTGAGTGACACAAAATGAAGGTGGCCAACACATGAAAAGGAAATGTGGGTTACGATACATTGTCTCAAGACTTGGGCCATTACGTAGGCTCCAAAGATGTGGTGGTGTGGACTGACAATGTCACCTTGAAATACTTTGCCACTCAACCAAAATTGTCATCAAAACAAGTGAAATGGCAGGACACATTGGCCTTGTTCAATGTGGACATTCAACATAAGCCCAAGAAGGAAAATGTGGTGCATGGTGCACTAAGTCGAAAACACCAACTTAAGATGGTGTATGTGGGGGAAACAGAACTTCAAAAGGAAGTTTGACTAGCAAGCTGTTGTGACAAGTATGCCAAAGAAATAAAGCAAAACATTAAAAAAGAAATCAAATCACATTTCCATTTACAAGATGGATTATTGTGGTATAAACAAAATTGGCTCTATGTTCCGAAAGGGAGGCTTAGGGATGTGTTTTTGAAGGAATGCCATGATGGGCCACTTACAAGCCATGGTGGTGCAAAACGCACTACAACATTCCTCAAGAAGTCCTACTATTGGCCTAATTTGAAAGATGATGCAGAGAAATGTGAAGACTTACTTAACTTGCCAACAAAATCAAACACTCAATTAAAAACAAGTAGGATAGTTACGACCATTACTGATTCCTGAAGGGCCATGGGAAAATGTGTCCATGGATTTCGTGGTGAGTTTGCCACCATCAAGGGGATTTGATGCGATCATGGTGGTGGTTGATCAATTTAGTAAGATGGCACACTTCATTCCCACCAAGGAAAGTGCCACGGCCTAAGAGACGAGAAGGTTGTTTTTCACGCACGTGTTCAAGCATCATGACCTCCCCAAGGACATTGTGTCGGCTCAAAAACCCAAAGTTCACAAGCAAGTTTTGATGAGCCTTGTGGAAGCGCATGGGGTTAGAGCTCAACATGAACACCTCATTCCGACCCCAAATGGATGGACAAACCGAAAGAATGAACTTGGTTATCCAATAATTCTTAAGGAATTATGTGGTGACGGATCAATAAGATTGGGTGGACCATTTGGAGTTGGTCGAATTTTGCTATAACAATTCGAAACATTTGGCAATAGGTTCCACTCCCTTTCAAATGGTGACGGGCAAATCATCAAATGTGCCTATAATTTGGGCCGCACATGGGCAACCCCCAAGTGATGCAAGTGAGGAAGTGCCAATGGTCACACAACTTGATGAAGAGAGGCGGCACTTATGGGAGATAGCTAAGGCCAATCTTGAAAACGCACACAAACGATATAAGGATTTTGTGAAAAAGTCCTGACAAGAGGTGAACTTTGAAGAAGGAGACAAAGTGTGATTGAACATCAAAAATTTCTAGTTGCTAAAAGGTCTAAGCCACAAGTTCTTGGGCCCATATGCGGGTCCATTCAAAGTGTTGGAAAAAAAATTTCCCGACACTTACAAGTTAGAACTATCGGAAAATCTTAAAATTCATCCCATATTTTATGTTTCATTTTTAAAGTCGGTCTCTCATGATGCTTCAAGGCTTAATTGAAAGTAAAACTCAAGGCCTCCACCCGACCTCATTCATAATGAACCATGAGGATGTGCTCAAGTCAAGGCAACTAAGGGGTCGAAAGTGGAAATACTTGGTCAAGTGGAAAGGATACCATCCAATAGAGGCATTTTGAGTGAATGAATCGGATATGGAACATGCTTAAAAAGCCATAGAAGAATTCCATAATAGACTGACAAAGAAACAAAAGAAACATAGAATGTGATGAGGACATCACCTTTCTTTTAGTGGAGTAGGGAATTACACAAATGTACCACATCAAGTTGCAAATGAAATAAAGGCAAAATACTTTCAAGAGATTGCATCATGAACATAATGAGTATTATTAAAAGAATGGTCAAGTGGCATGAACAAATTGAACTTTCTTGCATAAGCCCAAATCAAAATTAGACTCCCACATTGGTGTTAAGAAAAATCTTGGCCCCAAAAGAGGAGGCAAACAAGATGAGCTTGCAAGGATGTGCACATGTTTAAAGTGCATCCCAAAGGGTTGGTTGGTAGTGGTGGCCAACACAGGAAATCATGACCTCGTTTGTGTACTATAATCGCGTAGCTTGAAACTTAGGTTTCTGTAAAGCCTAAACGTTGTTTCTTGTACCTTGATATGCATACCTTTAGTTAGGCTTGATTGTTGTGATCAAGGCACAAGGTTGAGAAAGCAGTCATGTCAAGTAACTTAGGTCAAGATTAAACTTGGTTTGAGTTCCTCATGAAGCGAAGGATGGAATAATTGCCTCCCAAATGAAGGTTTTGTCAATTAGGCTAGTTTAGGTCTTTTGATGAAGCAAAGGTTAAGGGTTTTTTATGAGACCCCTGTGGACTTGCCAAGAAAATGTTGGAAACTTGGGGATGCCTAAATTAGCTTGAAGCAAGGTCCTGTCACAAAAGTCGGCAATCGATGGTCAAGGATCCAAATGAAAGCAATTGCATTGAGAAAATAATTTCCAAGTGTCAATGAGGACATTGACCTTTTCTTCTAGTGGGGGAGACTATTGCATGAACTAGGATTAGACATGAGTGCCTCACAACGATCATGTGTCACAATTAGAACACCATTAAACTTTCTAAAAACCTATTTTTTCATGACAAAACATTTTGAAATAGATTGGCATTTTATACAAGACAAAGTAGAAAAGAAAATAGTCCATGTTAATTTTATGAGTATAACAAAGTAACTTGTTAATATGTTCACGAAGGCCTTAGGTCGAATTAAATTTGAAGCATGTAAAAGTAAACTCAATCCAAAGAATGCTAAGTCTGAAAGTTAGATAATGATCTAGTGAGTCTTTACTTAAATAGTGTCGCAACCCCACTTTGAAGGAAGTGTGAGGTCGCCACTCACACTCCCGAAAATGGGACTTGGGAGTCTTCCGGGACTCTTGAAAACTTAGAGCGCGATTGCAGGGGTCAAAACACCTTGCATTGAGGTGTTCTTTATACCATTGGAAAGGTCTTGAAGTGTAAATGTCCAAAATGGCCTCACATGAGCCATTTGGACATTTGCAACACAAGTTATGGTCGAAAGAAGAGCCGGGAGTCAAACACCAACCACTAAAAGTCAGGAATCGACCCGATCTTGGTGCGTGCAGGTGAAATGTGACACACCGTTGGAAATCTCTTGAGGAGAACTACAACTTTGGTTTAAACCTCGTCCCGATCCGAGCTCATGGCGAGGAGTTATGAACGCCCAAAGTCCTGGGAGTCCAAACCGGGATAGTTTCGGGACTCCATTTTGGGAGTCCTGAGAAAAAAAACCATTTGGATGCAAGTGCGACGGAGAGCTGCAAAGAATACTATATGGGGGAAGGTGGTGGCTTCCCCCGAATCCGGGCCGTGGTGAGTCAAGTGAGTCCAAGGTTGCCTATGGCTTGTCCCAACACTGAAAGTGTGCAAAATGAGTTCTAACCAACTTGTTGATTGGATTTGGATGCAGGACCGAATAACTAAATAGCTTGTCCCTCTTCCTAGTCTAATCCCGGAACTTTCAGCACACCCCTCTTACCCCCTTTTAGTGCTGGAAGTTGGGAGCGTGCCCCGAGTCCCCCATATTTCCGCAACTTGAGTGATCTAGCCCCAACTTGGAGCTAACTAGGGATTTGGGAGCGCATCATTTAGTTTCCTAAAAATTTGATTGGGATCAACAAAATTAAAATGTGTGCATGTGTGATTACATTATGAATGGAATGATTTCTTCTAGTAAAATGTGAAGGAATTTGTTGTTGATGACGTAAGAATGATGAAAAAAATGTTGTTAACTAACGAAGAAGATGTTTAGATCTTGCTAACAAAGACATTGCCAACGAAAAAACATTGTTCACATCTTGCTTAGAGATAATGTAAAAGAAGTAAATCTATGTTGCCTTGTTGTTCGATCTCCTTCATCCACCATTTCTTGCCAATCAAAAGTGTTTGTGTATGTTGAGTGTACGAAGGGGTGTTGGAATCGATATATTTTCATCTTAATATCATTCATCCCTTCGATAGATTATGTTAAAACTTTTAGTATGCATGTTAAATTTAAAAGGAGTATTTGAGAGGTTTTTTCTTTTTGTTTTGTGAATTGGTTTTTTCTCATGTGGTGATTTCCATTTGTGATTAACATTAGTTCTTCATTCAAAATCTAGTGAAATCACTTGATGTAGAAAGACACCTTTTATTGTAGCTAAAATCATCCATTAGAACAACTCCACAGGTGTTCTCAATATATGGTAATGGAACATAATATTTCTCAAAACCAGGATTAATTAATTTTCTTTTTTTCCCAACCCCACACTAAAACTAACACTACAAATGATCGATAACCAATAAGAACTATTAACAACCCACTTGGACCAACCACATGTTTAATAGTTTATCCAATAATCAATAGCAGGCATTGTCCTTTTGTAAGCCTTATGCTTGCTTTCGAGAAAATGTCCAAGCCAAAGCCATTATGCTAAGCCAAAATTTATTGTCTAAGGCCATATACCCAACACTTATGGAGCTACTCTTAGGCCCACTTTACATTAGGAGTTGAGGCCGATGTTCAATTCAAATCACACATTCCTATTAGTGCAAAAGTTGAAATCAACCCCAAGGGCTAAATTACACTAGGAATCAAGGTTGAAATAGAAAAAATCTTTCAATCTACCCCAAGTTACTAATAAATGCTAAACTTTATGGCCTTGTATTGGCTCCAAGGGTAAAGAAAAGGATACCATCAAATTTGGGAAGCCAATTTGTGACCCTTTTGGCTAATGTTGTAACATTTATTAGTAATTTGGGGCTAGACAAAAAGCCAAAAATGCTCAAAGTTAACCCCAAGTTTTTTCAACCTTAATTCTTAGTGTAAATCAAACTTTAGATTAAATCAGGATCTTTGAATCAAATTTAACATTTCTTTGATGTGTCTTGGAGTTATTAGCAAGGAAAGGGTTCATTCAAGAAGGTGAATGTACTAATGTGGGTGCAAGTTTAGCTTGGCCATTAATTACAAGTTACCCCAATTCTTTCACAAACAATAGACTTGGTTGTGGGCACCATAACACAAAGCAGGTCATAAAACCAAATACGAGCAAAAAGTAATTGGCTTTCATTAGGCTAAGGCCTTAGATCTCGAATCCAACATGTTTGTACTTTGCACTAGATGTCAATCGTGCTAATTATGGTTCTCCACATAAGGAATCAAAAGGGTCTTACAATAAAACACCATTAGGCCCACTTTAGACAAGGGTCTAGGGTCCAATTTCCTAGGAACCAATTTGAACTCATGTGAAGCAAATTGAATCCTTGAGTTAGAGTGTTCCTTGGTCCCCAACTTGATTCTTGGTTCTCCACATCATGAGCTCTCCTTTTAGCATTGTCTTTTGGTCCAAACCAATTGATTTTCCTTCCAAAATAGGTGTCGTATTAGCCTCAATTTGCCACTTTTTGGTTTTGGACCCTTGTCTAAAGGCCTTGGGACCAATTTAAAACTTTCCACCAATAAGACTAGTGGGTGCTTGTGACCTTCGGCCACTGTGAAGTCCCCCGGTTTTTTTAAACTTGGTTTGTGTTTTAGTTTTTTTTAGAAACATTTAACTTTTTTATTTTTTTATTTTTATGTGTTTTTTATTTTTATTATTATTTTGCGATCATCTAGCCAAACGGACATTTCATCCATCCCCTTAATCGGGACGGACATTAGCTAAAAGAAAAAAAACTTCCCAAAATCCTTCCCGTCATCAAGCCGAACGGACATTTCATCCATCCCCTTAATTGGGACGGACAGTAGCTAAAAGAAAAAAAAGGTAGTCTTGGTCAATACAAAAAAAAAAAAAAAATTGAT
>Ga0116231_10014958_pt1 | contig 10207 bp, 7 predicted proteins | sample S1TSphgellanicum_2_FD_89695 | JGI IMG/M metagenome (GOLD analysis project Ga0116231, IMG submission 89695) | Host-associated microbial communities from peat moss isolated from Minnesota, USA - S1T2_Fd - Sphagnum magellanicum MG | ecosystem: Host-associated > Plants > Peat moss > Unclassified... | reverse complement strand
CGCCGGCGCCACCGCCCAGATCGGCCTGCCCAACCGCCTCGACGATCTCAGGGCCCTGGCCGACGGCGCCGACGTGGTCACCTTCGACCACGAGCAGATCCCGTCCGAGCATCTCAGCGCCTTGGAGGCCGAGGGCTTCGCGCTCGCGCCCCGCCCGGCCGCCAAGCTGATGGCCCAGGACAAGCTCCACGCCCGCCGTGAGCTCGCCCGGCTCGGCCATCCGATCCCGCCCTTCGCGCACGCCCTCGCACGCGAGGACATCGAGGCCTTCGGCGCCGAGCACGGCTGGCCCCTGATCGGCAAGGCGCCCCGCGGCGGCTACGACGGCCGCGGCGTCTTTGAGCTCGCGGATCTCGACGCGGCGCTCGAGGCGCTCGCCGCGATGCCGGGCGGCCTGCTGCTCGAGCCGAAGCTCGAGCTCACCCGCGAGCTCGCGATCCTGATCGCCCGCTCGACCAGCGGTGAGGTCGTCGCCTACCCGGTCGTGGAGACGGTCCAGGAGAACGGGATGTGCCGGGAGATCCTCGCCCCGGCCCCCGTCGAGCCGTCCCTCGCCGAGCGCGCCCGCGACCTCGCCCTCACCCTCGCCGCTGACATAGACGCGGCCGGGATCATGGCCGTTGAGCTCTTCGACACCCCCGGCGGCCTGCTGATCAACGAGCTCGCGCTGCGCCCCCACAACTCCGGTCACTACACGATCGAGGGCTGTGAGACCTCGCAGTTCGAGCAGCACCTCCGGGCCGTGCTCGGCTGGCCGCTCGGCGCCCCCACCCTGCGCGCCCCGGCCGTCGTCACCGTCAACGTCGTCGGCCCGGCGGACGGAAGCGACCCCGCCTCGCGTCTGCCCGAAGCGCTCACGGTCCCCGGCGCGCACGTCCACCTCTACGCCAAGACCGCCCGGCCGGGTCGCAAGCTGGGGCACGTGACCGTCTGCGGCGACGAGCCCGAAGCGACCCGCGCCGCCGCCCGCCTGGCTGCCACCCACCTTCACGGTGAGGCCCGATGAGCGGCCCGCTGGTGGGCATCGTGATGGGCAGTGACAGCGACCTGGCCGTGATGCAGGCGGCCGCCGACGTGCTCACCGAGCTTTCGGTCGCGCACGAGCTACGGGTGGTATCGGCCCACCGCACACCGCGCGACATGCTCGACTATGGCACCGAGGCGGCGGGGCGCGGCCTTCAGGTGATCGTCGCCGGCGCCGGGGGCGCCGCCCATCTGCCGGGCATGCTCGCCTCGGTCACGCCGCTCCCCGTGATCGGCGTGCCGGTCCCGCTCGCCCACCTCGACGGCCTCGACTCGCTGCTCTCGATCGTGCAGATGCCGGCCGGGATCCCGGTCGCGACGGTCGCGATCGGCGCCGCCCGCAACGCCGGCCTGCTGGCCGCCCGCATCCTCGCCGTCGCCGACCCCGACCTCCGCGCCGCCGTCGTCCAGGCGCAGGCCGAGCTCGCGCAGGTCGCCCGCGACAAGGACGCGCGCGTCCGCAGCACCTTCACGCCCGAGGCGTGAGCCTTCAGGCCGACAGCTCGCGGATCACCGCGTCCGCAAACAGCCGCCCCTCGAGCGTCAGCGCCACCCGGTCACCGGCGAGTTCGACCCGCCCCAGGGCCTCTTGTTGGCGCGCCGCTTGCGCGCCAACGTCGCTCAGCGACGAGAGTGCGATCCCCCGTCGCTCTCGCAGACCGAGCATCACCGCCTCCAGCGCGAGCTCCTGTTCGCTCAAGCACTCTCGGCCCGCCGATGGAGAGGCGCCGTCCCGCAGCCGCCGCGCGTATTCAGTGGGCGCCAGCACGTTCCACCAGCGGATCCCACCGACGTGCGAGTGCGCGCCCGGTCCGATCCCCCACCAGTCGTGGGAGCGCCAGTAGCCGATGTTGTGCCGGCAGCGAGCGTCCTCCGCGGCCGCCCACGAGCTGAGCTCGTACCATTCGAGGCCCGCGGCGCGGAGGCGCTCGTCCGCGAGCCGGAAGCGCCTGGCCTGGGCATCGTCGTCGGGGGCCGGGGTCGCGCCCCGTCGCACCGCGGCCGCCAGTGCCGTGCCCGGCTCGACCGTCAGCGCGTAGGCCGAGATGTGGTCCGGCCCCGCGGACAGGGCGGCCTCGAGCGTCCGCTCCCAGTCCGCGTCGCTCTCCCCTGGGGTTCCGTAGATCAGGTCGAGCGACACGTGCTCAAACCCGGCCTCGCGCGCCTCGTGAGCGGCCGCCACCGCCCGCCCGGGGGTGTGCTGGCGGTCGAGTGTGCGCAGCACGTGCGGCGCGGCTGATTGCATCCCCAGGGAGATCCGCGTGAACCCTCCTCTATGAAGAGCGGTGAGCATCGTCGGGTTGACTGACTCCGGGTTGGCTTCGGTCGTGACCTCGGCGTCGCTCGCCAGGCCAAAGGTGTCGCATATTCCCTCGAGCAGGCGCAGCAGCGCCTGCTCGCCGATCAGGCTGGGCGTCCCCCCACCGAAGAACACCGTCGCGACCGACCGCGCGCCGAGCTCGGCTCGGGCCATCCGCAGCTCGATGAGCGCGGCCTCCACGAACTCCGGCTGGACGCCGGGGTCCCGCGTCACGTAGGTGTTGAAGTCACAGTACCCGCAGCGCGCCGCGCAGAACGGGACGTGGACGTACACGCCGAACGGCCGCGCGTGATCACTCATGGGTTTCCATCCGGACCTCCATCGGCGACTTGACCAGCTGATCGGCGAGCTGATCGACGAGCGCGTGAACGCGACGGTCAATCTCGTCTCGGATCACCCGGACTCGGTTGCGAATTGTGCCGGTCGCGCCGTTTCGCGGTCCTGGAGCCGCTATGCCCCGGCCCTGAACGACTTCAAGCGTCAAGACCGCCGGACGAACCTGGGCGCTTGACACTTTCTGCGTCTGAACCGAACATCGTGTCAACAGCACCAAAAGCCGGCGCGCTCTTGACGTTTGAGGTCGCTCGTGCCGACGGAACACATCTCCGACAGCCCTCTCAAGGGGAGAATGCTGTCCGAGATGCGTCAGGCGGGCTGACCGAGCGATCCGCACGGTCGCCGGGGTGAGTGCGCGCAGACCCGGTTTGGTCAACGCGGTTTCTGCATCGAGTAATAGTCCTCGGTCGTGACCGGCCTGAACCCGACGTCCGTGTAGAGCCGCAGCGCACGCTCGTTATCGACCGCGACCTCCAGCCCAATCACCGCGGCCCCGCTCCGGATGAGCTCGTCACAGGCGGCGCGCAGCGCCTCCGCGCCGAGACCGCGGCCACGATGCGCGGATCCAATCACGAAGCCGTATACGCCACCGCGCGTCCCTTCGCGCGTCAGCCGAACCGTGCCGATCGCCTCGCCGCGGAGGCTGATCATCAGCGAGCGCGCGCGTGCGTCGTGCAGCGGCCGCTCGCGGTCGACAAAGTCTGAGCCGAACCCGTCCAGGAACAGCGCGGAGAGCGTGTCGAAGTCAGCGCGCGTCGCGGGTCGCAGCTCGACCGCAGTGGGGCGGTCTGTCCGCGGCTCAGTGGACCCGGGTCGCCCGCGCAGCTCACGGAGCTCGAGTGCGTGCTCGGAATGTTGGAGGACCCCGCCGTGCTTCCGGGCCAGCGCCCGGCCGCCCTCACTCGCGCGCGGAACCACCAGCAGCGGCGCTGTCGTGACGCGCCCACGACTGAGCGCCAGACCACGTTCAAGCAGCGCCGAGCCGATGCCACGCCGTCGCCACTCGGGGTCGACCATCCCTGCCAGTTCGAGCCCCGCACCGTCAAACCCATACACCCCCAGGAAGCCGGCCAGCAATCCCTCCTCCCACCACAGCAGATCGTTGATCTCCCTCGCCGGTCGCCGTCGCAGCGTGCCCCACTCGAGCTTGAGCCGTCCGCCATCGTGGCGGACGACTCTCCCTTCAAGTTCTGAGATCGCCTTCAGCTGGTTGTCGCTCAGCCCCCGCGCAAGCTCAAGCATCGCGTCGGCTTCCGTGACGCGCGTGACCGTAGCGATGACGCACCAGAGCCTCCTCGCGGGCCGCATTCACGCGCTGGTCGATCACGATCGAGCGATCATGGATCTCGGAGACCCAGACAACCAACGCGCCCATACTCGGGGGTCGCGGGCGCCACCGTCGCCGGCTTTTCGGGATTGCGCTCGCCAGCAATGAACGAGTGAACATCGTGCACTTTCCTCTCGGTTGACCACCCGTATCCGGGCGGGAATCAGTTACGTGTCAGGGCACGTCGATCTGACACGTCGTTGCGTGTGTCACTGCATCTGGGGCAAAGCCCGCATAGGCACAAAAAAAGAGCGGCCCCAATGGGGTTCCGCCCTTACAGAGAGTCGTATGTCAACCCTGGTTCAGGGTGCATACCTCTCGGCGAGGGACGGGATCAGGGCCATCCCGGCGGCCTGCACGCGCACACCGTTGCCGGCGGTGCCAAAGTCGGCGCCCGCGGGTGCAAGCTGTGTTGGGATGTGGTGAGCAGTGTCCATAAGAGTAAACCTCGGTAGGTGACTACCTAGCGTTGCACCGTAACCCACCGAGCCGCTCAATGCAAGCACGTCATGTTAATTTTCTGCTGGGGTGACCTCGTGGCCGCAGGTTGAGTCCGCAACAGCGTGCTGTAGCCTCGCGAGCCAGTGATTTACCGGGCGCTCTTCAACCTCGCGCTCACCCGCGTCTCCCCCGAGCGAGCACACGTCCTCGCGTTCAACGGTCTGGACGCCGTCACCGCCCGCCCGCGTCCGCGCGCCTGGTTGCGCTCGGTCACGCATCTCGATGACGAGCTGATCCGAGTGAAGGCACTCGGGCTCGACTTTCCCTCGCCCCTCGGGGTTGCGGCCGGGGTGGACAAGGACGCCGAGCACTTCGAGGGGCTGGGCGCGCTCGGCTTCGGTTTTGTCGAGGTGGGGACCGTCACGCCGCGTGCGCAGGAGCCCAACCCCGGCCCGATCCTCGCGCGGCTGGCCCACGACGACGCCCTGCTGAACCGGATGGGGTTCCCCAGCCAGGGCGCCGAAGCAGCGGCGAGGCGCCTATCCAATCCCCGACGAAGGACCGTGGTCGGCGCGAACATCGGCAAGAACCGTGAGACCGCGATCGAGAGCGCACAGGATGACTACCGCAGCGCGGCGCGGATCCTCGGCCCGGTGGCGGACTACGTGGTGCTCAACGTCAGCTCGCCCAACACCGTCGGTCTACGCGACCTCGAGGCGATCGGGCGGCTGCGACCGCTGGTGCTGGCCGTCCGCGACGAGCTTGGGCGGTTGCCACAGACGGTGGCCAGGCCGCTGCTCGTCAAGATCAGCCCGGATATCGGCAACCGTGACGTCGACGCGGTCGCCGAGCTGGCGCTGGAACTCCGGCTGGACGGGATTGTGGCCACCAACACGAGCATTCGGCGGGAGCTGCTGAGCGAGCGATCACGGGCCGACGCCGACGCTGCATGGCCTGAGGGCGGGGGGGTGTCCGGCGCGCCGCTACGGGCACGCTCGCTCGAGGTGCTGCGCAGGCTCCACACCAGGGTGGGAGACCAGCTCGTGCTGATCTCGGTCGGCGGAGTGATGTCGGCCGCCGATGTGTGGGAGCGAGTGTTGGCCGGCGCGACGCTGGTCCAGACCTACACCGGCCTGGTCTACGGTGGCCCGGCCTGGCCGCGGGCGGTGAACCTCGAGCTCGCCCGGCGCGTGTTCGAGTCAGGCGCCGATTCGATTCAGTCGCTCGTGGGCAGCGGAGTCGCGTAGCGGCCTGGAAGGCATGCAGCCTGTCACGCCCGCAACCGCCTAAGCTGAGACCGTTCGAGAAGACTGAATTCGAGGAGGCCACCGAGATGCAAATGGGAATGGTTGGGCTCGGCCGGATGGGCGCCAACATGGTGCGGCGACTCATCAAAGACGGCCATGAACTTGTCGTGTACGACGTCAGCGCCGACGCGGTCACGGCCCTGGCGCAGGAGACGGGTGCCACCGGCGCCGACTCGCTGGCCGACCTCATGGAGAAGCTCTCACCGCCACGCGCGGTCTGGTTCATGGTCCCGGCGGCATTCACCGACGACACCATCACCCAGGCCGCCCAGCACGCCGAGAAGGGCGACGTTCTGATTGACGGCGGCAACAGCTATTACCGCGACGACATCAGTCGCGCGGGCAGGCTCGAGGTCCAGGGGATTCACTACGTCGACGTCGGCACCAGCGGTGGCGTGTTTGGCCTGGAACGCGGTTACTGCATGATGATCGGCGGCACTGACGACGCCGTCGCGTTCCTTGACCCGATCTTCAAGTCGCTGGCACCCGGCATCGGCGACATCGAGCGGACGCCCGGACGCGAGGGCGACCCGGTGACCGCCGAGCTCGGCTACCTGCACACCGGTCCGGCCGGCGCCGGCCACTTCGTCAAGATGGTCCACAACGGGATCGAGTACGGGCTGATGGCAGCCTATGCCGAGGGTCTGAACATCCTCCAGCACGCCAACTTCGGGAAGACGGCGCAGGTGCACGACGCCGAGACCGCACCGGTCCCGGGCGCCGAGATCAACTACGCCTATGACCTGAACATTGCTGAGATCGCAGAGGTTTGGCGCCGCGGCAGTGTGGTCGCCTCCTGGCTGCTCGATCTGACGGCCGCCGCGTTGGTCGACTCACCGGAGCTCGAGGAGTTCCACGGTCGCGTGTCGGACTCCGGTGAGGGCCGCTGGACCGTGGCCGCCGCGGTTGATGAGGGTGTGCCGGCGCACGTCATCACCGCCTCCCTGTACGACCGCTTCTCCTCCCGTGGGCAGGCTGACTACGGCAACAAGCTGCTCTCCGCGATGCGCAAGCAGTTTGGCGGCCACGACGAAAAGGCCTCCTGAGCGCCACGACGAACAGGCCTCCTGAGCCGGGCGGCCGGCCGTGAACGAGCAGGCGGAGCCAGACGGCGTCCCCGTCAGTGACGCGCCGCTGCCGCCGGCGCCGGCGAACCGCCGGCGTGATCTCCCGTCGGCATACATCCCAGGCGACCGGCGCCGCGCGATTGCGGCCGGCGCGACGCTCCCTGACCGCGTGCAGGGGGCTGCGCTGTTTGCCGACATCTCGGGCTTCACGCCGCTGACCGAGGCGCTCGCGGACGAGCTGGGCTCCGAGCGCGCCTCTGAATCCCTGACCGGTCACCTCGACCGGGTGTTTGACGCTCTGATCACCGAGCTTCACGCCTTTGGGGGGGACGTGATCTATTTCAGCGGGGACGCCGTCACCTGCTGGCTCGACGCAGATGACGGCACGCGGGCGACCGCCGCCGGGATTGCCATGCAGGAGGCGATCGAGCGTGAGGGCCGCGTCCTGACCCCAGGCGGGCTGGAACTCCAGCTGCGTTTGAAGGTTGCCATCGCCGTGGGCCCGGCGCGCCGATTCGTGGTCGGTGATCCGCGGATACAGCTGTTCGACGTGCTGGCCGGCTCGCTGGTGGACTCGATCGCCCACACCGAGCAGCTGGCGGAGCCCAGCGAGATCGTCGTGCACGCGTCGGCGCTTCAGAAGCTGTCGGGTCGTATTGAGTTGCAGGAGTTGCGGACCTCTCCGGAGGTCGGCTCGGCCGGCGTCGTCGCGCGGCTGCTGGTCCCGGCACCCGACGCTGGACGCGAGGCGGAGGCGGACGAGCTCCCGGCTGAGCTCGCGCGGCCGTGGCTGTTGCCGCCCGTCTACGAGCGGCTGTCGACCGATGGGGGTGCGTTCCTGGCCGAGCTGCGCCCGGCCTACCCGGTGTTCATCAACTTTGGGGGGATCGACTACGACGGTGACGACGATGCGAGCGAGAAGCTGGACGTTTTTGTGCGCGAAGCCCAGCGCGTGCTGACCGGCTACGGCGGAAACGTCCTGCAGCTGACCCTGGGTGACAAGGGGGCCTACCTCTACGGCGTCTTCGGCACGCCCGTGGCCCACGAGGACGACGCGGCCCGTGCCTGCGCGGCGGCACTCGACCTGCTGGAGCTCGAGCGATCCACCGCCGCCCGTGACATCCGCGTTGGGATCAGCCACGGGCGGCTGCTCTCCGGGACCTACGGTCACGTCCGCCGGCGGACCTTCGCGTGTCTGGGAGACGCCACGAACCTCGCCGCACGCCTGATGTCCAAGGCTCCGCCCGGCAGGATCTACATCTCAGAATCCGTCAGGCATGACGCTCACACCGTCAGGCACGACGCTCACGCAGGCTTCGCGTCGAGGCCGCTCGAGCCGTTGGCGCTGAAGGGAAAGTCAGAGCCGGTACTCGCCCACGAGCTGACGGGGTGGTCGGCCAGGCGCTCTCGGCGCACGCTGAGCTACGACCTGCCGATGGTTGGGCGCGCCGAGGAGCTCGCTGAGCTCCAGGCGGTCCTCGGCGCCGCCGTGGCGGGACGCGGTGCGGTCGTTGGGCTCTCAGCGGAGGCCGGCCTCGGCAAGTCCCGCCTGATTGCCGAGTTTGTCGCGGACCTCAGGCGTCGCGGACTGCTCGTCGCCTTCGGCGAGTGTCAGTCGTTCGGGACAAGCGCCTCCTACTTCGTCTGGCGTGAGGTCTGGTGCACGCTGTTCAACCTCGATCCCGACGCGCCGGCGCCGGAGCAGCTCGCCGCTTTGGAGCGAGCCCTTGCCCAGATCGACCCGGAGTTCGTCGCCCGTGCTCCGCTGCTCGATGGTGTCCTGGGACTCTCGGTCCCCGATACCGAGCTGACCCGCTCGTTCGACCCCGAGCTGCGGAAGACGTCGCTGGAGAACCTCCTGGCCGACTGCCTGCGGGCCCTCGCCGATCGCGAGCCGATCGTCGTCGTCCTCGAGGACTGCCATTGGCTCGACCCACTCTCACGCGATCTGCTCGACGTGATTGCTCGCGCCGCCGTCTCGGCGCCCGTCATGCTGGTCCTTGCCTACCGGCCCGACGCCACGCTGCCCCAGGGTCTGGCGCTGGGGCAGCTGGCCGGGATCGAGGAGCTGGAGCTGACGGGGCTTGACGAGGCCCAGATGTCGTCGGTCGTTGAGGCGAAGATCGGTCAGCTGCTGGGGGAGCAGGCCGAGGTCACCGCCACGCTGCTCGATCTGGTCATCCGACGGGCTCAGGGCAATCCCTTCTACGCCGAGGAGTTGCTCAACTACCTGCACGAGAAGGGGATCGACGCTGCCGACGAGCGGGCGCTGCGCTCACTGGAGCTTCCCGACAGCCTGCACAGCCTGATCCTCAGCCGCATTGACATGTTGAGGGAGGCTCAGCGCCGGACGCTCAAGGTCGCGAGCGTGCTTGGCCGCGTGTTCACGACGCCGATGCTCCCGGGTGTCTACCCGGAGCTCGGCTCATTGCCGGCCGTGCGGGCACGGGTCACGAAACTGGTCAGCGCCGACCTCGTTACGCGTGAGAGCCAGGCTCACGAGGCCTACCTGTTCAAGCACGCCGCGACTCAGGAGGTCGCCTACGGCAGGCTTCCCTACGCGCTGCGCGCCACCCTGCACACCAACGCCGGTCGTTACTTCGAGCAGCAGGCCGATGCGATCGAGCAGCGGCTCGACCTGCTCGCCCACCACTACGGACTGGGTGATGACGAGCCCAAGAAGCGTGACTACCTGTCCCGGGCGGCCGCTGCCGCCCGGGCAGCCTACGCGAACGCCGCCGCGATCGACTATTACGAGCGGTTGGCGCCCCTGCTCGAAGGTGAGCCTCGCGTCCGCGCGCTGCTCGACCTCGGGGAGGTTCTCGAGCTGGTCGGCGAGCTGGAGCGCGCTCGTGAGACGGCCACCGAGGCGCTCAGGCTTGCCTCTGAGCTCGGTGACCGGCGCGCCCAGGGCTGGTGTGAGGCCGGTTTGGCGGAGGTCGCCCGCAAGCAGAACCGCTTCGACGAGGCGACCGAGCGGCTGGCCCGAGCTGGGGAGGCCTTCGAGGCTCTCGGCGATGACGAGGGTCTCGGCCGCGTGCTCCATCTGGGAGGCACATTGGCGGCCCAGCGGGGCCGCCTCCAGGAGGCGAGGTCTCTGTACGAGCGCAGCCTCGAGGTTCGCCGACGTCTGGGTGACCAGAAAATGATGGCCAGCGTGCTCTCCAACCTCGGCATCGTCGCCGAGTACGAGGGCGACTACGGGCTCTCGCGCGCGCTCCACGAGCAGGCGCTTGCGCTGCGCACCGAAGCGGGCGACCGCTGGGCGATTGCGAACTCGATGACGAACCTCGGCATGATCGCTTCGCTGGAGGGCCGACACGAGGACGCGCGGGCGCGGTTCGAGGAGGCGATGCGCCTCAACCGCGAGGTCGGCGACAACTGG
>Ga0116231_10014957_pt1 | contig 10208 bp, 6 predicted proteins | sample S1TSphgellanicum_2_FD_89695 | JGI IMG/M metagenome (GOLD analysis project Ga0116231, IMG submission 89695) | Host-associated microbial communities from peat moss isolated from Minnesota, USA - S1T2_Fd - Sphagnum magellanicum MG | ecosystem: Host-associated > Plants > Peat moss > Unclassified... | reverse complement strand
GTCCATCCCACCCCATGTGTAACTTCCCAGCTCACCACTTTTACCCCAACACGATACTTACCCCTGAAAAACATCATTCCACCCGTCCGATTCCTGATCCAACGCTCCTAACTCACTTTATCACATCTTTATTCCTCTCCCCCCAAGGTAACTTAAAGTAAGATAAAGATAAAGACAGACGAACGGATGGACTAGTGGGTACCCGTGACGGTCGGACATAATCTGCCCGTGCCTGCTGTTTCTCGATAAACGGACACTGAGTTTCAGGACCTAAACGCGAGTGTTGCTGCATTTGGCTCTCAGGACCTGAGTTTTAAGACCTTGATAAACGGACACTGGGTTTCAGGACCTCAAGTTTCAGGACCTAAACGTGAGTGTTGCTGCATTTGGCTCTCAGGACCTGAGTTTCAGGACCTCGATAACCGGACACTGGGTTTCAAGATCTCGAGTTTCAAGACGTCGACAGACAGACGCAACAAGCGAAATTATATATAAGATTATATTGAACAAGTTCAAATGTGAACACAATTTGAAATCTTTTGTGAATGAGATATAATCTTAATATTGCATTTTATTGGATCTGGCCATAGCCCATAGGATCTTGAACACAAATTGGTGTAGGACTTTGTCTCAAACTTGATCCAATGTGTGAATGACATCTGAAATACTATGTGTGCATTGGATGGATGGGCATGCTTTATAGAAGTGCATGTATCTAGACAAGAAAGTTTGGGATCCAATAAGGGAAGGCTTTTGTTTGAAGCTTGAACCTACCATAAAGGACAAAGTCATTACACAATGAGCTCCTTGTTTATGCAATCATAAATATTTCCAGAGCTTGTTGAAAAATGTATGTAAGGTCACTTAAACTTGTTCAAAAAGTCCAAAAAAATCACATCTCCAAATTTGAGAACCTATGTTCCATGGGGGGGCGGGTAATGAATTGAATGTTTCCTTGAAATTTTGTAAAATATTAATCAAGTCACATCCAAAATTTGAAAATGTTTTAATATATAGAAAATCAATTTGTTTTTAATTACAACACCATATTTTTAGTTCTCCTATCTTCTAGGCATGGGGTAGTTGCAGACTATAATGTTCATAAAATCATGCGATTATAATTTTTTTGCACTTTTAGAAGTTAAAGTGTACTATGCCTCCATTTATTATAATAATTATCCTAGAAGAACTCAATCTAATTATTCTAACTATATTTACCTTTGAAAAGGGGAAACAAACCAAATCAAAACAATATAAACTTGATATTGTATTTGTGAGTTTCAGCCTATTATCATATTTGTGCTAATGTGCGTAGTAGCTTTTATGTTTGTTGGGCCCTGCCCCCACAGGGAGAGGGACTATCACATTGGATCCAACTTTTGGAAGTTTTACATTATTAGAACTGATTTCACATCAGGGGAATTGGTCTTTTTGGTGAAAGTGTTTGGACTGTTTAGATTGGAATGGATTTTTCTGGTATTTGGAGTGTGGACACAGTACATAGATGTACACCATCTTATCTATTGGCAGTACCACCGTGTTTGTGATGCCTTGTTAAATTATGGCACTACTCTTCTATTATTTCGATCAAATATTTCCATTGATGATCAAGGTCATGCATGATCAAGTCTTGACACAATAAAGTTATCTGTAAAGTCAGGAAAAGACGGCACAGGATTGAGGAACCCCCTGTTTGGTCTCATAGGGGATGAGATTTCAGAAAACAGGGAAGAAAAGTACACTGGGCTTTAAGGGGGCATGAAACTCAGTTTAGCAGTACATTTGATGCTAAACTGAGTTTGCCCTATCATTCTTTTCCTCAACGCCTTCAGCCAATCACTGCTCCTGCTATGTGTACTGTAACTCTAAATGTTCTCGCGCCTTCTGCATTTAATCCCGAGTCTCTGTATTTCATACCCTTATTTAATAAAAGTTCATTACTTTGCAGACAACAGCCAGGAGGGGGTGAAGCATCAAATGAGGGGTGCAACTCAAGTCCAAGAGGGCATGACTTTACGGATAACTCTAATATCTTGAGAGCTTTTGTAACATCTTTGCATTTTCTTATGCCGCCTTGGTGTTCCTGGAGTCATTCTCAGCACCCCCAATATGGCCTGGTAGTGTTCCCGAGGACCCATACAAGGTCCAGTGGTATCAGGTCTCAGGTAACAGACCTCATGTAATACTAGCCTCATATTAGTTTCATATCTGTTTCAATATCATGTATATATTATACACATGTATATACCTGCCTCATACCAGAGAAAAATAAGTTTTGAACCTTATATCAAGACCAGGTTTGTGTGAAAGTTTGAAAATGTTGTGGGTGTAAGAGCATCTCCAGCAGTGCTGAGTATGTGACCCTGCAAAATTATTATTCACATCCAAGTTTAGTTATTTACTTTTTTACAACCCTACCAATAAAACTGAAACTATGATAGCTGGGAGAACAAAGCACCGCTGGAGATGCTCTAACCAGCACCATGTTGGTATAGTTTTCTTACCCAATACCAGGACCTGGCTGGTATGCTCAAAAGTAGATACCAGACCAACACTGGTCGTTTAGGGTCGTTAAATTGCAGTCAATAACTACCCTAATAATACCTGCAAATGTGTTTACGACCCCTGTACAATACACTTTTGGATTATATGTAGGTACATAATGGCCCACGGTAGAGGTCTGAGCCATTCCTCAAATGAGAGGCCTAGGATGAGGAATTATGTGACCCAACACCCCATAATGCAGCATCCACTGGGGCAATGGCATTCAGATATGTAGTTGTTACCTTGGGAACATGTCTAAGGTATGCAAGTTTTTCTTTTCCTTTTTTTTTCTTTTGTGTTCAGGCATATTTTAGTTGATATAGGTGGTCACTTTATACCAGTTGTTTTGTGTTGGTAACTACAAACATTTCAATTTTCAGCTATGCATCTGTAGGTAGAACCTGATCTAGTTCAGAACTGGACTTGCTTAAGAAGGTTTTTTTTATAAAGAACCTAGAATTGGAAGTCTTGAAATATGAAAAACCTGGTTCAAAATTGGTTTCAAGCACTTTGCTTTCAAAGAAATAAACATGTGTTTAGGATGTGCGTCTTTGATGCAGTGAGAGGTGGTCATGCATTTGTTGGAGATGGTGGCCATGGAGACCACAAGTGCACTAGGCTGAATTTGCCTAGTGAAGGTTGTTGTTCTAAAGAGAATTGATAGTTTTCAACCACCTTGATTCTTCACAGCCCACCCCACCTACATTTTCTGATCAAAATTTTACCAAACTTACAAAGGCAATAGGTAATTTGGTTGGATTTTTTCTACATTTTTGGGGGGCAAGTGGCTCTCTTTTTGAAGCCCCTTCTATGTGGGTATGGGTGGGTTTTTCTCCTTCTTTCTGCAGAAAACCAAATAAAATCAAGATACACCCACCTACTAGGGAAAAGTAATAATAATAATAATATTTTGGGGGTTAATATCATGCCCAACAGCCCAATAACTTGAGACATCAATTTCAAATTGGGGTGGTCAAAAATCTTGATGTTTAGGAGTTGCAGTGTGAGTTTGATGAGACACTACTGGGCAGTGTTTTTTATTTCTGGCAAAAAATCACCAGATTTCTAGTTTTAAAAAACCTTGGCTACAACTACAAAGGAGAAAAAAGGGGGTTTCCAATTAAAATCATCTAAAAGCGTAAAGTGGTGACTAGGAACAGCCACATTTGGACAGACCATCAACCTAGATCCTTTTAGGGTGTCACAAAATTATGAGAAGGTAGGCAGTTGATGTTGCCAACCAACCACATGTCGGCAATTGACATAGCCCTTATACTCCAAACCCTAAATTGTCGTCGCCATAGTTTCATGCGACATTTGCATCTACTTGCCAGAGCTTTTGTTTGCTTTTTTTCTCTTTTGTTTCTTCTCCTCATCAATTGACAATTTTCATGATACACTATTGCCAGTCAACTTTCTTTTGATGCACCGTTGCCATAGCTATAGAGGGTCGTTTGTAATCGCAAATATTTCGTTTTCAGTGTTGTTTGAGGGGTGTGCATCATGCATCGGGTGTGCTACAACACTGGGCATCAAATCTTTGTGCTCGAGAGTCAAAAAATAACGCTTGCATTCAAGTTCCACCTAACAAACCTCCTATCAACAAAAGGGAAAATTTTACTTCCTTTGCCTTAATAGCTTGCAATGTAGTTTTTTCAAAGATTTTGTGTGCAACAATTCTAATTGTCATTAATCAAGGATTGTACAAATGTTGCAAGAGCTAAAGCTTGAGAATTTTCCTCGAGCTTGTGTGGATAAAATCCTAAATGCATCCATAATATCATCCACAATTACAAAAACAAGTTATTTTGACCAAAGAATCCAATAAAAAAGGACCCCATTTGGACAAGCATAAAAAACAACCATCCTATCAATTTGAACAAGTTGTTTTGGCCATGTTTTGTGTGACTTGGGGGGGGTGATTTTTTTTATTAGTAAATTATTAGACTATTTGACTAGTCATTTTGACTATTGAATAGTGGACCAATTGATTAGTCAAATTTGTACTCAATTGTTTTTTAGATTATTACCAAAAAAATAAATTTGTGTAAATAAGTTTAGGTAATAGGTAGGTAAGTAGATTGTATATAGATTTAAGTATGTCGTAAAAGGGCAAGTAGGTAGGTGGTAGCAAGTTTAACCTATCTAACATAACTTACCTAACCTAGTTTAGTCTATCTAATTTTCCTAACTTAACATAACTTAATTTAACCTATTTACCCTAACCCTTTAAACACATATATAGCTTATAAGTATTAAGAATTGAACCTCAAACCTTCACAATGATAAACCAAGTCCTTACCAATGGACTACACCATTAAAGGTGTTTGATTTTTATTAAGTTTTTTTATTTTACATGTTTATTTCACATCATTAAACATAATGGTTAAACCTAAGTGAAAACTAATGATTAAATAAAATGGTTAAACTTAGTGGCTTAATGTAATGGCTAAACTTAATGCTTAAACCTTGGCTAAACCTAGTGATTAATTTAATGACTAAACTTAATTTATAAACTTAATAGTTAAATTTTGGCGAAATCTAATGGTTAAACATAATGATTAAACCTTGGCTAAATATAATAATTAAACCTAGTTGATAAATCTAATGGTTAAACTTCATGGTTAAACTTTGGCCAAACCTAGTGGCTAAACATAATGACTAAATTTTGGCTAAACCTAATGTCTAAACATAATGCCTAAACATAATGGCCAAACCTAGTGTCTAAACATAATAGTTGAACCTAGTTAATAAACTTAATGGTCAAATTTTAGCTAAACCTAATGGTTAAATCTAATGGCTAAACATAATGATTAAACCTTGGCTAAATATAATTGTTAAACCTAGTGACTAAACATAATGATTAAATCTTGGCTAAACGTATATAGTGGTTAAACTTAATTGATAAAAATAATGGTTAAACTTTGGTTAAATTTAGTGGTTAAATCTAATGGTTAAACATAATAATTAAACTTTAGTTAGACATAGTGGTTAAACCTAATTGATAAACCTAATGATTAAACTTCATAATTAAACTTTGGCTAAATTTCAACTAACCTAATGACTAAACATAGTGGCTAAACCTAATGACTAAATTTAATGGTTAAACATAATGACTAAAATTTGGTTAAAATAATGGCCAAACTTAAGTTAAATTTAGTGTTTAAATTTAATGGCTCAACATAATGATTAAACTTTAACTAAACTTAAGTTAAGCCTAGTGGCTAAACATATATTAAATTTAACACAGTTAAACATAATGAGTAACTTAGGTTAAATTTAATGGGTAAATATAATGGTTTAACATAATGGTTAAACCTAAACTATACCTACTGGCTAAACTAACATTATACTTAATAACCAAATCTAATGGTTTAACTTAGGCTAAACCTAATGCCAAATCTAATGGTTAAGCATAATAACTTAACCTATTGGTCAAATTTAAGTTAACCTATTTGTTAAAATTTGATTAAATTTTGGGTAAACTTAATGGTTAAATCTAATGGCTACACCTAATGACTATGCCTAGTGGTTAAATTTAGATAAGTAAGTGGGTGGATACCTATATGACATAGGTAATGTGCATGTAGGCAGGTGGGTAAATAAGTACGAAAGAATGTGTATGTAAATACACTAAAAGAAATGTGACAATATGCAACCATCTTATTTGCAACTACATGTGATTATGTGTTGTTTGCAACTACTTACCAACTTCACCAAATTTGAAAAGGATTTGCAACTATACTCTGACTAATTTGCAACTACTATATTTTTCATCTTCCTATGTGAATGTTTCTAGAATTATATTCATCCATGGATAAGACCCCATGGTCAATTAATTGCATGTGTAACCAAAATTTAATCACAAATTTGTGTACAGTGTGTATTATGGGCATGATATAAGCATACATATTTGGGGTTGTACAATTTTAAAGTCTATTTATACTATAATATATATTTATTATGAATATTATCAACATATTTATAAGGGTCTAACGTAAAGTTTTTGTGAAAAATACATTAAGGGTATATTAAAGGTGTAAAAAAATGATTTAAATATATATATATGATGTTATTAAATATTATTATTAATTTCATTTTAATATTTTAATTATTATTTAATTGATATTAATTAATACTTGATCATTTATAGTAATAAATTTATTAATATTAATTATTGATGGATGTTTACTATTGATTAATCAATTAACAATAAATTTTAATTAAAATTTGATGCCATTACAACCTATTATTAATAATATGTAGATACATAATAAATATATAAGTAGGTTGGTAATAAGTAAGTAGTAAGTAAATAAGTTATAGGTATATAGGAAATTAGTGAATTAATTAGTTTATTAATGAATTAACTAGTTAATGAGTGAATTATTTACTTATGGAGTTGACACAACTCAAAAGGAAACCAAGTTATATGGGATAAAAAATCTAGTCACAACCTAGTTGCAAACTATTTGCAACTAAGTTACAATTAGATTTTTTATCCCATATTATTTGGCTTCCTTTTCAAGTGTGTCAACTATATAATTAGATGCATTGTAAACACTAAATTATACAAGATTTGCCAAATGGGATCAACAAATTGAAGAAGCTAAACCCTAACTTGGTTAAATCCAAAATAAAATAGAAACAAATTCAAAAGATGTCCTAAGACTTATGTACCTACCTACTTCAACCTATTTACCTACTTTAGCTTGCTTCCCTACCTACCTACCTAAACACCTACCTACTTACTTACTTAATTACCTATTGACCTACCCATCTTAGACTTCCTTGCCTACCCACCTATTTTTATTTCAAATGTTTCCAAAATCATAATGTTGCCACATGGCCCAAAACTATTTGTCCACGTGTATGAATCAAAGACCTTAGAAAATAAACGGTTGAGATAAAAATTTTGCTAATAGATTTTATTTATTTAATATTCTTTGAATATGCCATGTGGCAACATGATGTTGGTCATTATAAATTGGCCATTAGTTGCATGATTAATCACATGATGTTACATGTGTTATATGGTCAACAAATGAAAAATACAATTAATTCAAATACATAGTTTGTCCATTATATAGTAATGGGGGCTATTGGGTATGTTGCTTTAAATTGTGATGAAAGTATCTACATTTGACAATTAATTTTGGTTGTCTGTTCAGTATTATGTGGTGCAGAATTGGGTAAGGATTCCAATTCTCATTTCTTTAAACATAATGCTTGAAGGTTCATGTAGTGATAATCTGACCAAGGTCATTATGGAAGTGTTAACAATTGGTGGGGGGTTGCCAAGATATCATATTGCCCAAAAGTTCATTTTTTTTGGGGTAGATGGTGTTAATGTTTTTAAGGGCACAAAAAATGGTGTTACAAAATAAATTCATGACACTTATGCCCTTCATTCTATTGGGGTCCATTTTATGGCCCGTCACATTAATTTGGTTGTCCAAAATTGTTAGGATTGCCTTTGGTGGTGTGAATTGAAAGTTTGCTATAATGTTTGTATTTTTATTTTGCCCACTCACCCAAAAGGCATTTGGAGTTCATTAAGATTTCAGAACTCACAGCAACAAAGGGGAACAAAATTTTCTAAAATGTGAAAACAAGGTGGATTTCGATGTTGAACCCTACTAAAAAAATTATGACAAAATACAAAACTTTACTTGTGAAGACAAGGTGGATTTCAATGTTGAGCCATGCTAAGAGATTTATGGCAAAATACAAAACTATATTTGTGAAGATGGCCTTGGATAGCCCTACAAACCAACAAGCTATGTTGATTTACGAACATTTTTGTGACCTCCATATTTTGCTTTGACGTGTTTGCATTTTGCACTTACTAATAAGACTACTCTGATCAAATTTGCACAATCTAGAAATGTGTTTGTGTGTGATTTTGTGAAAACCATCAAGGTTTGTCAAGGTGATGTTTATAGCATGTACTATGATCAAACTTTTAAGTTCATTATAGACAGCTTTTAGGTTTTCAAATTGTTATTGGAGTTAAAGCATGAGAATATCCATATGTGTTGGTTAGTTAATGCCAAATCTGGAATTCCACATTTGGCCTTTGAGTTAAATGGCTAGTAGGTTTGGGAAATTCATTGGGATTTGGAGAACATGGTATTTTCTATAGTAATAGAGGATGTATTTGTTGTTGTTGAATCATTGGTGAGGAACCAATGCAAGGGTAAGTCTTGTAACTTTCTATTTTTCAACCCTTTGCCCCCAATTTTTTTCCAATTTTTTAAATTTTTTTTTCCCACCTTCATGCAGGTAGGAAGTTCATGGTTTTGTTTATTTTGATAGGTGCTAGAAAAGCTTTGGTTTGAAATCTTGAAATTAGGTTTCCAACCCACGGTGTCATGAATGTTCTTGGGAGTGTGTATTGCAAATTCTAGGTGCAACTAGAATGTGATGCAATATTTGTCAAATACCTTCAAGTTATTAAATCGGTTTTTTGCTTGGGCAAAACCCATCAAGTGGATGACGAAGATATGATGGTGGGTGAATTACCCAATGTTAGTGACTGTCATTGCCAACAAGACATATTCAAGCTTACAATGAAATCAAATGCAATAGCATGTATGGCACCTCCTTTTGACTTGAATCCTTTAACCAAAAAAAGATGACTTATGATAGGATTTTGAGTACTTTCCTTTAATTTCCCAAAGTATGTGAAATTGTTTGAATTGGCCATGGTGCAAATAATTGGTAGCATGGAGGATGAAAGATGCTTCTCTACTTTGGCTTTTATGAAGTCAAAGCTTCAAAATAGGTTCACTACCCACCTATCACTTGTTGTGCGCATGTTTGCACAACAATTTTATACTTTGCAAAGCTTCCCATATGGAGACTATATTTAGCAATGGCAAAGAGCTTGCCATTGATATTGTTATGATGGCTAGGTAATATGCCTTCTATATTTTTTGGGCTAGTTTTTGTAAAGGCAAATATGTATTGTTGCAAATTGAATGGTTGTTTTATGAACTAGAGAATTTTTTTTCCATGGTGTTGGCATTTTTCGCCCTCTTCTCAAAGTGTAATGCTATGGGTTTATCTTTCTGCTTGTTGTGATTGGGTACTAACTTGTGAGTTTGTAGTTCATTTCTATTAAAATGGTCAATGCTAGGGGTTTAATTCCCCCACAAATGCTTGTGTTTGCTAGAACTTAATATGATGTGCTTTGCTAAACAGTTGTTTGCACTTTGCAATGTGTGTGTGCAGTATGCACTTGGAAGTCCTTACTCACATGCTTTAAATTCTATTATTTAGGAAAAGTAGTTGCTAGATTTAGACAAAAACTTTTCACTGGTCGCCCAAAACACTATAAATATAATAAAAGAGTAGTAAAAAAAACTCTAATTTAATTTGAAACATAGCCATATTTTTTCTCCGTTAAATCTAAAAAATGAGCCAGAAATTTCACCTTCACAATAAAGTGGCAGCCACTTATAATGTGGGAGTGGGGCCAAAAAAAACTCCCAACAAATCTAAATGTTAGAGAGTTGAGCACCACATGCAATGCAGATGTGGCCCCACATGCTATTTTGCTAAAATGAAAAAAAAAAAAAAAAAATCTTTTTTTTTTTTTTCTAGTAAAAAACCCACTATTTAATACACTTTTCTCCCTCCCCCTTTTTTCTCTCCCCCCT
>Ga0116231_10014956_pt1 | contig 10209 bp, 7 predicted proteins | sample S1TSphgellanicum_2_FD_89695 | JGI IMG/M metagenome (GOLD analysis project Ga0116231, IMG submission 89695) | Host-associated microbial communities from peat moss isolated from Minnesota, USA - S1T2_Fd - Sphagnum magellanicum MG | ecosystem: Host-associated > Plants > Peat moss > Unclassified... | reverse complement strand
TCGGCAGGCCCCTCCAGATTCACTACATCAAGGCCAGTACCGAGAAGTGGAGTGTGGGTTTGGTGGAGCAATTACTCTTTGTCATATTCTTAAACTACTTCATAGTCATGGTATCAGACCTGCCCTTGAAATGCTGCTGACCAAATTGCATCAAGGGTATGTATATTACCCATTTTTGTCTAACTGATTTGGGGCCCCAGTCCATACCTTACCGTAAATAGCTTTCCTTTTTCAGAAGCCAAGTGATTCTCAGTGATTCTAATATAACATAGGTTTATCAGGGCACCCTACTGTGATTTATGGATAAATTATTTCTTCACAAATGTGTGACTATTTTCAGCTCCTGGAATTATGTAGATGAAGCTTTGGCATGATGGCCAGTATGGGAGGTAGATTGCAAAGTCTCATACAAGGATCTTGTTATTCAGATCACTGAGACAACTGGGCAAAAACAACAGACTGCAAAAGGTCAAGGATATGATGCAGGAAAGTGTAGGTCACGGAGCTCCAAGCCCCAAGCTAGTGAAGATGGAGGAGATCATTCTCTCACATTTCAGTTAGTTATACTTCTTTCTGGCCCTGATATGGTTATATTTGTGCCTTAGACCTACTTTCCAGGGCTATGGATTCCGATAATTAAGAGATCTGCAGGCGGCATCCTGTCAAGATTCATGATGACTCCCTTTGCAACTATGAACATATCCATTTCTTGGGCCCAAAGGTTTTGACTGGAGCATACCACTGTTTTAAAGCAAAGAGTTGCCAGATAATTGCCTTCAGAAAAAAACTAGGAAGCTTTGAGCATTTGTGGTTACATGGGAGTATGGGACTAATTTTGGCTTTTGGCTTTTGGTGGAGAACAGGTCAACACAATCCTTTGGAAACACGGGTTATCATTTTCACCAACTTCAGGGAAAGTGTGAAGTATTATTTTGCAACCTTGTCTATTTGAGATTGTTTTTCTGTATGGTTAAACGTGGTTATGCTGGACTGCCACATTGTGTAACATGGAGGGTGGTTACTGCACTGAAACATCATTCTTCTACAGGGACATCTTGGAAACCCTAAACAAAATTCAGCATGTTGTCAAAGCCACAGAGTTTATTGGGCAGACCTCTGGTGAGTACAGGGCCTACATGTAGATACATGTTTTGAAGGAATGGAAAAAAAAAACCAGTTAAGATTGATGAGCAAAATGCTTTGTTCTGGTGTGCCTTCTGCTGGTGTGTAGATGGGAAATTTTGGAAGGAAGGGATTTACTTTGGAATAGGGCTATACTCCTTAGCTGCTGAAGACTGCATGAAGGAAAATTTGCAGGTCAAATCTGTACTGTTTGTGATCATGAGATCTCTGAAGATGAGCTTATCTCAATTGACCTAGTTCTCAAACACACATTGAAGTTCAGCTAGAATGCTTTCATTTCAAGTCTTAAGTCAATGGGTGTGTTGATGGAGGGCTGATTTAGTGTTTTCTGATAACCATACTTGAATTGCTGCAGGAAAATCCTCAAAAGGCCAAACCCAGAAAATGCAACAAGCTGTCCTTCAGGTTTAGTGGCTCGAGGCGATTCATCTTGTCTTGGGAATGTGCTTGTCATGCAGATATTCCAGTCAACATGCAAATCCAGTTTGAATACTTCTATCATTAGGTATTGGAAACACGGGGTGGGAATGAAGATTGAGAGAAGATACAAAGATATGGCGCATGTGACAATCAACTGATCTAAATGTGGGGTCTGTGTTGGACAGAAATTCCGTGCTGGTGGCTACAACACAATAGTGGCCACATCCATAGCTGAGGAAGGTTTGGATATCATGGAAGTGGACTTGGTCATATGCTTTGATGCAAATGTCTCCCCTATTCGTATGATTCAGCGCATGGGACGCACTGGACGGAAGCGGGATGGACGAGTCGATATCCTACTTTTTGATGTAACTGTAGGTTTATGCTTTTCTGTGTTCTGGTAAGGTGTGTTGCTCTCAGTATACAAGTAAGTGTGTGACCTTGACAGATTTCTGGCACTTGTCTTGGCTACTGAGGGGGCTGAGACACAAGGGTACCAGAAGAAGCAGGCAAAGAACAAAACCCTGATTAAGTACATGCAACATGGGGGTGTAAATACCTTCACATTTCATCCAAGCCCCCGGATGGTACTTTCTTCTGTACTCATTTGCTGCTAACCACTTTGATGGTTCTCCAGTAATGGTCTAAAACCTTTATATAACTCCTTCCTTTGGCAGTTGTATGAATTTGAATTGCCTGTTTGCGGCTGCAGGTACCACATGCATACAAACCAGAAGTTCAGATGTTGGAGATGTCAATCAAAAGTTTTGTACCTCGTGGCCGAAAGTTGAGAACAGAAACTGCTTCTTGTTTGGACCCAGGGGCTGATGAGCCAACTGAGGAAGAGCATGCATTACTGCAAAAATATGCACAGCCTCCTGGTGAAATGCCATGGAAACCTTCTCTCATTGCTTTTCCCAGCTTCCAGCTGCTTCCCACACCAATCTACACTGTCAAGCATTCTGTTCGTACAGTGTCCATGCTCATTGATGTTCTTCAAGGTCTCCAGGAACCTGCTTTCCACTGTACCTCCAAGGTTATACCCTTCAGCAACTCTGAGCTTTATCTTCTGTTGCTTGCAAATTGGTATCTGAGCTTCAAGGCTTCTCTTCAGTCAATTCTCTTCCTCATTGGGTATGTGATTCCACTCTGTTCATAGCTTGTGGAAGGGCTGTACGCAGATTTCAACTTCAGGCAACTGTCTGCTCTCACCAGAAGGCAACACTGCTGGTGTATCGTCAGTAATAGGTATGAGTTGTTCTTGTTACTTTGCAAAGTTAGTGCTGGGCTGTATTTGTGCCCTATCTTGACAATCCTGTTGACATTTATGTGGCTTAAGAGTCCACTCCTGTATGCTGAAGTTTCTGTGTAATTTTTCTGTTTGTGGTCTTCTTAATTTGAGATTGGTGTACAGATGGAGACTCTGCAGATCAAACAAAGGTGACTACCAATGAAAAGGCTGGCTGGGATGAAGTGTATTCACCAGTAGATAATCCTATGGAAGTCGTTTCACCAAAGGTTGACAATGTGGATTTTCACCAATCAGATCAAGGACTGTCAGGAGATGTTGCAGGGTTGTTGGGTGTTACCTCAATTTTCACCTCGGACTTAGAGATCGACAACAAGGACGCTCATAGTCCTATGCCACTTACCTCAGGTGCTTCCTCCTCTCACATGTTCCTGTGTTCCTTTTGCAACACTTCTGTCACAGTTTGGTGTTTCTGTTTCATCTTCTGGGTTACTATAGTTGTTGAGAGTTGCAAGGATCTTCACTGAAGAAAACAAGGTATAATGCATAAGTGCCAACTCTCTACTGGAGCCCATGTGTTCCAAATGGGAGAGAGTACAGGAAATGGCAGCAAAGATGGCAATGGCACTTCAATACATGGCTTGGATTTCATGAAGACTAGACAAGTGATATGCAAGGTGGTTGCTGGGAATGCTGCAGGTCAGAAGTCTGAGTCAGAAGGAAATGTAGGAGATGAAATGTTGGGTTTCTCCACATCTCAACCTCTAGCATCCTTGAGTGGGACCCCAAGCTTGATCAGGTCACACAGGTTTCTGTTCCATACAGAGATTGTATACATGAATGCTGCAGGTCGGTTAGTGATTGCATCACCTCCAAAATGGCTGCCGCTTGTTGAAGTGCTGACCAGCTCTTGCATTCATCAAGAAGGGACTAAGGTGTCCTTGTCACATACATCACCAAATCTGCAGGCCACCAAAGCTAAGTCAATTAAGTGTGAAGAGTACAAAGCCTTTGTAGAAGTTGATCGTCTCAGGGAATGCAACACACCCAATGATTGTGCAACTGCAACAAATTTCCAAGTGCCTGAGAAGCTTTTTGGAGGCATTGAGTGCAGGAAGATGGATCTAGAAAGTCCTCAGTTTACAAAACCATGCAGTTCTCCTTTGAAGATGACTATTCAGCCATCAGTGAACTTCATTGCATCCACACCTGAGGTCAAGCCTCCTCCATCTGCTACTGCTTATCATGTGACATTTGTTGCAGAAACACCCAATCCACATGGTAGACTCAATAGCTCGCCACTGCCATGTATTGCTTCTCGGTTTACTCCCTTCCCCTCCCCAATATTAGAAACTCCTGTTGTATCAAAGACACACCATATGTCACTTGCTTCTCCTAAACATATGTCACCTCTTCTGTTTTCAAGCCTATCCCCTGAGCAGCTTATGACACCTGCAGTTTTGAAAAAAAGTCCACAGTGTTCAGCAAACCTCATGACCTTCGGTGCAACAGGAGTGGGAGGCAGTTTGGAAAATTGTAATGCTGTTGAAAATGGCTACTTGCCAGGTTCTTCTGCTGTACCTGAAACTGGTCCATTCAAGTCCAAATCACTTGAGACATTGGACACTGGATCTTCAGGAAGGACCATTGCACGTAGCATGGGAGGATCTAAGATCACCAATCCCCAATTATTGCCTGATCTGCCAGATGGTGAACAGAAGTTGTCGATATTATCTCAACAACAAAGACAGCCAAATGTTTCCCATGTATCTCAGTGCCAGCTTCAAGGCCATGGAACATCTGGAGAGATGGGTGAACCTGAAAGCTCAAGACATGGGATTGAACACAGTAATGAAATCAGCAATGATGAGGGAGGAGTAGAGAGCACTGGGGTGCTGGCCTCTATGCCAAGACCACGAAGAAGGTTCAAGCGCCTCAAGAAGGCCTGCAAGTTAATGATTCCCACTCCTCCAGAGCCACAAAACAATAAACAGAATCTTTGGTGTTCTGGTGGTCAAGAGCATGCCAGAGTGCGAAAGACAACAATGAATTTTGGTATGCGTTTTCACTGACTCTGTCATTGTATGCAAGAAAAACTTCCACTATGTGGATTCCTCTACGATTCTAATGGGCTAATTTTCAAGTAAGCTTCTTTCACGTTGTTAGAATTTAGGGTTCAGGGTTTAAACTATAGCTCACAACCAGCCTTGTGATTACTGTATGTGGTACTCATATGGGTACTACTGTGTGCAGGAAAAGACCAGAGGAAGTTAGCAGTTCGAAGTTTTATTGATGAGGAAGCAGAGTATGTCTTTTTATTATTATGTTATATTTGATGGCAATGGTTTGGGTGTGCAAGATTTCTACCTTATACAAGCTCTGCTCCTTTTGACAGGATTACATGGAGCACGTAATAAGTTCATACTAACTCAGTGTCATTTTGTGGTGCTTTCCTTGTGAAGAGTGTCATCTGATGAAGACATATCGACAGATGAAGATGACAGTGTTGAGGCCAATGGATCACTTGAGGGCTTCATTGATCCCTCACATTCTCAGCACCTCCAGTCTGGTTCAGTTGACATGATGGCCATCTACCGGTGGGTCTATTGCTCCTAAAGAGAGTTGGGGCTCTCTCTATCAGTCACCCAGAATTGTAGATGTGGCAACATATTCCTAGGATTTGTACTTGATTTGTGCATTCATCTTTCCTTTCCACTATGACTGATAAAATGGCAATCACAGTAGGAGGCTCATTAGGCCAGGTAATTTGGTATCCCTTGTGTTCTAATTGGACTTATTTGGCTGTCTGCTTGTCCTTACAGGCGGTCCCTTTTAACTCAGTCACCAATGGAACACTGGCAACGCTTTCTTCCTGCACAATCTAATACACCATCTGGGTCAATCCCTGGAACAACTGTTTCCTCTGGGACTGGAGGTTCTGACTCAAAGCAGACAATTGAGCTGAATTCTGCCTCAAGGTCTTCCAGTTGTCCTACCCCTTCCTTTGCAGGTGTCGGTGTTAGTAGTGGTCTTGTTTCAAGCAGTCAGCACACATCCCTTTGTGATGAAAACAGAGCCAACATTGCAAAGATAGGAGGTGTAGCATCAGTTACTGATACAGCAAGTGTGCAACAAATGGAGCAAAAGACCAAAAGGAAGAAGCTTGGGTTGAGGAAACGAAAACTGAGTTTTCAACTTCCAGTAGAAGAAGATGATGATGATGTTTTTGCAGGTGTTGATCTTGATGCTTTAGAGCAGGAAGCAGTTTTCCAGGCTCGAACCAGAGCCACACAACTTGACTCAATGCCATCTTTTGACCTAGGAATAGATAGCTAACATCCCCTTAGTGTATGGCTTGCAAGAATGGTTTGTGGATTGCCTGGTGAAATGAGAATCACTAGACAAGTTTCTGGCATTTGTTCTACCTTACAAGTCTATGCATTGGTTGTTGCTCATTTGGATTTGAAATGACAGAAACGTGTGGAACTAGGAGCATCTCCAGCAGTGTTCCGAATGTGACCCTACAAAAACATTTCTCACATTCAAGTTTAGTTATTTGCTTTTGCCAATTCCACCCATAATAGCAGGAGCAGCAATCAGATCATATTTATTACCACTTCTCTAGCAGGTGTAAGGCCTTGCTGTGCATTTTATCAACCTCAGCAAATTGTGCAAAAATGTTGCACTAAATCTAGCATGCCTGGACTTTTCTTCACCCAATTTCAATTTGCAGGGTCACGTACTGGGCATGGGTGGAGTTGCTATAAAGGTTCTTAACTCTGGGAAATCACAAATGCTGTCCTAAACTCTAAACCCTACATCCATCTTTCTCTAGAAAAGTCTGTTGAGAGGAAACATTCTCTCTTATTTTATGTACTTGCAGGATTGCAAATGTTGGGAGATCAGGATGCTGCACTTGTATTTCAGCACTGAATTCACTTTGTTGAATTCAGCACTGTAGAATTTCTGAGATCTATGTTGGAAATGTTTTTCCTCAATACTGTCTCTCATGAAGTTCCATCCTTGAGAAAAACCCCCTCAAAAACTAGCTTTCTTGTGAACAGGAAGACAATCATCATATTGTGATGCTAAACAACACATGGACTGCTGCAACTTTTGGGTAAAAAATCCTCTTTTTTCCCGTCTTTGAAGATCTCTCCAGCAATTCTTTGGCTTTATAAAACAATGTTGCTGGTGTCTTGCTGGTGGTGTATAGATATGAGCTTTATGTCATGAATGTTGTATGATCAAAGATAGATAGGACTTGCGAAATCCTCCTCATTGCAAAGATGTGCCAACAAGAAGCATTCCTGGGGATTGAATGTCATGGATTGTTGTTGCCAGTTAAGAAGTCTCTGAGTTCTGAAGATTTCAATTTCTGTTCTGGATGGTTCCTATGTGCATGCATGATGCCCTCTTGATCCATGTATGCTGTGATGAAAATTGGCATCATGATTGATTGTTTGTCACCAGGAGTTTTGGAATCTGTTTTGCATTTTATCTTCTTGCATGATTAGCTAATGCAGAATTATCAAGATTTCCAAGAAGATTTTATGGAATTGCTGTGAGTAAAAATAGTTGAACACTTTTTTTTTTCCCTCCCACCATGTTTATGAGGAAACAAACATGAAGAAAACATGATCAAAAAAAAGTTTCACATCAATTCCACCAAACAGAGCTTCACACAAAATATGTGAAGGTTTGAACTAGTGATGCTGTGATATATAGGGTGGGGCTGGATACAAGTTGGGTTATGTACCGTGGTCGGTCAAAACTCAAAACCCTATCCACCCGGTATAAAATTTGGCCATACATTAGACATACCATGATTCCTTTAACATTCTCCATTCATGCTACCAATGTAAACATTTATATGTAAAAGCTTTTGCCAAAATTTGAAGTTTAGTTTGGTAGACCTCCTCAACAACAATTTCCTGCTCCTAGATATTTCTCATAATTTGCTTGGAGGCAGGGGAGGTTTGTTGGAAGCTGATTTGTAACATTCATATGAATGCATACGAGCCATCCTTATAATACTGCACCTAAGTTTTTATGAAGGGTCAGGCACTGTTTGGTTCAAGGGGCCGAAGGCATTGATAGCAGTGCTTCCCCTTATACGTAAGGCACTGCCTGGAATTTTCCTTTGTATTTTCAGCTCCCTTACCTACCTGAAGAAACCTGTTTTCGGCAAGATGGATCTTCTGCAGTGGAAGGTACCAGCTGGCCTGTCACTATTTCTGAAAAAATCCCAGCTCTGCTTTATGTAGGAAAAGGACCTGAGTACCAGCCTTAGGCACAGATCTCAAATCATGGAAGGGCCTGCATTCAGGCCCTTCTCCTATACCTAAAGCTTTTTAATCTTGGAAGCAACTAGCATTCATATTTGGGCTACGACAATTTTTACCTATGTTTGGGTATGTATAATTGAGGTTTAAGGTTTAATGTTTAATAATGCATTTGTTCTGAGGAGAGAATTTGAGAATTGCTGTCGGTGTTTTCCTCTTAAATGTTGCAGCTCTCCTTATCAATGCATATCATATCTTTACCTTGAACTCAGCTCAAGCTGGTTTGTATTCTATCAATTATGACTATTAGTCTGTCTCCATTTAACCAAGGCTCACAAAAGGGGTTCAAAATCCTTTCTGCTGCTAAAAATTGCTGTAAAATGTATATGATTTTATAATTTTTGAACCTACCTACATAGCATGGTTTTCTTTTTTCTTTCAATTTTGTGGTGTAGCCAAACTGGCAATCATGCGCAAATTTGGCTATAGACCAGATATGAAAGTAGAAATTGTTTAAGAATTATTTTATACTTTGGCCACCTGCTGGTAAAAGATCCTTTGTATGTGTCAAAATCATAATTTTCAGGTCGAAAAATTCAAATATTTGCAGGGCAAAAAAAAAGAAAAAAAACACTGCTACCTAGGTGCACATAATGGACCAGCTGGACTGAAATATCTAGTATTGAGACTAATACAGCCTGGGTATGAAGCGGGTATTACCTCATGTCCATACCCGGAAGGTACTAGTACAAGGTTGGTATTACTTCAGGTCATACCAGTCTGGTCAGTTGTGTGATATCATGACTAATATCAGTTTACACTATTTATACCAAGGGTGCAGCCTTGTATTCACCCAACACTAATTTGAAGGTTGAACTAGAGTTAGTCTTTTGTATACAGGCCCTGCACCTGGTTATCAACACTGGTATCAAGGACCCTACCAGTCTGGTATGAGCTCAGGCAATACAAGCCTCATACCTAGAACCAGCCTGGTATGGACTTGAATCAGGTAATACCAGCCTTGTACCCGTTTTATACCAGTCTCAATACCTGGTGTACACCTGCTTCATACCAGCCAAATATCAATCTTACACCCAATTGGTATTACGTCAAGTACCTACCAGACTGGTATTGGTATAAGACTGGTATATTGCCTGAGCTCATACCAGACTGATCTTGGAATTTGATACCATTGTTAATACCGATGTTGATACCCATCAATGACCCTGTATACCAGACCATGTGGGAAGAGAGCACCAGCATAGAGAGGAAGGGACAGACGACGTCCTCTTTCTTAGCAGAGTCCCGAGGCTTCCTACAGGCCCTTCCTTGTTTCCATCGCAGAAGAGCACAAGATGGCAGCAGCAGCAGCATCACAAGCAGTAGCAGCGATGGCCTCTGTGGCAGGGATAGCGGTCTCTCTGGCATCCTCATCTTCTTCTCAGGTTGCTCGTTTGCAGCTGACGACACCTGCTGCACCTTCTTCGTTTGGTAAAAGACCTCTCAACAAGAACTAACTGCATCTGTTCTTCACATGCAAGTTTGGTCCATTCTGTATAGTTTCTTCGCCTGTTGGACCTACTTGCATGTAACCGTTGTTGTTGTGATGTTGTTCATTTCTTTGTTTGGTTCATGGCGTGAATCCAGAAGTTCATTCTGCATTGTTTGTTTTTTGTGGCTTTATAGTTTTTTTAGCAGCAAAGCACAACTTGACTGGCTTTGAAACCCTTTAAACCCTTGAAACTTGGAAAAAGGAATGAAATCTTCCAGTGATGAGGTCTGAGGCATTCGCACTTGATAGGGATCTATTATGCTTCATAGTTTCAGATCTGCCACTGGCTTGACTTCGTAGAATTTGCAATTTCTTGACGGTTTCTGCTGCACGTCCACAAAGTAGGCAATGGTTTCTTCAAAGTGTTTCAGTCGACTTTTACCTTGGCACTGCTATCTGTTCTCTTTTAATCATTTTCCAAAGTTTTTTTGTTGAACAATGTCCCCCTCTTGATTGTGCATTTCAGGGATTGGAAGGTGTCGCCTTCTAACAAGATCTTCAGCCACTAGTGACTTTGGCAGCACTGCTCCCAAGAAGCATGCTGTGTCAAAAATTGCAAC
>Ga0116231_10014955_pt1 | contig 10210 bp, 6 predicted proteins | sample S1TSphgellanicum_2_FD_89695 | JGI IMG/M metagenome (GOLD analysis project Ga0116231, IMG submission 89695) | Host-associated microbial communities from peat moss isolated from Minnesota, USA - S1T2_Fd - Sphagnum magellanicum MG | ecosystem: Host-associated > Plants > Peat moss > Unclassified... | reverse complement strand
CCAACAAAAAGCATAAGTAAAACAATAATAATTTATTTTTCCCATGGAAGAATTTTTTTGAAAGCAAAATGCCCATTAGAGCAGCCATTTTGCTTTGCACAAAGCCCCACCCTTTGTCAAGTAGAAATCCTACTGGATAAGGAGCCCTTCAGATACACTAGACATTTTCTGCCAGTCCTTCATGCCTATGGATACCACATAAAGTCCTTCACTATAGCATATCCAATAGACTTTATCATGTTCACACCAATTCTAGTAAGGTATTAGGCTTTTGAAAAAAACAATCACCTAGTGTCCTAAGTGCCAATTCTAACAAACTTAAGGCTAGTCAGTTCTCAAAAACGGTTTTCACAATTGATTATGAAAAGTTTAATTATTTTTAATAATTTAATTATAATTAAGACTAACCAATCAGCAACAAGAGAAGAGTCAAGCAACACAGCAACATGAGTTATCCATGTAGGATGTCAATTCGAATATCACTGGTTTTCCTGGTGAAAATTGACTTGAACTCCCAACTGGTTCTCATTTCATTTATGATGCTTGCCATACACTTATTTAATCACGAAAATTGTTAGGTTCCCTTGTGAATCTCCCAAAAAATAAAAACCTCATACTGTGGTTCTTATTAAATTTTTGTAGTCAATTTCTTGGATTGTTAATTTCCAAGCAATAAAAAATTCTTCATTGCATATCAGACAAAAGTGTGTGATTTTACAAATATAATGTTGAAGTGAAGAAACCAATGTTAGACTATTATAATAGATCGGCCCATCATCAATCATCTACTTATGATCAAACACTTATTTATATTTTCATTATGTGCTTCATTTTGAAAGATTCAAAATGTTTTGGGAATGCTATCTCTAGTTCTAGAAATCATCTTTGAATTGCAAAGGAAAAGGAGTAATGAAAAACTAACAAGAAGAAAACTAAGCTTTTTTCAACTTACCCAATGTGTTTTGTTTTTTTCTTCTTTTTAGACCCCTCTTACTTTCAAACCTCATAACTTTTTTATTCATTTTAAACGATTTAAAGTGTTATAGGAGTGCCACCTAAAGTTCTACAAATCATCTTGGAACTCCAATAGCAACAGATCAACGTAAAAGGAATTTTTTGCATATTCATGAATCGACTTTGGTAGTGTTTGGTGGTTTGTTTTTTTGAGTTCTTGACCCCCTTTACTTTGGGGGGCCATAACTTTCTCATTTTTCATCCATTTTCAACAATTGTTAGTGTATCAAATGCACCAAGAGGAGGGGTTCAAGTTTTGTTTAGACATTAGAAACAATGGAACCCTCCCTTTGGATTTGACATATCCTAAACACTTAAATGTTCAATATTCAGCCAATTTACCTTATTATAATTTACACATACTACACTAATAATAATGGAAATGTTCATGTGTAAATTAGTACTTGGAGGATTTATGTTTATATATCACCAAAGAATGTCACACTTGAATTTCATCAAAAATATTTGGTTTAAAATATTAATCTTTCAATATTGTAGGAGGGTTATGTTTTCAAACAAGTAAGAGTTTTGTAACAAGGTAACATCTAATAGGGTCAATAAGACCATGGAACACCATGTTTTCCTTGCCTTTATTGAAACCATCAAAATTATTGTTTCATTCGATTTGTGAATGTCTTGAAAAGGATTTGACACATTTGATTTGGTTGTCATTTATAAAAGGTGTCGCAACCCTATTATTAGGCTCGCGACCAAGGCAAGGGCTTGCAAGGGTGAAAGCCAAAAGGGAAGCCCGGGAATCACATCTCATGCTCCTAGGAGTGTAGGAGAATGTGAGGGAATGAACCCTCACACTCCAAAGTGAACTCCCATTTTAGGAGTTAAAGTCCTTATGGACTTTCAAATTTTCAAAACAAGATTTCAAGGGTCAAAACCCATTGGATTAAGGAGTTATTTGTATCATCCGAAAGTTCTTGGAACTTAGATGTCTAAAATGGGCTCGCATGACCCATTTGTACATTTAAAACACGTTATGGCCAAAAGAAGGGTTAGAAGTCAAATTGGCAATTTGACTCCTGACCACTAAAAATCACCCTGATTTCCTTGCATGCAAATCACGTGTCACATACCATTGGAAAGCTCTCAATTAGGGCTACAACTTTGCTTTAAACCTCATCTTAATCGAAGGTCTGCAAACAAAATTATGGGCCCCAAAAGTCATGGGAGTCGCAACTTTGGGAATTTCGAAACTCCCACTTGGGAATCCCGAGATAAAATGACATTTGGGTGTTAGTCCCATGACCAGGCACAAAGTATACTATAAGGGGGAAGGTGGTGGTTTCCCCCAAGTCCAAGTTGTGGAGAGTCTCGTGAGTCCATGTTTGCCCGTAGTTTGTCCGTGCATCAAAATGCTTTAACTATGCATTAACCAACTTGTTGTTTGGTTTGTGCAAGTCTATGTGATTGAATTGCTTGTTAATCTTCTTAGTCCCATTTTGAAATTCAAGCATGCCTCTCTACCCCTGAAATGCTGCGAACCAAGGAATGCATCCCAATTCCTTATCCTTCCGTTATCTTCACATTTAGACTCGGAGTTGAGTCCATCAAAGAGCTTGGGGGTGCGTCAAAATTATTGTTTCATTCAATTTGTGAATGTCATGAAAACGATTTGACACATTTGATTTGGTGGTCAATTATAAGAGGTGGGTTCCTTGTCACATTATTATTAAGATCTTTAAGTTCATGAGACATCAAAAGTTGTCATGGGTATGCAACTAAAAGATTCATTTCCCCCTTTCACTTGTTTAACAAGATTATGTCCTACATGAAGGATGAAGGTGCCAACTTGAAGAATTTCACAAATGCCATAACAAGCATTGTGTTATGTGTTCCTACATGAATGTAACTTCAAAAGAGGAAACTACCATGGGGCTTTTTAGAATTAAATTGTCACTTAAAGAGGGGTTGCTTGCCAAGTGAAAATTTCAATTTCTTGAGTTGGCAAATTGTTGGATTTCTTATGTAACAAATGTTGGGTTATTGGTTTGTAGATTGAAATTAAAAGAATTTTTTAAATGGCCAGGGTCAACACATGTTTGCATAATTTTGGCTAGGTATTGAAAATTGGGAAATGTTGATTCTAATAATGAAAAATTAGCCAAATGATCATAAGTCGAATTGTTCATATGGGTGTAAATCCATTGATGAATACCATGCCAATGTAGATGGGGCGGTTTTAGAGAGTTCATTGAAGATTCATCCTAGGGGGACATGAAGGTGTTATTACATTGAGTATGTCAAACAACATGTTGTTTGAGGGACCATAAGTCAAGGAGCTTTTTTTTCCCACCCAATTATTGTTTAATTTTCAAATATGCACATATTTAGGGAATTGTAAATTTAATTATAATTTCTTAGATGCATCAAATTTTACTATCCTATATTTATTTTTATTTTTAAATTTATCACTTGATTGAAAAAAAGGAACACATGATGGCCTTCAAGTTTCAAGGGTTTAAAACATGCAATGAAAGGCATACAACATTCAAAGGAATATAACCATTATCCCCCTTGGATGTATAAAATATAATTCTTGGAAAAAAATTAGCATAAATATATAATGTTTTGAAGGGCATAAGCATGGTAAGGTATGCAAATTGGAGTCAATTGATGTTTTTTGGAAAGTATCCCTTAAGTATACACATTATTTAAATCAATGATCAACTATAAGAAATTCTTTGGTTTCATTGGCTTCATTAGAAAACCAAATTTTTTAATATGCAACTTAAATATTTTAAAAATATCTTTTTGAATGTTAATGTTAAAGACTCATGTTTGGGCGATGTTGAATCATTAGCCATTTTAATTCAATTAATCAAATAAAAGCATTATAGACAAATGATAAACATACAATTTTTTATTTTTATTTTTAAAGTCATTCTTGTACTTGCCATAATGAAAATTTCTACCTTTCATAATGCATGTGAGATAGAATAAATTGATTTGAAACATAAAATTATTATATCTACACTTCTTAATAATAGTTCATTTATTAACCTATTAACAGTTAATACCCAAAAAAATAAATTATACTATATATATATATATCCCTAATACCAAGGATTAATGCATACATTATATTAATTATGAATTGATTTATATAAGAAACATAATCATACAATATAGTTAATTAAAGGGTGTATTCATGATCAATGTGGTACCAAAAAGGAATGACCTATTTTTAAAGGATTGCAAAGGAAAATTTTGGATTTTTGTTTATCTTACATTATTATAGTTGTAATGGATTGTTGTATGCTAATAGATAAAATGATGTATTGTTAAATTAATAAAAATAATTAGGACATTATGTAAATGTTATTTAAAGTTTTAAAAACTAACTATATGAAATGTTTAAACTTCATTTAAATTTTAAAAGTAATAAAATGGAATGCATAAAATCATACAATTGATTTCAAATGGTTTTTACAACAAAAGCATGTGTCCCCTTCTATGAAAGGACATGTTCATCCGGTGGACTTGATGAAAAACCAAATAATAAAAACATTTGAAAGTTTTGAAATTTTGATGTAAAGGATTGCAAGCCAAAGGATTCATTTTTCTAACCATTTCAATTTGGCAAAAACATTATGTTCAATGAGTTCAAAATGTTTAACTTTAGGTGTAGGTGACATGTGCAGGAATTAATCTTGCCAAAAGAACATGTTTGGTTGTCCAATAAAACATTTTTAAATTTTCTAGGTTTTTTTGCATTTTTGGCTATAAACCAAAATATTGATACAAAATTATGTATGCATGTGATAAATCACAAACATCACATGAATTATCTAAAATTGGACTATTCAATTTTTTTCACTCAAACATTTTTCGAATAAATATTATTTGAAAAGAGTAGCCCTACAAAAGTCTTGAATTCCTTTTCCATTTTTTTGGAATCCCAACCTTGAATAGGCCCTAAATTATAAAATTTATTTAACAACCAATATGAAGTACCCTATATTTTTACTTGAATATTTTCAAGAAGAATGTCCACCATGAAATTAGTTTGATTTGCTAAAAGATCTCAAATGAAATTTTGATACATTTTATAGTAACAAAAAGGAAATTACATTCAGCTCTATTTGTTGTTGGCCTTCTATGTTGTTTGATTAGTTTGCATGATTAATACTTGACGCCATTCCTTGTTTGCCTTGATAAACGGTTTGTACTATAATTTGAAGGTAATGTATTATATGTGGGTAGTTAGGTTCATAAACATGTGGAACAAAATGCATCAATGAACAAATTTCAATTTTTCAAAGCTTCATAGTTGGTACTATGATATGTTTTCCTTCAAGCTTATGATATGTTGTTATTATGTTGCTTTCACATTACAACTTTTTTTTCCTACTCCCACTTTAAAAGCAAGTGGCCTTGTGCTAATTCATGTTTGTTTTTGAATGTATGTGTTGTTTTTTCTTTTATTGTGTGCATTGAATTATGTTGCGTCTATTGACATATGCTCTACATGTTCTTTTGTGATTTCTCTACTATATGCCATTTGTACTTTGGGATATAGGAAGGTGGAAACGAGTCATCACATTTGGTTGTTTGAGTGAAAGTCAATGAAAGTGTTTGAATTATTATGCTTGTCAATTGCAACTATTTGAATGAAATTAAATGTCATTATTTGAATCCATCGTTGAATGAAGTTGAATGTAATGTATATCCATTGAGTGAAATTGATATGTTGCATAACCTCCAATTTTGGCTATTCAAAAATATTTAGAATCAAAGAGCCTATGGTTTTCTCAAAAATCCTTAAGGAACCAAGTCTATTTTCACAAAACAAAGAACAAATAACATTTCCAAGTTTTATAAAAGCTTATTTGACTATTTCTTAGATTTTATGAGATTTGTCATTATAGATCAAAATTAGTTTTCAGATTTTGGGTAATTGTGGTTGTATATTTTGAAAACCATCAATAACCACATCCCATTTGATATTTAACCACTCAACATTAGTTAAACTCATTTGGTTGTTGACAATTCTAGAGGAGATTTGAAAATTATGACCTTGCAATTTACAAAAGTGAATGGGGACTTCTTTTTGTGCTTGGTTTAATATCCATTGTCTCCATTAACCTACAAGTTTAGTTAGTCCCTAAAAAGGGGTAGGTATGGAGTTAACAACCTAGTCTTCTAGAAAGGGTAGTTAGCAAACTAGCTATCACATTAATAGGAGTTAATTTGAGGCAAATTTGGAGGGAAGGGAATCAATTTTCTTTTAGGGAAAGAAATCGGAGATAAGGAAGGATTCAAGAAGGATTCAAGTAAAGGATGTGGCCCTTTTTTATGTTTTCTCTCTACATAGACTTATTGCTTTATTTTTATGTTCTATCCCATCCTTTCCCTCTCTCCTTTCTCCTTTTTGAACTTTTCTCCTCATTCTTCTCCTTGTAATATATTGCCACAAAGAGCACAATATCTTGTATTTCTTTCGGCCATGAAAGCATAATGAAAAAAATGGGGTTTTACAAGGATTTTTAAATACAAGGCTTGGGCATACATGCATGTGTTAGTAAAGTAAAAGCACAGAAAGAAATTGCCACCATGGGGATAGTTAGGAGGAGGCCAACAAGAGGATATTAGACCACATGTACCATTAGATATTTTTCTTGGTTTTTTTTGGTTTTCTTTTAGGATTCCTTTCCCATGTGACAACATCAAGGTAATAATTATATAGTAGTGAAAATTAGAACCACTAATACCATTCTTTTTTTCTTTTTACTTATTTTTGTTGATTGTTGTTATATTATTTTATTCTAAAAGGGAATTTTGCTTTAAAACAAAATTACTGACATTAGGATTTATTATACTCTTTGAAGAATTATATTATACATGTATTTTATTATAGTTGTAAAACAATTTTACTAGTTTAATTGTATTTTTTCTTCATTTTATTAACACCCTCAACATTCCTATAAGGTGGGAAGGTAATTTTTGGACCTCTTGTTTGAGCCTATTTACATAGACTCCTCATGCTAAACAAGTTGTCATAACTTTGGACAACTAGTTTTAACATACTCATGTTATTGTAACTATGTTGACTATTATGACATTAACATGTTCACGGTTTCTTTCCTAATGGAATGTTATTGAAATTTACTATGAGAAATCATGTCTTTTGTAGCTTGGTCTATGTAACTAAAAAATGTCCTTTGCAACTAATTCTAGTTACAAATGAAACTTTTTAGTTCCATAAGACAAGTTGCAAATAACATGATTTCTCATAGTGATTGGAGCCTTGTTGTTTGGTGTGGATATGCACTTTTCATTTCAAAGTTGCAAATTAGATGAAAATATGTAGATTATTGTCATTAGGAACATTAAAAACATTTCATATTTAAAAAAATGTTAAGAAGCTAAAATCAACATTCCACTACTAATAAACATGGATTCAATTCATTAACCCATTTCATTAGGAGGCTTTAAAAGTGAAATGGATTCATTAATTGGTGTTTTTCTCTAGTGCAGTTTCCATTGTGAGTTAAATTATTTACACTTAATTCATTAAATTTCATTCTTTTGTTATTCAAATAATTCATGAATTAATAAAAATACATATTAATAGAAAATATATTTATTTTATTTTATTAATTATTAATTTATTAAGAGATTTGGTACACATACCACTTTAAAATATGTTATATTTTGTATTAAGTTTATTTTCATAAATGAAAATACCTTTCCAAAAATTTAACTGAAAATATTATTCAAAATATAATTTAATACAATTTACAATACCAAAAATATTATATGTGTGTAAACTAATAATTAATTTTTTTACATATAATGTTAGTACTTTACATAATGTTAAAATTATATGATAAAATAATTTATCACTAAATCAAAATAATTCAATCCACTATACATTTGTGTGTTATATAAATTATTTTAAATGTAAAGTAAAATAAATATTTTAATTTACGAATTTATAATTTATGGATTTATTAAATACTTATGTTTATTTATCTATCAAAATGTTTAGTCATGAAATTTGAGAAAAAATATATAATTTCTATTAAACACCATTTAAAAAATATCATTGCCAAAACATCATTGTTAAATGTATTTAATTACAAGATTCCAATGCATTTTTGGTCAAATATTTTTTTAATTAAAAAATACATTAAAGATGTGTACATGTAAAATGAAGTTAAAATTTTTCATTTGAACATAGTACATGGAAATGATTATAATAATTAAAATTTTCTTTTGCAAAAACATTTGAAAGAATCAACATACTAAAGACAATCATCATCACATTTATTTCATATCAAATGAAGTGGTTGAATACCAATGACAACAGGTTCTCACCTTGAAATCTATGGTCCAAACTTTGGTAAGACCTTTGGTGAATAGTGTAGGATGACCATGTGCATAGTTAGTATTTTATTAATAATATAAATTTTGAATTAATATTAAAGAATATATTAAAATTTTGAAAAAATAATTTGATTTAAATAATAAATGTATGTGATATTTTTTTAATTTGATTAATTCTTAGGGAAGTCATTTATCCATATCAACACATCACCAATCACTAGGACGTATGAATTCACTAGATTTAATGTTAAGGAATTGATGATAATTTCATCAAAATGATTAATGAAACTCCTAGTGAATTAAAGACACATTCAAATGGGACTGTTGTGTGTTTGGGGCCATCTGGAAGCCCAATTTGTACATGGCCAAACTGGTTAGAGGAGCTTTTGCATAAGAGGACACTTTGAACGGTTTGTAGTATGATTTTGTGCTAGTACATTATGGAGGAGTGTCAAGGTTGACCCAGCTCCATACTCTTTTGAACACTCTGCTTCATGGGTCAGACTTGTGACTTAATGACCACCGTCTCCACACCTTCGGTTCAGCACCCACTACTCACATGCAAGAAACAAACCCCAAAAGTGGCACTCTACAACACAAGTATTCAAAGCACATAAAACATGCTCGTAAGACCAAGTCAATTTGCCTATCCTGATCAAGAGAGAGAGAGAGGATAATTGCCTATCTATTTGCCCAAATAAGAGCCTCATCACCTAAAGGATATTGCAATACCTTTATTATTTCAACAACAATTGTTGAATAATTATTTAAATTTGATATCTTAATTTTGACACTTGATTTTTTTAGTTTTGAAAATTTTGACAAATAATGATTATAGAAAATAATAAATAGGGTTTTGTTAATGTTATGGAACAATATTAATGTGTCTAGACTGCCTCAGTTTTAAGCCATTGTTGGCAGTTGAATTTTTAAATTTATTAAAATTTTAGCACAAATAATTAATTACTTTCTAATTTTCAAAAGTTTGACAAAACGAAAAATAACTTAATTTACACCAACTATGGTACCACATCCTGTCATGGGGAGCTGGCTAACTCACTACGGTTTCTCAACTGGTTAACACTCGACACCTAAGGCTATAAACTTTACTATTAGTTGGTGAAACCCTTGTGCTGTTCAAATTGAAACCTGAACTAAAATAAAGTTTCAACCTTCACAACTAAAATCAAATTTCGCCCTCCAAATCAAAATTTGCCCTCCCTAACTGATTACCCTCCACATCAAAAATCAATATTCACCCACCATAACTAAAATCAGTTTTTACCATCAAACTATTGACAAAGTTAATCAAATTTACTCTAGAAAATCACAAAATTTCCAAAGTTTCACCAAATTTTGGTTTGAAAAAATCAATGCTCCTAAGCAATTCAGAAATTTGGACCTTAGATAGACAATTTGGGAAAGTGGGGCCATGTTCAACAACCCAACCCAAGTTGCGACCACAATAATTATGGATGGTGTTAAAAATTTCAACTTGACATTAGAGTCAAGGTCATGCCACAAAAAATAATGGCAAAAAATTGCCCTCTACATTTGAGCATTTGTGGCCCTATAAAAACTCTTTGTTCCGCCCTTTTTCCTTCAAACTGCTCTCTTCTCCTTCTCTCACCCTCACCCACTGTGGTGTAAAATCTCTAGTCTCTCTCGCTTCACTCTAAACTTAGTTCTCTCTTTTTGGAGCTCTCTTCTCAGCAGGCAGCATCTCAGCTTCTACAACTGCAGTGTATTTATTGTAAGCAGCAGACATGGTGCACACACTGTCGCACACTGAGCCTCTGCAGTGCTCCGCCGATGGCATCTGGGAGGCTTGCAAGCACGCCGATGAGATCCT
>Ga0116231_10014953_pt1 | contig 10211 bp, 6 predicted proteins | sample S1TSphgellanicum_2_FD_89695 | JGI IMG/M metagenome (GOLD analysis project Ga0116231, IMG submission 89695) | Host-associated microbial communities from peat moss isolated from Minnesota, USA - S1T2_Fd - Sphagnum magellanicum MG | ecosystem: Host-associated > Plants > Peat moss > Unclassified... | reverse complement strand
GCCGGTGCTTCTGCCCCGCCGGCATCTCCCCGCATTTGCTGCGGGTCTTCGCGCCGGGTTTTTTGCTGGTTGGTTTTGTAGCGGCGTTGGCTTGCTGTTGTAGGCTGGCCGCCAAAATTGGCGTGCGCGTAGAACACCGGGAGTAGGCGGAGAAAAATGCCGGTCTGGGCGGCGGCGGCGGCGATGCGCTCCGCCATTTCGGCGATGTTGTCGTACGGCGAACCATCCGGCGCGTGGTGCAGATAGTGGAATTCGGCCACCGACGTAAACCCCGCTTCCAGCATCTCGGCGAAGGCCTGCGCGGCGGTGGCTTCGACGTCGTCCGGCGTCATTTTGAGTGCAAAACGGTACATCTGCTCCCGCCAGGACCAGAAATTATCCTCGCTGGCGCCGCGGTATTCGGCCAGGCCCGCCATGGCGCGCTGAAACGTGTGGGAGTGCAAATTGGGCAGGCCGGGCAGCGCGATGGCGTGGCGTTCGGCACCTTCGGCCGTGCCGGGCGCGACGGCGGCAATCACGCCATTATCATGCGTCAGGCGGATGTTCTGCGCCCAGCCGGCGGGCAGAAGGGCGTGATCGAAAAACAGGGTTTTGGGCACTTTACAGTCCTTTTCCGGTTGACTATTGTATATACAAGTCAACCGACCTCGCCAAGGACCTTTTGATGCGCGCCGACCGGGTTTTCACCAATGCGAGGCTGGCCACCATGGCGCCGGACATGCCGGGGCTGGGGGTGGTGGAGCGCGGCATGGTCGCGGAGGCCGGCGGGCGCATCGTGTATGCTGGACAGCGGGAAGCGATCGACGTGGCGGAAATCATCGACTGCGAGGGGCGATGGATCACGCCGGGGCTGATCGACTGCCATACGCACCTGCTTTATGCCGGCGACCGCGCGGCGGAATTCGAGGCGCGGCTGGAAGGCGCCAGCTATGAAGACATTGCCCGCGCCGGCGGCGGTATCATGTCCACGGTGCGGGCGACGCGCGCGGCCCCCAAATTCGCGCTGCTGGCGGCGGCGCGGGCGCGGCTGGAGGCGCTGAAGTCGGAGGGAGTGACGACCGTCGAGATCAAATCCGGCTATGGGCTGGATGAAGCCGCGGAGCTGAAACTTTTGCGCGTCATCGCGGGCCTGCGGGTGAGTAATGATGTCGATATCGCCGCGACCTTTCTGGGGCCGCACGCCCTGCCGGCGGAATTTGCGCGGGACCGGGCGGGATTTTTGCGGATGATTTGTAATCTGCTGCCGCTGATCGCGGCGGAGGGACTGGCTGAAGCGGTGGATGGGTTTTGCGAGGGAATCGCGTTCTCGCCAGAAGAAATCTCGATATTTTTGGAGGCGGCGCGGGCATGCGGACTGCCGGTAAAACTGCACGCGGACCAGCTTTCAAATTTGCACGGCGCGGCGCTGGCGGCGCGATTTTCAGCACTCTCGGCGGACCATTTGGAATATACCGATGAGGACGGCGCCGCGGCGATGGCTTCGGCCGGCACGGTGGCGGTGATTCTGCCAGGCGCGTTCTACACGTTACGGGAAAGACAGGCGCCGCCGGTGGAGGCGTTCAGGCGCCATGGCGTCAAGATGGCGGTGGCGACGGATTTGAATCCGGGCACGTCGCCGCTGTTTTCGCTGCTGCTGGCCATGAACATGGCCGCGACGCAGTTTCGCCTGACGGTGGAGGAATGCCTGCTGGGCGTGACCCGCCACGCCGCCGCGGCGCTTGGACGGGGCGAAACCGTGGGGACGCTGGAGCCAGGCAAAAAATGCCATCTGGCTATATGGGATATCGAACGGCCGGCGGAACTGGTGTACCGGATCGGTTTCAACCCGCTCTGGCGCCGGGTATGGAGTGCTTGATGATTTTGCAGGCGGGACATGTGAGTTTGGCGTCTTGGCGCGCGGTTTATGAGGGCGCGCCGGTGGCGCTGGACGAGGGGGCCTGGCCGGCCGTGGCGCGCGGCGCGGCGGCGGTGCAAACCATTCTGAGCCGGGGGGAGCCGGTTTACGGCATTAACACCGGGTTCGGCAAACTGGCGACGGTGAGAATCGCGCCCCAGGACTTGGAAATTTTGCAGCGCAATCTCGTGCTCTCGCATGCCGCCGGCGTGGGGGAGGCGATGCCGGTGCCCGTGGCGCGGCTGATGATGGCGCTTAAATGCGCCTCCCTGGCGCAAGGCGCTTCCGGCGTGCGCGTGGAAACTTTGCGGTTTCTGCTGGCGATGCTGGAGCGGGATGTGGTGCCGGTGGTGCCGGGTCAGGGCTCCGTGGGCGCGTCCGGCGATCTGGCGCCGCTGGCGCATATGGCGGCGGCGATGATGGGCGTGGGCGAGGTTTTTTGGTCCGGCGCGCGCGTCCCGGCGGCGGAGGGGTTGGCAAAAGCCGGCCTGGCGCCTGTGGTTTTGGGCCCGAAGGAAGGCCTGGCGCTGCTGAACGGGACGCAGTTTTCAACCGCCTATGCACTGGCCGGGCTGTTCGAGGCGGAACGGCTGTTTCAGGCCGCGCTGGTGACCGGCGCGCTGGCGACGGACGCGGCGAAAGGTTCGGACGCGCCGTTCGATCCGCGGATTCACGCGCTGCGCCGCCATCGCGGCCAGGCGGAAGTGGCGGCCGCGTTAAAGAATCTGATGGCGGGCAGTGGCATTCGAGAGTCTCATATTCTGGGGGATGAGCGCGTGCAGGACCCGTATTGCCTGCGCTGCCAGCCGCAGGTGATGGGCGCGGTGCTGGATGTGTTGCGCCAGGCGGCGGCAACGTTGGCAACCGAAGCCAATGGCGTGACGGATAATCCGCTGATTTTCGATGACCCGGCGGAAGCGCTTTCCGGTGGCAATTTTCATGCGGAGCCGGTGGCGTTCGCGGCGGATATGATCGCGATGGCGGTTTGTGAAATCGGCTCGCTGGCGGAACGGCGGCTGGCGATGCTGGTGGATGCGTCGCTTTCCGGTTTGCCCGCGTTCCTGTCGCCGCGGCCGGGACTGAATTCCGGATTCATGATTCCGCAGGTGACTGCGGCGGCGTTAGTGGCGGAGAACAAGGGACGCGCGTTTCCCGCGGTGGTGGATTCCCTCCCCACCTCCGCCAATCAGGAGGATCATGTGTCCATGGCGGCGCACGGCGCGCGGCGGCTGGTGGCGATGACGGATAATCTGCGCGCGATCGTGGCGATAGAACTTTTGGCGGCGGCGCAGGGCTGCGATTTTCACAAGGAAAAATCGAGCGAGATGCTGGAGGCGGTGCGGTCAAAAATCCGCGCCGTGGTGCCGAAATGGGAGGATGACCGGTTTTTTGCGCCCGACCTGGAAGCTGCCATCCAGCTTTTGCGCGAAGGCCCGCTAACTGATTTTGCATTGCCCGGTGTGACATGAGCGACTGGCTGGATATTGTCCCCGGCGAAGCGCCGCTGATTGTCAGCATACCGCATGCCGGCACGGAAATTCCCGAAATCTACCAGCCGGAATTGCGGTCCCTGTGGCTGGCGCGCAAGGACGCGGATTGGTGGCTGCCGCAGCTCTACGGCTTTGCGGAGGAACTGGGCGCGACGGTGATACGCACGCATATTTCTCGCACGGTGATCGACGTGAATCGCGATCCATCGGGCTTATCACTGTATCCCGGCCAGGCGGTGACGGAAATGTGCCCGACGACGACATTCGACGGCGAACCCCTGTATAAAGACGGCTTTGGTCCGGACGATGCGGCGGAACGGCGCGCGGCGTACTTTGATCCTTACCATGCAGCAATCGAAGCCGAGATCGCGCGGCTGCGCCGGAGCCACGAGACGATCGTGCTGTATGATTGCCATTCCATCCGCAGCCGGATTCCGAGGCTGTTCGAGGGCACGCTGCCGAATTTCAATATCGGCACCAACAAGGGCGCGTCCTGCGCGCCGGTGCTGGCGGCGAAAGTGGTGAAAATCTGTGCCGCCGCGCCTGGGTTTTCCCACGTGCTGAACGGGCGGTTCACCGGCGGGTATATCACCCGGCACCACGGGCGGCCCGAAACGGGCGTGCACGCGATCCAGATGGAACTGGCGTGCCGGGGGTATATGACGGAGCCGGAGGTGCCGGATGAGCGGAACTGGCCGGCGATGTTTGATGAGGATTTGGCGCGGCCGATGATGGGTGTGCTGAGATTGGTGTTGGAGAGTTTAAGTAAGCAAGAACTTCTTTTTTGAAAAAAAGAAGCAAAAAACTTTTGATTACCCCGGCAGTGGAGCGGCCACAGTTTGGCCTCTCAAAGGCCGGGGGAATTGAAGTTTTTTTGGTTACTTTTTTTTCAAAAAAAGTAACTGCTTCCCTTTCTTCGGTGGGTTAGCTTCGCTAACCCTCCCTACTTGTTAGGTTACAGGAGGTTGATGATGAGCCGTATTGATAATGCCAGAGATATTCATTCGCCGACCGGGCCAAACATCTCCGCGAAATCGTGGCTGACGGAAGCGCCGATGCGGATGTTGATGAACAACCTCGACCCGATGGTGGCGGAGCGGCCGGAAGAGCTGGTGGTGTATGGCGGCATCGGCCGCGCGGCGCGCGATTGGAACGCTTACGACAAAATCGTGGAAACTTTGAAGCGGCTGGAGGCGGACCAGACCCTGCTGGTGCAATCCGGCAAGCCGGTGGGCGTGTTCACCACGCATGAGGACGCGCCGCGCGTGCTGATCGCGAACTCGAATTTGGTGCCGCATTGGGCGAACTGGGCGCATTTTCATGAGCTCGATCGCAAGGGCCTGATGATGTACGGGCAGATGACCGCCGGCAGTTGGATCTATATCGGCACGCAGGGCATCGTTCAGGGCACATACGAAACGTTCGTGGAAGTCGGCCGGCGGCATTTCAACGGCTCGCTGGCCGGCAAATGGATTTTTACCGCCGGCCTCGGCGGCATGGGTGGCGCGCAGCCGCTGGCGGCGACGATGGCCGGCGCAAGCTGCCTGGCCGTGGAATGTCAGCCCAGCCGCATCGAGATGCGGCTGAAAACCCGCTACGTGGACGCCAAGGCATCGACGCTGGACGAAGCGCTGGAGATGATCCGGCGCGCGCACGAAGAGGGCAAACCAATTTCCGTCGCCCTGCTCGGCAACGTTGCCGATGTGATCGAGGACATGCTGGCGCGCGGGATCAAACCCGATGTGATCACCGACCAGACGTCCGCGCACGATCCGGTGAACGGATACCTGCCTCGTGGGTGGAGCGTGGCGGAATGGGAGTCTAGGCGGGAGACGGATAAGGCCGGTGTGGAAAAGGCGTCGCGCGCCAGCATGGCGGGGCATGTGCGGGCGATGCTGAGATATTGGGAGATGGGCGTACCGGTGCTGGATTATGGCAACAACATCAGGCAGGTCGCAAAAGAGGAAGGTGTGGCCAACGCTTTCGACTTTCCCGGTTTTGTCCCGGCCTATATCCGGCCGCTGTTCTGCCGCGGCGTGGGGCCGTTCAGGTGGGCCGCCCTCTCCGGCGATCCGGAGGATATTTTTAAGACCGACGCCAAAGTGAAAGAGCTGATGCCGCATGACACGCATCTGCATCATTGGCTTGACATGGCGCGGGAGCGAATTTCTTTTCAGGGCCTGCCGGCGCGGATTTGCTGGGTCGGGCTTGGTGATCGTCACCGCCTGGGCCTGGCGTTCAACGAGATGGTGGCCAGCGGCGAGCTTTCAGCGCCGGTGGTGATCGGGCGGGATCATCTCGATTCCGGATCGGTCGCCTCGCCGAACCGGGAGACCGAGGCGATGGCGGATGGCTCCGACGCCGTGTCCGACTGGCCTTTGTTGAACGCGCTGCTGAACTGCGCGTCCGGTGCCACATGGGTTTCGCTGCATCATGGCGGCGGCGTGGGCATGGGGTTTTCGCAGCATGCCGGCATGGTGATCTGCGCCGACGGCACGCCGGCGGCTGCAAGGCGGATCGCCCGTGTGCTGTGGAACGACCCGGCCACCGGCGTGATGCGGCATGCCGATGCGGGCTACGAGATCGCGAAAACTTGCGCGCGGGACCAGGGGCTGGACCTGCCCTCGCTGTGACGGGATTGGCAAAATTTGCCCGGATGGGTTAACGGCAACCATGCGCGATGCATGGTCAGACCCTGACATGTTGCTGCCGGCCAGGCGCCGGGACATCGAGGTTTTGCGCTCCCAGCCGGAGTTTGCGGCGTTTGCCGGGATCGAGGCGGTGTTTTCCGCGGGCCCGTTCACGTTCCAGGCGGATGTTTCCGGCCTGCGGCTGGGCGAGGCCGCACTGACCGCCGGCATGACGGCGTTTTGGCTGCGCCACGCGCTGGAAATTGCGTTTTTGGCGCGCGCAGGGCTGGCTCGCCCCCTGGCGGGCCTGGCCGCGGCGCGCGCGGCGGCGCAGTTTGTGGCGGCGGAGTGGGATTTTTTGCCGCCCGCCGCGCGCGCCGCGCTGCCCGTCTGGGTAAAGGCGATGGCGGGAGATTTGGCGCCGGATGCGGCGGTTTTGGCTGGTGTTGAGCCGGCGGCGGGCGCGGCGGATTTCGAAAAAATTCAAGCGGCATGGGCGGATTTGGGCACCGCCGAGGCGCTGATGGAATCCGGCGGGGATATACGGCTGCAGCGCGATCCGGTCACCGAACTCAACGGCTATGGGTGCAGTCATCGGCCGCGGCCCTGGGCGGTCACGTATGCGTCATCGACGGCGTCCTCCTCCTCCGAGCGCGGGTACGCGGCCGCGGATGCTTTGCGGCTGAAGGTGACAGCAGGGATTCTTCGAGATGGCAGGCGCGCCGCGGTGGCGCGCGCGCTGCGTGAGGCGCAGGCGGGCATCAAAAAATATTTTGGCGTGGGTGAGGGCTGCGCGGTCGTACTGGCCGCCTCCGGCACCGATACGGAGCTTTTGGCGCTGGCGCTGACGCATATGCGCGCGCCGGCCGTGCGGATACGAAACATCCTGGTGGCGCCTGAAGAAACCGGGCGGGGCGTGCCGATGGCGGCGCGCGGCGTGCATTTCGCGGTGAATACCGCGCTGGGCGCGGATGTGGTTTTCGAGGCGCCGATCGAGGGGTTCCGGCCGGATACGGTACTGACGAACGTGAAGCTGCGCGGCGATGGCGGACTGCGGGAGCCGGCGGATGTGGATGCGGAGATCGCGCAAGCGGTCGCAGACGGCATCGCGGCGGGTGAGAAAGTTCTGTTGCACGGGCTTGATCTTTCGAAGACCGGCCTGCTGGCGCCGCGGCCGGCGTTTTTGCGTCGGCTGCGGGAACGGTATGGCGACACATTCGATATCGTGATCGATGCGTGTCAGGCGCGGCTATCGCCGGCTTCGGTGCAAAACTATCTGGCGCTGGACGCGGTGGTGCTGGTGACGGGTTCGAAATTTTTCACCGGGCCGCCCTTCGCGGGGGCGGCGATTTTGCCGCCGGCCATCGCCGCGCGGCTGCGCGTTGAAAAATTGCCCGCGGGGCTGGACGCGTATTTCGGGCAGGATGAATTTCCCGTATGCGGCGCGGCGCAAAATCTGCCGGCGGTAGGCAATTACGGGCTGGCGCTGCGCTGGCACGCCGCGCTGGCGGAGATGCGGGCTTTTTCCCGCGTGCCGGCGGCGCGGCGGGCAAGCATTCTGGCGCTGTTCGCCGAAACCGTGGAGCGGAAAATCGCGGAGAATCCGGTGCTGCGGCTGCTGCGCCGCCCGGCGATTTTTCGCGGCGATTGGGAAGAAGAATGGGAGCGGCGGCGCGGCATATTCAGTTTTTCGCTGCGCGCGCCGCATGCGCCCCACCGCCATTTGGACCCGCATGAGGCGCGCAAAGTTTACCTGTGGTTGAACGCGGATTTATCCGCGCTGCTGCCGCGCCACGCGGATGTGGCGGCGCGGATTTGTCATATCGGGCAGCCGGTTTGTCTGCCGCAAATTGGCGGCGAGCAGGGCGTGTTGCGGGTCTCGGCGGGGGCGCGGCTGATGGCCGGAGAGCCGTCGCATGAGGGGCTGGATGAGGATTCGCGGATCGCGCGCGAAATGCAGGATCTGGCGATTGTCTTCGATAAAATCAGGCTGATTCTGGACAACTGGGAAATCCTGGCCGCGGCCGATCCAAAACCCTGCTACCGCGTGCGCGTAAAAACTTGACTCTTTAAGCGTTTCCCGGTGGGATTGATGTAAAATTCATAACCGGAGGAGCAAGTCATGAATGTCGTAACGGCGATTGAGCCCGTTAAAGCGCAGCTGGAGTCGAGCATCGCTTCGGTTTTTGCGCGGCAGAAACAGATGGCGATCTCGTTGCGCACAAGTTCCGCGGAAGCTCGGATTGCGAAGCTGAAGCGGCTGGAGGCGGCGGTGCTGGCGCGCCAGGGCGCGATCTACGCCGCGGTGAAGGCGGATTTGGGAAAATCCGCGCCGGAGGCCGATCTGACGGAAATCATACCGGTGCTGAGCGAGATACGGCACACCGCGAAACATCTGAAAGGATGGATGAAGATCAAGCGCGTGGCGCCGACGATGGCGATGCTGGGGACGCAGGCGCGGATACGGTATGAGCCGAAGGGTGTTTGCCTGATCATTTCGCCTTGGAACTATCCGATCAATCTGACGCTTGGTCCGCTGGCGAGCGCGATCGGCGCCGGGAACACGGCGATTTTGAAACCGTCGGAGATGACGCCGCATTGTTCGGCGGTGCTGGCGGAATTGGTGGCGGCGGTTTTTGATCCTTCCGAGGTAGCACTTTTCGAGGGCGATGCGGGAGTTTCCACAGAGCTTCTGGCGCTGCCGTTCGACCATATTTTCTTCACCGGCAGCCCGGCGGTGGGCAAGATCGTGATGGCGTCGGCGGCGAAGACTCTCATCTCGGTGACGCTGGAATTGGGCGGTAAGAGCCCGGTGATTGTTGATGAAACCGCGGATGTAAAAAAGGCGGCGGCGAGCATTATGTGGGGCAAGTTTTTGAACGTGGGGCAGACCTGCATCGCGCCGGATTACGTCTATGTGCATGAACGGGCGATGCCGGCGTTTTTGGAGGCGGCGAAGGCGGCGATTGCGAAGATGTACGGCGCGGATGCGGCGAAGAGCGCGGATTACTGCCGGATTGTGAACGAGCGGCATTTTGGCCGGGTGAAGCGCATTCTGGATGACGCGACGGCTAAGGGCGCCACGGTCGTGGCCGGCGGCGTGGGGGAGTCCTCGCAAAAATACCTGGCGCCGACGCTGTTGACGGGCGTGAAGCCGGATAGTCTGGTGATGCAGGAGGAGATTTTCGGGCCGGTGCTGCCGATATTGCCGTATGGCGACATCGCGGACGTGATCGCGCATATCAATGCGGAGCCGAAACCTTTGGCGCTCTACGTTTTCTCGAAGGACAATGCGGCGATCGAGCGCGTGCTGTCGCAGACCAGCGCGGGCGGGTCTTGCGTGAACATGACGATGATGCATTTTTCGCACGCTAACCTGCCGTTTGGCGGGGTGAATAATTCCGGCATCGGCTCCGCGCACGGCATTTTTGGATTCCGTGCATTTTCGCATGAGCGGGCGGTGTTGCGGGAGCAGATGAGCGCGGTTTCGATGCTCGCCCCGCCCTATACGGCGCGGGTAAAGACGTTGATCGGGCTGACGATGAAGTATTTTACGTGATGCAGGCACTCCCCTCGCATCGCCCCCAGGACCAAAAGTTTTTTGGTTACTTTTTTTCAAAAAAGTAACTTCTTACTTCCTTTCTTTATCTTAGTAGCGTCCTCCTAAAACTCGACGCGAACCAAGCAAGGCACCTGGTGCCGGAACACCGGGAGTTCCTCGATCACGCCGGCGACGTAGCGGGGCAGGCCGCGCGGGGCGCGGTACGGCAAAAATTCGATGGCTTTAAGGCCGGGATGCCAGGATTTCAGCGTTTTTTCGATCTGGTCCTGGTCGATGCCCCATGGCATCGGCGGCAGGCGGTAATGCGGGGTCTGCTGCAGCCCGTTCATGGTCAGGCGGGAAAACCATTCCGGGATCGTGTCAAAAATCAGCGTCGCGCCGGGGAAGCGCGCGCCGATCGCGCAAAACAGCTCCTTCACCAGGCCGGGCTGGAAATACATCAGCAGGCCCTGCGCGACGACGCATAACCCGGCGCCGGGATCGGCGGCGTCCATCCAGTCCGGCGCCAGGGCGCTTGCGGCCAGATGCGCAAATCGGTCGGTCGGCGCGATGAAGCGCTCGCGCAGCGCAATTGCGTGCGGCAGATCGACCGAAAGCCAGCGCATGCGCCCGTTATCGACGCGGCAGGCCTGCGT
>Ga0116231_10014952_pt1 | contig 10211 bp, 8 predicted proteins | sample S1TSphgellanicum_2_FD_89695 | JGI IMG/M metagenome (GOLD analysis project Ga0116231, IMG submission 89695) | Host-associated microbial communities from peat moss isolated from Minnesota, USA - S1T2_Fd - Sphagnum magellanicum MG | ecosystem: Host-associated > Plants > Peat moss > Unclassified... | reverse complement strand
CATCACCCGGCTCGGCGGCATCGCGATCAACTACAAGGAAAGTGATTTCGCCGAAGCGCTCGCCCGCCTCACCGGCAAAAAAGGCGTCAACGTCATCCTCGACATGGTTGGCGGCCCCTACGCCGTGCGCAACCTCGCATCCCTCGCCCCCGGCGGCCGGCTGGTGCAGATCGCGATCATGGAAGGCCACCTGGTCGACGGCTTCAACCTCGGCGCCATCATGGTCAAACGCCTCACCGTCACCGGCTCCACATTGCGGCCGCGCAGCACGTCTGAGAAAGCCGCGATCGCCGCCGCCTTGCGCGAACACATCTGGCCGCTGCTGGACGCTGGCAAATGCCATCCGGTCATCGACCAGATCTTCCCGCTGGCCGAGGTCGCTCGGGCCCATGAATTGATGGAATCGAGCGCCCATATCGGCAAAATCATGCTGCGCGTGGCTTGAAAAAGCCGCCCGCGCGCGGCCCGGAAATCCGCACCGAGCAAGGCCCGCAGGGCGAAATCCTGCATCTGGTTCCCTACCTCCCGGCCGCCCTGCCGGCGGTCACCAAGCGCGACCTGGAGCAGGCCTGGGAAGCCGCCCGCGCCGCCGCGCTGACCACCCGGCCCGCCGCTCCAAAAATCCACGGCTTCCGCTTTCTGCAAGAGACCGCGCCGCCGCTCGACCTCGTCCTCACCGACACCGATGCGGCAAGCTGGGCCGATGCCATCGACACCCTCACCAGCCTCTCCACCGCCCACGGCATCTCGCTCTGTCTGCGGCTGATGGCGCTGTACGAGCTGATGGCAACCCGGCACTGGGCCCGCCAATGGTTCCGCCTGACCCGCGCCGGCCTCGAATTTCATCCGGCTTTGCTGCAGGCCGCCGCGCTCTCGCCATTGACGCCCACCGGTGGTTTCGCCGAAACCAGCCTGCAGGCATTTTTGCCGGCGCAGACCCCCCGGCGCTCGCCGGAAATTTAGCCGGCATTCGCCGGCCCAGACGGAGCGGTTATGGCCAAAGCAGCGACCAATCTATGCGCCGCGTCGATCCTCCTGGCAGGATTATTGGCCGGCTGCGCGCCCCCGCCCTCCGCGGCCGATCAGTCCAGCGTCGCCAGCTGTACCGCCCAGGCCAACGCCGTCTACCAGCAAGACAATCTGAACGCCCTGGGGCGGACCAGCCAGAACGGCCTGCTCTATTCCCCCACCCCCGATCATGTCTTCGATGCCCAGCGCATGGGCACGCTGAATGCCTATAACAACCAGGTCAGCGACTGCGAGGAGAACGGCAATCCCAACGCCACCCCGCCGCCATCCGCCGCCGCCGCGCTGCCCAAGCCGCAAATCCTCGGCACCCCCTGAATTCCACCCACAAGAAGCCAACGGAGCCTCCGCATGAGCCGCATCATCCGCACCGAAGCCAACACCATCCTTGCCAAGGCCGTCGAATATCACGGCTTCGTCTATCTGCAGGGCGTCGTCCCGTCCGACCCCAGCCTCGACATCACCGGCCAGACCAAGGACGTGCTGGCGCAGATCGACGCTTTGCTCGAAATCCACGGCACGGACTCCACACGCCTGCTCCAGGCGCAGATCTGGTTGAAGCATATGTCAGACCGCGACGCCCTGAATGCGGTCTGGTCGGCCTGGCTACCGGCCGATGGCGCCCCCGCCAGGGCCTGCGTCGAGGCCGTTTTGGCGGATCCGCGCTATCTCGTTGAAATTATGGTAACTGCCTGCAGATGAACAGGAGTTAACACAAATCACCTCTGAGGTGAGTTGATTAACCTCCGGTTAAGGTTTGATTTTGTTTATAATTTCGAATTCGAACCGTCTCCGAATCGGCATCTGACGCGGCCCGAAAATGGACCGCCAAAAATTTAAAATAGGAAAGTTGTCATAATTTTTTCGTGCTGCCGAAGCCGGAAATACGAATTTCTTGCGGTGTTGTAATTTTGCATCAATATCGTATTGCGAAAGGCGCATTCCACCCGTAGCCCTTTCACATAGCAATTCGCACGGGGCATTCTGGGAATGAGGTTTGAAGGATGAAGGCTGGCATGATTAGCGCCAGCGCGTTGAGAGCTTGGGCCAAAAACCGCGTTGCAGGTTTGGCGGTTTCACTCACGATCGGCTTTGCATCCCTCGGTGTCGGCGCACCCGCCGCCCTGGCGCATAGCGAAACCCATCATCACCATTACACCTATTATGCCGCCGCCCGGCATCATTATCTGGCCTCGCGCACGGTCCACCATCATTATTATTACGCCGAATCCCGCCACCATCATTATTATTACGCCTATGCGCGCCGCCATGACTACATCCGCTACGCGCATTATTACGGCCACCATTATGGTGAGCGCTACGCCAGCGCCCATTACAGCTACTCCTGGATCCAATGCGTCCCCTACGCCCGCGAAGTCTCGCATATCGAGCTTTCCGGCGATGCCTTTTTGTGGTGGGCGGAAGCTTCCGGCCGCTACGCCCGCGGCTCGGTCCCGGTTGAGGGTGCCGTGCTGAACTTCCGCTCCATCGGCCGCATGCCGCTCGGCCACGTCGCCGTCGTCACCAGCGTGATCGACAGCCGCACCATCCTCGTCACCCAGGCCAACTGGGTCCACGGCACCATCACCAATGACGTCACCATGCAGGACGTCTCCCCGAACAATGACTGGTCCGAGGTCGAGGTCGAACTCGGCGATAGCAGCCGCTGGGGCGCCGCCTACCCCACCTACGGGTTCATCTATAACCAGCCCGCCAACAGCACCGTCATAGCCGCCGCCGCGCCGAGCGATGAAGTCGCCGAAGCCCCCCGCCCGGCCCCCATCTCAACCGACGCGCCGGACCGTAATCTGCAGTAAGGAAGCAGTCGCTTTTTGAAAAAAGCGACGCAAAAACTTTTTTACTCTGGGCCATGGGCGTTGTTGGCGACAGCGCCCATGGCCCAGCATAAAAAGTCTTTTTGCTTCTTTTTCTTCAGAAAAAGAAGTGCTTCCGCTACGACACTTCGCCATGAGCACCATTTTCGCGCCGATCACCGGCCCCGGCGGCGCCGTCACCGTCATCCGCCTCTCCGGTCCGGCCACCCGCCAAATTACCGAATCACTTGCCGGCAAGCTGCCCAAGCCGCGCCACGCCGCCTTGCGAAAACTCCATCACAACCGCGAAACGCTCGACACCGCGCTGGTGACAGTCTTCCCCGCGCCGAACAGCTTCACCGGCGAGGATTGCGTCGAACTCTCCCTGCATGGCGGCCGCGCCGTCCGCAATGCCGTCATCTCCGCCCTCACCGATCTGGGCGCCCGCCTGGCCGAGCCCGGCGAGTTCTCCCGCCGCGCCTACCTGAATAACCGCCTGGATCTTCTGCAAGCCGAAGCCACCGCCGACCTGATCGCCGCCGAAACCGCGGCGCAACGCCGCCTCGCGATCGACGGCGCCAACCGGCTGCACGCCGCCTGCGCCAGTTGGCGCGAAACCCTGCGTCACCTCATTGCCCAGCAGGAAGCGTTGATCGACTTCCCCGATGAAGACCTGCCGCCGGAAGTCGAAGCCCGCTTGGCTGCCGGGATCAAAGCCCTGCACGCCGAAATGCAAACCGCGCTCACCGCCGCACCGAATGCCGAGCGCCTGCGGGACGGCCTGGAATTCGTCATCCTGGGCCCGCCCAATGCCGGCAAATCCACCCTGCTGAACGCACTGGCCGGCGCCGATATCGCCATCGTCTCGGAGACCCCCGGCACCACCCGCGACGCCATCAGCGTCAAGCTCGACCTCGCCGGCATCCCCGTCCACCTCACCGACACCGCCGGCCTGCGCGCCACCGCCGATCCGATCGAAGCCGAAGGCATCCGCCGCGCCCAAGCCCGCGCCGCCACCGCCGACCTGATCCTCCAAATCGACGACGGCTTCCAGCCAGCCACCGTCAGCGCCCATCCCACAATCGAGACCCTGCACATCCAAACCAAGGCGGACCTGCTGGCCGACCGGCCGGCAAACGCCATCAGCGCCAAAACCGGCGCCGGTCTGCCCGAACTCCTGGCCCGGCTCACCGCCATCGCCCAGCGCCTGACCGACACCTCCGGTGCCGCCGCCCTCGCCCGCCCTCGCCAGATCGCCTGCATCCGCGACACCGCCGAGGCCCTTGCCTCCGCCCTCGCCAACCGCGAACCCGAGCTCCGCGGTGAAGACCTGCGCGGCGCCGCCACCGCGCTCGCCCGCCTCACCGGCACCATCGGCGTCGAAGCCATCCTGGATGCCGTCTTCAGCGGATTCTGCATCGGTAAGTGAAACATTTGGTGCATGGTCTTTGGCACCGCACCAACGTTACGGATCACCAACGCCACCGGAAATATATTGTTTCTGTCCAAGAACGGGAGCGGTGCAGGCATGCTGGCAAAAAGCCACGCCATGCATACCCAGTGACTTCCGGCACCCGGAGTGATGTTAGCAAAAATGACGAAACTGCTTGACTTCGGTTTCGTAATATTTGCTTATTTATCGTAACGACAAGGCAAGAAAAGCGGGGGTTTACTTGGGCCGTACAAAATTTCTGGGAGCTCTTTTCCTGTGGCTGCTGGGGACAGCGGCCGCCCAGGCACAAACAAACATCCCGTTACAGCTGGTGACGGTACCGGGTGCGCCGGGCAGTGCGTATCAGCGGCTGGTGATCAATGTCGGCGTGGGCGGCGGTGCGCCGCATCCATATCTGTTCGATACCGGCTCTGCCTTGTTTAACGCGCCGGCGGCATTCATCGGCAGTACGGACTCGATTCTCGCCGATGGCGCCAGCTATACTTATGGCGATGGCAACGGCTATTATGGCGATCTCGCCACCGTGCCATCGATCAGTTTCTATGCACCGGGCGCCAGCACGCCGGTCGCGACCGAAACCGCCGGCAGCGCCGGCTACGTCGTTAACGAGGTGCAAGATCATTTGCTCGGCAATAACCCGGGCGGCGGCGCGCAGCCGATCACGATCTACAATCCTTCGAACCACCAGTACACGACCTACTGGATCCAGCCAACTTACCCGAACAACATAAACAACGCGCCGCCGCTCGAAGGGATTATATACGGCACCTTTGGCGCCGGGGATTTCACGACCATCGTGAATAACGGCACCGCTCCCGGAACTTCCAAGTACACGAATGTGGCGGTTGGCAGCATTCTCGGTCAGTCGACAACCTCCGGCTATGTGGTGGCGGCAAACGGAACGGCGGGGCAGAATGTGACGAATTGCAGCCCCTGCGTCATGCTGGGGTTGACGCCGGCGCTGTTGGCGCAATTTCGCTCGATCGAACCCTGGGATCTCGGCAGCGGCATCGGGACGGCAAAATTCCCGGTATCGGGCGCCAATAGTTCGACCGAATTTGGTGTCGAGTTTGAATATACGGCGACGTATCAAGGGCATCAGGTGGTGTTCAGCGGCCCGTCACTGCTCGATACCGGAACGCAGGATTTGAATTTCCACACCGATCAGGACGTATCCGCGCTTGAGACCGAAGTGGAGGGCTATCTGAACGCCGGCGCGACCGTGACGATGACAGGCTACGCGCCGGGTTCGGTGCCGGTGGGTTTCACCGCGACCGATGCGCTCACCGCGCTGCAGACCTTTCAAATATCGCTGGGCACGGATAAGCAAATCGTCACGACCAATCTCCGCCAGACGGCAGGGATCGGGTTTTTCCTGGAAAATTCGGTCTTGTACAATCTGGCCGGAGAAGAGACCGGTTATAGCCCGAATTTCGTGACCGATCAGAACATCACGACGCCGTTCGACGTGACCGTGGCGGACGGGCCGCTGGGGCTGGCGGGCGTGATCTCCGGCAGCGGCGGGGTCACGCTGGAAAGCGGGACCTCGGCGACGCTGTCGGGGACCAATCTCTATACCGGCGCGACCAATGTCGCGGCCGGGGCGGAGCTGCTGCTGGTCGGCCCGGGCAGCATTGCCGGCTCCTCGGGCGTTGTGGATGACGGGGTGGTCGACACGTCCGGTGAGACATTGCCGGTGACCCAGCTGCAGGGCCTGACCGGGAACGGGACGGTGTATTTGGGCGCTAATTCCTTGCAGCTGACCAACGCCAACGGGACCTTTTCTGGCCAGCTGGAGGATGGCGGGCTTTATGGCGGCAGTGGCGGCGCATTGGTCGTCGCCGGCGGCAACGAGGTGCTGACCGGCAGCAGTGACTATACCGGCGGCACCCTGGTGGAAGGCGGCGCTGTGCTCGAGATCGGCTCCGACGCAGCCCTTGGTGCGACCACGGGGGGCTTGACGCTGAACAGCGGCACGCTGGTTGCGTTGGGCGACATCACCACGCAGCGCGCCGTAACGGTCGGTGCTGCCGGCGGCACACTGAATGCCGGGAACAATGCGGTAACGCTGAACGGCTTGATCACGCTGACCGGACCGCTTGTGCTGAACGGGAATGTGGCGCCGGGCGCCGGTGCAACCTCTGTGTTCGAGATTAATGCGCCGGGCAGCTATGGCCGGCTGATCAAACCCGCCGGAAGCTTCATGCTGAATGGGACGCTGTTGCCGGTCCTGAATCCGGGCAATACCCCGCCTGGATTGGGGCAGGTTTTTAACCTCGTATCGGCGCCGGGCGGGCTGCAAGGGCATTACATTTTGACATTACCGCAAACCAGCCCTGGCCCCGGGTTGCGGCTGGACGCGCTGACCAGCCCAACGGCGCTGGATCTGGTGACGACGCCGGCCGCTTACGCCGATTTGCCGGCGGCCGGGGTGCCTGAGACCGCAAATGAGTCCGCGGTGGGCGCGACGCTGGATGCGATCCGGCCGGCCGCCGGGGCGGCTTTGGGAACCGGCGCGGCCTTGTTCACGCCACTCTACCAGCAATCCGCCGCCGGGGTGCCGGTGGCGCTCGCGCAGCTGGCGCCGGCGATCGCGGCAGACGCGCTGATGGTCCGGCGCAATGCCTGGGATCTGACCGGCCAGGCGGTCGGCGGCCAGTTGGCGGCGGCGCGCGGGGCCTGGTTCGAGGGCCAGCCGGAAGCAGCGATGGGTGCCGGCGGTGGCGTCTGGCTGACGGGCTTGGGCCAAACCGGGTCGATCGGCGGCGGCAATGCGCCGAGCTATCAAGGCACGCTTAGCGGATTTGCCGCCGGCGCCGATATGCCCTTGGGCAAGGTCCGGGCCGGTGCCGCGGTCAGCTATGTCAATGGCACGGGCAGCGACCAGGCGGGCGCGCAATACTCCGGCGATGGGGTGACCGGCCTTGCCTATGCGGGTCTGCGGCAGGGCATCGCGTTCGTTGACGCCACCTTCGGCGGCGGCGTGTTCGAGAGCGGCACGACCCAGACGATCGGCTTTGCCGCAACCCAAACCAGCGGTCACAGCACTGGCACGGATCTGGGCGGCTCCTTGGCAACCGGGGTCGATCTGGGCAGCGGGGACTGGCAGGTTGAACCGAGCCTGAAACTGACCGCGGCGCAATTCTGGCAGGCCGGCTACCAGGCGCGTGCCGGCAATGCGCTATACGACTTGTCGCTGGCGCCGGCCGCGATCACCAGCGTGCAGACGCAGCTGGGCGCGTGGCTGCAGCGCCGGGTGGCACTGCAGCGCGGCTGGGCGCTGCTGCCGGATGTGCAAGCCGGCTGGCTGCATGAATATGCCGATGAGGATGCCACGGTCACCGGACAATATGCGGGCCTGGGCGCTGGCCCGTTCAACGTCCAGAGTGCCGCGGTCGGACGCGACGCGGCGGTGCTGGGCGCCGGCGCGGTGCTGCAGAGCGCCGGATCGCTGGCGCTGTTTTTGAATTATACCGGTGAGGTAAATGGCCAAAGCAACGCGCAGAATTTTTCCGGCGGCGTCAGGATGAATTGGTAGCCCCCGGTATTCCCCGCCCTGAAGCCCGGTCAGGCTGCGTGGCCCGCATGCTCTTGTAGCAATTGATCGAAAGCGGCCAATTCATCCTGCAGGGTCGTCAGCGCGAATCCGAGTGGTGTGTCGGCCCCCGCCTGCACCGGTGGTTCCGGCCGCTCGGCGGGCCCCGCAAGCCGGCCGCCGCGAAGTGTGGCGGCGGCGGCGGCAAATTGCTGTTTGATCGCAGTTGCAAGAATATGATGATCGCCTTCGGCCGGCGCCGGCACCGCCCGGCCCAGCATATTCACATCCGTCCGCAGCCGCTGCAGCTGCCGCAAAAGCCGTTCCGGAAATGGATTGTTCCGTAGCAGCAACACGCTGCGCTCATGCTCCACCTCCTTCAGGTCATTTTGAATCTGCGCGAACGCACGGCGCAATTTCCCCTCGTAATTCTGCCGCTCCGGCAAATCGTTGCCGGTCAGCTGAACCAGCGCGAATTCCCCAAGCTGATCGAGAATCGCCGCCGCATGATCAACCAGCACCGCGGTCGCGCGTTCCGGCAACACCAGAAGCGAAACCAATATGCCGATCAAGCAACCCAGCGCGATCTCCGCGATCCGCGCCAGCGCGAACGTAAAATCGCCAGATCCGGCCAGCAATAAAACCAACGCCCCGGTAAACGGCGCAAGCCGGTAAATCGGCCTCGACGCAGCCAGCAACGTGGCCGGAACGATAACGATCAGCAGCACCGCCAATTCCGGCAAATGTAGCTGCAGCCGCAGCAGCAACACGCCAACGCCGCCCAGAAGGCCGCCGGCCGCCGTGCCAGCCAGCCGCATAATCCCGGCGCCGATCGTGGCACCCAGGCTGCCCTGCACGATGATCAGGCAAGTGATCACCGCCCAATAGCCATGATTAAGACCAACCAGCGCGGTCGCGACATAGGCAAACGCCGCCGCCAGAGTCATTCGAATCGCCTGATGCCAGCCGGCGCGATTTGGCGCCGGCAGCCGCGCCATCGCCCGCAGCCGTGCCGTCATCTGCGTCATTCTTCCGGCTCGGTCGTGAACAGCAGCGGGTAGCCCTTCTTGCGCGCAGCGTCCGTCGCCCGCGTCGCCTTGGTCTCGGCAATTTCCTGCGTGTACACGGCAACCACACAGGCGCCGCGCCGGTGTGCCGTCAGCATCACCTGCTGCGCCTGCGCCTCGTTCATCCGAAACTCCGCCTTCAGGATGAACACGACGAACTCGCGCGGCGTAAAATCATCATTGACCAGGATGACCTTATACAGCCGCGGCCGCTCGATCTTCGGCACGGTCTTCGTCCCTAGATCAGTGTCGTCTCCGCGCATCCCAAGCCTCGCCTCCGGCCGCCAGATATCACAAAGCACCGGATCAAGAACTTCTTTTTCTGAAGAAAAAGAATCAAAAAGACTTTTGTTAATGAGGGCCAAGGGTGTTCGAAAATCCCGGCTCTGGAGTCGAAAAAGTTTTTGCGCCGCTTTTTTCAAAAAGCGGCTGCTTTCTTAGCCAGGCTTTATTCGCTAAACCGCCGCCATGAACTACGATGTCATCATCATCGGTGGCGGCCATGCCGGCTGTGAGGCGGCGGCGGCTTCGGCGCGCAGCGGTGCCGCCACGCTGCTGATCACCCATCGGGCCGACCGGCTGGGCGAGATGTCGTGCAATCCGGCGATCGGCGGCATCGGCAAGGGCCATCTGGTCCGCGAGATCGACGCGCTGGACGGCATCATGGGCAAAGCCGCCGACGCCGCCTGCATCCATTTCAAACTGCTCAATCGCGGCAAAGGCCCGGCGGTGCGCGGACCGCGGGCCCAGGCGGACCGCAAACTTTACCGCAACGCCATCCAGAACCTGCTGACCGAACAGGCCAACCTCACCATCATCGAAGGCGAGGCCGCTGCTCTGGCGCGCGATGTCTCCGGCCGGCTTGCCGCCGTCATCACCGCAACCGGTGAAAAATACCGCTGTGCCGCCGCGGTTCTCACCACCGGCACTTTTTTGCGCGGCGTGCTGCATTTCGGCGTGGTCACTGAGCCGGGTGGCCGCATCGGCGATGCCGCGGCGATCGGCCTGGCCGATTGCCTGTTCTCGCTCGGCCTGCCGCTCGGGCGCCTCAAAACCGGGACCCCGCCGCGCCTGGATAAGAACAGCATCGACTGGAATGGCCTGCCCGAAGATATCGGCGAAAACCCGCCGGAGCCATTCTCGGCGCTGACCGCCGCCGTGACCAACCCGCAAATTTCCTGCCGGATCACCGCCACCACGGCGGCGACCCACGCCATCATCCGCGAGAACATCCACAAATCCGCGGTCTATGGCGGCAACATCGCCGGCCGCGGCCCGCGCTACTGCCCCTCGATCGAGGACAAGGTGGTGCGCTT
>Ga0116231_10014951_pt1 | contig 10212 bp, 7 predicted proteins | sample S1TSphgellanicum_2_FD_89695 | JGI IMG/M metagenome (GOLD analysis project Ga0116231, IMG submission 89695) | Host-associated microbial communities from peat moss isolated from Minnesota, USA - S1T2_Fd - Sphagnum magellanicum MG | ecosystem: Host-associated > Plants > Peat moss > Unclassified... | reverse complement strand
CTGCCCGCCCTCACCGGGCTTTGCACCTTGCGCGATTTTGATCTCGATCTCCCGGCAATCGTTCAAATATTCCGCCGTCACGCCAAACCGGCCCGAGGCGATTTGTTTGATCGCGGAGGACGCATTATCCCCGTTCGGCCGCGGCTCCGCCCGCGCCGGGTCCTCGCCACCCTCACCGGAATCCGAGCGCGCGCCGATCCTATTCATCGCGATCGACAGCGTCTCGTGCGCCTCCGGGCTCAGCGCCCCCAGCGAAATCCCAGGCGAGAGCAGAACTTTTCTGATCTCGGTGATGCTCTCCACCTCATCGATGGAAATCGCCTTGCGCCCTTCCATGCGGAAATCCAGCAAATCCCGCAGCGCCACCGGCGGTTGCTTGCGCACCATCTCGGTATAGCGCCGGAACATCTGGAAGCTGTTGGCGGCAACCGCACTCTGCAGCAAATGGATCGCGTTATTATCGAACGCATGCGCCTCGCCGCTGCGCCGCAGCCGGTACATGCCCCCGATATCCAGCGGCACCACATTGCCGTTCCACGCCGCCTTGTGCAGCTCCAGCACCTTATGCGCGATGCCGGGCAGGCCGATGCCGGAAATCCGTGAGGCCATGCCTGGGAAAAATTCACCCACAAGCGCGCGCGACAGGCCGATCGCCTCAAAATTATACCCGCCGCGATAGGATGCGATCATGGAAATCCCGAGCTTGCTCATGATTTTGAGCAGCCCCTTATCCACCGCCTTCTTATACCGCCCGACGCATTCTTTCAGCGTTAATTTGCCAAACAAGCCGCGCGCATGCCGGTCCGCAATGCTCTCCTGCGCCAGATACGCATTCACCGTGGTCGCGCCCACGCCCACCAGCACCGCGAAATAATGCACATCCATGCACTCCGCGGCGCGGACATTGAGCGAGGTGAAGGTCCGCAAGGACTGCCGCACCAGATGCGTATGCACCGCCCCCGTGGCGAGGATCATCGGGATCGGCGCCCGCTCCGGGCTCATCGCCTCGTCGGTCAAAATCACATGCGTGCAGCCGGCGCGCACGCCCTCCTCCGCCTCACGCCGTATCCGCGCAATTGCGCGCCGCAACCCGTCCTCGCCATTGATCACCTTGAAGGTGCAATCCACCACGCAGGCATTGGCGCCCATCTCGCGCCGCATCGCCTCGAACTCGACGGTCGATAACACGGGGCTCTCGAGCTGCAACAAATCGCATTGCTCTGAATCCTCGTCCAGCACATTGCCGAGATTCCCCAGCCGCGTCTTCAAGCTCATCACCCGCGTCTCGCGCAAACTATCGATCGCCGGGTTGGTCACCTGGCTGAAACTCTGCCGGAAGAAATGATGCAAGCCGCGGTATTTTTCGGACAGCACGGCAATCGGCGTGTCATCCCCCATGGAGCCCACAGCCTCCTGCGCGTCCTCCACCATCGGGTGCAGCAGCAGCTCCAGCTCTTCCAGCGTATAGCCCACCGCCAGCTGCCGGCGCCGCAGCGCTTCCGCATCCAGCCGCACCGGCTCCGGCGCGTCGGTCTTCACAATATGGTCAAGCACCGTAATCCGCTTCACCCAGGCGCCAAAATCCTGGCGCGCCGCCAGCATGTTCTTGATCTCATGGTCGTGGTAAAACTTCGCCTTATCGAGATCGACGCCAATCGTCTGCCCGGGGCCAACATGCCCTTTCTCGATGATGTCTTCCTCATTGAGCTTCACCATCCCGGTCTCGGAACCCACGATCAGCATTTTCTGCGCGGTCACCGAATAGCGCAGCGGCCGCAAGCCGTTGCGGTCCAGCCCCGCGATCACAAAATGCCCATCCGTCGCCGCAATCGCCGCCGGCCCGTCCCACGGCTCCATCACCGCGTTGCAGTACAAAAACAAATCCCGGTATTTTTTCGGCATCGTCGCGTCATTGCCGATCGATGGCGGAATCATCAGCGCCTTTGCCATCGGCGCGTCGCGCCCGGCGCGCACCAGCAGCTCGAACACGTTATCCAGGCTGGCGGTGTCCGAGCCGCCCGCCTGCACCACCGGCTTCACATGGTCCAGGAACTCATCCAGCCCGTCCGCCGCCAGCCGCGTCTCGTGGCTCTTCATCCAGTTGATGTTACCCGCCACGGTGTTGATCTCGCCATTATGCGCCAGCATGCGGAAAGGCTGCGCCAGGCTCCAGGTCGGGAAGGTATTGGTGGAATAACGCTGGTGATAAATCGCAAAGCGCGAGACGAAGCGCTGATCCAGCAAATCCGGGTAAAAATCCGTCAAACTTGCCGCCAGAAACATGCCCTTATAAATGATCGACCGGCAGGACAGCGAACAGATATAAAGCTCCGGAATCTGCGCCGCAATCGCCGCCTTCTCGATCTTGCGGCGGATGATATATAGCTCACGCTCGAACACATCCGCCGGCACGCCGGTCGGATTCCACAGCATAATCTGTTCAATCTCCGGCCGCGTGGCATTCGCCTTCTCGCCAATGCACTGCACGTTAATCGGCACCTGCCGCCAGCCGTAAATCCGGTAGCCGAAATTCAAAATCTCGGTCTCGACAATCTGCCGGCAGCGCTCCTGCGCGGAGAGATCCGTCTTCGGCAAAAACACCATCCCCACCGCAATCGGCCCGCCCTGCAAGCCATCGCCGCCGCGCTTGATCTCGTCGGCAAAAAAATCCTGCGGAATCTCGATGTGAATCCCCGCCCCGTCGCCGGTCTTGCCGTCGGCATCCACCGCACCGCGATGCCAAACCGCCTTCAACGCATCAATGCCGGCCTGCACAATGTCCCGCCGCGCCTTGCCATCCAACGCCGCGACCAGCCCCACGCCGCAGGCATCGTGCTCCTGGTCGCGCGAATAGGTGTGCTGCAAAATCTCCGTGTTCTTGGCCCAGCTGGCAAAAAACTCCGCGGCGGTCTCTTCGGTCATCTACGCGCTCCTTGAGTAAGCAAGCGCTTCTTTTTTTGAAAAAAAAGAAGCAAAAAAACTTTTATTGACGCTGGGGCACGGGCGCTTTCACCGGCACCGCCCCGTGGAGTCGAAATTTTTTGCGGAGCTTTTTTTTAAAAAAGCGACCGCTTACCTGCCTTACTCCGCCGCCATCGCCTGTACGTTCGCCTGCACAAACCGGTGTATCGCGGCCGCCGCGTCCCGCCCATCGCGGATCGCCCACACCACCAGCGAGGCGCCGCGCACGATATCGCCGGCCGCGAACACGCCCGGCAGATTGGTCTGGAAGGTTTTCGGGTCCACTTTCAGCGTGCCCCAGCCGGTGAGTTTCAACGCCGGCTCGTTGAACGCGCCGGGGATATCCTCCGGGTCGAACCCCAGCGCCTTGATCACCAGGTCGGCCTTGATGGTGAAGGACGAGCCCGCGATCGGATCGACCGACATGCGGCCCGAGGCATCGGGCAGCCCCAGATGCATGCAGATCGCGCGCACCCCGGTCACGTGCTCATCGCCCAAAAACGCCTCCGGTGCGGCGAGCCAGGTGAACACCACACCCTCATCCTCGGCGTTCGCCACTTCGCGCAGGCTGCCCGGCATATTCTGCCGGTCGCGCCGGTACAGGCAGGTGACGGATTTGGCGTGCTGGCGCACCGCGGTGCGCACGCAATCCATCGCGGTGTCCCCACCGCCGATCACCACCACGTCCTTGCCCCGGGCGTTGAGCGTGCCGCCCTCAAAATCCGGCACCGCATCCCCCAGCCCTTGCCGGTTTGAGGTGATGAGGTAGTCCAGCGCCGGCACAATCCCCGGCAGCCCCACGCCAGGTGCTGCGATTTCGCGCGGCTTGTACACACCGGTTGCCACCAGCACGGCGTCATGCGCGGCCCGCACATCGGCAAAGCTGAGCGCGCCGCCGATATCGGCGTTCAGCACGAATTTGATCCCGCCATCCTCCAGCCATTTCCAGCGCCGGAGCACGATGTCCTTCTCGAGCTTGAAGCCTGGAATGCCATAGATCAGCAGCCCGCCCACCCGGTCATGCCGGTCATACACGGTCACCTGATAGCCCTGGGCGCGCAGCGCCTCCGCGGCGGCGAGGCCGGCCGGCCCGGCGCCGATGATGCCAATGCTCTCCGCCCGCTCAAACGCCGGCGCAATCGGCTTCACCCAGCCGCGCTCAAACGCCGTATCGGTGATATAGCGCTCGACCGCGCCGATGGTCACACTCTCAAACCCCTTCTCGATCACGCAATTGCCCTCGCATAGCCGGTCCTGCGGGCAGATCCGCCCGCAAATCTCGGGGAAGGTGTTGGTCGCCGAGGACAGCTCATAGGCCTCTTCCAGCCGCCCCTCGGCGGTTAGCTTCAGCCAGTCGGGGATGTTGTTGGAGAGCGGGCAATGGATCGAGCAGAACGGAATCCCGCACTGGCTGCAGCGGCTGGCCTGCGCCTTGGCGGAGGCCGCGTCGAACCGGCGGTAGATCTCGTCGAAATCCGCCTGGCGTTCGCCGATCGCGCGCTTCTCCGGCGCCTGCTGCGCCAGATGCGTGAATTGCAGCATTTTTTCCGCCATGACTTCGCTCCAGCCCGATCAAACGTTCCAGGCCGCCCGCGCAATATTATTACCCGGCAGCCCGACGGATAGACCCATAACTGAGTTTTCCACCCCTGACCAGAGTTTTTTTGAATTTATAGAATAAATACTGTCCTAATTCAAAGATTTTCGATCCAGTTGCGTAATTTTGCCTATTTTTTCTGCAAAACTAGGTCCGTTTTGGTTACGACTTGCGCCCGCCCACCGCGTAGCGCCCCAAATAGCCCGGCAAAATCAATCCCATAGGCGTCGGCACCAGCCCCAAATCAGCTAGCCCCTTCGCCCCCGCCGCCACCACATTGTCCCGCCCCAGCAGCTTGATCTGGTCGCCCGTCAGCAGCTTGCCGGGCAACCGCTCCAGCACCGCCGCCTGCACCCGCGCCAGGGGCAAAGGCAAATCCACCACTACCCGCCGCCGGCCGATCAGCCCCAGCATCATCTCGATCAAGGCTTTGAAACTCTTCACCTCCGGCCCGCCGAGCTCATACACCCCGCCCGGCCGGCCCAGCGCGGCCATCACCGCATCCGCCACATCCCCCACATAAACCGGCTGGAATTTGGTGTTGCCGCCGACAACCGGAATCACCGGCGAGACCATCGCCATCGCCGCGAACCGGTTGAAGAACGCATCCTCCGCGCCGAACACAATGGAGGGCCGCAAAATCACCGCATCCGGTGCCGCCTCCCGCACCGCCGCCTCCCCCGCCGCCTTGCTCCGGGCGTAGAGCGACGCGCTCTGCGCATCCGCCCCAATCGCGGAGACCTGCACGAAGCTAGCCCCCACAGCCGCTTGCGCGATACGCGCCGCCCCCTCGGCATGCACGCGCATGAAATCGCCGGGCCGCGCCTCGGCCAAAATCCCCACCAGATTCACGACCACATCGGCGCCCGCCGCCGCCCGCCGGACCGCCGCCTCATCGCCCAGCGGCGCGTATAACGGCACAATCTGCCCGGGCCCGCCCATCGGGCGCAAAACCATCGCGCCCTCAACATCCCGCACCGCAACCCGCACCACATAGCCCGCGGCCGCCAGGCGCTTGACCACGTAGCGGCCAATAAACCCGCTCCCGCCAAACACCGCCGCTATTTTGCCCGAACCCGACATGATCAGTCCCCCCGCTGCCTATGTATTTAGGGCGTTGCCGAAGAAAGCGGTTCTTTTTTAAAAAAAAGAACCAAAAAACTTTTATTAACATGAGGCTGTCGCCACCCCACCAGCACAGCCCCGGGTCCAAAAAGTTTTTTGCTTCTTTTTTTCAAAAAAGAAGCGCTTTTTTCCTCTCCAGTTGACGGCCCAAAGCCCGCCCGCTACACGCGGCTCTCGCTCGCGAACCTGCCCAGGTGGCGAAATGGTAGACGCACTAGCTTCAGGTGCTAGCGACCGCAAGGTCATGGAAGTTCGAGTCTTCTCCTGGGCACCAACATCTTTTTACAACGTCGCGTATAGGGCCGGGCAACCGGCCTTCAGCTTTTTTGGAGGCCCCGGTTTTGTCCAAAATCACCCTGCATAAGCACGACCTTCCCGCCGGGCTCGATCTCGGCCCCCTGGTCGCGATCGATACCGAGACCATGGGCCTGGACCCACGGCGGGACCGGCTCTGCCTCATCCAGCTCTCCGCAGGCGACGGCACCGCGCATCTGGTGCAGCTTATCCCGCCGACGCTCGGCGGCCAGGGCGGCAACTGCCCCAACCTCAAGGCCCTGCTCACCAACCCGGACGTGACAAAACTCTTCCACTTCGCGCGGTTCGACATCGCGGCGATCTTCAACGCCCTCGGCATCGTCACCGCCCCCGTCATCTGCACCAAAATCGCCTCCAAGCTGGTCCGCACCTATACCGACCGCCACGGCCTGAAAGACCTGGCTCGCGACCTCGCCGGCATCGACCTCTCCAAACAGCAGCAAACCAGCGATTGGGGGGCGGCCGAGCTTACCCCCGAACAGCTCAGCTACGCCGCGTCGGACGTGCTCTATCTGCACGCCATCTGGGCCAAGCTCGAAGCCCTGCTCGCCCGCGAAAACCGCACGGAGCTCGCCGCCGCCGCCTACCAGTTCCTCCCCGCCAGAGCGCAGCTCGATCTGCTGGGCTATGAGGAGCCGGACCTGTTTCATCATTAATGAAAGCAAGTAAGCGCTTCTTTTTTTGAAAAAAAAGAAGCAAAAAAACTTTTGATTATGCTGGGCCTGAGGCGCGGCGCCACCCCGCCAAGGCTGCGCCCGTCCCCCCACCCCCGCCCCCAGGATAAAAGTTTTTTGCTTCTTTTTTTCAAAAAAGAAGCGCTTTCTTCCTCCCCCCGTTACGCAGCGTTGCAAGGAGATTAGTTGACCGCGCACGCACCCCGCGTTCATACCATCGCCCATGAGCATCGGCACTCCCAACCGGCCATGAACGATCTCCCTTTCAGCTCCGATTTGGAGATTGCCCGCGGCGTGCTGTCCACCGAGGCTTCGGCGTTGCTGGCTTTGGCGGATAGTTTGGGGGCTGAGTTCCGTGCCGCGGTGGATTTGCTGATCGGCATTACCGGCCGTGTGGTGGTCACCGGCATGGGCAAATCCGGGCATGTCGCCCGCAAAATCGCCGCCACTTTGGCCTCCACCGGCACGCCGGCTTTGTTCGTGCATCCGGCCGAGGCGAGCCATGGCGATCTCGGGATGATCGTGCCGGGGGACGCGGTGATCGCGCTGTCCAACTCGGGTGAGGCGCTGGAGCTGGCCGCCATCATCACCCATGCCAGCCGGATCGGTTTGAAGCTGATCGGCATCACCTCGGTCGCGGAGAGCAGCCTCGGCCTGGCCGCGTCGATTCCGCTCATTTTACCGCCGGCACCGGAGGCCGGGCCCATCGGCCTCGCCCCCACCACCAGCACGACGATGCAGATGGCGTTGGGGGACGCTTTGGCGATCGCTTTGCTCGCCCGGCGCGGCTTTTCCGCGCAGGATTTCCGCGACATTCACCCCGGCGGCAAGCTCGGCGCGCGGCTGAAACGCGTGCGGGACCTGATGCATAAGGATGACGAGCTGCCGCTGGTCCACCCCGGCACCACCATGGATAAGGGGTTGATTACCATGACCGCCAAGCGCTTCGGCGCGCTGGGGGTGGTGGATGATGCAGGCCGCCTGCTCGGCATGGTGACGGACGGTGATTTACGCCGCGCGATGAACCCCGAGCTGCTGACCCGCACGGTCGAGACCATCATGAACCCCAACCCGCGCACCATCGGGCCGGAGGCATTGGCCGAAGAGGCGTTGCACGAAATGAACGCCCCCGCCCGCCCCGTTACCGCCTTATTTGTGGTGGATGATCACCGTATGGTCCGCGGCATATTGCATATTCACGACCTGCTGCGGGCCGGCCTCGCATGAGCCCCGCCAGCCGGGAGACGATGCTGGAGGGGTTGCGCCGCCGCAATCCTGAGCTGCTGGCAGCCATCGCGCGCCGCAGCCGGGTCGTGAGCCTGGGCAAGCGCCTGCTGCCTTTGGCCGCTGCCGGCATCATCGTCGCACTTGCCGTCACCCCGGCTTTGCATACCGGCCCGCAGGCGGACCGTGTGACCTACCACGTCACCCCGGGGGACGCCGCTTCCGCCGCCTCGCACATGCAGGGCGCCGAGTACCATGGCCTGGACCAGCAGGGGCAGCCTTTCACCCTCACCGCCAACATGGCCGACCAGCGCGGCACGGACATTGTGGCCCTCACCCAGCCGGAGGGTGACATCACGCTGAAATCCGGCGCCTGGCTGATGCTGAAATCCGATAACGGCCTGTTCCACCAAAAATCCCAGGAACTCGGACTCAACGGCAACGTGGTGCTCTACCGCAATGACGGCACGACCCTGAACGTCGCCACCGCCATCATCGACCTCAAATCCGGCGGCGCCACCAGCGCCGATCCGGTGCAGGTCCAGGGCCCGTTCGGCACACTCAACGCCGCGCATGGTTTTATGCTCGCAAATCGCGGCGCCGACATCACATTCAATGGGCCCGCAACTCTGATTCTGACCCAGGTTCAATGACTCAACGCCGCCTCGCCGCCGCCTGCATCCTCGCATTCGCGCTGGCACCCCTGGCCGGCGCGCAGAGTCTCGATGTCGGCGGCGCGCCCGGCGCGCCCCCGCAGCCGATCCAGATCACCGCCTCCCAGGGCATCACCTGGCAGCAGCAGAGCCAAACCGTCACCGCCACCGGCAGCGCCCAGGCGGTCCGCGGCGATGTCACGGTGGATGCCGATCAGCTGGTCGCGCATTACCGCAAAAAACCCGGCGCCAAGCCCAGCCCGGCCGGCGCCGATCCGGGATCGCTCGACCAGGGCGATTCCCAGCTCTACGAGCTCGACGCCATCGGCCATGTCCATATTTTCACCGCGACCGATAATGCCTATGGCGACCACGCCACCTACAGCCTGGATCGCGACGTGCTGGTCCTCACCGGCCAGCACCTCAAGCTCACCACCTTGCACGACGTCATCACCGCGCGCGACGCCATCGAGTATTATTCCACCAAGCGCATGGCGGTCGCCCGCGGCAACGCGCTGATCGTCGCCGATGACGGCCGCTCCGTAGCGGCCGATACGCTGGTCGGCTATCTGCTGCCCGCCGCCGCCGCGCCCGCCACGGCCGCCGCGCCCAAACCCGGCGATGACAGCCCGGAGCAAACCGGCAAATTGCGGGAGGTGGACGCCTTCGGCCATGTCGTCATCCACACCACGACCGACACCGTCACCGGCGATAAAGGCATCTATCTGCCCATCACCGGCCGCGCCCGCATCGGCGGCAATGTCCACATCATCCGCGGCCCGAACGAGCTCGCCGGCGCGGACGCGCTGGTGAACATGAAAACCGGCGTGGCGACGCTGCTGGCCGGCCCTGGCGGCCAGGTCGCCGGCACCATCATCCCCAATTCCGGCACCTCCAAATGACCGATCTGCGGGTGATCCCCGGCAGCGGCGGGCTGGTCGCCACCGGGCTTGGCAAGCAATTCAAAAAACGCCCGGTGGTGCGCAACGTCTCGCTCTCGGTCAAGCGCGGCGAGGCGGTCGGCCTGCTCGGCCCCAACGGGGCCGGCAAAACCACCACATTTTACATGATCGTGGGTCTCATCGCGCCGGATTCCGGCCATATCACGCTGGACGGCGCTGAAATCTCCACCCTCCCGATGTATCGCCGCGCGCGCCTCGGCATCGGCTATCTGCCGCAGGAAGCCAGCGTGTTCCGCGGCCTCACGGTCGAGCAGAACATCATGGCGGCGCTGGACGTGGTCGAGCCTGACCGGGACCGGCGCGAGAGCCTGCTCTCCGCCCTGCTCGCGGAATTCGGCATCACCCATCTGCGCCGCACCCCGGCCCTCGCCCTCTCCGGCGGTGAGCGCCGGCGCGTGGAAATCGCCCGCGCGCTCGCCACCGCCCCCAACTACATCCTGCTGGACGAGCCCCTGGCCGGCATCGACCCCATCGCCGTCGGCGAAATCCGCGACCTCGTCTCCCACCTCAAACATCGCGGCCTCGGCGTGCTGATCACCGACCATAACGTCCGCGAAACCCTGGAAATCATCGACCGCGCCTATATCCTCTATGACGGCAAGGTCCTAATGGAAGGCGAACCCCAGGCCGTGGTCGCGCACGAGGATGTCCGCCGGGTTTACTTGGGCGAAAAATTCAGTCTTTGAAAAATGAAAGCAAGG
>Ga0116231_10014948_pt1 | contig 10213 bp, 8 predicted proteins | sample S1TSphgellanicum_2_FD_89695 | JGI IMG/M metagenome (GOLD analysis project Ga0116231, IMG submission 89695) | Host-associated microbial communities from peat moss isolated from Minnesota, USA - S1T2_Fd - Sphagnum magellanicum MG | ecosystem: Host-associated > Plants > Peat moss > Unclassified... | reverse complement strand
TTTTCTTTGTTTTTTTTTTTTTTTTTTTTTTTTTTTTTTTTTTTTTTTTTTAAATTTTTTTATATAATAATTTTGTCTTCTTTTTCTTCTTCCTTATTTTCTTTCCTTCCTTTTCTAATTGCTATTTATAATGACAAAAAAATCTCAAAAAAAATAAAAATAGGGTGGGTTTTTTTGGTATTAATTTTCCATCTTGTGCTTGTAAATAACAAAAATAATCAGGTTTTGATGAGCCTCATTTGTTTCATGATTTTTTCGAAACATTATCGTTCCCTAATTCTATAGGCAGAAAAAAGTGGGACAACAACAACTATAAATTTTTATTTTATTTTATTTTATTTTATTTTCGATTTCATCAATTGTGTGAGCTCATGTGTGAGTATGAACATCAATTAAAGAAAAATAAATAGATTTGGACATTTTGTGTGGAAATGGCACACTAACAATTGGGAGGGGAAATTTTTTCCCAAAACACCATCACTCCTTTGTTTCAGAGGCAAAGAAAAAGAAGACAATAACTACCATTGTTTATGTTTTTCTTTTTTTTTCGATTCCATGAATTGTCAAACATTATAATTTTGTTGGTAGACCTCTTTTTTGATAGGAGTTTTCAACTTGATGTCATTTCCCACTTTTCAATGTATGCATTTTCCTATTCTTACTATCCTTTCCTTCATTTTTTCGTCCATGTAATTGTTTTATGCAAACTAACTTGAACTTCTTTCAAAGTCACCAAAGTCAAACCCATAAAAACTTGATCATCATTTGTTCCATATTGACACACCTTAGACATCATATGCCCAAAACAAATACCTTCATAAACCCACATTGACTTCAAAGATTCACAATCAATAATAGGTCATAATGTTATAGCCATAGATGCCAAGTTGTTGCCTTCATCTTCCACAAAAGCAATCACATGGTGGATTAGTCCAAAATTTTCCAACAATGCTTGGAGTTGCAACGCCATGGTGTTGTTAGTTGTTTCGTGCACTTCAAACAATCCCACACTAACATGCCTAAGGGTCTAGCTTTCATCCAAATAATTAATGACCAATGCAAATATGTCTACACCACCTTTAGACATCTAGAGATTAATGTTAACAAAAATTGTGGTTGTACTTTCAAGCTTAGGCAACACATGCAAGTCCATGGTCTTTTGGACCATTTTAGGTAACAAATTTTCCACAAAAATTGAACAAGATGCAAAAACAAAGTGAGGACATTGGTAAAAGATTAACCTACATAAATAGATGTTTTCACATGTGGAAAGAAGCCTATACCTTTGCAAATATGAAGCACAAAGTCTTCAAGAAACCTTTGTTGTGATTCATTACCATGTTTGTAAGGATTGGTCGAACCAAAAAAATGCAATGATTGCTGACCCAAATGGCCTAGCCCATATTCTTCCTTAACTATTGACTATGATTTGAATCAACATGCACAACCATATATTTTTTAATTAGTATCAATTTTCTTTTGCAATCAAACGAAAATGTGTAGAATCAACATGAATTTTCACAAAAGTAACATCGTTTGCTTTACGATATTTAGTGAGCCCCTTGCAAAAAACATAATTTTGGTTTAAAATGTTATTAATTACTTGATGAAATGTGCAAATGATACATCTCAACATTTGTGGGTTCACAAGATCAACAAACATGTCGTCATTGACAAGAAAGAACCCCCTTTCATGTTGAGTGTTTTCTAGTTCTTAATTTGAGTTTCAATAATTATTCATCATTTTCTAATAAGTCATCATCACAGTGTAGGTGGATGTTTCCAACAGTCGAATTGTTAAAAGTTGGGTTCATGTTCGCATCACAAGCAAGTTCGTCATCAATGTCGTTGACACATTTAACAACAACAATGTTGTCTTCAACCATTACATAAACATACACAACAACAAAACCTAATTCCACAAAAACAAAACACCAACGAATGAATGTATGGTATGATGGCTCAATTTTGGCAAATAAAACATTCCATAAAAATCCATTCGGTAGGGTTAAAATGGTTGTTTAATATTATATCATTAATTAAATGAGGGATTACATAATGGCTTAAACTAATAAACACAATATGAAAGGTTGTCTAGGTAGATATTTCATGCCATTTGTTATAGGAAAAAAATTCAAAACTGAAAAAAATTAGAACTCATAGAGACTTATGTAAAAAAAGTTCTAATTTTGAAAATTTAAAAGTCCATAACTTAATTTTGGCTCAAGTTTTGAATAAAAGATTTTCACATATGAGTTTATTATGTCAAATTATATCATATATTGAATCACTATAAATAATCTGAAATGAAATTCAATGTCAACTTCTTGATCTTATTTCATTCCAATCAACTAGGCAGTTCATATTTTTGATTGAATTATTAAAAATGAATGTACATTTAAATTTTTTTTGTACATATGTATTAATAATCAAGTTGTTAATCTTAAAATAATCAATTGATAATTTAAACATATATATTTTATCATAAACGTTCAAACCAAGGATAACTTATAGAGTGACACACAAAATGAACCACAATACCATGCATTCACCCAACATCTAATTTCAAAAGATCAAATTCGAAAGAAAAAATGTGCAAATGTCCAAACAATTGAAATTAAAAAAATAATAAGCTTCTGGAAAGAAAAAACTCAATTTAGTTCAGAAAACATGATGAGGGTGTCGTGTTGGTGGTGTGGATGGAGATGCTCTAAACACTGGAGACGGTCTAAACTCTAGATGATGTGAATTTCTTCAATTGCTCCTACTGTGGACAAGTGGGTTGTCACCCAAAACTCTTTTCTGATAGCAAAACGTTGCTTTTATGGTTGGTTCTTCTTCTTCTTTTGTTCTCCATTGTTGTGTTCTTCAGTTATGTCTCTTGCCACTAGCATGTTTAGAATTATCCTGACAATCACTGCAAAAGGGTACACATGTTTTTGGTTGAAGAGTGGAGAGAAGTGAGCTGATGCTAGACTCTGGAGGTACTACTGTTATGGAGGTTGTGGTCTGACAATCACTTTTGGAAAGCAGGTGCTGGTGGCAGGGGGATGGGTTGTGGATTGAAGGTAATCTTCTTCTACAAATGGGATATGAAAAAAATTGCACAATTGTGGAGGGAAGTGCAAATATGCAACAATCAAATGGCAGTGATAAAATTTGCTACAGTATACTAGTAACATTTTTCTCATCATCAATCCATGTCTTTCCTCTCTTTAATTGCTGGCATCATTGCACTATATTTCCTACATAGGCTAGAAATGTTCATAGTTGCATATCAGCAAATGCCGTTCACTTTTGTATCTTTTCATAGCACTGTTCTAAAGAGAATCTGGATGCATGTGGCCTCCTTCCTTCCTTCCTTCCTTCCAATACCAAAAATTTTCCACAATGGTCCCCCTCAACTGTTCTAACCCTAAATGTCTGGTATACTTTTGACAATAGGTTTCTGTTTTGTTGAGTAGGAGGGATTAAGAAGCAGGGAATTCCGAATCTTTTCAAGTGGTGCTCTGTCAGGAGCTGTGTCCAAAAGTATCACAGCACCATTTGAAACTGTAAGGTGATTACTTGTTTGCCATATCAGTACATGTGTTTGCATTTTGTCATACATTGGACTGTTGGTGAGCAAGTGACAGGGATCATTTTACTTGAAATGGTAATGTAATGCTTGAAAGTAATTAGAGGATTTTAGAGCAGGGGTTTTGCAGCTACAGTTTACACGCCTTCAAGGATATTCTGAAAGTGTGGGTGCAATGATGATTTGGTTTGCAAGAAGAAGCACAAAACATTTTTGTGAGTAGGGATTGGTTCTTGGTGTAATTTTGCTGGGATTTTTGCACAAGGGTTAAGGGTTTGTGTTTGATTTGTTTGATTCTGAATCTGTCTTCAGAAGCAAGCATTAATGATGGCTTGTAGACATCACAAATGATATTTTTCTTGCATCTGTGCATGTTTGTTTTTGTAATGCAGGATGAGATTGATTGTAGGTGTTGGACCCAGGAGCATAGGTGGAAACCTAAAGGAGGTGTTGTACCAATGTGGATGGCGAGGCTTATGGCAAGGAAATGGCATCAATGCCTTCCGCACTGCTCCTCTTCAAGCAATCGAGTTGTTAACTTTTGAAGCTGTGAAAAGATGTTTAACCTCTGCTAGGAACTGTTGGGCTGCAGCTGAAGACTCCCCTCAAATCAATCTGTAGGGTTGTCAGCCAGTGAGTGTACCTATGGCCTGGATTTCTCCATCAATGGTTGCAGGAGCTGTTGCAGGTGTGGTGAGCACTGTCTCATGCTACCCTGTTGAAGTGCTCAAGGTATGGATGTTCACCTACAGAAGGAAAAATATTTGAGTCTTTTGATTTCTTGTCTTGTAAGGAATTTCATGTAGGGTAGGCCTCAAGGTGGGGGGCAATCCAGAAATCAAAAGGGCCTAGAATAAGGCAGTAGTCAAGCATGGTTCCACATTTCTGGAATGTTCCCCACCCATGGGCTTTTCCCATTCTAAAGCAAGGGATGAACATAATGGAAAACAGCACCAGAGATTGATTGAGATGCTGTTCATATGACAGCACAATGAGAGATAATTTGGGAATTTGGTGTGTGTGTGTGTGTGTGTGATTGGGGCACAGGACCGATTTACAGTGCAGCCAGGAGGGTATGGTAATGTGTGGCATGCAATCAGGAAGATTACACAAGAAGAGGGTATAGAAGCTTTTTATAAGGGCCTGGTGCCCACAATCATAGGATTGGTGCCCTATTGTGCTGCCTATTATTTTGTGTATGACAGCCTCACATGCTCATATCGTCACTATTCCAACAAAAAGCAGCTGGGTATCTAGAAACACTTACATTTGGAGCTTTTGCAGGTGCAATTTCATCTATCTCTCTCCAAACTTCACCCTACAACCCTGAATGCTAATTCTTTCTTCCACATCTATGTAACGGCTTGGATAAACATTGTATTCTCCTCTTAATGGAACGTTTCCTATTTTAACTGTTTGTTGATGGCTTGAACTTGGTATAAGGGGCAGAGCTATTACCTGATGATGTGCCACTTGGTTGGTTGTTGTTGTTGCAGGACTGGCATCAAGTGCAGCAATGTTTCCATTTGAGGTAGCACGGAAACGGTTGATGGTCGGGGCAATAGCTGGAAGGAAGACAACACCGAGAAACATGTTAGATGCCTTCCAGATAATTTTTAATGAAGAAGGGGTGAGGGGCTTTTATAGAGGGATTGGTGTGAGCTAATTGAAGGTGATGCCATCTTCCAGCCTTTCTTGGATGTTCTATGAGAAATTTAAGAAAGTATTCCATGTTGACGATGACACTAGTCCACATTGAGCAACTGTCTTTTGGCAAACTTCTGCTAATTCACACACTGTGCCCATCGTATTGCCAGCTTTTGTCTGATTTTTTTTCCACCCCCCGTCTGGTTCTCTTGCCCAAAGTTTGATCACCCCATCCATCCATTGTGATTAAAGTTTGTATCTCATCTTGCTGTTTCCTTAGTCTGCACATAAAAGTGAGCCATAAATTCCATCATTTTCAGCTATGAAGAAACTGTGGGTGACTGTAATCTGTTGGGTAGAACTCATCCAGAAATGTAAAGAACTAGAACTGTCTAACCTCTAAACTCTCAGATTCCCTGAATTAGAAAAACAGTCTATGAATGTTTAAGTCATGGTTCCTCTTTGTGCCTTTACACTGGGTTAACACCCATGAGTGTGGGGCTAGGCTCAACTACACCTTGCTTAGACCCCTCATTTGATGGATGCCCCTGCCCTGGGGCATTACTCTACACTCAATACCTTTTTCACCAGCTGCTGGGAGTTTTGTTTTCATTCACCTCTCTGCAATGTCGCTCTTTCATGTGGCCCTTGCAAGGTCTAAAAAATCTAGCTACCCATTACTCTGGCACAATCCATACATCTCTCTTTAAAACTAGGATCTATGGATCAATGTGAAAGCCAATATTACACTATTATCTCAAAGATGGGTAGACAAACAGATCCAGTGTTAAGTGTATTGCCTACTTAATATCCTCAAAACGATTAGAAGAGTACCCAAGAATGGTCTGGGAATAATGCATTTTGTCTGTCCAGTTATGTTACCCAACTGCTAGTGCAATCTAGCTTCTTCCAACTGTAGTGTAGTTATATAAAACCATGACTGGTGTGGATGCAGAAACATTGAACAATGTGCAAACATGTAGTCTGTGCCTCATAAACTATAGTTCTCACCTTTGATGCATTGTGGGCTTCAGTTCTGCTTATCCCAGACTCCACAGGCTTCCAAATGCAGGTATTATACTAATCATTTCCATGGCCTGCCAACCTCCCATCACATCTTCCCTTTCTCAGTACACCTCATGTGACTTGAAGATAATATTTGCAGATGAGAAAAACTCGATCTGCCAAAAAGCCATACTAGCTCTGCAGAAGGACGAATGATCTGCTGACAAAACATAATTCTCACCTGTCACGTTCTGTAAAATTCAGTTATGCTTATCGCAGACTCAACACAGGCTTCCAAAAGCAAGGAATATGCTGATCATTTCCATGGCCTGTGAACCTCTTCCCATCACATCTCCTCATTCTCACTACACCTCATTCCAGGGTAGTCGAGCAATTGCACCTGCCTGCCAAGAGATCGCAAAGTAGCTGCTGGACACATCTCAATCTTCCACAATCTCAAACTGTTGCAAAAAATTTCTTATGCATCATATGGGCTCAAAAAACAGTCTTGGTAAGTGTGAGAGAATCGTCATCAACAACAACATCTTCAGGTGCGCCGGAACGTTACCAAGAACTCTGGCCACTGTGGTAGAACTTCTGCACGTCTTAATAAAAGAACTCTCGTCTGGATGTGTCTTGCCTGTCCCCATACTCTGTGATCTCATGAGATAGTCACAAAGATCAAAAGCCAAAAGAGTTGCAACAAAAAATCTTGAAGAATTGCAGATTTTACTTGCAAGTGTGCCTCTCGAATAGTTACAAGCCAGACAAGAGTGGCGAAAGTTCAGCATGTTTCTGTTGCGCTGAAAGAAGGCAAACTATGATACAATTTCTTCAGCAAAAGAATTCTAATTCTGATCAGTCTATACAAGAAAAGAAAGAATCGATCTATTTGCTCACTATTTTCTGCACTATAGGAGCTGGAGCAATCTCTAATTGATGCGTCTCTCTTCTTCTTCGCTTCCTTGAATAATACATCTTGAATTCAAGAAGAAAATCCATGGAGCGGGAAAAAAAAAAGTATTTTACACAAAACAAGAATGTGAATGTCGTCCCGATCTGAGAGTAATGACACGTTCTGGAGAAGCGTTGTAGAGATCCGTAAGCAGATCCGTGTATTTTACACAAACAAGAACACGAACGTCGTCCCGATATGAGAATAATGGCACGTTTTGGAGAAGCGTTGCAGCGATCCGTAAGCAGATTTGGTGCTGTCCGTGTGTGTACAGGAAGGAAGGCGGGACTGAGAATAATGGCACATTCTGGAGAAGCGTTGCAGCTATCCGTAAGCAGATTTGGTGCTGTCCGTGTGTGTAGAAGAAAGAGCAAAGAGAGAGAGAGAGAGAGAGGGGGAGAAATAGTTACAATCGGAAAATTGGTGTGGAAGAAGAAGGATTCGACCTTCGAGAGTGTTCATTGGGAATATGACTTCCTTCCCCTGCATCCTCTGAACCATTGCCTGGACGATCCCGATGATGAGGAGGCTTGCTCTTGAATTGCAGTCGTGAGGAGTTGATGTGAAGAATCCGGCGATGGCCGCGCTCTCTGTGCATTTTTTCTTGCCTCTGTCTTCACGAATTTGGCACTCACCTCCTGCGGTCCTTGAATCACTTCCGGAAGCACTTCAGGAGAATCGGGAAAATTGTAGGGAATGGTAAATTTTCGGTAATAAAATATACCGGCGTCAAATGCGCGGGCTGCTTCTTCTTCCGTCGCGTACGTGCCCAGCCACACTGTCCTCTTCGCGCACGAAGGCCTGATTTCCGAGATCCATTTGTTGTCTTTCAGCCGGACTCCCCTGAACCGACGGTGAAATCGCTGACCTCCGGCCGGCTCTTCCGATGCTGCAGAAGAGCTTGCAGTTTCGTTCTCCGAATGTGTCGCGACCGATGAATCTCCGGCGCCTTCCTGCTCGGTTTCTGAAGTAGTATAAGAAGAGGTCAAAATTCCTACGAATTCCGGCAGATCCTCAACCCAGGCATCTCCCTGCGGCATCTCTGGTGCTGAGCAGCAATTACTCCTCTGCTGCCACTCCTGTATTCCCTCCTTCATGTATATATCAAACTCTTCATTCCTCACAAAATCATGGAGATCGGGCATGACGTCGTTCCAAAACGTATCATAGTCGGAACTGACCGCGATGTTAAGAGAAGTCTTGTTCTGGGATGCAGGCAACGTGCTGACAGGCAATGCCTCCTCGCCATCTCCAGGTAACGAGGTCGGCCTTGAAGCCTTCGGGATGTCGGGGCTATACTTACTGCGCCACTGTGTGGCGTTGAAGGGCGCGAACGTGAGTCCAGGCGCGGGAAACGAGCGACAATGACGATAACGTCTTGCCGGAGAGGATGCCGGTTGCGCGTTTGGCGATGACTGTTCTCGCGATCCGCGGCTGGGTCGTCTCGGCCACGTTTTGATCCCGTTCACTACAGATGAGAAGCGACCATTTCTTCGCGGCAGCGAAGGAACGCCTAACAGAGAAGACTTCAATGCTCGCAGCTTCACCGCAATGTAAAATTCTTGTACAGCATGTTCACAAGAGTTCTTCAAATCCGAAAGGAATTGAAATTGCCGGAGCGAATCACGCATGGACGTAGACACTGACTCCATCTGAGATTGCAACTTCCAATCCCCGATCAAAAAAGAAAGAAGAAAAAAAACCTCCTCACTTTTCTGTTGAAAGCACGTAAGTTAGCTTACTACGCCTGGGAACCTAGCCACTCGTCTCTCAGGCTCACGAGATCAGTAATCGACAGAGCTCTTCACAGAAAGAAACAATATCCAAGTACTAGATCACAACTCTGGGCGATGCACATAATCGATAAAGGCTCACTACAGAAATATTGATGAGGAGGTGCTATGATAAAAAAACACACCAATTTTAATTTTTGGTTCTTTCGTGTGCCTCCATTGTTGCACTGGGCTTGAAAGAAAGGAGATCAATATATTGCTGCAAAATTGGCGGATTCTCGCTTCTGCGCAGAAGCTCACGCTGCAAAACGAGTGCACCCGATTGCTACACCCGCACAGCGAGTGCGCCGCAACGACGACGACGCTGCCGCTGTCGCCTTCGGTAAGCACCCGATAGCGCGCTTGGCGAGCTTCTTCGAATTGGAGACGACGACGCTAAAACGTAAAAAAAGTAAATAAAGCATACGCGTTAAAAGAAAGGATTAAATTAAAAAAAATTTAAGCCTTATTTTTCCCCTTTCCCGGAAAAAACGAAAGAAGGCCGCAGTGTGGCCGCCGCTTCATAAATTTTCTCTATTTTAAGTTTATTTTCCATTTTATCTTTTTGGGTCATTTTTTTTGTTTTTCTCATATTTTTGTCAGAGATGTTTTCTTCTTCACTACAGAGAAATACTTTGATCTCTAAGTTTAAAAATATGATATGTGTGTGTGTGTGCGCGCGCGTGTGTGTATAATTATAATTATTTTTTGGGTGCACCTTTTTTGTGTATTGGGGACTAATACTATTTTTTTCAAAAAAAATTGCCACTATATATGTATATATAAACTTAATGTGCAATGTTTTTTTTTCTGGTTTTGGAGGTACCTACTAGAGGAAAGCAGAAAATAATTTTTTCATAATTGAACATTTGAGCATGTACTGGAATTTGGGATATATTTAAGACCAGTCACAAAGAGACAACTAGGTTTTGTTAGGAAAAAAAAAAGAAAAAGAAAAATTCATGTTATCATTACTCCTATTTCCATGTAGAAGAAGTTTATTGGGCCCTGCCCCCACAGGGACAGTGACTATCGCATTCGATCCAACTTTTGGAAGTTTTACCTTATTAGAACCAATTTCACATTAGGTGATCTGGTTTTTTGGGTGAAAGCGTTTAGACTGTTTAGATTGGAACGGATTTTTTGGGTGTTTGGACTGGGCTGGAGTGAACCAGCAGCCACCAATGCACCAGTTCAGGATGAGCCCGTTGAAGCCATTTTGCGGATGAACAAAAATCCCATCCTCCCTGCCCACAT
>Ga0116231_10014947_pt1 | contig 10213 bp, 13 predicted proteins | sample S1TSphgellanicum_2_FD_89695 | JGI IMG/M metagenome (GOLD analysis project Ga0116231, IMG submission 89695) | Host-associated microbial communities from peat moss isolated from Minnesota, USA - S1T2_Fd - Sphagnum magellanicum MG | ecosystem: Host-associated > Plants > Peat moss > Unclassified... | reverse complement strand
TTTTCTTTTAGCTACTGTCCGTCCCGATTAAGGGGACGGATGACATGTCCGTCCGGCTTGATGACGGGACGGATTCAGGGGAAGACCAGAAAAAAAATATTTAAGCCTTGGACAACCTAGAATCAATTTTATTTTATTTTTTTGTATTGACCAAGACTACCTTTTTTTTCTTTTAGCTACTGTCCGTCCCAATTAAGGGGATGGATGAAATGTCCGTTCGACTTGATGACGGGACGAATTTTGGGGAAGCTTTTTTTCTTTTAGCTACTGTCCATCCCGATTAAGGGGATGGATGAAATGTCCGTCCGGCTGGATGATCACAAAATAATAATAAAAATAAAAAAGTTTAAAGTTTAAAAAAAAACTAAAACGCGAACCAAGTTTAAAGAAACCGGGGGACTTCACAGTGGCCGAAGGTCACGGGCACCCACTAGTATTATGAATAAAAAATCTCCTTTGGATACATGTTTGCATATTTATTGTCCTTGTTAATGTTCACTATTTTGGTACGGTCGGGACAAAAATGTTTAAACTATTATTGCATTATATACTTTGTAATAATTCTCATGCAAGTGACTTATAATGCATGCAATCAAAGACCAAAACTTTTGACCCAAGCAAATTCTTAGTCCTTAAATAATGTTAATCAAGCAATTGAGAAAAAAAAACCCATGGAATAACTCATTAATTCGAACCAAGAAATCACCACAACAATAAGAATAACAATCCAAACCACACAAAAAACATAAGACAATGGAAAGAATCAAATAAAGTACATATATCATGTATCATATTTTTGAGCACAAGATTATTTATTTATTTATTTATTTATTTTTCACTTCCAAAATTAGAAAATTCAACTCCTATTATCATTCACTAGGGGATATAACCCATTAAATAGAAATTTTCTAAAAGATTGAATCAGGTTGTGCAGAAAATCCCATGGTAAAAATACATGACCATACATGTAACTTGACCATACATTCCATTTTCGGGTTTAGGGTTTACAATCAATTACTTTGAAGAAGACCCATTACCAAAACAAGTTACATAATCCAAAACATAGTCTACAAATTTTGTACAAATATATATTTTTTCTTCTCATTGTAGAGACTAAGCAAAATTTGATGGGGTTTTTCCATGAATCTAGCATGAGCTACTACAACAACAACCATAACAACAACAACAAATGTGACATTATTTGGATTGTTCCACCAATACTTTGGAGTGCCTCCTCCACCCGCTCTTTACACCTAAAAGTAGGGGAAACATTTGAAGACCACCCTTCACTGACTGACTAATTAATCCATGTCAACAATTCCTTGACTTTGCCAAGAGTTTTTATGTACATGGTTTTAGCAACACTAGTAGGTTCCCCCCGTTACGTGTAGACAGCTCCATGTAAGCTCAACTTGTGTAAAGCTCAACTCAGTTTTGAGTTGAGCAATGATAACACCAACTTTTATCCTGACCTGCTTCCGTTTTTTTTCCTCTATGCATCTTGTTTGTACAAATTGGGCATGATAAATTGGACATTTGTCCATATGGGTTGTTGTCCATGCTGCTGTCACTTATATATACATACAGTACCAAGCCATGGCATTGAGGATGATGGTCGTTCATTCATCATCATCATCACCATTGTCATCGTTGGATTATAGAATGCGATCGGCTTGTGAAGGCAACCTTTCAAACAAATTCCAAGGAGCTGGTGGCGATGGGTCACGAAATCGAGGGTGCCGCAAAGTGTAAACTCCCAAGAGAATAGCCACCACTTGAAAGGGAGTGACATATAGGATAATAGATGCTGCTATACAAAAGGTGATAAATATTGCAGTCGCCCTGTTTTCCACACCACCCACAAGAAGGAACATAAAAGAACCACAATATAAACCCCAAATGTAACCTGCTCTTAACATTTTTTGAAAAAAAAAAGCCTGACATCATTTGAATCTACCTCAGAGACTAGTAGGAGGAAGATTTACAATTTATAAAGCAATTGCTGATTTTTTTCCATATGGACAACAAACCGACATTATTGTCACAATAGGAAAATGATTTTTGAGTTCAAATCCAAATTACCGTGGGTCTCGCCAACTAAGAAGAGATTGCACTCTTTCTCCCACAGTGGCAAGGTCCCCAAGTGCATTCTGGATTCTTCCAGCAACACCTCGTAATCTCTCGTATCTGTACTTTAATACCTGAAAACACACACACAAACAAAATGTTGACAGAAATTACACAAACGGGTTTTGAATACTCCAACACATTCAGGATGATTTGCAATAAGTTAGTTACTCTACAAGTTCCTTCAATGTAACCCTGTTTGGGTGTTGTATTCAGGCACCCTTTCAGTCTCTTTCCTTAACGTGGAATACACACAGCCATCTGGTGGTTCCACTTTTGGTGCAGTCAGTTTCACTTGTAATGTGAATCAAGCGTGGAGAACATGCTTGAGAGCATGCTTGAGACGTGAATCAAATGGAGGGGGAAAACCCTCTGGAACAGGACTTGGTGGAACAACAGATTGCAACCTGACGGAATGGCAGCTTGCCCTACTGGGGGTCACTGCGTTCCTAGGTGGAACAGGTCTAGTATGTTAATGTTGGATGTCAATTGTGTAGATTCTGGAAAAATTCAAAAAGGCAAGTTCAGATATGAAACCTCTGGAGCCCTGCTTGCGGGAACTACATTGAACTCTTCCTCCAATTCATCGAGGTCACCAATAATCTCCCCCTGCGAGAGCTTGGCATCCATGAATGGTGGGGTTCGAGGACGGAATCGGTACCTCCAAGCCGCAATCAGGAACATGTTGAGGAACAGAGTAGGGAGCAAAAGCTCTGGGTACCACACAAGAACCAAGAGAATCAGGTGCACCAGCACTGTTGTGGTGGGGCTCCTCCACATACAAATGTCATCAAACCAGGCTGCTACAGCCTGAATGCCACCCAGCACAGCCTACACAGAAAAAAAAACACACACCCAAAGAGATTTTGAGCTTGTGTCATAAATGGACAAAGCCACTCCTGTTACTGTACCTACAATCACTTATTCAAATTGGGCTGGCAGACCCATTTCTTTGAAAAAATTAAATATTTCAGCAAAATCTGCCAATATCAGTCATAGGTATGGTATACAGATCGAGAAACCCAGCAGGGAGCGAGAATTTTTAAAAAATAAAATACCATGATTCTGTAGTAGTTAGCTTTGCTCCTGCGCATGCTCCAACGCTCAGCCTCAGTGTCGAGCATGAACTGCACAACCTCCTGTCTAAGAGGTGGATCAGAGCGAATGAGTCTCAAGGCCACTATATTCATAGCTGCAACCCGTAGAACTTCAAGTAGCCTGTGATTGAGGGGATAACGGTAATGCATTCGTGGAAGAGGAGGCTGAAGGTAACTTTGCATCAAGTTCAGCGTCGATGCACATGACAGACGAACAGCAAGCTCAACTTCACCCATTTTCTTTATTCCTAGTGGTGTGACAATCAGTAGTGGGTATGCGTTTGTGTAGACACGATCACTCTCTAGTGTTGAAAGCCGAATACGGATTTTCCCAAGGGGCAGATCTTTGAGTGGCACCTTGTCAACAGGATACCGTGTACGACTGCAAAATTGAATGACTTGATCATCATCAGAGACAACAAAGAAGACAAATTCAGCTCAACACAAACATAGAGACATTTCCAGTTCTGTATAATTAGAGTGAAAATCAAAGAAGCAAAACAAATGAGAGAAGAAGTGAGCTTTTATGACTTGCAAAAGTGCAAGCAAAAGTACTTACTAGTTGTCAAAGACTCCAACTGTGATAACTGTGGCGGGGTCATAGACCTCCCATGTGTATTGCTCATTCCAGCGAGGGTTGAAACTTTCAAAGATGGTGCGGGTTCGAACCCACTTTGGTCCATACTTTGCCAAACAGTAAGCATCGGTGCTACCCCGACGATCTGGGGTGGGTTTCATGGGAAGAAGGTTATTTGCACCATGAATACCAAGCTCCAATATGCCTAGAGGTGGTCGCCACAGCTCTCTTGCTGTTGGGCGGGTATCACTAATATACTTGGAGGATTCATCCATCACATGATAGCCACCATCTAATGACAGGCGCAAGTTAATGCGTCCCCGAAGCCCTGGATCACCTGGTCTATCAAGTACATACCACCTGCCTCCAAAACCCCAGAAAAACAACATCATCATCAGTATGATGAATCCACCAGCAGTTTGATGAACATAGGCATTTTGGATATGGACATCCTACTAACAGACAGACAGACAGACAACCACCCTCCTCTTGAAACAAACTTTTTTTTGTTCAGACACTCTTCTTGCACCTTGATGCAACAGGGCGATCATATATTCGACGTTCAATGTTGTTCACAGGAATATGAGCCTCACCAAGAATCTCCTCCTGCAAATCAAAATGTAATGAAACAAGTTAGGAAATTGGGCAGCAAATCAAGATGTAATAAGAAAGAGCACTTAAAATATGATGCACAAAACAACACTCAAACTGACAAACTCATGTGAATGAACAAGGCATACAAAAACAGTAAAAGAGAAACTCTCAATTTTGTCACTTGAAAGTTACCTTAGGTCCAATTCTCTCTTCGACAAGAAGATGCAGTGCTTCTTCAAAAGGCTCTGCTACTACAAACATGAGTTCCTCATGCCAATAGGGACTTATGCTTGCCACTGACGCCAGTCTTGTACGTAACATTTGGTAAGGACCCAGACGTGCCCTGATATACTGCAAAATTTACATGTGGAAAATTTGACCCACGAAAAGACGCTCAAGATCTTTAAAACCACACATAAATCTACAGAAAGCACAACTGCACCAACCCACTAATGCAAACCCACTAAACCACAAAAAACATATAAGAGATGGACACATACATAAAACAGCCCATGTTGGTTGATCCAAGAAAAGAACTCACTGGAACTGGAAGGTGACTTTTGTCTGGAGGAATCAGATCTTGTGCTTCAATTATTCCCACTCGCAAATACCAGAGCCTTGGCGAAAGATACACCTTCGAGCGAAATTCTGGGTTCGTACCAGTATCAGAATGCCAGGCATCTGGAAACGCCTCATCTGCCTGTGTACCCCACCAGATGGCAAGCATGATCTCTCCTGGACAACAGTTTCCAGTCACCAGTGAAAAGAATTAGATATAATACAATTGTCAGATATAAAATAAAGCCATACATATACATAGATCCTGGTAAGGATTTAAAGTGGCTCTGGAGAGAGAAGGAAAAAACTTCCTGTCTTGAGCAGAAGAAGCCTAGTCCAGAAACAAGTTGGAAAGGTATTTTTTGTACCTCGAACTCTGCCATTCGCAGCTGCCTTTGATTCAAGCTTGTACCATCGAGGTGGCAATGGAGGTTCAGGAGGCTTGCGAAGAGGGACTTCCGCCAAGTGGAGCATGAGTCCTCCCAGAAAACCATCCTGTGAGTGCTTGTCCTGTTTGGGATGTCAACAGCAAAAAATAGACTGCATGTCAATCATCATGCTTTTCTCTCAGTCTGATCTCACAATGTAAAATGCCCAACCATGAGCGCTGATGTGACCCTCTCAACTTCTTATGCTGAAATCCCACATGTTGACAAACTAACATTGAGCTCTTCTTCTTTTGACAGTGAGAAAATTGGGAAAGGATTTGTTTTTGATTGCACTTGTATTTGTTTGCAAGAGCATTGACCTTTTGAAGCCTCTTTCAAAAGTTTAGGTCATGTGGTCAGGGGTTGGTTGTCAAGGAAGCAAGGGAAACAGGCAGGAGAAAGAAGGAAGAAGACAATGTACCGCATCCCAGACGGTCACTTCAACTGTTGAACCTTGAACTCCATCCTCACCAATGGCAAAAACCTTATTCCACTCTGGGTTAAGCGTGTGTGGCACAATAATAGTTTCCGCTTTCACTCGCCCCACTGTTATCTTTGCATACTGTTGTTGTGTACCAACTCAATGACCACACATGAATCACATCAAAGTTCAGATATTAGGTAGTTGTAAAAGTACTCATGTCATGTCATCATAAGCTCCACCAATTTTGCAGCATCAAATCTCAACCAAAATCTATCTATAACAGAATGAGGTTCTCAGTTCAAACCTCCCTGTCACATACATACCTAGATCATCTTGCAAGTTAAAATAGATGCATAGAAAATGATGGCAACAATTGGAGTCAGGGACAGTTGCAAGGAAGACAAGGAATCTCAAAAAAAAAACCAGGTAGGTGCTTGCAAAAGAGACAGACACATACCGGATCACTGCTTCCATTTGCATCTTTAGGAGCAAGACCACGTGCTCTCACCACACGAATGAACAGATAGCTCATATGCTCAACAAGGTCATAGTGATTGTTGTAGTCAACGGCTTTGCCAAGATCGGGATTTGTTTCCTTGACTGCAAATTCACCTTCGGGAACAGTTAATGTGCTGAGTGGTCGCAGTGATGGTCTCATTGGCATCGGCTGCATATCAGGCCTCACTTCCAGTCTTCGAGTTGCTGCAGGAGGAGGCTGAGGGTTCATCATTTGTTGTTGTGCAGCAACAACTTGAACTGGTGGTGGCACATTGAGCTTCATAGGCTCCACTGGTTTCATGACAGCAGGTGGTGGTGGAGGAGGAGGAGGTTGATTGTAGCCATAATAGATCTTCAGTCTGCACATAGCAATGGAAATATATATATCCAAAGAAGAAGAAGAAGAAGAAGAAGAAGGCTAAGGGTTTAGTGAGCTTCAAGAGCAGGCAGAACCAACAACAACAACAACAACATGAAGGTTCTAGGGTCAACAATTCTGGTGCAAGCTTGGAATGGATTTTTTATTTTTTATTTTTTGGTGGGTTTGTTGTGTACCCGAGATCTCCTTTGATGTTTGAAAACAGTCCACGTTTCTGAAGCGGATACCATCGCACGAACTCATTAGGCTGGTGGTGGTTCTGCACAGTGCTCAGAGGTATGGCCACTCTTCCCAGGAAGCTGCTTCGTCTGCCTGCGCCACTGTTGCGGTCATTGTACACATTGATCTCCAATTCTCCACCCCCAGTTGGATCTAGTACAGCAAACTCAAACTGCAACAAAAACGCAAACACCCATAACAACAAAAACACACACACATACATACACATGACCTCTTCTTCAGCAGCTTCCGAGGAGCAGCAGAATCCAATTCTCTTGCAAACGGGAGCAGATCTCACAAGACCAAGAAGAACCCAATTCCAGTTCCATCGCCAATCTTCATGACCCAAGAAGAAATTCACAAGGGTCCTAGAGGCTCTAAGCTAGATACCCATGGAGACGAGATGGATGCTGATCTTTACCTTCTCGTTCCACGTTGGGTTGAGACTCCTGTGGACAATCCTGGTCTTGTTCCGTCGTCCGCCATAGTCCAGCTATTAAACACACCATCCCAAGACCATCCCCCCAACATGATCACCTCTCAATTTCAGCTGGTTTCCAAAACAACCCCTTTCTTGAAACAGAAATTGTGGAAAGACGACTCCTGCAGCTGGTTGCAGGTTCAAACAGAGAACTATTTCTTCATACCACGCAGTAGGCATTGGCGGATCCCTGGCCATCTTTCGGCATCAAATCCCGTGCCGAGATCACCTCCACCACCAGATTCCGCGCCATCACCAATCAAGCTCCCGAGTTTCAGCCACCCCCCCCCCAAAAAAAAAGCACGAGAGAGAGCGTGGGGAGAGGGGACATAGAGAGAGAAGGGCCGGCGGGGGTTAAAGAAAAATCCACAACCCAATTCTCAACCGAATGTCTCCGAGTGAAGAAGAAGAAGCTGCATCAAGGAGAACGACGGACTTAGTTGCTGGTCCATCATTTACAGAGAGCACGAAAGAAGCTATCGTTTCTCAAAGCGAAAATTGCAAACTGGAGATCACTGCAAGTGCTGGGAATTGTCTGCAGACAAAAGAGCCGCTGCTTTTGTGGATCACTCGCCGCAAGCGCTCTCGCTCTCGCGCTCGGGTCCCTCGCGCGCTGCTTCTCGCGCGAGCTCTCGCGCGCTCTCGTGTCTCGCGGGAGAACGGAACGGGAAAGAGACGACTCTAGGAACAACTCTGTGGACAGAAATTGGATGGAAAATAACTCTGTGGATAGAAATTGGACGGAGAAAAAAAAAACACTGTTGGTAACTGGCGTTGCCATTTTTTAAATTTTTAATTATTAAAAAAATTCCCCTTTTTTTGGGTGTCTGCCCGGAAAAACCGTGTTTTGCGTGGCACGTGACTGCGGCAAAAGCGGCTTTTTTTTTTTTTTTTTTTCCCCTAGAAGATTTTATTTGACTTTCACTGCCCCCCTGCCCGGTAAGCTGCCCTCCTTCCCATCCCTCTTTTGCCTTTTTTGGGGACACATTTGTTGTGTTTTGCCCTAATTGTTCCACATTTCGCCACTTTCCACTTTCCACTAGTGTTTGTCTTTTTCTTTTCCTTTTTCTTTTTTCTTTTTCAATTTTGTGATCTTGCTGAAGTGGTGATCATGCCTACTAAAGACCAATAATCGCCAAATCTGGCTATAAACAAGATATGAAAAACTAAAATAAAATTAAGAATTCCTTCTATTTTTGGCTACCTATTAATAAGAAGTTAATAAGGAATCTGGCGAATTTCAAAAAGAAAAAACTATATATATTCTTGAAATTTGTGGACTTTACAAATCCAAGAAAAAAAAAAAAACTAATTTTTTGCCATTTTGAGAAAATTTGCCAGGAAATGTTTTTAAAATAAAATAAAAAACAATGTTGCTTTCAAGAGAAAAAAAAAAATTGGGTGAGATTTCACCACATGGCAACCCAAAATAATTCTACTTTGTTCTATTACCAATAGCCAAATCTGGCTATAGGCCATAGATGAAAGTACTTTTTGAGGCATTTTTTCCCCCTTATTTTTCCAAATTGTGATTACTTTTTGAAAAAATATTGAATTAAATAAAATTTGAATAAATATTCTTCTTTACTTATTGTTCAAATTTTAGGCACATTTGTCTACTTAGGCAAAAATTTAAGGAAATTTTCAAAAAATTGTCAAATTTTAGGCATTTAAAAAATTTAGTAGAGTTTAGTTTTTAGGCACACCATTTAATTTTTTTTAAAAAAATTCACATTCAAATTTCAGGAACTTCCAAAAAAATTAGAATTAAGAAATATTAGAATTCAATTATTAAACACTTTTAAAATAATAATAATTATACTCTTCTACCAAAATTTCCCTAGGAGTATTATTAGGGTATTGTAAATACCTTGGCAGCTTAAGCACAAATGTTTTTTTAAAAAATTAATTTCTTCCACCAAAAAAGAAGCCTATTATGCTAAATAATTCAAACTTTATAATCAAATTCTTAGTCCAACTACGAAGACAATTGAGCACTTTTGATAGTGAAAATAATTTCATTATATTTAATTTGTACCTATTAAAGATTTTCAAAATCAAAACTAAGCTATTAAATTTTTAATATATATGAATTATTCAACAAGTTATTATCGAAGCCACCAAGGTACTATGATATATATAAGGAATCTATTTATTAAGGAAGGTTGTTTGTTTGTTTTGTAGCCTTTGTTTGCTTTGTTTGTTTGTCACATTGAGATCTCCCAAACCACGAAGTCTTTTGTTGTTGTGCTTTTGGTATCATTAGAAAGCTCTTGACGAGTAAAAGGTGCATCAAGTTGGTTTTGTAATGTATTAGCTTATGTTGAAGAAGAAATTATTGGATGTTTTTTTTTTTTTTTCTTTTGAAAATTCACTTAAATCAAAACTAAAAAAAACTATATTTATAAGAGAATTTGATCACACTTTTGGTATTGTTGGAAAGTTTTTAATTATTGTTTATTGTTTATAATTTTACGTCTGTTTGGGACTAGAGAGTTCATTAGATGAAAGGTAGATCATGGAGGACAAATTGTTTTCTGGTACTGACAGCATGCCACAAACTTGGCCAAGGCGACTGTGTTCGTAGTCTGCATGAGCTTAGCAAGAGTGCTCGTGTGAGTGAAGGACAAGGCTGAACAAAAGCGTTCCCCAACTTTAATGAGTAAAGATTCAATCATGGTGATTGAAAATTAAATGGATTTTTGAAAGGATTTTTTTTTTTTTTTTTTTTTTTTTTTTGGTTATTTTTTTTTTATTTTAAAGGTTTTTTTTTTTTGTTTTTTTTTTTTTTTATATTTCCACCCCTAAGCTTTGCCTTTTCATGCCCCCAC
>Ga0116231_10014943_pt1 | contig 10215 bp, 6 predicted proteins | sample S1TSphgellanicum_2_FD_89695 | JGI IMG/M metagenome (GOLD analysis project Ga0116231, IMG submission 89695) | Host-associated microbial communities from peat moss isolated from Minnesota, USA - S1T2_Fd - Sphagnum magellanicum MG | ecosystem: Host-associated > Plants > Peat moss > Unclassified... | reverse complement strand
TGTGTGTGTCTTGGTGGGAATAGGGTTTCTTTTTTTTGTCAATTTAAAAATATGCATGAATGGTAGCTTGGGTTTTTTTTTTTTTTTTTTTTTTAAAAATTTTTTAAGGTGTTTTTCCACGAGAGGAATGAGCCAAATTGGACCACAGGTCAGACAGAAAAGTAGAATTGTTTAGAGTCCTACTTTGTTTTGGCAACCTCCAAGAACCTATTGTCTGAATATGGTGACTTCCCACTTGTTTTTCCTTAAATTATGGCGACTTTGACACATTTTCTTGAAAAGAATTTTTATACCCTTTGCATTGGACTATAGGTGGTCACGCCCGTGCAAAATTTTGCCTCAAAAAAACACACTGGTGTTAAAATTGTCTTCCTCTTCTATGCATGGCTTTTGATGTACTTCGAAACATCAAAAGTCACGGCCACAGTGAACCAGCAGTGCACCACCAAGGATGGATGATATGTGGTCAGGAAACAGTTTTCTGTTGGGTTCCAGTTCCCTAGCTAACTATGGTGGTAGTTAGCTCAGTTGGTTTATTTACTACCTACCAACTGGGTAGGTAGTAAGATCAGCCCCTACCTACTATGTATAAACTATCTAGTACCTCGTAGTCCCCTATTTTGTTCCTTACCTGTCTATATGTTAGACCTACTTCTTATAAAATGGGTTACCAAGATGAAACCGGGTAGTAACTCAGTTGAGGATCATCCACAACTAAGTCATAACAGGCATCCAGTGGATGTTGCACTGGTGGGTGCTGGTTCACTGTGGCCAAAAGTGACTTCCTGGTCATTGGTTGACCCCCCTTTTTTTTTAGCAAATCTGATCCCTCAAAGAGGATCCAAAGTGGCCATACCATTTTTATGAACTAAGTCCAACTAGCACCCCAAATACACGAACTGATGAAAAATGTGTCCACATTGAATATTACATTGAAGGAGCGGACTTTAGCTCCATGGAAACATAAGAAGTAGCATAATCCAAATTGTGAATGGAAAATATATGGCAGTGCACATACCAAATTTAAATTGAAAATAATCTAAACATGAAAAAATTACAATATTTTGAGGGGGAGTTCAACTTAAACTTCATATCAAACTTTGCCCAATTCAATTCAAACTCAAAGTCCTTCCCATCACGCGCAAACATTAGGAAAATTCATAATGAAATAATCATTGACTAATCAATGACCCCTAACGTTATTTGAGCAACACATCGTAAATGTGCCGCTCAGCCCAAGGCAGCCTGGCACAGATTCCCATGCTTGGGCAGGCGCACCCAAAACTTGCACCTTCAAAACATGCCAAGTTTCGAGCTTATGTTTCAACCCCCCCCCCCACCAACTGTCGTCACACACCCGCAGCCCCCTAACTTTACACCTTTTAGCTCGCATCCCATCACGTCAATGCCATTTCGTTTTTCGTGTGATGAGAAATAATGATGTGTGAATCTTGTCATTGGATGGGGACAAGGATTGTCATATCAATTGAAGGAGGGCTAAGGTAACCAGTACAACCATTACTCATAATAATAACATAGACTTTGGTCTAATTGTGTCACGTGTCAAGGACCTTTTGAAGCGACAGACCTACTTCATGTTTCGATTAGGGTTTGAAAAAGCTCTTTTTGGTTTTGTGCAAAATCTTGTGGTGGAAGCTCTTGAATGTTTTGGAATGTTAACTTTTAAATGTCTTAGTGTTAGCATTGAGTAACTTTCGGAAGGTGCAATAGCTTGAGCTTGAGAGGTATGTGTTTGTGGATGTTTTTGAAAGGTCTGTTTTCATTGCATTGTTGATCAATGTGATTTTTTGGAAAGCTTCACAAATTCCTTCCAATTGTTGTTGGCCATAATAACAAAGATGAGAATTCATGGTGTCTTTTGAACTTGTTGAAGTTAAAACTAACATTAGTGTGGAGAATGTGAAGATCAACAAAACAATCTTCGTGAAAAAATATACTCCAAAAGAATGCCTACACTTGGTGAAGGAAGGTCACCAAAGTAGTCAAGAGAATATAAAAAAGTTCATATGTGTGTATTGTAATTGTAAGAAGAATTCTAAGATGAGGTTGAATGAACATTGGAAGAAGGGTTGTTAGAAAGTGATCAATGACAACGGGAATCAATTGATTGTCAAGTTATACCCACCATTGAGAAACACAACTGAAGGTGTCATCCTTGCAAAGGGCAAGAACGTTTTGGAATATAGGGCAAAGTTGGAGGCATAATCGCAACCAAGGCACCGTTGTTACAAAAACAGTTCCACCCATGCAACAAAAAAGGAAAAAAGGAGAAGAGCTCTCCTTTGGAAAATTCCAACGACAATGTAAACAATGTTGCGAAACATGGACTAGCTCGTAAGAATCGCCTTATGAAGCTTGGAGGCCAACAAGTTTTGGAGCATATTAAAAAACTGACAAAAAACTTACAACTTCAATTCTCGTCTAAATCGGATTCATGGCAATCAAAAAGTGTGCAAAGGTCCAAACAAAACAAACCTTCGAAACATGAAAGGGAATTGCAATCAAAATGCATCCAAGAAAAGTTACAAACCTTAGGTTCACATGCCCACAAATTACAGGGATGCCCAAAAATAGGAGGAAGAAATTGGAGCTCGAAAAAATAATGTGCAAAATGCTACCTAGCACAAGGCCAACGACATGTTCCAAGAACTCTCCAAAAGGAAATTATTATTTGGGTATAAGCTAATCGAAACACCTAACATTTAGCATTTACTTCACTTTAATCTACTTGAATGGGACTAACAAGTTGCAACAAAAAATGAGTTTACAAAGAAATTGGGAGCATTTGTGCAAAGCAAAAACTTCAATAATATAACCTATTGTGCATTTAGCAAGTTCATGTGAAGCAAATCTACAATAAACCCTAACTAAACCATGTTTCAATATCTTTTTTCTACATTCAAAGCAAGGTTAAATTTAATTTTTATACGCTTTCCATATTTCATGTTTCAAATCTTTACATCACTTGAAATATTTTTATATTCTAGATGCATGTTCGATCATTTTTATTATCACAACAACACATTTTGGGTTTTACAATTGGGCTTTGTGACTGCATCCTAATTAGGAAATACATATGTAATTAATCACTCATGAGTTGTTAAACCCATGTCATTTCACCCATTTAGTCACAAAGCCCAATCATCTTACTGACTAAGATTTTTTTATTTTAGCTTAATATTGAAATTCCATGTCATCAATGACCTAGGTATGACACGTAAAATGCATGCCATCTTAACTTAGTCATTTTATTTGATTAAGTGTTACAAAAAACGCTTTGATGGATGGATGACATGTGCCAAACATCTATAAACACATTATGAGTCATTGCACATGACCAAAAGTCAACCTAGTTTAGCCCATGTAATTAACGTAACCAAAAGTCAACCTAGTTTAACCTAATTAGGCTAGCTACCTATGTTAGGCAACCTAGGCTACCTAACCTAAGCTAAGTGGCTTAGATTAAAAACAAATGTTGGATTTCTAGCCTAAGAAGCTTAAACTAAATTACCTAACCTAAGCCAAATGGGTTAGGTATCATAGGTTGCAAGAATGAAGATTTGAACCTCTCACCTTCACTTTGGGGTTCAAGTTTTCATCCATTGCACCACCATATTCTTTTATATTAATCAAATTTAACACAAATTTATAAAGCTCAAAATTTTTAGCCTTAAATTGACCTTGGCCACATTAGGTTGACCTAGGTTAACCTACCTATTACTACTAACCTAACTAGACCTAAAACTCCTTAAATTGACTTAAGATGAACTAATTTGTCAACCTGCTACTTACTAACCTAACCTAGGTTAATTTAGGCATTATTAAGCTTCAAAAAAACCTAAGATAATTATGTTACATCTAGTCACATCATAATCACATTTAGTCACATATAATTGCATGATAATCACATCTAGTTGCACAAACTTGAGGTGATTACAAACTTGATAAAACATCTTGTAATGAAGCTACTTAGGTTGATTTGGCAAAAAACCTAAAGCTAGGAATTTAAACAAGCCTACGTAAGTTAACATATTAGTAGGGTAATCTAATCTAGGTATATTTAAACATACTAAATGTAGTAAACACAACGCCAATATGTGGTAAATACAACTTGGTCATTTGGATTAAAGTCCGTCCATGACTAGAAAAACAAGATTAGTCATTTTTTCAATCATGGACAAACTCTAGTCCAAAAGACCAAGTCATATTTACCACATTTTGGCGTTGTGAAATTTATTATGTCTAATTAAGTAATTTACAACGTAACCTATATTACGAAGTAGGTTTTTACTAAGTAGTCTACATACATAGGTTAATTTAATAGGTATGTTAAGCTAAACTAATGTGTTAAATAATTAAAAAGTCAAGGAGTTATGTGTCACCTTTTTTAGAACGATTATTAATATTATAGTCATAATTACAATTAATAATAGATTATTTAGTACACATACATATGCATGTGAATTCATGACTTCAAAAACCTCATAGTACACAAAAAAATATGGCATGCCATGACAAATATTGGTGCCATAAATTCAAAACACAAAAAAACTTATGGTGTCACAAAAAATCATGGATTGCCATGAAAATTTGTGACACTTTGTTGCCAAATGGCATGCCATGTCATTATCACATGAAAACTGAATGGTTATTAATCACAAAGGACAACAATATTTTCAACTAATTAATAAATGAGATTAATTCATCAAATCAATGACATGAATTATGATATGAAGTTAGTGTCATAAGTCATGAAGTGTTACAACTATTAATCAACCTCATGCCATGTTAGCATCACACGACCATAAGTTGTTATTATTGACCAAAAGTTACAAGAATGAATGGAATTTTTTTATTACCTAATTTTGGATGATTAAAAATACATTAAAAATAGATTTTTGAAATTTTAATATTTTTGTAAAAACCATCAAGTCATGATATCGATTATAGTTGCAAAATAATAATGTCATGTGGCACCACAATGTCTTTTACAACTACATAGTCATTAACATGAACTTGTAGTTATAATTGTAGTAAAAAAAGACAATAGTCATTTTATTAACTAGTTGTAAAACCCAAAATGTGTTGTGTATTGAACCAACCATAGGGTACAAAATTTTGTGTTTACTAGCTTCATTCATGTTTTCTTTCCAAACCTCATCTACTTGTTTCATAACTATTTTCAAAAACTTGACGCACCATCTTTTAGTTGCAAGTTTCATGTTTCACACCCATATTTTGAGACTATTTTATAGTTTAAAAACCAAATAATTCGCTAGCTAGGGTTGAACTTTCATGAAATGTTTTCATCATAAAGTTGTGATGGATCTAGGTCATGGGTAGCACTTGTGATCAAAACAATTACATTTACAATGTATTTGGTTTCATTATCCATGTATGAAGGATACCCAGAACATAACCCATATTCTATGCGCTTTTGGTAGCTTATAGTTATGCTTTAAATATAGGTCTTTTTCTTATCCAAATTGCCCTCATTCTTGAAACCTAAACCATAACTTCTCTATTTTTTGTATCACTTTAAGTATGTTTCACATAAATAATCTGTCATTATCATTGTTTCTTTCATTTCTAAAACCTAAATAATAGGCCTTTCAAGTTTTGAAAACCTGGATGTTTATGGTGCCTTATTATCATGTTTCGGCTCAAGTTGTCTTATTGCCCATGTTTCAAGGAGTGATGAAAGCCAAAATATAAACCCACTCAACTTTCATTGATCTTTATTTTTGAATCGCTCTATAGTTATGTTTCGACTCTTTTTTGTCTTGCTTATGCATATTTCAATCTTTGCCAATCTTAGAACCTTAAATTCACAAAAGCTCCAATAGGTTATATATTCATGGCTTACACTTAATATGTTTCCAATTGTTGTTATCTTCTTTTCCATGTTTCTGTACATGTTCACAAATGAATTTGTAATGTTTCGGGTGACACCTCTGAACTTAACCATATTCCAATCAATCCTGAAACCTAAAAAATAGCGATATAATTGGCGTGATGGATGTTCATGTTTCAATAGAGGTTCACATTTCTTTGGAGCCTAGGATTCCACCAGCTACCCACATTTCAATAACTGGTGATGTTTTGAAGGATAATGAAACTCAAGGTTTGTCGAAAGCCTAAAGTTCAAAGCATCCTTAAGTTCTAATGGATGCCATAATTTTTTTAGATCCACTCATTCCAGGTGTTACCCATTTTTTTTGCATAGCCATTTTTCCATGGATGTTGAACTTTCATAGAGTATATGTTTTAATGGAGGACCTTTCTTCAATTGATCTAGAGTCTTCAATGGATTAAACTCAATAATCATTGGATGATAACATTTCCAACAAGGTCCCACCCATCAGTAACACAACTACCCATGTTTCAAAGACTTCCCGGTTGTATATACTTATGTTACAAGAACTAAGATTTATAAAATCTAGAAAATGTGCAGTGTTGGAGAATGTGGAACCTAGCGGCCTTGTTTTGGGAGGTAATGGCTGAAATGAAGAAACTAACATTTGGCGTTCCGTTTGGCTCCCCACGATGTATCGAAAGTCAAATTGTAAAAAGGAATAACCATGCGTGAAGAAAAATAAAATCAAGAGGAAAACAAAACACATGTTTTGGTGGAAGGGTTGTATGTTTTGGTGGAGGTGCCACATGTTCCTGAAATGACGAGACATAATTTTGACATTGTTGAAACCATAAGTCAAGATCCGCTCATAATAACAACTCTTTTGCAAGAGTAGCATGTTTGGATCTAGAGAAACAAGTGTTAGTTCAGGGGATAGTTAAAACTCTCAATTTCAACAATCTAGCATCAAATGATAATTCCCCAACATTGTCGAATCCTAATGTTGCCTTGCGTGGGATTTAGCAAACCTCATGTTTTGATAGGCTTTAAATTTTTCAAATAAATTGAATGTGAGACCAATAGGAAAGGTATTGGATAGTGAAGGCAGGAGGGTTACGATTGGGGTCCTTATAAAGGTGAAAATCCTTTAAGGTGTATCACATAGGAAGAAAAGGGCCTAGTCCTTACTACAGTCCTTTTTTACCCTATATTTTGATCACCATAAAAAATAATGAGTCAAAAGTTTTTAAAATTTTCGAAAGGACTATATTTCAAACCATTACAATTCAAAATTCCATCATAATCATCCATAAATGTGTCTTTACATGGTAAAAAAGGACTAGGTAAAAAAGATAAAAAAAGGTGACACTGTGATAAAATTTTGGTACACCATAAAGAATTTGGACCCATAGGTCATGTTTCACTTGATGATGCAGATGCAATAATGGACGTTCAAGCAATGGACATTCCATTGGAAAAAATGAGCAATTCGATACCGAAGTGTCAAGATTAAATGTTGTTATGGTGCAAGAGAGCATAACGGAATTGAAGTAATCCCTAGTTATTTCTAGTGAGTCTCATCACGTAGGTGTGCAAGTTTCAAAGGATATTGCACCTTGGTCAAATGCGTCCATTGATGAATCCTTAACTATTGATTCAATTGTTAAAGCTTTCTCCCCTAATGAATGGTTGCTTAATTTCTTTTAGCAAGGTAATGATTCTTTTTGTACTTTGGGGCCCATAATTAGGAACCTATCCTAGGAATTGTAGGTTGTAGCAAAAGCTCCTCATAGCGAAAAGTGAAAAAAACCACAAACAAAAGTGCAAAAGAAGGTTTTTTTCAAAAAAGGTGCAACTCGCATGGTCAAACTAATCGGCAAGCAACGGCCCATGGGTCCTTTTGTAGTGAGTCCTTGGTAGAAGTGAAATTTAAATTCCTACAAAATATTTCACACTACTATAACAACAGGTTTGCATTTCACATGCATATGTTCACTATTTCTGTCTTAAATCTCAACAAATTTAACACCACCACTCATTCCAACATCAGATTCATGGTTATTTCATATAACCAAAATCTGCACTTCATAATACATTAAAAAAAACTCCAGAAATAGATTACAATTAATTTCATCATAATCTAATACTACAAAAAAATCACACAAAAGATGAACATAAAATTCACTGTAGAAGTTTATGCTTCTCTGTATTACTAAAAACATGAATTCAAACGTAATTCCATGTTTTGTTGAAAAAAAAATCCCAAACAACACTTAAAATTTGTGCTATATCAAAACAAAGTATGTGGTTTTCTACCACAAGTACCTCTAACTTTTCCTATTTTTCTCTTCTACAAAAAAAACCTAACTCCAAAAAGAACTCCAACTCCCCTTGCCTCATCTTTCTTTTGTTCTCCAAAACTTCCCCCTTCAGTACCATCCCAAGTCACATCATTATGATCCAAAACAACAAGAATTCAAAATTCAAATTAACAAGGTTCCTTGATTAATCCCTATCCTAACTACCTTGTTCATCCCGAATCACATACTCAGCTTACCCCTTTAACACACGACTTTGTTTCATCTTCTCCTCTCTCTCTCCCCTGTTTTCTAGAACTCTCCCCTTTTGAACCATCCCAAATCACATCATCATGATCCAAACAACAAGAATTCAAAATTTATACTAATAAAATTCCCTAATTAGTCCCTATCGTAACTGCCTTGTTCATCCAAAATCACATACTCATCCTACCCCCTTAACATTACCCCCTCTATACTTTGGATTTCGTCCTTGAAATCCTTGTAAAATGATAAAATGAAATGATAGTATTTGATATCCCTTTAAACATTTGTTTTCCCTACTACAATGATGTAATCCCAATCTACATAGAAACCAATGGTTCTATATCTATGTTTTGCTCTACAATTTCGATAACCTCCCCCACTAATTCAATTTGTGGTTCTATTTCCAAATGTTTTACCTTGGATATCTCTTCTCCTAATGCTAAAATAGCCTCCACCTTTTCTTATTCTTAAATTCCCTCTAGTTCTTTTTGTTCCTGACCCCTTTTTTTAAGGTCATGTGGTATCTTTGGCTATACCTCCTCCTCTTGAGCTGCTCCACTTCTAAGGTCATGTGATTCCTCAGTCTGTACTTCCTCCTCCTGAGCTATCCCACTGGGCCCTACTTTTATCTCTTCATCCTGGTCTGATATTTCTATACTTGTTGGACTACCACAAATGAAATTTGGAAAATTCTTTTGATAAATTTCCAACTTGTACCTTAAAATTCTTTCATTAGCTTTATGTTGACCCAAATTCTTCTCCAACTCCTTTGTAAAATATGCCTCTGTAACCTCCCACCATCCTTCAGATTCTGCCTCAAAGTCCATCTTGTTCTTTGTCCTCATCAAGGTATAGTACTACAACATTTGTTCATAATCCACTAGTTTTTTCTTAATACCAACTGGATCCAAACTCTTCCTCTATTCTTGTGCCCTTTCTAAGTATGCTTGTAACTGTTGCAAAGTTTTATGATCTCCTTCTTATCCTCCATTAACTGTTCTTTTTATACCTCTGTTAATTTTTTTTTAAGTTCTTCTAACAATAATAGAAATACATTCTTCATATTTATTAATTCCAAATCTGTCGAACCATTTTCCTTCTTCTTCTTTTCTTTAGTCAGTGTTTTCACTTGATTATCCAAAGCCTCATGTTGTTTTTTATGAAAAAACAATGTTTCTGTCCACTTCCTCTTTGTGGTTTCCCAGATTTCAGCCTTTTGCCTTAAATTTTGCAGTTTTTCATCTTGTGATTTCAGCTGTGTTGTGCTACCCTTAAGCTCCTCATTCTCATCCTATAATTTTTTAATGAGTACTTTATTTTTCTACTCAACTTCGACCCTATTCTTCCTTTAGATTTTCACATTATGCTTATACCCCTTTTGGAAATCTCTCTCCTTATCCAATTCCTCTTGTAACACTACCTTCTCCTTCTCCCCTGTAACTAATCTATTTTTTAGAGTGTTTACCTCCAAAATCAAATTCCCCATATTCAAACTCACAATTGCCATGGTTTGAAATAATTTAGTTGTTTTATCTGCTTTCATTACTTTTGCAACTATGTCCTCCATAGACTTTGGTGTACTTATCTGTGTCATAAGATCTCCAAATCCTTTTGTAGATGATCCTACACTAGTAGAAAATGGCCATTTTACAACTGGTCCATGTGACTAAGTTTTAGTTGCAAGCGACATTTGCAACTAAAATCTTAATAGTCGCGTTGGACAAGTCGCAAACGACAACGAATTTTGGATGAAGGAAAAAGTCAACAAAATAC
>Ga0116231_10014941_pt1 | contig 10216 bp, 7 predicted proteins | sample S1TSphgellanicum_2_FD_89695 | JGI IMG/M metagenome (GOLD analysis project Ga0116231, IMG submission 89695) | Host-associated microbial communities from peat moss isolated from Minnesota, USA - S1T2_Fd - Sphagnum magellanicum MG | ecosystem: Host-associated > Plants > Peat moss > Unclassified... | reverse complement strand
TGCCAAAACCAAGTTTCTTCTTCCACCACAAGAGAACAAAACTTCCAACAAAAAGCTTCTACAAGGTTTTCATGTACAAATTATGTCACGACCAATGCCCCATTCCAACCCACAAATTTCATTCTCTTGTCTCTTGATCCTCTATTGATGTCACGTTGGAACTACAAATGTGCGAGCAAGCGAACAACACAAGGAAAGCTCCTACGTTCCAATAGTTATATCAAGGTTGCTTGTGCATTCCACCATGGCCATTTAAGCAGATGCCAAAACCAAGGTTCCTTCTTCTATTGACCCATGAACACACCAACTTTATTGTTCTTCTCATTTTAGGGCCATCATGTCAGATGAACCCTGGGGTTTCATAGCCCCATTTTTTAAACATTCAACTATAGGGAAAGATAAGTTGGGGAATAAGAACCAAATGAAAAAAAATGTCATGTCCATGGTGGGACAACGGTAGGTCCCAACCAATGTTGGATTGGTATATAGGTTGTACTTGGATATCAACTTGGGTATCAATATGAATATGAAAATACCCAACTAGTTGGGTATGGTTTGCTCATCATATTGCAGTTGAAACCATATTGCAATGGTATGTGAAAATTGGATATTTCGACTCATATTAAATCCAATTGGTAAGAACATTTTGAGTACCTTGATCTATATTCATATACAACTATTTATGAATATCAATGCCATGGTATGAATATCAACTTTTTTAAGGTGTAAGGTGTGAGTTGTAAATTATAAGCTATATTGTTCTTCAATATGGCAAGAAGTTATTACATTATAGCTGAGGGTGGCTCTTCAATGTTGGTAGCCTTTACTTTTGATCAATGATGCATTAGTGATGAATATAAAACCTCTTCAAATCAATGTTGTCATAATATTTTTTGCTAATTATTGTATATGACTTATCAAGTGATGGGTTTTTTTTTCAACTTGGGATCTACATGTGTAGATGAATTTTATTAGTTTTATGCCTTTAATAATATTAATGATATTAGTTTTTTCCAACTTGGCAGCTTTAGCCTTTGATGAATGATGCATTTGTGATGATTTTGGGACATTTACAAATCAATTTTGTTGTGATTGGTGTTTTGTTTTTTTTTTTGGAAAGGTTTGTCAAGGATTTTTTCCTTTCAATTTATGCAAAAATTTGCATTTTTTTGTGGCATCACACATTAAATCAACATATTCATATTGATACTATGTACCCCTTTGATATCACACATTTCAATACCATGATATTCATACCATTGTGTGAAAATTGTAAATTTTGTACATATTGATACCACATGTTATGTGTTTTCATATTTTTGCCTTAATACCCATATTACCATGGTATACAAATTTCCAAAAAAATCAAATACCCATACCAAATGGGTATGTTAAAAAATCCAATACCCATCCAACATTAATCCCAATGTTTTTTTTTTATCTAGAACAAAATCAAGAATTTGAAATGGAATTGATTAAGGAGGTTTTCAATCATTGAAAATGAGAAAAAAATCTTCAGATTCTTAATATCTATATTGTGTTTTTAGTGTGTAGCCAAATATATAGAAATATGATTAAAGATTTACATTATAGATAATTTGGTTTATAGCCAGATTTGACAACATGTCTTGATTATCCCAGAAATAAAATAATTTATAAATAACTACCTAACCTAGAACATGGGATTTGAAGGCTCCATACACATATATATAATGTAATATGGGGGTAGCTTTGGCACATGGTTGCCAAATTATTAAATAATTTTGAAGATTTTATGTTAATAAAATATTCCTAAATATTTGAAAATATTCTCCATTTTTGTTAAGCTCTTTTCAAATTAAAAAAAAAACTTTGTATTGAAGCCCAATGTTTCTTTTATTAGTGAATTTTTTTCATTTTGACCTTTACAAAGGATTTTTCATGGAAAGATTGGCCCAAATTCACCACATTCTAAAGATTTTTTTTGAAATTTAGATCTTTATAATAAGTTCCAATAGGTATATAAAGGATTTTTTTTTTCTTTTACTTTCATACCTAGTATGTAGCCAAATTTGGCTAAATTATTTTCTAGATGATCACTACTTTGACTACATCACAAAATCCTTAACATAAACCACCATCATATGGACTCGACCTGGGATGTACAACTGAAATAACAAGGAACTTGTTTTTTAATGACTCTACCATAGGTTGAAACAAAAAACTTGCTTCGCTAATATAAATTTTTTTATTTAAAAGGCATGCATTTGCATGGAACATGCGCATCAACCATATGCACACCGAATATGCCAGGTGTCACTTTCACATTGGGTTGACTTTGAATCAATATCTATGCGCAAATCTTACACTATTGTTTAATCTTTTGAATATTCCCTTTGCACAAAGCCAACAAGGTGTGTTATACACAATGGCCCTACCATTAATTTAATATCAACAATTGATATTTATGATAAATTGGTTATAACTAGGGGGAAAAAATAAAAATAAATCTATTTTAATGTACATCATGTCAATGTTGTAAAAGAAAAAAATAGCGATTTAAAAAAAAATCTTTTTACATCACATTAGTTATGAGGAACCCAAAAAGGGATCTCATATTAAACGATGACATGTTATAGGAACCTATTTAAAAATTTAAAATTTTGCTACCAAACCAAAACTAATAAAAAAATGTTGCAGAAAAATGTTGCATTTTTTTATGTTGCATTTTAAAAAAAGAGTTGGTGAATGTAGTTATGTAGCTAAAAAGCTTTCTAACCCATAACACTAACTATTCCTTTGGAGGACATTGTTGCTGCCATGCACTAGCTACACCCACTTCCTTTAGACCTTGTTCCTCCTATTTTTTATTATCATCCTGAGCACATTTTTGTCTTGGATAGGACTTTGTTTACCCAAGCCTCAACCATTGTTCCCAATTTGTTTTTAGGTGGGCTATTTGGGATGGTATATAAACATTTCTCAAGATGCTTCATACTAAAGAACCCATTTTCAGGGTTTTCGGAATTATTTTAGGCTTTTGTTATTGTTGCTCATGGGGTTATTCCTAAGTCAGTGGCCTTAATGCTAGGGGTTAGTAGATTGCTGGCAATGGCAAAGGACATTGGTAGTCTTCGTCCTATTGTTGTAGGCGAGGTGTTTTTTCGACTTATTAATTGTTCCATTGTCCTACAACTTTGGGAGCCATTTCAGGAGCACCTATCCCCCCATTGTTTAGAGTATCAACCTTTGGAGGCTGTGAGGCCATTCTTTTTGGCATCTAACCCTTCTTCAACATGCACCTTGATTGGGTCAAGATGTAGGTTAGATCTTGAAAACGTTTTTAATAGTGTTTATCGAGCTATTATTTTTAAGGAATTGTGTGATGCTGGGGGGTTTTTGGCGAGCATTGTCCTTTTTACCATGTTGTTTTATGATGCAACATTTTTAAAAAAAATACCAACATGGGCAACATGTGGAGGGGGTCACCATTATTGAGTCATCTTTAGGCACAAGGTAGGGTGACCCCCTAGGAGGTCCTTTATTTGTTTTGGCCCATTATCAAACTCTCCTAGAAACCATCGCGTGGGGCCCCAACTATGTTTTTCCATCTATAGCAGATGATACCCACATCGTAGGGCCTATGAATGAACTTTCCTACACCTTTGACCACCTTTTGACCCAATTAGCCCAAGTTGGGTTTAGGGTCAAGGTGTTAAAGTGCAAGTTTTGGAATCCTTCAAGGATTTCTCCAAGCATAAAGATTTTTGACAATTGCATTTTGGTCACAAATGGCCTTTGCATTTTAGGTGTGCTAATGGGTTTTTAGGACTTTGCCACACATTTTGGATGATGCTTTATTTTAAGATGTGACGCATATTGATGATCTTCCTCTTTTGGGAGACGCCCAGGTTTTTTTGGACATTTTATCTTCGTGTGCAGCTTGTTAACCTTTTTATCTCACATGGACAATATATTTTTTTCTTCCTTCCTGTTTCTTTTGGCAGATTTTAACAAGAGAATTATGTAAGTATGTGGGGACATTATGGGTCTAGGATTATGGGAGTCATTTCAAGGCCCCGTAACGATGCATCAAGTTCAACTACTAATATCGTTTGGTGGTATAGGCCTTTTTTTTATGGAAGATTGTGTCCCATTTATTTTTTTAGGGAGTTGGGCTTTGGTGGCTCCATATTTGTGCTCTAGGTTTCGTATTTTTGATAGGCCCATTTTGGAGGAATATGTTTTTCAGGTTGAAGGGGGCCCACACTTGTTTTAATCATGTCTACGTGGAACATGAGATGGCTTGCTTTTTATAGTTAGGGAGATGCACTTTTCTTTTGAAAGTCTAGCTGTTACTAGCACCCTGGATCTACATGTTTATTGATGGACATCCACCATGACAAATCTTTCAGGTCTATCTTGGAGGATGACTCCATTTCCTTAATATCCAAAATTCGCATTTTTTTTTGTTCGGGTAAGGGGGCAAAGTTATAGTTGATTGTTAGGCCATCTATTCGTTTGTTTTGCATTGCACATTCTACTTTCACCTTAACATTGTGTTTTCACTTTGGTTTGATTCATCCTTTGGCATTTAGTCTTTTTTCACATGTGAGTGTGGACATGAATTGGATGCATCTAACACATATTCAGTTTGTTGCCCATTTGGGGGTCAGCGAATAGCCACACATGATGTTATCTGAGATGTCATGTTTGCCTTCATTCGAAAAAGTGGGCATGTTGTATGGAGAAAGCGGTGGTATGCATTTACGTTAAGACTTTCATTACGAGTCGATCTTTACATGACTCGAAAAGATCAGGTTTTTGTTGCCAATGTGGTGGTTATTGACGCAACGCAAAAGATAATGGCCTCAAGTGTCACTAGTTGACTAATAGGTGTAGTTGTGAAACTTAATGCCATTACTAAGATCTGCAAATTGCTTCAAGAAGGGCACCATTTAATTCTGATGGCCATGAAGGTGCACAATGCACCCAAGTGTGATATGGATTGTTTCATCAGGGAGTGTGCTCGTCTTTTCCACGATAAATGATCGAGAGGTCATTTATCATTGTCTTTTTGCATTCAATTTTTTAAGCAACATGTTAATATTGCTTTCCAATGTGCTTTAGTTTCTATTGTAAAGAGGAAGATTGCGTTGACAAGCGATGCTTATTTTAGACCTCTCACTCCTATAAGATCTCACAATTTGCATGTTGGTGACATAAGAATCACCCTAGGTGAGATAGCTTCCTACCACAAGAGAAACTAGCTCTCCCTCTTTTTGGGCCCTTCGGACTCAGTGCCTTTTGGCCTTTCTTTGGCCTCCCCTTTTTGTCTTCCCTGTGATGGTTCTGGCCATTGGTCTTTTATTGTTTTGTTGTGTTGTGTGCCACCCTTGGTTCTTAAAAACCGAATCGAAACTGGGTCTGATTTCGCAACCGATTCCAAAACTGGAATCCGAATTATTATTTTTGAAAAACTGGACCCAGAACCAGATTCCCAGTTCAATTTACATATGTTCAAAACTGGAAAGTTAACCAAGACTTTTGAAAACGTTCATTTAAAACAGAAAAAACTAGAATGGGGGTTAACCTGTAGTTAAAGCCAGTAACTGCTGACTGCAGTGTAGTCAAGGACTAGAACCAGAACAGAACAAAAACAGATGGACCCAGGATCAACTTCTCGATTTATGTGTAACCAAAACTGCAACCAGAATCAAAACAATTCTAACTTTACATTTTAGAATTGGAACAGGATGTGATGAAACCCTGCCAAACTTATGGAAAAGGGGGTTATTCATAAAAGTAAAGAACCTCTCGACACTGGTTATGATGTACATGCATTTTATCCAAGTTGATGAAAACCTGCCAAGTTAGTTAGTATGTTCAGAAGGAGAATCAATTCTTATTATGCCAGGCTGCCAAGTTTTGGAACTCTTGAAATCCATAGATCTAGAGAACGAACAAGGGAGCGGTGGATAGTAGTCCAACTTATTGGTAAATTGGCCCTTTGTCACTAGTAGGTAGCAATTTTTTGGACCTGAATGATACGATATTGACACATATGGAGGATTTCCGTTTTTAAAAAAAGCCACAATTCGCCACATTTTGAAGAAATAGAAATTGCCAGATTTTTAAAACAGGTTCCAGCAGGTAACCAATAGATAAAAGGATTTCTACTTTCATAATTGACTTATAGCCAAATCTGGCTAAACCTTCTTGTGGATGATTGTCAATATGGCTACATCTCAAAATTGTGGGAAAGAAAAAAAGGTGGCAGGCAGTTAATTTTCGACTTTTCTAAAACTCCCTCACTGTGTTCATTGGCCACTGGCGTCAGTAACCTTTTTGTCGTGACTCTCGAGCTTGCAGAAAAACCATATAGATAGGCGTGCCCATCACGTTATGTTCTTCCTTTCTCACGTCTTTTTCTCCTCTCAGCTTCTCCAATGTGATCAGCAGCGCATGTCACATCACATAGTGTTCCTATCTCTTTCCGTTTCTCCCTCTCGCGATCAGCGCTATATTTAATTTTGTTGTAACTATTTTTGTTTTTAGTTCACCCAATTAGTATACATCAATGTTGTGTGTGTAAATGGTTTGGGACCTAAATTGTGTGTAAGTGTAAATTTAAAACTCGAAACATGTAAATGTAAAACTAAATATATTTATGTGATTTTATGTGGCTATTTGAAATAGTATAAGTGTTTATATATATATATATATATATATATATAATTTTATATGATCATATAAAATTGTGTAAATGTAAAAAATGTCATTTTTACTTGGGAAGGGAGATTTCATAGTGTCTTTGGTGATAGGCCAACCAATGGCCCATTGCAAAAAAAATTCATCAAAACGTGCACCCACAATAAATTAATGGATTTGTAAAAAGGTATAGTTATTTAAGGTATATAATAGAATTATTCATAAAGTAAGGAACACACAACATTAGAAACCTAAGTTTGGTCATAAACATCTGAGAGAGATTCAAGGAAAAAAAACCTACACAAGAATACATTAACATTAGGGGATGAAACTAAAAAAACCATCAATTTTTGTGGTAAACTAAATTTCACCTTGTCTTTCCTTTTTCCTTAGTGCCTCCACTATAATTGTTACATATATTTTCACTATACCTACTTGTATAACTACTATAATTATTAATGTTGGGCGGGTATCACAAATTTATGATACTTACCATATTTGGGTTTCACAAAATAATTTAAAACAAGTTCATGTTTCACTTTTTTCTTTCTAAAATTTATACATTGAACAAGGGTATCAATATTTTGAAAAAAATTAAACTGGGTCTCACAATGTTAATTTTCAAAAATTTGAAAACAACCGGGTAACCCTTAATAGTTTTCACAAACCAGACGTTATTATTTTTTCCCCTAAAAACTTTAAATTTAAAATTAAAAAAATTATTGATTTTATTGCTTTTCTTAATAATGAAAAAAATAAAAATAATGTTACAATTGGTTTTTAAGAATAACCAAAAACTTATCTATTAAACTTTTACATTTCAACAACTTTATTCATTTCAAATTCACCTTCAAACTCTTTTAATTCCTAAATTTATATCCCTTTTAAGGAATTGCATTAAATTAGATGGAGATTTACATCCCATTCTAAAATCATGAGGCCAATGTTTGTTAATAAATATGGGTGAAAGCATTAATAGAGGGACTATTTGGATTATCACACTTGTAATTATTCTGGATTGCATACAAATGTAAAATTTAAAGCCATATTCAAAATTAACAATATCAAAATTTCAATTATTCATGTTGTCGTAGACTTTAATGGGAATTATCATAAAATATTTGGATGAATTCTAAAAAAATTATGGATTCATAATGGACAACATTACGTTTGTCACATAGAGAAAATGAAAAATGTGGATTCAAAAAACATATCAAAGTAATGTCAAAATAAAAAATAAAAAATAAAGCATCATCAAATGAAGAATTTATTAGTGAAATGAATTGAAAATTTCCTAATATATATATTTTTAATTTAAAAAAATCTAAATGATGTAATTGTTATAAATTTTATCCTTGGTAATCCATTTCACATTAAATTTTTTAATTTTTTCCATGGATTTTTTTATTAATCACACATTTAAGGATATTCATAAGTTGGTTTATTAATATTTATGATTAAAAGCATAGGGGATAATATAAAATTTATGGTCTGACAATTATTAAAAGTGCAAAAAAATCACTAGTGTTAGATTATGAACTTTCAAATGCCACTTTTGAGACACCTAACCATCCTTTTGCCCATATCAACTTCTCTAAATTTTCAATTTGCAAATGACATCTCCTAAGATTAGTAAGATGTCATTTAATGTCATCTAAACCTGGTTAATGGATTTTTTGGTGGCAGCTAGCTCCCATTCTTGAATTCCAGGTGCAAACAACTCTATATCCCAATTTGACAGTTTACCATTTGCTAGTTAGTTGTTACTGATTTAGATTTCTGTGAATTAGGTTCCAGTTAGTCCTGTTTAAGGGCTGATTATGTGTAGAGTAAACCCCTTGGCTGTGGGCTTTACCAGTCTAAGGGTCAAGGGTTGGATGAGCCGATTCCAGTAAAACCTGTGGCCAAGGGCTTTATCAAGTGTAAAGACTGGGCCAATTTTATATGTTCTTATTTTTTCCCGTATTATTCTTTCCTCGAGATACAATCTCAACTCTTTGGATGCCCAGTTTCCCTTGGACATAATCGTATATAAGGTATAAATTATTAGTAATGTTATATGTACTAACAACATCAACTTAGTGTCTAGATTATACTGAAAATATATGCAATACTTTTATATGTTTGGACAGGTAGGGCTGAAGCCAATTAGGTTGTGTAAGCCATTCTTTTACAGTCGGCTAGGTGGTAGGTTTGTCTAGGAACAACCCACTAATTGTACAAAGAGTGCATAAAAGATATAAGTGAGGGGGACCAAAATGAAATGGAAACTTTGAGACCTTGGCAAGCATTTGTTGAGCAGATTATTTTTTCAATAGAAGTGCTTGCAAATAATTAAAGTCACATGTGAATGTGTATATTTTGGGGTATCTGGCCAAGTGCTTCTAAATACCAGTGTATGGATAAGAAGAATTTATTGCTAGCAACTCAGGGACAAACTCTTTTGCAACAAGAACAATACATTAGATGGGTTTATCACAGTGTAGGTTTCTGATTGTCTGCTACCCAGTGGCTCACTCTAGAAAAGGACATAATCACATACAAATGAGAGAGGGGGGTAAGTGCTTAGAAGATGTTATGAATTACTCATCCAAGGCATACTAGTGGGCCCAAGTATTTGAAACCTCATGTAAGGTCACCCATCCAATATTATTCTGATCAATATGAGCTTAACCTCAAATTTATTTTGAAGAAACTTTTTAAAATTTAACAGTTGATTTCTAGAGAAAAAAAGCATTCTAAATTCAATAAATTTTGTTTTGTTGGTTCCAAAATTACAAAGCAAGAAACATGCACATGATCTCGTCAATGGTTTCCTTGCAGTACAAAAAACAGAGCAATGGGACTCACAGTTTGGCAGGGTTACTATCTGGTCACATCCAAACAAAACAAATCAAAACAACTATCCTAATATCAACACATACATGAACAAAGCAAATACCAACCTTCCCTTCACCCAATCTGTAACAATGACTAATCTTTGTACAAGCAAAAGCAGGATTGTCATGATTTTATTTTGCAGGTTTAAATAACAAAAGTCTGAACAAATCCCTCTTTGCTTTATTGACTCTAAGAAACTTGGTCAAATCCCTTCCCCCCTCCCCATCCCAATTTATCACCTTCACCCACTACGAAGTATCTTACACAAGTTGAGCCATAGATGGATTGGTTTGCTATCTTCACCCAAGCTGTCATGTCAACAAGCTGCTAGGAATCTTGTTTTTCCTTATTTTTTGTTGATTGTTTCATTTAGTTTTTTTTTTGGGTTGTGTCCACTTGTGCTCTCATTTGCATTGTACTTTTGATGGATGGGTTCTCATCCTTGATTTTTATATAGAGGGTTTTTCTTCTGGTTAGGACAGACTGGAAGTGGGCTGAACTTTGGCCACAGCTTGCTCTAGACGGGCTCTCTTTTTTTCTTCCAGTACCTTCTAAGCATGGAAGTAATCTGACTTGTAATCAGTAACTATAATTCATTACTTTACCTACTCAGAGTAGCCTGTGAGCCTCATTACAGGTGGTGATC
>Ga0116231_10014940_pt1 | contig 10219 bp, 7 predicted proteins | sample S1TSphgellanicum_2_FD_89695 | JGI IMG/M metagenome (GOLD analysis project Ga0116231, IMG submission 89695) | Host-associated microbial communities from peat moss isolated from Minnesota, USA - S1T2_Fd - Sphagnum magellanicum MG | ecosystem: Host-associated > Plants > Peat moss > Unclassified... | reverse complement strand
GCTGGAGGCATGCAAAGTGACAGGCACTGTCCACCGCTTCATTCATGTGAGCACAGATGAGGTCTATGGAGAGACTGAGGCTGATGCAATTGTTGGAAACCATGAAGCATCGCAGCTGCTTCCTACAAATCCCTACTCAGCCACCAAGGCTGGTGCAGAAATGCTGGTGATGGCATACGGCCGCTCGTATGGGTTGCCTGTCATCACCACACGAGGCAATAATGTGTATGGACCAAACCAGTTCCCAGAGAAGCTCATCCCCAAATTCATTCTTTTGGCCATGCAGGGGAAGCCCCTCCCCATCCATGGAGATGGATCTAATGTGCGAAGCTACCTCTACTGTGAAGATGTGGCTGAAGCGTTTGAGGTTGTGCTGCACAAGGGAAGTGTTGGTCATGTTTACAATATTGGCACAAAGAAGGAGCGGACTGTCCTCAATGTTGCTAGGGACATATGCAACCTCTTCAACCTTGACACTGAGAAATCTATCCAGTTTGTGGATAATCGTCCTTTCAATGATCAGCGTTACTTCCTGGATGATGCCAAACTGAAGGAGATTGGATGGCAGGAGCGCACCACATGGGAAGAGGGCTTGCGGAAGACATTGCAATGGTACACCAGCCACTCTGACTGGTGGGGGGATGTTTCTGGAGCACTAGTTCCCCATCCTCGTATGCTGTCCATATCTGGGGTTGAGAAACTTGCTGATCTTCAGAAAGGCCCCGAAGGTAAAGTTGAGGTTGAAACTTCCGGCACACCAAATGAGCATGCATCTCTGAATGATAGCAGCCACAAGGCTGGGAATGCCACACTGAATGCTCAGGAGAATGGTGGCTCAAAACAGCAATTGAAATTTCTGATCTATGGACGTACTGGCTGGATTGGTGGTCTTCTTGGAAAGATATGCCAGAAGCAGGGGATACTGTATGAGTATGGATCTGGCCGGTTGGAGAATCGGGCACAATTGGAGGCAGATATAGCATCTGCAAAGCCCTCTCATGTATTCAATGCAGCAGGTGTGACAGGTCGGCCAAATGTGGACTGGTGTGAAAGCCACAAGGTTGAGACCATCCGGGCAAACGTTGTGGGTACTCTGACTTTGGCAGATGTTTGCAAGCAAAGCAACTTGCTGCTCATCAATTTTGCAACAGGGTGCATTTTTGAGTATGACAATAATCACCAGCTTGGTAGTGGAATTGGTTTCAAGGAAGAAGACACACCAAATTTTGTTGGTTCATACTATTCCAAGACAAAGGCCATGGTGAGTGCTTAAACTGTGTAGTGTGAGATCTGAACCTTTATAGCTGTTTGCATCTAACTTTTTGTTTTTGCGGGAAGGAGTGAATATGTTCCATATCTGCTTTGCTTTAGTACAATTGTAGGGGATTTACATGTTGAGAGCCCAACCCCTATCTTTTATTGAAAAGCTTAGGTCCAGTGTAGGTGTCCACTGTCCACATGTTAATCGGTCAACCATTTGGGCATTTCCTGGGCTATTCAATGTCTTGCTCTTGTGGAAAACTGCATGTCCAAAAAGTGGAAATCTGATTTTAGTTTGTATACTGGGCAGGTTGAAGAGCTTCTTAAAGAGTTTGACAATGTGTGCACCCTGCGCGTGCGGATGCCCATCACTTCAGATCTGCAGAACCCCCGGAATTTTATTACAAAGATCTCTCGGTATCAGAAGGTGGTGAACATCCCTAACAGCATGACAATCTTGGATGAATTGCTGCCTATCTCAATTGAAATGGCAAAGCGTAACTTGCGGGGGATCTGGAATTTCACCAATCCAGGAGTCGTGAGCCACAATGAGATTTTGGAGATGTATCGACAATATATCAAACCAGGATTTTCATGGAAGAATTTCACCCTAGAAGAGCAAGCAAAGGTCATCATTGCACCTCGGAGCAACAATGAACTTGATGCATCGAAGCTGCAGGGGGAGTTCCCTGAGGTCTTGCCAATCAAGGAATCCTTGATCAAGTATGTATTTGAACCCAACAGGCAGGCTACTGTTGAGTAAGGGGCATTGAAACATTGTTCTCTCCTTTCATATTTATTATGTTAATACATTGCTTAGAATGACATTCTTGACATTGAGCTGGTTTTCTAAGTGGTGCTTGCAATGCAAATTGTAAGGCTGAGTCTGTACCTAGTTTTTTGGTTGTAGTTGCTACTGAGTAGCCTTTTAGACTTGGTGCTAATCACCACTATTCTTATTGGTCGATTCAAATTGTCTGCCTAACAGTAATCCAAGCATGTTAGGATATTTCAATCTCAATCTCAGGTTGATCCCTCCCCCAAAATCCAGCATATTATTATTTGAGGGGTGCATCAAGTCCATCTTGATCACTCTTTGTAAGTAGGCAGTCATGCCTCGTCTTTGCTGATATGTAGTTCACCTTTGTTTTGGTTCACTGCAAGTATTACCCTTTGTAATCCTTTTGAGTTTTTGAGAAGCTGGAATTTCCTCTGGGCATCTGGATACATACATATGTTCAGGGATATTCTGATCTCATGCAAACAATACGTTTGATGCTACTACCTTCACCAGAATACCCATGTTTTGCATTGTCAGCTGCAAACTATGCTGTGTGATTTATAGTCTGTCATATCAAAGTGTAGAAGGTTCTATGTTTCAGGTCAGGTTTTTTTTTTTGGTCCCCCTGTTTTCCATATATCATGCTTTCACCTCTGTGGTTTCCTCTTGCCCTCCTGCATTCATGGTCTCTTCTAGTCTGAATTGAAATTTCTCTACCAAGTGTGTCAAAAGCAGACCTGTTAAATTGTTTTACACTGGGATTGGAGTCTATGGATATTATTGGGGTAATGAAACCATCCTGTGGATGTTATTCACATAGTCGTTGAATGACAATATCTTATTCACTTGTCTACCCATCAGGACTATCAGGGCTGATGTTCTTGACCTTTATGGACTCAAAAGTGAATGAGATTTAAGCACATGGAGTGACATGGGTTCTTTAGTTATAGTTGCTAAACCGTGATGCCTTTGAGGTCATCATCTGTATTCATAAGCTTTCGAAGGGGGCCATTTTAAGTGTACATTGAGATTTATGACCCAGCAGTCTTGTTGCAGTCTTGTTTCTTTCTGAACTCATGACTACCTGAAACTTCAATGGTAAGCTCAAAATCATTAAGAGCAAAGTTTTTCCCCCATTCACTTGTCTTTCTCTAGTCGGATAGATATGTACGAAATTTCAGGCAAAAACCAATTGTACAAAAATCTGCTGTCATGAGTTTCTGTTGCATTTGCAGAAGCAACCTGAAGACTTCAAATGTGTCTAGCACTCAAGACTGAGTTTCTTCCTGTTGGCTTGGAACTCAAGAGACATAGCAAATGAAAAAACAAAGGTGAAGAGTAACATCCTCATTCATTTAAGCTGCAACAAACAAGCTTTGTGAGGGTGGATAAAAGCTTTCATTTCAAATGTAGTTTTCTTTTACCAGTACAAAACATGAAAGGAAACCCAATAGTTGGTACCGCCAGTTCATAAGATTCTATCAGCTGAAAGATAAACATGACAGCACTTAATCCTACTCTATCATTCCACTTTGCAAACCACAAACTTTCACTTTGCCAACAACCCAAAGCCAACTCCGAGAGAGAGAGAGACAGAGAGAGACAGGGTGGTTTCCACTCATCAAGGGTTGAAAGGAATTCCAGTTTGGGGAAGCCATGAAGCTCCCTGAATAAAAGGGTTCACAGAAAATGCTTGCGCTTGTTGTAGTGTTAACTGATTTGACCAATTGACGCGCAACTGTAAGTTAGTGGCACCAGGACCATAGCTGCCGATTTCACCGTCAAACACAGTGGCCAAAGCGTAGTTTCCATCCCATTGCAACCATCCAGTTGGAGCAATAATCTGGCCAAGGTAAGTGTCGATGAAAATGGTGCGAGAGAAGATCTTCCAAGGCCTGCCTAAAAATGCTTGGTGTGCTGCTGGGTCTGCTTGATACAGTGCTAAGTAATCTAGAGTCCCCAGGACTGAACAGTTCTGGAAAACAAGACCTGTTGTTTGTCCAGGATCCGTCCGCCCCTGCATCCATTTGAATCAATACAAATATGTCAACACAATTGTCCTTCTTTTGACACACCAACGTGATCATGGAACTTCAGCTGTGAAAAATAGCTCACCTTCTGCAGGTGTTGTCACCTATGCCATTGCCAACTCTCTCATTTCCTACCTACCTCTACCACTATTCTGATTCTATCTTACGCCAGGGAATGTGTCCCTAGGGCACATTCTGCCACCAAGTTCATCCCAATGGTGAGACAGCCGGTACATCTTAGTGACTCAAAAAGAGGTTGAATGTGTGTTTGGGAGGGGTGCATTTTCTCTAGAGTATGAGCAACAAATCCTTGAAAGAAAATGAGTGAGAGGAAGTTGGGTCACCTGGGCAGTGATTGTGCTGGTAGTTGCGCCAGGTGCGCCAGCACGGACCAATATTGTACAGTCCTGGAAGACAGCAGCTGCATTCCCAAACACAAAATCAACGGTCCCCATGATTGTGGTGTCTCTGTAAAATTGGCGCAGCGAATGTGCATACAGAGAGTCTTGGTATCCGTCGATCAAGCAGTTCTGGAAAGCTGCTTGGTCACCATTCACTCGCAAGGCAACAGCTTGATGCAGAGTAGGACCTGCTGTGTTGCGAAATGTCACCCCTTGAGCTATGAAGTTTGCTGCATTCACAGCTGCAAAAACAAAACAACAAAACAAAACAAAACGAATTATTGCAATAGAAAGCAAAAGCGCTCATCATCTAATAATACCCGCAACAAAAGTCCACAATTTCTTTCCCGAGAACCACAACTGCCAAAGCTCTAGACACTTGTTTTATGCAAAGCCATTTGGAATGCAGTACCTAAATAAATGGGTAGACTTTTAGCACTGTAATAGTAATATTATTTGCTTGATGCTTTCCTTAAGCACTTCCTTGTAAGAGATTGGAAATTTATGCAAATAAATAGGAAATCCCTGGTTCTGGGTTACAGTTGGATTTGATTTTACCGACAGTAGCTGTTGACCAGGTATCCATGCCAGGTTGTGAATCACTCATGAAGCCTGTAATGATTGTGCTGCCGACGCCATCACCAAGGAACATGAGATTCGTCTTGCTGCTCGGGATGACTACTGTCTCGGTATAGACACCTGCTGTGATGTATATAACATACCTGTTGATGACAAAACAAAGGGAATATGGATTCCCCATGACACAAGGAGATCAAGAGACCAATTTCACCAACCTACTGGAGGAACAAAAAAAATCCAGCATTGAAATCTCTCAAACCTCACAAAACAAAACAAGTTCTTGCCAAGAAGGTTCTGGAAACAAAAAGTCTATGTTTGTCAAAATGGTTCTCATGATGGATGATGAGGTTTGGTTAAAAGCAGCAGAAATGTTTTTTGCAAGAAGAAGAAGAAGAAGAAGAAGCTGGCTTGCAGTGCTACTCTCTCATGAGGATTTCATCAAAACATGAGCTTAAGATTGCAACAAGAAGCTGGTTGTGGTAAGTCTCTCTCATGAGGATTTTATTGAAACATGAGCTTCAGATTGCAACAAGAAGCTAGTTGTGGTATGTCTCTCTCATGAGGATTTTATTGAAACATGAGCTTCAGATTGCAACAAGAAGCTGGTTGTGGTATGTCACTCTCATGAGGATTTTATCAAAACACAAGCTTCAGATTGCAACAAGAAGCTGGTTGTGGTAAGTCTCTCTCATGAAGATTTTATCAAAACACAAGCTTCAGATTGCAACAAGAAGCTGGTTGTGGTAAGTCTCTCTCATGAGGATTTCATCGACACATGAGCTTCAGATTGTGGTAAGTCTCTTTCTGAAGGATTTTATCAAAGCATGAGCTCCAAATTGCAAGAAGAAGCTGCTTGCAGTTACACTCTCTTGTGAGAACTTTGGATTGAAGCAGCTTCCTTCCAATTGCAACAAGAAGCAAGCTACTTGCAGTATTCTCATGAGGACTTCAATTTATCTTATGAGCTTCAGGTTGCAACAAGAAGCTGGCTTGTGGTATATTCTCTCATAAGGATTTCGATCAAAGCTGCAGTTTCAGATTGCAAGAAGATTAAGCTACTTGTGGTAGTACTCTCTCATGAGGATTTTGATCTAAGCTGCTGCTGCAGCTTCAGATTGGAAGACCAAGCTGCTTTGCAGTACTAGCCTCTCATGAGGAGCTTGTTGAAGCAGCTGAAGCTAAACTTCCAGGTTCTGGAGCTTCAAGGTCTGGGGCTTCAAGGTCTGGAACTTCAAGCTGGTTCTGGAGCTTCTGGGTGCTGGTGGGTATCTAGAGAAAGACTTGATTACCTTGTTGCACTCCAATCTGGAGCAAGGTTGACAGCAGTTTGGATGCTAGAGAGTGCAGAACCAGGGCTGACAGTAACAGAAGGAGTGGCGACAAGAAGGCTGCTCCTGCTGCTGCTGCTACGATCCAAAAGGTGGCGGTCTTCCTGCTTGACCCAATCTGGATAGCCGCTTGCAGCAGCAGCATCACTAGTACTCGGGAGCAACGCCGCGAGCATCTCTTGTCTACCTGCAGGCGGCGGCTTCCAAAGCGCGACATTGTCACCATACGTAACCAAAGCATCCGTCATGGCGAGCGCATTGCTGGTGAGCTGCACGGTGGAATCCATGCGCACAGTCATCTGCGTTGCAAAGGGAGTCAAGTTGCTCACACCGTGAAGCGCAGCACTGCAATCGGTGACAAACGTGAGAGAACCGCTGAGCCAAGCTTGAACATCGTTCAGCAAAGGACCATTGATGGCGTTCTCGGAGTTTTGGAGATGGAATTGTGCGAGACTCATGACTTGGGTACAGAGACTAGAAGCTTGAGTGAGGTTGGGGTTTCCCGTAACTCCCACCAGTTGCGAAGCCAAAGTCGCACTATCCGCGACTCCCGTTGTCGCATGGGTGAGTGCAACTCCGATTGCAATCCCAACCAAGTCTCGCGGGACTGCGGCAGTCGAGCGAGGATCCGCATTCAACGCTGCGAGACACGAGACTGGGTAACGAGTCGCTGCACAAGCTGCTACCACTGTACTGCTAGTACTCTGCTTCAAGCTTCGACTATGCAGCTGCAAACCATCACCACCACCACCACCACCACCGCGTAAAGCTTCCAGTACTGCGGCGTGATCATCCATTGTCGTCATCTGGTCATGGGAAGAGTAGTAATACGTCGTGATCCTCTGCTGCAGCTGCTCTTCCTCTCGATACGATTGCAGCAACCGTCTGGACACGACCATGTTGGCGACACAGATCATGAACAGGAGTGTAACAAGAATACTTGCAGCTACGAACTGCACTAAACTATTGCTGGCGATTCTCACACTCTTGCTCTTGAAGAGCAGATGCTTTTGCTGCCGCTTCCGGTCTGCAGCTCTTCCTCGACGAAGACCACCACCCACATGAGACAACGAACTGGTTTCCATGAGTCCGTTTGCACTCCACTGGCTGCTGCTGATGCTGCACTGATCCTCCTCCATTGCTGCACCACTTTCTCTCACCTCCGCTGCATTAGCACGTTCAGTAAGGGAGCACTAGTAGAGCAGCTTCTCTCTTCTCTTCTCAGCAAGGGAGCTGACTGGGAGGAGGATCAAGTGGAGAGCTGGGTTTGAAGCTTCAAATCGAGAACTGTTGAGATTTGAAAGAACAGCAATAGTAAGGGAGCACTAGAAGAGCAGCTTCTCTCTTCTCTTCTCAGCTAGGGAGCTGGCTGGGAGGAGGATCAAGTGGAGAGCTGGGTTTGAAGCTCCAAATCGAGAACTGTTGAGATTTGAGAGAACAGCAATACTACTTGTACACTAAAACTGGAGCTTGCCGAGCTTCACAAAGATTTTCCTCCACAACACAAAACCTAAAAAAAAAAAAACCACCATGAATCCACCAGCAACAACAACAGCAGCAGCTTCTCAAGTGCTTGTTTGCTTTGCTTGCTTGCTTGCTTGCTTGCAAATTGCAGGAATTTTTTGTTTTTGGAGCCAGAGCCTGCTTAACAAGTTCTAGCCCTTTCCTTTTTTTGGCTATATATATATAGCCAATATGCTAATATCAAAAATCAAAGGATGGAACCCTAAAACCCTACTAGAATCATGTGCTTTTTTTGAGATTTTCAATAGCCATATTCTTCGACCAAAATTTACTTTTTAAAAAATCGCCATGTTTTTCTATCCATGGTTGAAACAGGTAGCCAAAAATATAGAAGAATTGTGTTTTTTTCAAAACAAATTTGCCATAAAAACCATGTGCTTTTTTTGGGATTTTTCAATAGCCAATAATTCGACCAAAATTTAGTTTTAAAAAATCGACGTATTTTCTATCCAATGGTTCAAAACAGGTAGCCAAAAATTATAGAAGAATGGTTTTTGAACTTTTAAAGCTTAAACCTAAAACCATGAGCTTTTTCAGGATATTTCAGTAGCCATAATTTGACCAAAATTTAATTTACAAATCCGTCATATTTCTATTCATGGTACAAACAGGTAGCCAAAAATTATAAAAGAATGATTTTTTTTTAAATATATATTTTCATATTTAGCTTGTAGCCCAATTTTTGGCTAAAATCTTCCTGTCGATCATCATCGCCCCCATTTTGGCTACAAATTCCCCCCCAAAAAACAACACACACTGGGTAGCGTACCAACAACAGAGTCTTGTTCTGGAGCTCTCGATGGAAGACGACAAAGCGCAAAAGCTGTTGGATTTCTGCACCACGCTCTCGTCGTCCTCGTCCTCGTCCTCCTGCTGCGCTTCTTGTGCCACCGCCATCTGTTCGTATTTCGGCCCTTCCTTCCACCAGTCGTGCTGTAGATTCTGGTGCACAAGACCACAGATCAGAGGAGCCTGTTGCAGATTCTGGTGCACAAGACCACAGATCAGAGGAGCCTGTTGCAGATTCTGGTGCACAAGACCACAGATCAGAGGAGCTTGTGGCGGATTTCTGGTGCAGAAAACTCTAATAATACAGTGGAGGCTGTGGCAGATTCTGCCACAAAACAAAAAACAGTAGTAGAGTTGGCTGGCTGGCTGGCTGGCCTGCATCAGCAGCAGCAGCAGCAACAACAACAACAACAAAAACACTTTTCTTTACTTACTTACTTACTTCTCCTGCAAAAACCAAACGATTTGTCAGAACTTTTGCACATGAAATTGAGTGCCGTTGTCAGCCGGCAGGGTAGTAGTAGCCTGCTAGCTGGGTGGACGTAGTAGTAGTAGTGTAGCTACTTCTTTTTTTTTTAAACGCTAGCTAGCTAGCTAGCTTCCAGTCCTGAATTGTGACGTTGGGTGCTGCAGAGGGCAGCTGCAGCAGCAGCAGGAGCAGCAGGCTGTGCAGAGAGCCAACAGCAAAGAAGGCCAGCAGAGAGTGAAGAAGCAGCACGGTCCCACCAGCAACTGCACGGTCTACTAGAGAGATGCCCGTTGTGGAGGATGGGTTTAGGGTTTAGGGTTTAAGGGTCTAGGACTCAACTTGTTTTTTCATTAGGAAAATGGGGACAAAGACTTAATATTTAAAATACTATTTTTTTTAAAAAATTAGAAATAAATAAATGGGAAAAGCCTTGCAAGACATATATTGAATTTTTAAATTTTTTTCAACACATTTATATGAGTTTATTATTTGATAATGGTTTTGATTTACAAATAAATTGAACCATTTTCCCACCACATCTATCAAGTGTTGTTTGGTGGTTGGTTTGCATTTTTAAATCTCACCATTAATCTAAAATTAAATATGTTTATGAAAATAATTTTAAAAATCCAATAAATAGTTTATTTTCATTGTGGTAATTACAAATTGGGAGAGATAATCAGGTCACACTCAAAAAAATCTCGTTCTCAGTGTAAACACGTCCATCAAAAGAACTGGCTGCCACAGTATGAAAGCGGTTCCCTGACTACTTATCATCCATCCTTCATGTGTGGAGTGGGTGGATGCTGGACCCTGGGTTCACTCTTGCCAAGAAACAAACACTTTTGCTTTTAATAAGGCATCCTTTTAAGTTTAAAACCAAATTGAATTTAGATTTTTTTTTAATAAGAAAATTTCCAATTTTTTTGGTCACTAAAATAAGAAAATTCCAAAAAAAAAAAAAAAAAAACAAAAAAAAAAAAAAAAAAAAAAAGGTGGGGCTTTTGTTTTTTTTTTTTTTTTTTTTAATTTTTTTATTTTTTTTTTAATTTGTTTTT
>Ga0116231_10014939_pt1 | contig 10219 bp, 9 predicted proteins | sample S1TSphgellanicum_2_FD_89695 | JGI IMG/M metagenome (GOLD analysis project Ga0116231, IMG submission 89695) | Host-associated microbial communities from peat moss isolated from Minnesota, USA - S1T2_Fd - Sphagnum magellanicum MG | ecosystem: Host-associated > Plants > Peat moss > Unclassified... | reverse complement strand
CCATGGCGCCGGGCTCTTGGCGGGGCTTTCGGGCGGGTTAGAGCCGCCTGATGTTCCACGCTTGCTTTTGGTTGCTCCGGATATTCTGGGTTTCAGCGCAGCCGGCACTGACGCGGTTCGCGCTATGATTCCGCCCCACGGCAGTTTGCGCGACGGCGCGGATTCTGCCCTGCGCCGGCCGTCCCGCGCTCATATCGAGGCCCCTGTTGACCGGGTCTTTGTGAACGGCATGGTGTTGCCGGTGTTCATTGGCGCCTATACCAGGGAGCGCCTCTCGCCGCAGAATGTTCGGTTCACTGTCGAAGCGTTTGTCCGACGCGCGGGTCGCACGGCCGCAGATATGCGTGATGTTTTTTCTTATGACCTGATTACGGACGGGATACGTTTGCTCGTTGGTGCGGGGCATGTGCCATTGGTTGAGTCGCTGGCGGAGCAGGTGGCGGATATGGTGCTTTCCCATGCGCACGTGACCAAAGTGATGGTGCGGGTCGAAAAGCTTGATACTGGGGTGGGTAGCGTTGGAATCGAAATCGAACGGCACCCGGCGCCGTCACGGATGCAGGCCCGCTCGCCGTTGTTTTCCGGCGGGTGAGTGGGTTGCCACATTCGCTTGCGTTGCATGTAAGGTGGTTGGTGTTACGCTTGTTTGATGAGCGGCTGTTTCGCAAAACCGGGAATAATACTCAGCAGCGCGGCAACCACGATATTGGCAACCAGCGCGAGAATCCCGACATACAGCGTATAATGTGCGCCGTCATAGGTGAGGGTGTGCAGCGGTTTTAACCCGTCGGTCCATGCGACGAAGCTGCCGCCGAAAAATCCAACGGCCCATCCTACGAACAAAGCGCGGCCGGTAAACCAGCCGGTGAATAGACCAAACACCACCGATGGGAAGGTCTGCAAAATCCACAATCCGCCCAACAATTGCAGGTTGAGGGCGATTGAGTTATCCAGCAGCAAAATGAATGCCAAGGCGCCAAGTTTCACCAAGAGAGAGGCGGTTTTAGCGACCTTTGCCTCGGTTGAGGCTGACATGCTGGGGTTTACATAGGCTTTCCAGAAATTGCGGGTGAACAGATTGGCGGCGCCGATGGACATCACCGCCGCCGGCACGAGGGCGCCAATGCCGATTGCGGCAAAGGCGAAGCCGGCAAACCAGCCTGGAAACAATGCTTTGAACAGGGTCGGGACAACTTCGTTGGCTGTGGCCGGTTTGATGCCGGCGGCATAGGCCATGTAACCCATCAAGGCGATTAAGCCGAGCAGCAGCGTATAGGCGGGCAGGAGCACCGCGTTCTTGCGTATTGTGGCACCGCTGCTGGAGGCAAAAATACCCGTGAGGGTGTGCGGATACATAAAGGCTGCCATGGCAGAGCCGAGCGCCAAAGTCGCGTATGGCAGATATTGCGCCGGCGCTAAGGTGATGCTGCCGGAGCCCTTGGCCTGAAAGCCGGCCTGCGCTGCGGCAAAAACGGCACTGTAGCCACCCAGCTTTAGCGGGATGATCGCCACTGCAACAATCACCACAATGTAAATCATGATGTCTTTGACAAAGGCAATCAGCGCCGGGGCCCTTAGCCCCGCGGAATAGGTGTAGAACGCCAAAATCAGAAAGGCGACGATGAGTGGTATTTCACCATTCAGCCCGAGGGCCTTAATGACAACTTCCATGCCGATCAGTTGCAGGGCGATATACGGCATGGTGGCAATCACGCCCGTGAGCGCCACGGCCAATTCTAACGGGCGGGAGCCGTAACGGGCGTGCACAACGTCGGCCGCGGTCACATGCCCTGCTTTGGCGGCAACGGCCCAAAGCCGGGGCATAATGGCAAACACGATGGGATAGACGATAATTGTGTATGGGAGCGCAAAAAAACCATAGGCGCCCACAGCATAGACCAAAGCCGGTACGGCGATGACGGTGTAGGCTGTGTAAAAATCACCGCCGACGAGAAACCAAGTGATCCAGGTGCCAAATTGTCGCCCGCCCAGGCCCCATTCGTCGATATGGGCCAGCGTTTTGGGTCGGCGCCAACGGGCGGCGACAAACCCCATGGCGGAGACCAAGATAAAAAAGAAGGCGAAGACGGCAAAGGCCGACCAGTCAATATCGGCGCTGATCATGCCTCATCACCCCAGCGTTTGCTGCGCCAGACGACATAGGTGAGCAAGGAACTGATCGGCACCCAGGCGATTTGATACCAGTAGAAGAAGGGGAAGCCGAAGAGGGTAGGTGTCTCAAAATTGTAGAACGGCACCCAGAGCAACCCGATAAAGGGTAACAACAACAGCCAAGCCATAGACGTCTCTCCCATTCGCCTTCCTTGAGGCGGAGCGTTTTGTCTCATTACGCCTGACTTGCGGCCGGTGACAAGGTTTTGGGTTTTAATCTCGGGGAACATTGTGAACAAAACACGAATCGTGCTTAAGTACTGCACGAGTGGTTCCTCGTCATACTGTTAGCCATAGATGGGTGTTGCCGATAACCGAGTTATAACTGCGGCGAAAAGGCGCATCATCCATATTGATATGGATGCGTTTTATGCGTCAGTCGAACAGCGCGACAACCCAAGCCTTCGGGGTGTGCCACTGGCCGTGGGCGGTTCGCGCGCACGGGGGGTTGTGGCGGCGGCGAGTTATGAAGCGCGGAAATTTGGGGTGCATTCGGCCATGCCCTCAGTCACGGCACAGCGCAAATGCCCGGAGCTGGTCTTCGTCAAACCGCGTTTTGACGTCTATAAATCGGTCTCGCAGCAGATTTTGGGGATTTTGGGGCGGTATACGACCCTTATCCAGCCATTGTCGCTGGACGAAGCCTATCTTGATGTGACGGCGCCGCTGATCGACCGAGGCTCGGCCACGGCGATCGCTGAAGAAATACGGGCTGCGATAAGGCGGGAAACCGGGCTGACGGCGTCGGCAGGGGTGTCTTACAATAAGTTTTTGGCGAAACTGGCCTCCGATCATCGGAAGCCGGATGGCATTTTTGTTATTACGCCGCGGCTTGGTCCAGGCTTTGTTGAGCACCTGGCGATTGGGAAATTCCATGGGGTGGGGCCGGCGACGGCGGGCAAGATGAACCGGCTGGGCATCTATACGGGGTTGGATTTGCGGCGCCAAACCCTTGATTTTCTTACTGCGCATTTTGGTAAAGCTGGGCGCTATTATTACGGCGTGGCGCGTGGCGAGGACGCTCGCCCGGTGGAGCCGGACCGCGTGCGCAAATCTGTCGGCGCGGAAGCGACGTTTGAGCGCGATCTGGTTGTTTGGGAGCAGGCGGTCTCGGCGCTGGAGCCGATTTTCGCCAAGGTTTGGGCGGCTTGCCAGCGGGGCGGTTATTGCGGGCGGACCGTGACGGTGAAAGTGAAATATGCCGATTTTCGGCAAATCACTCGCAGTTTCTCGCTTCCGGCGCCGGCCGTTTCGCAAGCGGAATTGGGGGGCACGGCTTTGGAATTGCTCAAGCCGCTGTTTCCCCCTGTCAAACCGGTGCGTTTATTGGGCGTTTCTCTCTCAAACTTGGGCGCTGATGCGCCAAAGAAGCAGTTGGCACTCGAACTTTAAGGGAACTGGGGCTTTAAGTGTCCGTCCGGAAACTTTCTTCACCTTCTCAAGACGTTACTGTGGCCGTCTGGAGCGTTGCGCCCGCTTATCGATGTCCCCGCATCGACTGCGCGGGCGCGCCTTCCATACGACTCACTTTAACGTATTGAAAAAGCAAACAAAGTTCCCGGACGGACACTAAGGGAATGAGTCGGTGGGAATACCATTGGCACGCAGCTCAATGGCATCGAACCAGCGGATGGATGTCGCGTGCGTATTGACGATCGTGGCTGTGGCATCCATGGCGTAGCCCAAATCGGTTAGCCATTGGCGCAGCACGTTATCGACGTCATGCGTTTCGTGGTATTGGCCGTTCTGGACCATCGACATGGCGTGGAAGCCAATTTGGGCGCCCGTACCGAGCATGCGGCGATCCCCGGCGAGCCAAATCATTGAACAGGCCGAGGCACAGTTTGCGCCTGCTGGCACCAAGGTGGCCCAACCGCGATCGCGAATTTCGGTGCCGATGGCCAGCGCCGGGCCAACACGCCCGCCGGGGCCCGTTGTGACAACAATCGCGCTGGGCAAAGTCGCGGCCAATTTGTGAAATGTTGTCTCATCACCGGCGCCGATCACGCCACTCATGAGTATGCCTCGGCCGGCGTCATCGGGTAGATCAACAACCTGAAATTGCGCGGCATGGGCGGTTGCCGCCCATGCGCAGAGAGCGAGCGGCAAGGCACGTTTCATAAGCCAATGCGTCATCAGTTATGGCCGCCACATGTTTAATGAGACGGTAGCTGCGTATCATAAAACGTGCAATCCATAAAAAATAATGGTTTGGTCCGTTTCGTTCGGCGGCTGGGCATAGTTCTTGCTGCCAAAGGTTCGAGTTGTTGCGAGAGGGATTTGATATGATGAGGTTTCGGTTGCTGGTTCTGACCGGGGTGCTGTTGCTGAGCACATCGGTGGCGGGGTTTGCGCAAAATTGCGTGCCGAAAGTCTCAAGCGGCCATTTGATTGAGGCGGGGAAATGGGAAATGTCGATTAACCCGACCTTGCCACCGCAACAATTTGTCGACAGCCAGGGCGACCTGCAAGGCCTGAATGTTGATCTTGCCCGGGCGATCGCCGCCAAACTCTGCCTTGAACCGGTGTTTCTGCGGATGGATTTCCCGGCGATGATCCCTGCCCTGCGGGCGGGTCGGTTCGACACGATCGACACCGGGATGTTCTGGACGGAAGAGCGGTCGAAGCTGTTTTATCTGGTGCCGTATGCCCAGCAGGCGTTGAGTGTCTATACGCTGCCGGACAGCCCTCTCAAAATTGCCAGTTTTGATGATCTGGCGGGCCATATTGTTGGTGTTGAGACGGCCACCAATAATGAGCGCAAGGCGAAGGAACGTAACGCTGAACTGGTGGCGCGCGGGCTGAAGCCGATTGACCTGCGCGCATTCGCCACAGCGAGTGAGACGACGGCGGCGTTGCGCGCCGGGCAGTTGGAAGCGGCGATTAATATCGATGAGACGGCCAATGACCTGGCGCAGCGCCATGTTGTCAAAATTTGGCTTCGGGGGCTGTTCGGGACTGATATTACCTTTGCGTTTCGCGATCGGGTTTTGGCCGTGGCGATGGTGGAGGCACTCAATCAGCTCAAAGCCGACGGCACGTATGACCGTATGTTCGACAAGTTTGGCATGACGAGGCTGACCGGGGGGGCGTTTGCTATTCGCGGACCCGGTCCGGAATGAATCGGGAGATGGGTTTCGCAAGCGCTCCTGGCAACGCGGGCGAAAAAATGAGCGCCAATGAGACCGACAGGTGACGCGATAAGAGCCAAAATATTGGGCTGGTTATTGCGCGGCAACCCCCTCGATTTCCGCTAGGCGCTGCACGCGGAGCGGCACGGGTGGGTGGCTGAAATGTACCAGGGCATAGAGCGGGTCGGTCGTCAGCGTGCTTGCATTGTCGCGCGATAGGCGCAGTAAAGCCGACATCATGGGCGCGGCGCCAACCATGCGGCGGGCGAAATCGTCGGCCTGATACTCGTGCCGTCGGCTGATCCAGTTTCCGAGAATACCGACAACTGGGCCGATCATTTGCACAACCAGCACGCATACGATTAGGGCTAAAGAGTCATCTTGGTATGAGATGCCAAAACTTGGCAGCAACCAGGGTTGTTGGCACAAATAACCGATTGCGAAAAACCCCAGAAACAACGTTACGGCGGTTTGCAGCAAGCCGATCAAGATGTGTTTCAGTTTGAAATGGCCGAGCTCGTGCGCCAACACGGCCTCTAACTCATCTTCGCTGTTGCTGGATATAAGCGTGTCGAACAACACGATGCGTTTGCTGCGGCCAAAACCAGAGAAATAGGCGTTGCCATGGGCTGACCGGCGGGAGGCGTCCATGACGAACAACCCCGCCGCTTCAAAGCCGCAGCGGTTTAGCAGGGCTTCTACCCTGGTTCGTAAGCTGCCTTCGAGCGGTGTGAAGCGGTTGAATAGGGGGGCAATCCAACGGGGATAGGCTTCCATCACGGCCAATATGACGAACAGCATGCCCAGCCATGCCCAGAGCCACCAATTGCCCCTGAGCCGCATCAGGGCCATTAGCCCGTAAAGCAGCGGGACGGCGATCAGCAACGTGAGCGCCAGCCCCTTCAGTTTATCGAATGCGAAGGCGCGCGGCGTGGTGCGATTAAAACCGAAGCGCTGCTCAATGCCAAAGGTGCGGCCGATTTGAAACGGCAGGTTGACCACCCAAGACACAGCGCCCGCGGCGAGCAGAAACAGAACGCTGCGTGTGAGGCCGGGGTCGATAACACGTGCCACGGCGCCGAAAAGGGCATTGTAGCCGTATATGGCTAAAGCGAGCGCCACCGCTAACTCAACGACCGTCTCTACGGCGCCGAGGCGTAACCCCGCCTGCTCATAGTCTGCGGCGCGCTGATGCTCCGGCAGGGTGATGTTGTCAGCAAAACCAGGGGGCACGGCGTTTCGGTGTCGACGGACATAGGCGCCCTGCCGTGCGTCTAAAGCCAGGTTGAACGCCGTGGTGGCGAGGGAGACCCAAACAAAGAGGGCGAGTAGTGTTGGCATGAGCCATATATATAACGTCTGAGGCGAATGACTATGCTACTCGCCCGAAACGCCGGCGTTGACCATTGGGACCGACATAAGCGGCTGGCCAACCCGGATTTGCGTGCCTTCTGAAATGTTTTGACAGAGCGAGAAGCCAGACGGTGCGAAAACAATAATGGTTGAGCCATGCTCGAACCAGCCCATTTCTTCGCCCTTGTGGAGCGACACGTCGCAGTGATGGCTGCATGAGGCGGTGCCGCGCGGGCGTTGCATGTCAAGAAAGCGCAAGCGAATGCCGGCCACCAAAATAGCCGCGACCGGAACCAGCGTGACGGGGTGGCCCGTGGCTGACAAAGTGGTTTGAATAACGGCACGCTCATTGCGGCAGTAAAGCTTAGGGACTCGTTTGAGCGCGACGGGGTTGACGTTCCAGGCATCTCCAGAGAAATGCGTGACGGCGTTGATGTGGCAATCATGGGGCGCATGGAAGCGGTGGTACATCGCTGAGGTCAGGCGAAGCGTGACATAGCAGCCATCACGAAAACTCTCGGCGTGCGCGGCGTTGCCGAGCAACTCTGCGACGGAATAGGGGAAGCCCTTTACCTGCAAAACTTGTCCTCCCACAACCTGGCCGTGTGCGCCCACAATGCCGTCGCACGGGCTTACCAGAATCGCGGGGTCTACCGTGGCCGGTCTTGCGCCGTCTTTGAGGCGGCGGGTGAAGCATTGATGCAGGCTGGTGAATTGCGTTTGCTCGGCGTCGGAGAGATCGAGGTCGGTGAACAGGCGCCAAACGCCTATGGCTGTGCGGCACAGCAGCCTTTGTTCGATGCGGCTGAACCACCCCATGAAACGCGTCGTGAGGCGGCGGGGAATGCGGTTGGTCAGCAGGAAGTTCACATTCTCCTGTTGCACAATCTTCATTATGGTGGCGCGCACGGGCATGGAATCAATTCGCTCTTACAGGAGGTCAAACTATTGCCAGCACAGTTGCTCACGATGGCGTCTTATGCGAGCGGCGGCGCCATCGCTGTTGGGGCGTGGCTTACCAAAGTAAAGCCGCGGCTGGAACTCTCTCGGGCAAAATATCGCTCGCTGAGCGGTCATGCGAAAATGGCTCGGCGCATCGCGCGGTTGATTCCGTTTTATGATTTTAGCGATGCGGCGTTTTTCAGTTGTGATGGGGCGCCGCCCGAAATTGCGGCGCGTCGGCAGGCCGGTTTTATGGCGCTTTCGGCGCTTTATCAGCAGCGTTTTGCCAAGACCCGCGCAGAAACCCGCGAAGCGGCGGAACATATTTCTGATTTGCAATTCACGGGCGCGTATCGGGTGCCGTTTCAATTTAGTCGGTTTGTGCGCGAGCATCTTTCCGCGGGCTCGTTTCTCTCGGCCTCCTCCGGCGTGACGGTGGGCGATGTGGATGGGAACGTGCTTTATGATTTGACCGGTTCTTATGGCGTTAACCTGTTTGGCTATGATTTCTATAAAGCTTGCATCGACCGTGGGGCCGAGCGGGTGCGTGATTTGGGGCCGGTGTTGGGCGCCTACCATCCGAGCGTTGCTTATAACGTGGCGCGGTTATGCGCCATTTCGGGGCTGGACGAAGTTTCGTTCCATATGTCTGGCACGGAAGCGGTGATGCAGGCCGTGCGGTTGGCGCGGTATCATACCGGGCGGCCAAAATTGGTGCGGTTCTGTGGCGCCTATCACGGGTGGTGGGGGGAGGTGCAACCAGGGATTGGCAACCCTACCACGGCACGTGACACTTATACTTTGGCGGAAATGTCTGAGCGTACGCTTGGGGTTTTGCGCCGCCGGCGGGATATTGCTTGTGTGCTCGTCAATCCGCTGCAAGCGCTGCATCCTAATGCTGCCGCGCCCGCCGATTCGGCGCTGGTGGATAGTTCGCGCCAGGGTGGATTTGATCGTGCGGGTTATACGGCCTGGCTGAAACAGCTTCGGCAAGTCTGTGACGAGAACGGCATCGTTCTGATATTCGACGAGGTTTTCGTGGGGTTTCGCCTGGCGAAAGGTGGGGCGCGGGAATATTTCGGTGTGCAGCCTGACATGATTACCTATGGCAAGAGTCTTGGCGGTGGGCTGCCGGTGGGTGTGTTATGTGGGCGCCATGCACAGATGAAGCGCTACCGCGATGATCGCCCCGTGGATGTGTGTTTTGCGCGGGGGACGTTCAACGCGCATCCTTATGTCATGGGCGCGATGTGTGAATTTTTGCATCGTCTTGAAGAGCCAGACGTGCAGGCGCTTTATCAAGATCTGGACGCGCTATGGGAACGTCGTGCGGCGGATTTTAATGCCCAACTTGATGCGACTGGGGTGCCCGTGCGGGTGGCTCATCTCTCTTCGATATGGACAGTGTGTTACACAAGCCCCTCGCGATATAATTGGATGTTGCAGTATTACTTGCGCGCCGAGGGCCTGGCGTTAAGTTGGGTTGGCACGGGGCGGATCATTTTCAGTTTGAATTATACCGAGGCCGATTTCGCCGCGGTGGCTGAGCGGTTTGTGACCGCCTGTCAGAAAATGCAGCAAGACGGCTGGTGGTGGGCGAAAGGGACGACCACCAATAAATCGATCAAGCGGCAGGTGCTGAAGGAAATGTTGCGCGCGCGGATGATGGGTTTGGTGGGTCGATTGCAAACGTAATGCTGGGGACAGGTTTTTTCGTAACTGGCCAGGTGTGCGGTAGGTTGTAGCGTGCATAAGTTCTGCGGCGCGGTCGTGCAACATCGTTGACGCCGGGGGATGCGGCAAGCTTGCGTTGGCGGATGGCGCAAGGGCTTATCAGCCCTACGAAGACATTAAAGATATTTTGCACGGAGGGATAAGAAAAACCTAGGTTTCTTATCCCTCAGTGAAGGCAGTCGGGCGGGATTTTAGCGGCGGAAATGGGTGGCTTCTTCGTCGAAACCGTTATCCATAAGGGTGGTGTCAAAAACTCCGTCACTCAGCAACAAAGCTGGCGAGCGATGATAGAGTTTGATGTCGTGGAACGGGTCGGTGATGATCTTGGTGGCCCAGACGAGGCCCGTTTGGATGTCTTTTATGCAGAAGAGTTGCACCGTGCGGAAGATCAACCCGCCAATGCCGATGACTAACCAGAGATTGCCGAGGTGACGCGCGAAATCGACCGGGGCCGCGGGCGGCAGGCACAGGCCGAACATTGTTGGATTAATCAGCAACAGCAAAGGGGAGAGCGCCCATATGGTCATTAAAACGATTTTACGGCGGAGATTGTAGCCGACTTTGATCTCTTCTTTGTATTCATGCGTGGCCTGATTGACCACGTCGTAATCTTTTGGCTCAAAGACCAAATGCCCGATTTGGCGCGTTGTCATGGCGACGAGCCATGCGATGAGGGCGGCGAAAGCCGGTTCTTTGAACATGACGATATAGGCGCAGACAAAGCTGGTGGCACTCAGAAGGTGCAAAGACTGATTGATACGGCTGTGGTGGTAGTAGCGATGGTCGTCCCATCGCTGGACCCGCAAGAGTTCTAGGAAGCTGGACAATGGTGTTCCTTCCGGTTTGCGTATCATAAGCCTCTCTCGATAACGTTAGGGTGGGGCTAT
>Ga0116231_10014938_pt1 | contig 10220 bp, 8 predicted proteins | sample S1TSphgellanicum_2_FD_89695 | JGI IMG/M metagenome (GOLD analysis project Ga0116231, IMG submission 89695) | Host-associated microbial communities from peat moss isolated from Minnesota, USA - S1T2_Fd - Sphagnum magellanicum MG | ecosystem: Host-associated > Plants > Peat moss > Unclassified... | reverse complement strand
CACATCGCGATAATGGCGCTCCAGCGGATTATTCCGGCTCAAACCCGGGTTGCCGGTCAGCTGAAGCCCGAGCTCCACGGCACGAATCGCGTTGCCGGTCACGACGTATTTGATGTTGTTCCCCTCCACTGCGCCGACGTCGCAGCCGCCATCGATGCGTTCGGCGGCGGTTTCGAGCAGTACGCGGTTCGTATAGAGCAGCGCTTCGATCTCGCCGAAGTTTTCCTGCACCCGGGGCAACGTTGCGAGCGAGGCACCCAGATTGCTCGGAACGCGTTCCTTGAGATAATCACGAAGCCAGTCCCTCGCTGCCTGCGCGACACCGTCGTAGATGGTTGAGATCGCAAGTGCATTCCAAAGGGCCTGGGGTTGGTCGCCGGGCTTCGGCGCCCAATCGGACGGCCTGCGGACATCGACGGCGTACTCCAGGGGAATCGGCGTCGAGTCGAACGCCACTTCATGGCTGACGGTGGCCCGCATGCCCAAATGGTCCCACGCAGGGATGATTCTGATCCCTGGGCTGTCGGCGGCGACGAGAAAATTGCCGACACGCGGCTCTGCTTCGTCCGTTCGCGCCCAGACGGCAAACCAGGCCAAGCCCGTCGACCCCGTCGAATAAATTTTATTCCCCGTGAGTGTCCAACCATGGGCGGTCCGGGATGCAAGCGTCTTGGGCATGCCACCGCGGACCGGCGTACCTAATTCGGGTTCCACCCGCAGACCACCGATCAATCCGCCACCGGCGACGGCCTGGCGCGCCAGGCGCTCGTAGATATGCGCCGGCCAGCGCTGCGCATGTGCCCCGCGCGGGTGATAAAAGAAATAGGTCATGAACAGGATCAGAGCCGTGGAGGGTTCTCCCTTGGCGACGGCACTCAAGACGCGCAAGGCTTCCACGATTCCCGCGCCGCGTCCGCCGTATTGCGGCGACACAGTCAGACCGATCAGACCCTCGTCGGCGAGAATATCGAAATTGGACGTTGGGAATTGCGCGCTACGGTCGAATGCTTCGGCAGTCGCCGCAAGACGACGCGTGATGTCAAGGAGCAGGGAGTCGGCGAGGGGCTCCGAGACTGGCTCTGTGACCGGCTCGAAGGAATGCGCCAAAGATGCCGCCAAAGATGCCGCCATGATGTTATGCCGCCTCGGTGATGATGTCGTTGAACCGGTCGTCCCAGAGCGGACGCATATCGACAGGTTTCGGAATGAGGGATTGTTGCGCGAACACATCGGCAACGTTCTGCTGCGAGGCAATGGCTGTTTGATCGACGGGCCTCAAGGAATACGCATCGCTCCGGCGCCGGAACTGATCTTGTACATAATCGAGCGGCACACCGATATTCTGCGCGACGATACTCGACCACTGATCTTGATGGGACGCTCCCCACGCATAGGCGCGTTTGCAGATACGCAGGTACTCACCGATCAATTTTGTTTTTACCGGGTCGGCCAAGGCATCGACGTGTGCGCTGATGATGTAGTTGCCTGACAAAAAACCCAGGGCGGTCTTCAAGATGCGGGCCCCCTGCGTCGCCATCGCGCGCTGAATGGGGTAGCCGTAAATCGCCCACGCATCGAGTTGCCCATTGGAGAAGGCGGCGAGCCCGTCCGACACGCCCATCGGGGTTGGGGTTATGTCGCCCCAGGTCAGACCGACTGACTGCAGCATCCGCACCAGGAAGTACTGCGAAGTCGTGGCGCGGACATAACCGACGCGCTTTCCCTTCAGATCCGCCAGGCCCGCGATGGCGGAGTCCCGCGGCACGAGAACGACCTGATTGTTGACGTCGCCGTGCAACACGGCGATCTGGCGAAAACTCAATATCGTCGAGGCTGCCGCGAATACGGGAGGAATCTCGCTCATGTTGCCGCAATCGAGAGCATGCCCGTCGAGCGCCTCGATGACCAGCTGGCCTGAGGCGAAATTGCTGTAATCGACGCGGAAGTCCCGAGCCTCGATCTTGGCCGCGCTTTGCAATAAGTGCATGTCCGCTTCGCCCTTGCCGACGGTGGACACGCGCAGCACGGGAAGATCGGGCGTCTGGGAGGAACGCTCATGGCACGCCGATAACAGGCCCCCCGCGAGCGACAGAGCGGCCGCGCTCTTGAGAAAGCCGCGACGCTCAATCAGCGACCTAAGGAAGATTCGACGGAGAGGCGGTTGATTCATCGCGGCCGGGACTTTATCGAGGTCTCGAGAGACATTGCCCTCGCGGTTCAGCGGGCGGTGTCTTCCGCGTGCAGGTTGGGCTGCGGCGTGATCCGCAAGTACGGTTTGATGGCCACGTAACCCTTCGGAAACTTCTGCTTGATGACCTCGGGATCTTGCACGGACGGCACGATCACGACGTCGTCCCCGTGCTTCCAATTGCCGGGAGTTGCGACACTATACTTGTCCGTCAGTTGCAGAGAATCGATCACCCTCAAAATCTCGTCGAAGTTGCGCCCGGTGCTCGCGGGGTAGGTGATGATCAGCCTAATTTTCTTGGCCGGGTCGATGATGAACAGCGAACGCACCGTCAACGTCGTACTCGCATTGGGATGTATCCGCACGTAGAGCTGGCTGACCTTGCGGTCCGCATCGGCCAGAATCGGAAAATTCACCGTGGTGTGCTGCGACTCATCGATGTCATCAATCCACTTTTTATGAGACTCTACGGGGTCGACCGAGAGCGCGATCACCTTGACGTTGCGCTTGGTAAACTCACCCTTGAGCTTCGCGGTCAGTCCCAATTCCGTGGTGCACACGGGCGTGAAGTCGGCCGGATGCGAGAATAAGACCGCCCAACTGTCACCGATCCATTCGTGAAAACTAATCCGGCCGAGACTGGAGTCCTGTTCAAAATCCGGTGCGATGTCGCCGAGCCGCAGGCTTGCCATGGAGCCTCCAAGTTGGGGGTATTGATGATGAACGTCGATCTCCGGCTGAACCTACTGAAAGTCTTGCGCTGCCGGAAATAATGGATTGGCAGAAGCTCATGTGACGTTGGCAGGTCGCTGGCGCCTCCGGCACGCGCAAAGTATATTGACGGCCGACAGCGAAACTCCATGGCCGCACACTCTTCACCCCCCGAGATCTTTTGGTTCATCCCCTGCGCGGGCGATGGCCGTCATCTGGGCGCGCCATCCCGGCCAAACAGTTTCGAGTATCTTGCCGGCGTCGCGCAGGCCGCGGATACGCTGGGATTCGACGGCGTGTTGCTGCCGACCGGGCCGCAGAGCGAGGACACCATCGTGATCGGCAGCGCGCTGCTCGCCTTGACGCGGCGCCTGCGTTTTCTCATTGCCGTACGACCGGGTTTGATCTCGCCGATCCTGGCCGCCCGCATCAATGCATCGCTCGACCGCATCAGCCATGGTCGCGCCAACTTCAACGTGGTCAGCGGCTCCGGAAAATTCGACTTCGAGGGTCTGCCCCTTTCGCACGAGGAACGCTACGAACTGACGCGCGAATGGCTGGCTGCCTTCCGGGGAGCATTCGGCAGCGATGCGGTAAACGTCAAGGGCAGACACATTCACGTCGAGAACGGCAAGGCACTGCTGCCGAGCGTGCAGCGTCCCTATCCTCCGATCTACTTCGGCGGCTCGAGCGATGACGCGCGCAGCATCGCCGCCGAGCATGTCGACGTGTATCTGTCCTGGGGCGAGCGTCCCGAGGAGGTGGCGGAGAAATTCGCGGACGTGCGTCGCCAGGCGCAGGCGCGCGGCAGGCGCGTGCGGTTCGGCTTGCGCGCCCACATCATCGTGCGTGAAACCGAGCAGGAGGCTTGGCGCGAGGCGGAGCGCCTGATCGAGCATCTCACGGACGAGCAGATCGCAAAGGCCCAGGCCGGCTTTGCCGCATCCGAATCCATCGGTCAGCAGCGTATGGCACGCCTGCACCGTGGCAGCCCGGATGGTTTGCGTATCGGCAAGAATCTCTGGGCGGGCATAGGCCTCGTGCGGGGTGGCGCCGGGACGGCGTTCGTCGGCAGCCCGGAGAATATTGCGCGGGCCATGTCGCAGTTCCGGGACGCCGGTGTGGAGATCTTCATACTCTCCGGTTATCCGCATCTCGAGGAGGCATACCGCACGGCAGAGTTGCTGTTTCCGGCAGTCGGCCTGTCGAGTCCGATCTTCCAGACGGCGCAGAACGCCGGCGAGACCGCGACTGCTCATGGAGGCTATTCAGCCATCGGTCGGTTCAGTTCGATCTGAGGATGATAACGTGGGCGCGTCGATCACCATTTTGGATGGCGGCATGGGACGGCAATTGTCGCGCATGGGGGCGCCGTTCCGCCTGCCGGAATGGTCGGCGCTGGCGTTGATCGAAGCGCCGCAATTCGTGAGTGCCGCCCATGACGCATTCATCGCCGCCGGTGCGCAGGTCATAACCACCAACAGCTACGCCGTGGTGCCTGCGCGCATCGGCGATGCGCGCTTCGCGGCCGAGGGCCTGCGGCTCGCGGATCTGTCGGGCCGGCTCGCCCGGGCGGCCGCCGATCGTGCCGGCGGGCACGTACTCGTGGCCGGGTGCCTGCCCCCGGTATTCGAATCGTATCGGCCGGAGCTGTTCGACGCGCACGAAGCGCCGGCCATTCTCGACGTGCTGGTCGCGGGTCTCGCGCCGCATGTCGATTTCTGGCTCATCGAAACGCAAAGCTCGACGGCCGAGAGCGGCGTGGCCATGGCCGCCGCGCTGCGGCGCTCGAGTCTGCCGATTTGGGTTTCCTACACGCTGCGCGATGAGGCCGGGCGGGAAGGGCCCGCGGAGCTACGCTCGGGTGAGTCGGTGGAGCAGGCGGTCGCGTTGGAGGTGCAGCGCGGCGCTCAGGCCATTTGCTTCAATTGCAGTCAGCCCGAAGTCATGAATGCCGCGGTGCTTGCCGCCGCCACCACTATTGCCGCCGCCACGAAGGCCGCCGCCGAAAACGGCGCGGTGGGCGTCGGCAGCAGCGCGATGCGCATCGGCGTCTATGCCAATGCCTTCTTGCCGGAGCCCGTCACGCCTGAGCCCTATGCTGGGATATCCGAAATACGGCAGGACGTGAGCCCCGAGCGCTACTTGCAATGGGCACTCGAGTGGGTTCGGTCGGGCGCTACGATCGTCGGCGGCTGCTGCGGTATCGGGCCCGAACACATCGCGGCATTACGCGCGCACTTGGGGTGAACTCTATCAGCCCACTGGGACACACCGTCGACCGAATCGTGTGGGACACCCACGCCGTGACGATGTCGGGGGCCGATGTTGCGGGTGCACCCTTTAAACTGACAGCTGACCGCGCCGTCGTCACGCTGCCCCTCGGCGTGTTACAGGCGGCTTCGGTGCAGTTTTCGCCCGAGCCGGTGGAAGTTCTGCACGAGGCCGCCCGGCTGGCGTCGGGGCCCGTGTTGCGCATCAGCTTGTTGTTCGACAGGAAATATTGGCCGTCGGATATGGGCTTTCTGAGATCCGCCACGTCCCCCTCCGGCCTCCTGTCAGTTTTTGCCACCATTTGCAGCTTGGATCGGCGCCGCTGAGGCCCGTAACGAACTCATTTAGCAGCCGACGTGACCTGGCGAATGGCCTTTGCCAACGATCGGCTGGCGTGCCCGTAATCATCCCAGGGCCGCGATTTCTGGAGGATCGCCGCTCCCGTGCGTACGGTGAACAGCGTCGGATCAAGGCCGGCTTTCACCGCCTTCCAGGGGATCGGCATAGAGACAGGCGCGCCAGGTCGCGCGCGTGAGGAGAGCACCGCAACGGCGGTAGACGTGCGATCGTTTCGCAAATAATCCAAGAAAATTCGGCCGACTCGATCTTTCTTGGACATGGTATCCAAGTATTTTCGCGGTGAGTCCTGTGCCATCTGCGCGCAAATGATGTGCGCGAAATCCTTCGCGGCCGGCCAGGGCACAGCATCTTTTCCGCCCGTTAGCGGGGTGACCACATGCAGCCCCTTGCCACCTGTGGTCTTGCAGTAGGACTCGAGTCCGACGGCTGTCAGTCGTTCACGGATTTCAAGCGCCGCTGCAATGACCGCCGCGAATTTCACGTCCGGAGCTGGATCCAAATCAAACACGAGACGCCCGGCCACCTCGGGATCTGACGGCGCGCAGTTCCATGGGTGGATCTCGAGCGCCCCGATCTGCGCGACAGCCGCGAGCGCTTCGATTCGGTCGATCTGCACATAAGGCGCCTTCTCGCCTTTCACCTTCACCAGGCTGAAGAGATTGGATATGCCCGCCATTGCATGGCGCTGAAAGAACTGCTCGCCTCCAATTCCGTCCGGCGCACGGACCAGCGAACACGGTCTACCTGCGAGATGCGGCAGCATCCATTCGCCGACGGCCTCGTAATAACGTGCCAGATCGAGTTTGCTCACGGGCTCACCGTCTCCGCCGTTGGGCCACAAGACTTTGTCCGGCTTCGACAACGTCACGCCCATGACGGTGGCAACACCGTTCGGGGTGGCTGGGGGCACACCGGATGATTTCGAGCCGGCAGCTCGCGCCGGGGCTTTTTTTTTCGTGCGGGAGCGTTTCACGTCAGCGGCCAATTTCTCATCAGGAACCTCGGTGTCCGAAGGCACGGGACTCGGCATTTCCGCGACCACGTCCTTGGCCGGCTTGTCGCGGCGTAGTCCCTTGAAAGCGGCTTGTCGAATCATCCCCGTGGCGGTCCACCCCGCGAATTCAATTTCTGCGACCAGCGTGGGCTTCAGCCATCGGATGCTGCTCTCTTTTTTCGGAGCATTAGTGCCGCCGAACGGATTGCTCTCTCGGGTAAGCTTTTGAAGAATCGGTTGTAGCTTCGAGACCACCGCCGCGCTGTAGCCTGTGCCAATACGGCCGACATAAACTAAGTGCCCATCGCGATTGACCCCCGCCAGTAGCGAGCGAAGCTCTCCAGACTCGCTCGTCCAGCCGCCCAACACCACTTCGTGACCTGCACGACATTTGGCTTTCATCCAATCACCCGAACGACCGGACACGTACGAAGCCTCCAGCCGTTTGGACACAATGCCCTCGAGATGCATCTTGCAGGCGGAGAGCAAGACGGTATCGGCGGTCGATTCAAAATGCTGGACGTAGCGAATCGCGTCCCCCGTATCCGCCGTCTCGAGTTGCGCTTTGAGCCTGGCTTTGCGCTCCGCCAAGGGCAGCGGCCGCAAGTCCTCCTTGTCGGCCGCCAGAACGTCGAAGGCAAAGAACACCAGGTTTTCAGACTGATTCTCCGACAATGCCGTCTGCAGCGCCGCGAAACTTGGCATGTGATCGTGATCGAGCGCGCAGACTTCACCGTCGAGAATACAGTCGGGAAGTGTCTCTGCGCGTTCAGCAATCGCGGCAAACTGATCGGTCCAGTCAAGCCCGCTGCGGGTGCGAATTCGGGCTGCGCCTCGCTCGACGCGCAGCTGCGCACGGTATCCATCGAATTTCACTTCATGGGCCCACCCGGCGGTGGTGGGCGGTCGCTCCACCAACTTGCACAGTTGAGGCTCGATGAAGGTCGGCAGCGATTTCAGCGCGGCCGCTTTCGAGCGTCGCGCACCCTTGACGGTCGTGGCGGGCGCGGCCGACTGCAAAACGCTTTGAGTCTTGTCAACTCGATTGCTCTGCCAGACCGCATCAGCCTCGATAGTCTGATTTGCCAGCATGAAAGGTGCTGGAGATTTACCTGTCCCCGCCTCGATTTGGCGCATAGATCGTCCAGACGCTACAGAACGGTCGAGATCGAGAAGCGCCCGTGCTTCACTCGGCTTCGCAGACTCGTCGCGGTGCTTAATCAGCAACCAGTTGGTCCGTTTGTTTCCAAAGCGGTCGCTCTTGAGGCGCACCAAAACCCAACCGCCCGTGAGGCGCTTACCCTCCAACGTGAATTTCAAATCTCCATTCTTCAAAGCGTCCTCGGGACTTTTATCGCCCGCCGGTTCCCAATATCCCCGATCCCACAATTGGACGGTGCCGCCGCCATACTGACCTTTGGGGATAGTCCCCTCGAAATCGCCATAGTCGAGAGGATGGTCTTCCACCTCGACCGCTAGTCTCTTGTCACCCGGATCGAGGGATGGGCCTTTCGTGACGGCCCAGGACTTGAATACCCCGTCGAGCTCAAGCCGCAAGTCATAATGCAAATGACTCGCGGCGTGTTTCTGAATTACGAAGCGCAAGCGACTCGAGGGTGCCACAGCCAAACGTCCGCTTGGCTCCGTTGTCTGCGTGAAATCCCGCTTCTGTTGATAACGCGAGAGCGAGGGATCACCTCGTCGCGTCCTGACGCTCGATTTAGACATGGCTCTGTTGTGGCTCATGGACCGGTGCTCGGAGACGAAAAACCTTTTCGAAGTGTAAGTAGTCGCGGCATTTCGTCTTCGATCAGGCGCGCTTGCGCGCTTTTGACCTACGCGCAAGTTTAGTCTCGCCGCGCGGCCCGGACTTCTCCAAGCTCGCCTTGAGCGCCGCCATCAAATCGATCACCTGCGCTTTCGGCCGCCCGTCGCTCGCCGGTTCCTGCACGTCCAATGAATGCGTCTCTTTGTTCCGAATTTTCTCCTGGACGCGCCTTTTGAGATCTACCCGGTAAGTATCCTTGAACTTGTCGGCGACGAAGCTGCCTTCCATGCTCTGCACCAGTTGCTTTGCCATCTTTAGTTCTGCGGCGCTGACCTTGGCGGTGGACGGGCGTTCGGATTCCGCGAGAACCTCGTCGGCAAAGCGAAGGGTCAACAGCATGAGCGATTTACCCTGCGGTGCAATCGCGCAAAGATGCTGCCGCTGGTGCATCACAAAGGTCGCTACCGCGACCTTATTGGTCGCGCCGAGTGCCTGGCGCAATAGCGAATACACTTTTTCGCCGCCTTTGGTGGGTGCCAAGTAATACGGTTTCTCGAAATACATGGGCGGAATTTGACGCGCGTCGCAGAAGGTATCGATCTCGATGGTCTCAGACGCCTTTACGTTGGCATGCTTGAAGTCGGCATCCGCGAGAGCGACGAACTCGCCCTTACGGTATTCATAGCCTTTCACGATGTGCGCCCAATCGACCTCTTTACCGGTCTTTTTATTAATGCGCTGATAGCCAACCGGTGCAAAGTCCCGGCTGTCGAGCATATGCAGGGGCAACGTATTGTCTTTTGAGGCGGTATGCAGTTCTACGGGCACATAAATTAACCCGAAGGAAATGGCGCCTTTCCACAACGCACGGGCCATAAGCGCTCCATCTGCGACGTCGACGGGCCGCAGTTAAATTTGTCAGCCAGTAAATCGCTACACCTGACCGTTCAACTCGGTCCCTCTCTTTCACGACAAATCTATTCGTCGCCGCTTGACTGTTCCTCGTCCATCTTACCCGCTTCACTAGCGTTGGCACGATCATGCGCGGAACCACCGTGTCCTCCGCGCGAGCCGCCTTCGCCTTGAGAGCCGCCCTGCTGTGAAACGCCTTCATGCGAACCGCTCAGTTGCGACCCGCGGTGGGAGCGTTCACCACCCTTCTTGCCGGCTTCACTCGCTCGCTGGGGGTCGTTGGCAAAGTTGCCTGATCCGCCTCTCTCACTGCCTGTTTGCTTTTCGTTTGCCATGAAATCCACCTCAGGTTCTGGCCAGCGAAGTGCTGGTAAACCAATACTCTCACCATCGACGACGGGGCCCTGCCACACAATCTTAGTGCTTGAGGTAGGATGCTGCTGTCGGACACCGGTTTCCGAGGTGAGACGGGTGTCTCGACCTCTAAAACGCCGGAATGACAGCGCCGTGGTAGCGGGTTTCAATGAAGCGTTTCGTTTCCGGCGATCGCAGCGCCGCCACCAGCTTCTTCACGGCGGGCGATTGCACATTGTCGCTGCGTGTAACGACCAGATTGGCATAGGGTGAATCGCCGGACTCGATGAACAACGCATCGCGCAGCGGATTGAGCCCCGCGACTAATGCGTAGTTGGTGTTGATGAGGGCTAAATCGACGTCGTCCAGCGTTCTCGGCAAGGCGGCGGCCTCCAACTCACGGATCTTGATCTTTTTCGGGTTGTCGATGATGTCTCGCGCCGTGGCCAGGATGTTGGCAGGGTTCTTGAGGTGAATGAGTCCTTGCTTCTGCAGCAGTGCAAGCGCGCGGCCGCAATTGGAGGGATCGTTGGGAACGGCGATCTGCGCCCCGTCGGACAACGCGGCGAGGCTGCGCAGTTTCTTCGAGTAGGCGCCGAATGGCTCGATGTGAACCTGGCTGTTTGGCACGGCCACGAGCTTCGTGCCGTGAGCCTGGT
>Ga0116231_10014937_pt1 | contig 10221 bp, 7 predicted proteins | sample S1TSphgellanicum_2_FD_89695 | JGI IMG/M metagenome (GOLD analysis project Ga0116231, IMG submission 89695) | Host-associated microbial communities from peat moss isolated from Minnesota, USA - S1T2_Fd - Sphagnum magellanicum MG | ecosystem: Host-associated > Plants > Peat moss > Unclassified... | reverse complement strand
GCAAGTGTTCGTGCTCGCCACGCCCTATGTGCGGCCGCGCATGCATGCGAGCCATCGGCTCGACGCGGTGCGCGCGAGCGCGATCGTGCTGGTGCTCGCCGCGCAGCTGGCCTGCACCTCAGTGCGGCCGCAGGCGACGACGCTCACGCGGCCGCCGCCGACTCCCGCCGAGGACGCCACCGCCGACTGGCACGGGCTCGTGCCCGCGCCGTTCGGTACGCAGTTCGCGGCGCTGCATGAGGGGCTGCATGAGGTTCTTCTATTTCGCGATGCCACGCAGGGGCCCGCCGCCCCGGCGGCGCCGGATGGCCTAGACGGCGACGAATGTTATCGCTCGAACGCCGCCGGGCTGCGCTTCGTCGGGCAAGTCACGACCGATTATTTGTGGTGTTTTTTACACGATCACCTGGATCGCATCGCGGCCGTCGTCCGCTGGCCGACCGCGGATGCCCCCGCTGCTTTCGCGCGCCATTGCGCGCACTGGCTCGAGCACGCCGACGCAGTCGAGCGCAACGCCGAGCGCTGCGCGGGCCGCGACGGTACGCTCGCTTTCAGCGCCCGCTTGCATGAACCGGGACCTGATGGTGCCACCGAGATGGCGATCGTCGTCTACGCAGCCGAGGAGCATTGAGCATGGATCGATTCAAGGCTTACCGCATCCACGCCGATGGCGATGCCACGAAGGCGGGATTCGAATCACTGACGCTGGACGATCTCTCCCCCGGCGACGTCGTGATCCGCGTGCGGTATTCCAGCATCAACTACAAAGACGCGCTCGCTGCGACGGGCGCCGGCAAGATCTTGCGGCGCTCGCCGCTGATCGGCGGCATCGATCTCGCCGGGACCGTCGTCAGTTCACGCGATGCGCGCTACCACGACGGCGACGCCGTGCTCGTCACGGGCTGCGGACTGTCCGAAACCCATGATGGCGGCTACGCCGAGTATGCGCGCGTGCCCGGCGACTGGGTGATCCCGATCCCTGAAGGACTCGATGGCCGCTCCGTCATGGCGATCGGCACGGCAGGTTTCGCAGCTGCCCTCGCGATTCAGAAAATGGAACTCAACGGACTGGTACCGGCGCGCGGTGCCGTCGTCGTGACCGGGGCAAGCGGCGGCGTCGGCAGCGTCGCGATCGACATGCTCGCGGGGCGCGGCTACGAGGTCGTGGCCGTGAGCGGCAAGCCGGAGGCCGATGCTTATCTGCTCGGGCTCGGCGCCGCCCGCATCTTGCGTCGCCAGGATCTGGATCTCGGCAAGCGGCCGATGGAGCGGGCGCTCTGGGCCGGTGCGATCGACAATGTCGGCGGTGAAACGCTCGCCTGGCTCACGCGTACGGTCGATTTCGGCGGCTCGATCGCGAGTGTCGGACTCGCCGGCGGCGCCGATCTGCGCACGACGGTCATGCCATTCATTCTGCGCGGCGCCAATCTGCTCGGTGTCAGTGCGGCGGCCACCGTGCGCGATACGCGACTCGAGCTCTGGCGGCGAATCGCGGGCGACTTGAAGCCGCGGCATTTTGCCGAACTCGTGACGCGCGAAATCGCGTTCGACGCGTTGCCGGACGTATTCCGAGAATACTTGCGCGGTGTCGTCATCGGCCGCACGGTCGTGCGCATCGGCGCTGCCGAACCTTAAGGGCGTCGCGAGCGCATGTTCAATCCGAGCGCCCGCGCGCAAGTCGTCCAATTCGACGGCCAGTACTCGTGCCTCGTCATCGACGACGCCCTGCTCGAACCCGAGCGGCACGTGCAATGGGCTGCCGCTCGGGCCTCCGGATTCCAACGCGTGGTCAACAGCGCCTATCCCGGCGTTTGTCTGTCGGCGCCCGCGGAAGTCGTGCGCGCGACCGAGGAACTATTTCGCTCGCAGATCCGCCGGCTGTTCGACGTGCGCCGCTGCCAAAGCCTGCTGTGCCGCTATTCGCTCGTGACGCTGCCGCCTGAGGCCTTGCAGCCGTTCCAGTGCATTTGCCATTCGGATGCGAGTGGCTTGGATCCGCGCATGAGCATGCAGGCTTCCGTGCTCTACTTGTTCAAGGATCCCGGTCTCGGCGGCACGAGCTTCTATGCGCCGAACCTGCCGGTCGAGGAAATCGCCGCGCTGACCAAGGATGCGATGACCAGCACGCGCGAGCAGTTCAGCGCACGCCATGGCATCGCGCAGGGCTACATGAACGAGGGCAATCGCTACTTCAAACGCGTCGGCGGCATCGACGCGAAGTGGAATCGGCTGATCTTCTACGACGGCGCCTTATTGCATTCGGGGGACATACCGGCGCCGGAACGACTCAGCGCGGATCCGCTCACGGGGAGATTGACGCTGAACGGATTCTTCACGTCGCGCCGCAATCTCGCTTAAAATTTCGCGCGGGTGCGGGTGCGGGCGCAGGTCGCGGGCGGCACGGATGGGGCCCGCCGCCGCTCATTCCAGGCGCCGACCGCTGTCCGGATCGAACAGATGCATCGCGTCGCAGTTCGCCGCCACCTCGATGACCTCACCCAGTAACGGTACGCGGCGTGCGCTCAAGCGCGCTATCAGCAAATCCAGGCCAATACGCACGTGCACGATGACTTCGTGGCCGAGCGTCTCGATGATCTCGACGGGTCCCCGCAGCAGGGCGACGTTGGACCATGCGGCGTTGCCGGGCTCTCCGACCTGTTCGGGACGCAATCCGACGAGCACGCGCCGTCCGACCTGGTTCCTCAGGGCGGCCACGAGGCTGGGCGGCGGAGCCGCGCTGAATCCAGGCCCGACGAGCCGACCGTCCGCGCTGACGGTCAGTCCCAAGATGTTCATCGCGGGTGTGCCGATGAAGCGGGCGACGAACACATTGGCGGGGCGGTCGTAGACCTCCAGAGGGGTGCCTACCTGCTGCAGCGTGCCGGTGAGATCCGCGCGCAGCGGCGCAAAGACCGCGATACGGTGGCCGAGCGTCATGGCCTCGACCTGGTCGTGGGTCACGTAGACGGTCGTCGTGCGCAACCGCAGCTGCAGCGTGGACAATTCCGCGCGCATCTGCACGCGTAAGTCCGCATCGAGGTTCGACAGAGGTTCATCGAACAAGAATGCCGCGGGCTTGCGCACCAAGGCCCTCCCGAGCGCGACGCGTTGACGCTGGCCGCCCGACAGCGCCTTCGGTTTGCGCTCGAGCAGCGGCGACAGACCCAGCGTGGCGGCGGCTTCCTCGACCGTGCGCCGGATCTCGGGCGCAGGCACGCGCCGCAAGGCGAGCGCGAAGCCCAGATTCTCGCGTACGGTCATGTGCGGATAGAGCGCATAGTTTTGAAACACCATGGCGACGTCGCGATCTTTCGGCGGCACGTCGTTGACGACGCGATCACCGATCAGCACCTCACCTTCGCTGACGTCCTCGAGGCCCGCGATCAGGCGCAGCGCGGTCGTCTTGCCGCAGCCCGAGGGTCCGACGAGGACCATGAACTCGTTCTCGCGGATCTCCAGGTCCAGATGCTCGATGACGCGCACGTCGCCGTAGCGTTTGCCGACGCCGCGAAACCGGATGCCGTTCATGGCCGCCGCTGCGCGTGGCGCATCAGGACCCAAGTAGCACGCGCAGCACATGCAGCTGCTGGTCGTGTGCGAGCGCCACGCGCAAGCCCGCGACACCGATCGGCACGGCTGCGCCGTCGAGCGAAGCGGCGTTGACCCGTGCGGCGACACCCGTCGGATTCTCGACCTCGATCCGGTACTGCGTCCCATCCGGCCGGCGATGCTCGAGCTTGAAACCGGGCCATTCGTCGGGAATCCGCGGCCTGAGCGTGAGCCACTCGCCGGCTTCGATGCCGAAGCCGAGCAGCGTTTCGATCGTCACGCGCAGCATCCAGCCGGCGGATCCCGTGTACCAGGTCCAGCCGCCGCGCCCGACGTGTGGCGCCGCGCCGTAAACGTCGGCGGCGATCACGTAGGGCTCGACTTGATAGCGCGCGACGCGTTCCGCGTCGGCCGTATGCGTGATGGGGCTCAACATCTCGAGCAGTTGCGCGGCGCGCGTGCGGCGGCCGGCCTCGGCCATGGCGCGCACGACCCAGAGTGCCGCATGCGTGTACTGACCGCCGTTTTCGCGGACACCCGCGACATAGCCCTTGATATAGCCGGGATCCTCAGGGGTGTTCTCGAACGGCGGTGTCAACAATCGGATCAGCCCTTCGCGGTCGCTGATCAAATGTTGTTCGAGCGCGTCGAGTGCCGCCGCCGCGCGCTCCGGCGATGCGACGCCGGTCATCACGGCCCAGGCTTGTGCGAGCGCATCGATCCGGCACTCATCGCTCGCCGCGGAGCCCAAGGCATGGCCGTTGTCGTAGAACGCGCGGCGATACCAATCCCCGTCCCAGCCGGCATCGTTCAAATGTAGTAGAAGATCCGTACGGTAGGCCTCGAACCGCGCGGCACGAGCCTCGTCGCCGAACTCCGCGCACAGCGGCAGGAAGTCGCCGAGCGTCTGGAACAGAAAGAATCCCATCCAAACGCTCTCGCCGCGGCCGGCATGGCCGACGCGATTCATGCCGTCGTTCCAATCGCCGCCGCCGAACAGCGGCAGGCCATGCGCGCCGCTCGTCATCGCGCGCTCCAGCGCCAGCACGCAATGCCCATAGAGACTCTCCGTCCGCTCGTCGCGAGCGGCCAGAAAGTAGCGCTCGTCTTCGTCGGGCGCAAGCTCCGCGCCCGTCACGAACGGCAGTTGTTCGCGTAGGATCGCGCGATCGCCGGTCACGGCCACGTAGTGGGCCGCGAGGTACGGCAACCAGACCAGGTCGTCGGCGAAACGCGTACGGATGCCGACGCCCTCGGGCGGATGCCACCAATGCAGCACGTCGCCTTCCGGGAACTGATGCGCGGCGTTGCGCAGCAGTTGCTCGCGCAGGAATTGCGGCTGGGTCAGTGCGAGCGCCGCCGCGTCCTGCAGCTGGTCGCGAAATCCGAAGGCGCCGCCCGATTGATAGAACGCGCTGCGCGCCCACAGGCGGCAGGCGATCGTCTGATAGGCGAGCCAACCGTTGACCATGAGATCGATCGCCGGGACCGGCGTCTTGATCTGCAGACGGCTGTGGGTCGCACTCCAGTAGTCCAGGACCGCGCGGTACGCATCGGCGATCGCCGCACCGCTGCGATAGCGCTCGCGCAGCGCATCGATCTCGTCGAGCGAGTCGGCCGCACCGAGCAAAGCCGCGAGCCGGATCTCGGCGCCGGACTCCACGACGAGTTCGATACGCAGCGCCGCGCATGCGTCGATGCCGGCTTCGGCGCACAGAGGGCCGCCCGCGCCGATCGCCGCGGGCGCGGTCGCCGATCCGGGGTTGCCGAGAAAACGAATGCGGTCGATGCAGGCGTCCACGTCGGCTGCGACGCCCGCAAACGCCGCAAACGCTATCGAAGAACTGAACACTCCGGCATTGGGGTTTCGTGCGAGCACCGTGCGACGCGCGGCGTCGAACTCGACCTGGAGGTGGCCGAAGCTCGCCGCGGGCGTTGCGCCGAGTACCCACCGGTTGTAGGCATAGAGCGCGATGCGCCGCGCCGTGCCGCCGGTATTGCGAATCCGCAGGTCGGCGATGCGCAGCGGGTCCGCACAGGGTACGAACACGGTCACTTCACAGTCCAAGTCGGCATGCCGGTGTTGCCACCGCGAATAGCCGAAGCCGTGTGCGACCTCATAGCGGAGCGCGGCCGGTCGCGGGCCGGGCAGCAGCGACCAATATTCGCCGCTCGCGTCGTCGCGCAGATAAAAAGCCTCTTCATGCGGATCGATGATCGGATCGTTGCTCCAGGGCGTGAGACGGTGCAGCCGGCTGTTACCGGCGAACGTCGAGAGCGAACCCTTTTCGCTCGCGATCAAACCGAAGCGCTCGTTCGCGATGACGTTCGTCCATGGCATCGGCGGCAGGCGCAGGCAGCCGTCGGACTCGCGCCGGATCTGCATCTGATACTCCCGACCATCGGCCGAAAACCGTCCGAAACCGTTGACGCCGTGAAGAGCCGCAATCGATGTGGATCGCGGCGCCGGCGGCGCGGCTTCGGGTGCCATGCTGCGCGCTTTTCCAGGCGATGCCGCGGCGAGACGCATCGCTAACATCTGGCGCCACAGCGGCGCCTCGGCGAGTGCCGCGGTTCCTTCCGCGAGCCGGGCGGCCTCGGCGTCGATGACGCGCGCGGGCGCCAACGTGTCGGCGGCGGGAGCCGAAGAGAGGTGCTCCAACACCGTCGCTTCGTCGGCCGCCGCCGCGATCATGAACAGCAGCGAAACGGTTTCGCCGGCACCCAAGTGCACGGTCGTGCGCAAGGCGAGCATCGGATCGAGGACGTTGCCCACCGTGCGGCTCAACGGCGCGCGCAAGCCGCGAGCCGCGGCGAGGCGGCGTCCGCGGCCGAGAAAACGCGTGCGATCGGTTTCCCAATCGAACAGGGGCGCGCCCTCCAGGGCGAGCGCCATCGTCGAATGGATTTCGCCGTTGGCACGCGGTCGGCGGGTCGCGAGCAACAGGGCTTTCGAGGCGTGCCGATGGGTTTGTACGAACAGTTTGCTGAAAGCCGGATGCGCCGCGTGCGCGGCCGGCGTATTCAACACCACTTCGAGCAAGCCCGTGATCTCGATCTCCGCCGCTCGGGTCCCCTCGTTGCTCAAAGTCAGGCGACGCCGTTCGACGGGCGCCACCTCGAGAACATCGACCTCGACGCGCGCGCGCAGCGCGCCGCTGCGCCGTTCGAGCACCGCGCCGCAGGCTTGTGCCCGCAGTGTGCCGCGATCGCCGCCCGGCAGCGTCGCACCGCAGGCGGTCCACAGACCGCCATCGGCGGCGTCCCGCAGCACGATCGTGAAGCCGAGATCGTCTTCACAGCAATCGTCCTGCCAGTTCGTGAGCAGGTGGTCGCCACACAGCGAGAAACCCGTGCCGCCGGCGGTCAGCAGGCTGCCGTAGACTCCGTTCGAGAGCCAGATCGGTGAGTCCGTCGCGATAAGTGTCGAGGGTTCTTCCATGCCGCGCTCACCCCTTGACGGCACCGCCGGTCATGCCGCGCAAGTAAAACCGTTGCAGCACCAGAAACAGTGCGAGCACCGGTAGCACGGTCACGACGGAACCGGCCATCATCATCTCGCTGTCCTGAACGTGCTCGCGCGACAAGGAGGCGAGCGCCACGGGCAGCGTATATAGATTGCCGTCGTTGAGCACGATCAGCGGCCACATGAAGTCGTTCCAGGCCCCGAGGAACGTGAACACCGCGAGCGTCACGAGCACGGGAGCCAGCAGCGGTAATACCACGCGCCGAAAAATCTGCAGCTCACCCGCGCCGTCGAGGCGCGCCGCCTCGAGCAGGTCGTCGGGAATCGTTGCCGCATGCTGTCGCACGAGAAAGATGCTGAAAATGCCGGCGAGCCAGGGCACGAGCACGCCCGCGAGCGTGTTGACGAGCCCGATCTGCTTCAACAGCAGGAACAAAGGCAGCATGCCGACTTGCGCGGGGATCACGAGCGCGCCGAGGAGAACCTGTTGGATGCGTTCCCGGCCCGGGAAACGGAGTTTGGCGAACGCATAGCCGGCACTGACGTTGAACGTCAGCGACAGCAGCGTGGCCACCGTGGCGACCCCGAGGCTGTTCAAGAAGTGCCTGCCCAGGCGACCGTGCACGAACAATTCTTGATAGTTCGCGAGCGTCGCGTGCTCCGGCCACAGCGGCGGTGGATAAGATCCTGAGGAGCCCGGAGTCATGAGCGATACCGAGACCATCCACAGCAGCGGAAACAGCGTGACTGCCGCGATCAGGAGCAGCGCGCCATTGACCGCGAGCACGGGCAGGCGGCGTTTCATACGGCGCTCGCGCGTCGCGCGACCCACAACTGCAGGAGAGTGACGGCAAACATCATGAGGAACAGCACGAAGGCGACCGCCGTCGCCGTGCCCAGATTCCACCACTTGAAGCCCTGCTCATACATGAGATACAGCACGCTGACCGTGCTCTCGGCCGGGCCTCCCTGGGTCATGACGTATGGTTCGGCGAACAGCTGGAAGAATCCCGCGACGGTCAAAATGCTCACGAGCAGCAGCGTCGGCGCGAGCAGCGGCAGTGTCACGTGCCGGAAGCGCGCCCACGCGCCGGCACCGTCGAGATTTGCGGCCTCATACAGCGTCTCGGGGATCGCCTGCAGCGCCGCGAGAAAAATCACCATGTTGTAGCCGAAGGATTTCCAGACCGTGAACAGGATGATGGCCGGCATCGCGGTGTGCGGGTTGCCGAGCCAGTCGATGGGCGGGATGCCGATCCGGCCCATCGCGTAATTGATCAAGCCATAGCGCGTATGCAGAAGATATCGCCAGATCAGCGCAACCGCGACCAGCGTCGTGACGACCGGCGCGAACAGCGCCGTGCGAAACAGGCCGCGCCAGCGGACCGCCCGCGAATTCAAGAGCACGGCCGCGCCGAGCGAAGCGCCGATCGACAGCGGCACGCCGACGCCCGCGAAGTACAGCGTGTTGCCGAGCGCCTGCCAGAACAGCGGCGTCGCGAGCAGCTGTACGTAATTGTGCAGGCCGACGAAGCGCAGGTTCGTGATATCGGCGAGCGCATAGATATCGAAGTCGGTCAGACTCAGCGCGAACGCGGCGAGCACGGGCAGGAAAAAGAACACCACGATCACGCCGAGCGCCGGCGAGGCGAGCAGCAGACCCGCGCGACCCGGTGTCATAAGCTTCGGCCCGCGGCCAGCAATTCCCGGCGCTTCGCGAGAATCGCGTCGGTACGGGCGTCGAGTTCGAGCGCGCCCGCGTGCGGCGAGAGCTCACCGCGCACGACGCGTTCCGTGACGAGTTGCATTTCGGTCGCGATGCGCTCCCATTCGGCGACCTTGGGCCGCGCCTTGACGCGTTCGAGTTGGTCGCGAAATGCCGCCACGTAGGGGTCGGTCGCGAGGTCGGCCGAATTCCAGGCCGAGCGCCGCGAAGGTAAATCGCCGGTCATCGCGTAAAAGCGTTGTTGTACTGCCGGCTGCGAGAGGTATTCGATGAGTTGCCAGGCGGCGTCTTGATGAGTCGAGCCGCGGAAGATCGCTAGGCTCGTGCCGCCGGCGATCGAGGCGCCGGGGCCATCGGGACCCGGCAGCGGCGCCGTCATCCACTGGCCGTCGAGCGCCTTGGGCAGCCGGCGTTGAAACTCCCCGACGTCCCAGGGTCCGCTCATGTAGAACGCGAAATAACCGCGGCCGAATTCGGTCCAGACATTCGAGATTTCCGCGTCACGCAGCGATGGCGCGTAACCGCGCCGAAACAGATCCACGTAGAACGCATAGGTACGTTCGAATTCCGAGTTCGCGAAATTGCCGTGCGTGTCGTGATCGCGCAGCATCGGCGCGGACTGCTGCAGGGCGAGCGCGATCAGCGGAGCGTAGTCATTGAGCGGAAAATAAACGCCAAATTGCTCACCGTGGTTGCGCCGCTTGATGGCCTCGAGCACCCGCAGCCATTCCGACCAGTTCTTGGGCGGGGCCGCGAAGCCGGCTGCGGCGAGCAAATCCTTGCGATAGAACAGAACCCGGGTATCGACGTACCAGGGAAGACCGTAGAGCTCCGCGCCGACGACATTCGAATCCCAGATGCCGCCGAAATAGTCCTTCTGGTCGATGTTCGGCGAGGCGGCGACGCGCCGCTCCAAGGGTTCGAGCGCCTTGAGAACCGCAAACTCCGGAATCCAGCTGTTGCCGACGTTGCAGAGGTCCGGCGTCGAACCGCCCGCGACCGCGGTCAGCAACTTTTCGTGGGCCGCGGTCCACGGCAGCTGTTCGACTTCGACGCGAATGTCGGGGTGCAGTCGTTCGAACTCGGGCAGCAGTTGCTGAACGACTTCGCCTTCGCGACCCAATGCCCAGAAGTGCAGCACTTCGCGCGAGTCCGGCGGGGCGCAGCCCGCGGCCAGCGAAGCCGCGCACAGCAGTGACAGGCCGGCGAGGGCCCGCCGCGTCACGGATGGATTTCCAACCATCCGCCGCGGAATCCGGCCCGTTCCAGGCCACGGCGCAAGTACGGGTTTTGCCGCATGACCCTCCAGATCATCCCGGTCCGGTAGTTCTCGATCATCGCGATCGTCAAGCCGACGTCGATGCCGAGATACTTGTCGTCGAACCAGCCTTGCCCTGGAATCCGCCGGCCGCTTACGAGCGGCACGTCGTAATCAAAACTCGGATCGAAGGCATCGAGGAAGCCATAGGTCGAGTACAGG
>Ga0116231_10014936_pt1 | contig 10225 bp, 9 predicted proteins | sample S1TSphgellanicum_2_FD_89695 | JGI IMG/M metagenome (GOLD analysis project Ga0116231, IMG submission 89695) | Host-associated microbial communities from peat moss isolated from Minnesota, USA - S1T2_Fd - Sphagnum magellanicum MG | ecosystem: Host-associated > Plants > Peat moss > Unclassified... | reverse complement strand
GATTGGAGTATTTACATACAGGCTGCCCACGTCCAATAATCCATCGTGATGTAAAGACTAGCAACATTCTTCTTTCAGACAAAATGGTTGCTAAAGTTGCTGATTTCGGGCTTTCCAAAATGACCATGGAAGACAGCGCTTCTCACATTTCCACAGTGGTCAAAGGCACAGCCGGTTACCTTGACCCAGAGTATGTGCCTCACATTGAAATTATCATTATTTCTCAAATCATTACTTTTGTAACAGTTTTTTTTCTTCAATTTTTTTGATATAAAAACTTTGGAAATTTTTCCCTTAAAACTAGAAAAAATAGTTGAATTTACACTAGAATAGAAATTCCAAAATAATCCTAATATTTTTGTTGAAATTTTTTTTTCACCCAACAAGAGTAAAATTATTTCCTAATTATCAATCATTTAAAAAATCTCTTAATTTCAAATTTGGAATTATGGTACAATTTTTTTAATATCTATAATACTATCTCCAAGTTTTTTTTAAAACTTTTCATAAATATAAAATATTCACTAAATTTTTGGATACAACATTTGACTGATTTTGATCTTGACATTGTCCAGATATTACATGAAGCAACAATTGACGGACAAAAGTGATGTTTTCAGCTTTGGAATTGTGTTACTTGAGTTGATCTGCGGGCGTCCACCCATCAACAAATTATTGCATGATGAGAGAGAATGGAACATTGGGCAATGGGTGAGTTGTGCTTCTGTACACAACAAATGTTTATGCAAAAACAATAAGATTAAATTGAGAATTTTTGAAGATTTTGTCTAGGAAGGTGCTAATCACTAATCACACATACATGGGAAATTCCATGAGAATTTTTGAATTAAAAACTTGAACTAGAAAAAAGCACTAGGCTCCTTTAATGGTCAAACAAGAAGCTTGATGCAGCAACCATGTAGAACTCGTTTGTTCAGAAAGTGAGGTCCTGCAGTACAATGAAGAATTATACCTCAAACAGCTTTTCCCAATCTTTTTAGTCTAGTTGAAGATCAAATATGACCTTTTAAAAAATATCAAGAAATTGAGGTTTTGTTCAGTTTCTAAAAGGTTTGACAATTGATCAAGGATTTTTACGATCACACTTACATTATGCTTGAATTTGGTATCACATAAAAACTTCAAGATATAACAGATTTCAATTAATATATTATCAGTATTTGTGGTTATTATTGTAATCGAAAAGTCAATTTGCTATATCCAAGATGAAGCAATTATGTTTACATATCAATTATCATCTAGGATGTCTCACCTTAAACCTTGAATCTTTCATTTTTATACTAGGATTCAAATTTGATGGTCCATTTGCAATTTTGCAAAAGTTGTACCTCATGACTTCTGGGGAAAGATACTATAATTTTTTTAAATTTGAAGTGTTAATTATTTTGTAGGTGAGGCCTTATTTAGTATCAGGTGATATCCACGCCATAATTGACAACGCATTGAACAACGATTTCAAACTTGAGAGCATGTGGAAAGTAGCAGAAACAGCAATGTTGAGCATTGAACCTACCAACACAAATCGGCCAACTATGCAAGAAGTGGTGTGTGACCTAAAGGAAGCAATCAAAATCGAAGAAAAGGCAAAATCACTCGATGTTTCATATGAGACATTTAATGATAGTAACGACCAACAATTCCCTAATGTCATGTTTAAGCCACTTGAGGTTGGTAGTAATTCACCAACCGATGCAAATATGTCAGAATCTTCCACATTGTTTCCAAGATAGTTCAAGATATGTCCTATTGAAAACAACTTTAAAAGATAAGCTTATCATATTTTGAACTTATATTAGATTTGTAGTTTGAGAGATTGTCACATGAAATTGGGGGGTTACCATTTATTTGGGCTTTATGTTGTTGTGCACTACCAATGATCATCAACTAATGAAAGAAATTTTTAAAAAAAAAAATTGATTTCTAGAAATTGAGTTCCATTTGAATGAAACTATTGAATGACATTGCATGCAACTTGAATTCAATTCAATTCAAATTCCTAAATTTAGTTCAAATACATGGAATGGAATTTGAATTTCATTGAATTGATATGAGATTCAATTGAATTCAAATTTGAGTAGATTCACATGCAATTCAATTCAAACTCAATTGAAACTAAATGGGATGCAAATTGGTGCAAAAGGTATTGAAAATCTACTTATGACTATAGTGTTGAAAAAACATCTTTGAAAAAACACATATCCAAAAAAACACCTTTCCATTCCTTTTCATTTGAAAATCAATTAAATATATTCAAATTCGAAATTCTTGTTCAAAGGATGATTTATAGAATCTAAAGTTGTTTTACCTAAACCAAATACAATGAATCATCATCGTTGGAATTTAGAACTTGTAATTATTATTTTTTGTTTAGTGGTAATTTTTCACATTTTGTTGACATTTTCAAAATAAAGGGAAAATCCATGAAAATCTTGATGTTTTTGAATTTTTTTCACCATTTTTCAAAATAAATTTAAGAAAAGGTCAAATTTTGATTGGGCACTAATTAAATAGCCAAAAGTATTTTTAAATGTTTTGAAAAATGGATAGTGTCCACAAACATGTCTCTAATTTATTTATGTTTTTTGATAATGTTCACTAATGAAACTACATCAAAAAAAAAACTTTCAATGAACCTTGCTTATAATATGGCAATTATTTGATCAATAATTAAAATTTCATGTAAACCTAAAAATAATAAGAAACTTCATTTGTTTAACCCTATGAAAATAATTTGTAACATCAAATATTAATTATTCATTTTATTATTCAAGAAATATAACTTATTGGGTATACTTCAAGTTTGAATATAATTATATTAATCAATTCTTTGATTGCACATTTCATCCATGAATTCTTAAAACTCATGATTCATACCATTTTTAAAATTTTCACCTACTTGAAAAAATGAAAGAGTACGAAAGATTTCTTTGAATAATTTTCTTTACAAGTATAGAAGTTCACAATTTGAAAATCTTGCCTTGTTTTCATTTTAGATAATTTTTTGGATTTGTCCTGATTCTATGTTTTCAAGTGCTCCATTTTGTATATATGTAACATTGTAATTCAAAAAATTAATGTTCAAAAAATATATTATTTCAATACCTATTAAAAAAAATCATGAACATGCACAATAACATGTACTTTTTCATGGATTATTTCATTCCTTTCACCTAACGACCTACATGGATGTGAAAAGGCACATTAACATGTTGATGTTGTACAATAAAATAAAAAACATCATTATTCCAACCATAGAAAAAAAAAATGATTAATAGCCCTAAAGTCATTATGGACGAATTGTTTAGGATAATAATCATTTAAGATATGATGTTGCACATTTCATCCATTAGTCATAAAAAACATATGTGAAATCATTAATGATAATTTAATCATTTTTTAATTTTTTTAATTATTACAAATTGGACCCAAAAACTTGGGTAACATTTTAAAATTTATAATATTTATTATTATATATTTAATATATAATATATTAAATAAAATATTTTTAATTTCACTATTTTCCATCCTATCAATTGTTGACATGTGTCACCACCTAACTTAAATAATATAAGTAGGTATAGAATACTCGATCAATATTCCAATGTTGACCATAACAAATATCATTTGTGAAGTTTGATCCTTGGGCCCCAAGGATGGAGTTCAACTCCTTCACCACCAAGCCACCCCACTTTTTTGTAAAATAATTTAATATTTATTTTATTTAGACCATATTTCATTTAAACATTATAGCCTCAAATTTGATAATTTATATCTTATTGATATTTTGTCCAAAAGGAAAAAAATTGAAAATTCATTCAATATTGTACACAATTATATATATATGTAAATTAGTTTCAAAATATACATTTTTGAATTTTGTTATTGAATAACATTTCAATAATCATTCTTTGGAAAAATTAAATTCAAACACATGATTTGTAAATGGAAAAACCATGGTGGCTAATACAATAATAAATATAATATAATATTTTTCATATCCTCAACCTTCATTTGATTTAAAGTTTTATATTATACAATTTTGCTTCCAATATATCATAAGTTCACTATTAACTTTTAATTTAAACATATGAATCCACATAATGTATTTATTAAATGTTTTTATATTAATCATATTAAGTATGATGTATAGATTTAATCTGAGGGTCCATTCACAATTAGGTTACCAAAAAGGAATGTTTAATTGAAAAAAATTACAAATGACCACTTTGGATTTTTGTTGTTTTTACATTATTATAATTGTAGTGGATTGTTAGATAAAATGATGTCTTCTTAAATTAATAAAAAAATATTTTTAAATAATTTGGATATTATGTCAATGTCCTTTTTGGTGTTTGTAGGAGGCTTTGTTATTTTTGGTGTTTCTTAGGAAACTTTGTTTTGTTGGTGCACGTCAATGCCCCTTGGTTGTGCTTTGTTGGTGCTCATCCATGCCTCCTTGTTGTGTTGTATTGGTGCTTGTAGGATGTTTTATTTTGTTGGTGTTCATTTGCACCTCCTTGGTTGTGTTTTGTTGGTGCTCATCCACACCTCTTTGTTGTGCTCTATTGGTGCTCGTAAGAGGCTTTGTTTTGTTGGTGCTTGTTCACATGTCCTTGTTATGCTCTATTAGTGTTCGTAAAAGGCTTTGTTTTATTGGTGTTCATTTGCACCTCCTTGATGTGTTTTGTCGGTGTCCATATGCGCCTTCTTGCTATGTTCTATTAGTCCTTGTCAATGCTTCTTTACCTTAAGTACCTTTTTGACCCTTAATATTTATTGGCATTTCCTTGTTGTGCTTTGTTGTTCCTTGTTGGTGCTTCCTTGATGTGCTATGTTGGTGTTATTTAAGCTTCCAAATTGCTACTTCTCCAAAAATTTCTAATTTTTTTTTGGAGTTTGTTTTTGTTGTTATTTTTTTCAATTTCTATTGTCTCAATTTTATTTCAATTGCATGTTTTCAAAATTTTCAGGTTTTTTTTTACTTTAAATAGACATGTTGTATATATTTTGTCATGTGCAAGAGTAGAAACATACTTGCAAATCACCTTGTGACATATTTTTTCAAATCTTTTACCATCTTTTACATTTTTTTCATATTTTAAACCCTAAACCTTCAATAATCTTGTAAATGCTTGTAAATGTATTAGTTATTTATAACTTTTTGTGTTTTTTGTTTGATGTTCTTTGGGTAGATAAAAAAACTAAAAGCGTCTTAGTTGTTTGAAATTGCTTGTATTTTTAGTTTGATTTCCTTTGGTAGATTAGATAAATGAAATCAAAACCCATAATTTTGGTAAATTTTATACTTATTTCTATTTATCCTTTAACATATTTAACATATTGTAAGAAATGGAATCAAGTCAAAATGAAAATGTGATGATAATTAATGGTGAAAATGAAAGTCTAAATGAATGTAATATGGAAACTGAAATTTTTAATGTCAACTTTCAAACAAAACAAAGTATAGTAGAACAAACTAATGTAGAAAAAAATTGTTCATAATGAAAGGAATGAAATGGAAAAAAACCTTCAAATATTGCATACTCAAAGGAAAATATAGAAAGGTCACAATAGGAATGCGATTTGTTCGGTTTTTTATTGTGTACATGATGATAAAGAAGTTGATAATGGAAATTTTCAAATCATGAGATGTTTGCTTTGTTTCAACAATCTTGTTCATGCTTTTAATCCAAACAAAAAAAAGAAAAATGATTATAACATATTTTAAGACATATGGTATAATTTTTTTTAAAAACATGTGGATAATAACTTTGTAATAATTGTCAAAATTTTTGAAAAGAAATAAATACTCTAGTAAGAAGACCAATTGAAAAACAACTAACAACAAAAAAGAATAAATGTTTCAGGAAGTGCAATATCTAAGTTTTTTTTTGTGAAATTTCCTTTTTTTAAAAATGATGAATAGTAAAAAGACTTTTTACAGGACTTTGGTCTTTTAATTGTGAAAAATCAATTGCCTTTGCAATTTGTGGAAAATGTTTAGTTTAAGCATCTAATTTTACATCTATATCTTTGAATTGTCTTCTTTTAATAATTTTTTTTTTCATGAAATATAATTACTTAAATTGGTGGAAAAAATGAAACAAATATATGTTGCCAAAATTGGGAGATTATATATCTACAACCACAAGTTTTGACTTATAGATGTCCAAGGGGGCACACGATATTTTTGCTCTTGAAATTAACTTTTTAAGATCTGATTAAAAGTTTAAACAAATGACTAATGGGGCTATTTGAAATAATAGAAACTATTAGTTAAATCTTGGCTACTAATTTGACATAATTGTTTACTTGATATGGATTTTTTTATAAATTATTTCATATGTGAAGGATGAAGGGTCAAATTTAATTATAATGATAATTGCCTTGAAATCAATTGTCAAATGTGAAGTTTTAAGTTTAGATGAAAGCTTCCAAAACACATACATGTTTTGGCCATGTTTTTCCTAAGGCATGTAAGTATGTTACAATTAATGAAAAGGTGCGCAAAAACCTTTGGTTTATTTTTATCAACTCTACCAAATCAAATTTGTAAAAACATATAATTTGACCTAAGAAGTTAGGGAATGGTATACAAGAATGGAACAACATATGTTTTAATTTGAACATTTGCTCAAAAAATTAAATATTCTAGTGAAGACAAGGTGAATTTTTTATCTTTTACAAAAATTAATTAATTAAAAAAATAATAATTGAAGATTCTTTTTATTCAATGATGTTGTTTTGATACATATTTAATAGTTGTTTAATTATTGCAGGTTTGCTAGTAAAATCATTATGTTCCAAGACTTGCAATTCAAGGATGTTATTATCCTTTGGTATAGTCGGTAAAATATTGTCAGAATTAATGGCAGGTTGCCCCCCTCTTCTTACTTGGCACATTTTTTAAATAATTGTTGATTTTTTTTTCTCTATTGTGAATGCATGTGTTTTGAACCAACCTAGTAGCCACTGGTTATTATTTGATGCATTGTAGTCTACCATCACCATTTCTTTAAAATGTAGGGTTTTGCTACAAACCCATTTGCCCAAATTATTTTGATTGATGATGATGATTCTAGAATTACTTTTGAGTTATTATTGTTTGCTACCAATATTAAAAAGGAAGTTTGTGTTGTTTTGGAATCATTCCTTTCTTTTTAAAATTAAAAAAAATAAAAAAAATCTCATAACATGTTATGTTTAATGCTAGACCCTAGGTTTAAAAGCCTTTGTTTAGTATCTTCTTTTATTAGTCGTGAAAAAGGGGTGAACATTGTTGAAGAATATGATAGATGATCATTAAATCCTATGCTTTTAAAATGTTATCATTATGTACACCCAATGGTAAAATTTGAACTTGGTCATGTAAATCAAACAACAAATGGGTGAAAGCATAGTAAAGTATTAAAAAAAAATTAATGAAAAAATATTAAGTTTAAAAAAAGGCAATTTTTCACAGAAACACAGGAAAATAAATTTGAATTTTACTTAAATTTCATTTTGAAATTATTGAACCTTCAATTGGGTTTATTGTAAATCAACTATAAAATTTCAAAAAATTTGGAATAATAAAAGTAAGGAATAAGTATGTTTGAAATTGACTAATCAATATGGTGTTCAAACCTATTTTGTATGAAGTTATAGCATAAAGATCATTGTATATTAAAAGGCATCACCAAAAAACAAATCTACATTCCCTTTGATAAAATATACTTGACACATACTTGAATGAAATTTAACATGTAGAAAGTAAGTTTTAAAAACTACTTGCATTTAAAAAAGTCTTTTTGAAATCTACTTTTATAATGCAAATTTTAAAAATTAATATCTTGTTATTTATCATTCAACTAAAAAGATTGAATATATAACAATTTTGTGATGGGTTTTAGTCTTACTTTTTGTTCACTTAACAAGAAGAGTAGCAAATATTTTTAATTGTACATTTTGTCATGTTTTCACCCAAATGCAGATTCTGATCTAAATAATTTTGAAAAAACTCCCAATAAACCAATAACTAAACTTGTTAAAAGGGAAATGTTGATTTTCAGATGTTACGAAATTGATTTTAAAGGAATTAAGTGTTTTTTTCAATGGTGGGCAAAACATGAAACCATATTTCCTATTATTGTTTTTTTGGTTTGCCAAATCCTAAAGATTGTTGAATCACAAATTCACACTAAATTTTGTTTTCTTTAATAAAGATACTTATAAACTTAAAAAGATGTTGTTTATAATCAAAAAAATTAGAAAGATTGATATTTGTGAGCAAAAACTAGCCAAATGCACAAAAACTTGATTATAAACCACTTTCCAATTTGATGGAGCTAATTGAAAAGGATTTAGATTTTGCGAAGGAGTTAGAAGAATTTGAAAGTTCTTTTGAATGGGATGAACTCTTGGACATATATATTTTTTGTAGAATTGAATCAATTTTTGTTTTAATTTTTTTTGGAAAAAAAAAATTACAATTTATGAAATAAGAAAACTTTTGATAGCCATTGCCTAAAACTCACCTTTGAAAATCAGTTGGTATGAATTGTTTGAAAACTGGCACTTTGAAATTCGACGAAAATTATTTTTTCCAATTTTTTTAAACCCTCCCTGAATCCATTAAAAAGATCAGGTTAGATATCAAAAAAACTTTTGAAACCTAGACCAGACAAGATTCTAAAAAAATTAAAACCCACCCAACATTGGTAAATACCTCTTGAAAGTTTTGTAATGTAACTAAAAGGTATGTAATAATGCAAAAATATTGCTCTACCCCATGAATAGGCATTCTATTTTCATGGAAAGTTTTTTATTTTCATCATGAATTTTATTAAAAACATAAAGCTTCACTCTTTGAAGGTTGCATTGTTTTTTCACACCATGTAAAGCACATAGGGAAGAGCATTACAAAAATTGAGCGCAACTCTTGCCTCATGCACCCTTGTTTCAATAATTCCTTTGCCCTTGGATTTTACCTTACACATATGTAAGCCAAATGTGAAAATATCAACCAATGTTGGGTGGTTCTTAAAATGAGGGAAAATACCCATCAATTATCAACCCAAGTTTATTTTGAATTTTTTTGAAAAACTAATGTAACAAAAACAAAAATAATAAAAAAATGTATTGCCCAATCTCATAAGCACAAGTAACAGTAAACACAAAACAAAACATATGCAATAACAAAGTTTTGCACATCAAATAACCTTGCTCCCTTTATTCAAACAACAATCCAAAGTTTATGTCCTAAGACAAAAATGGGATTAAAAACACTTTGAAGTTGTTCTCATGGGCTTATCTTAGTCCTTTAAATAATGCATGTACATGGCCTCATACATGATTGTCAGTTACGAACATGCCCATGTGCGCTTTTAAGGTTAATGCATCACAACAAACCCCTTTGGTACTAATCCCAAAAACATACACCATCATCATCATAACCTAGAAGAGCATCCCAAACACTCTCAACTTCACAAAGTTGAAAGCATATCCAAACTATAGATCCTTTCAACTACGACTGATTCAAAGGTTCCTCAATAATTCCTAATTCACATAGGTTTAGGGTTTAGCTGAATTAGGACCCTAAACCCTAATCCCAAAACTTTCTCAAGAAAGTTTGTTCAACACCTAAGCCCTAATTCCATGTCACACTAGAACTAGCAATTCTTTGATTATGTATGGAATGTTGAAAGAACCAGAACGGGCAGTTCTAAAAAAACTCGAAGAACAGCCCGATCTCACTGATATCAACCCTAAAATTCAGCTATCCACGAGTGTCATATGCTTTTGTCTAGCTAAGAACCAGAACGGGCAGTTCTTTAAAAATTCAAAGAGCCGCCCGACACTGATAATCAACCCTAAAATTCAGCTACTATGTTTTTGTCGAGCGAAGTTTGTAGCCCATCGGGTAAAGTTTTAAAAACTGCCTTCTATTAGTCCGATGGACGGGGACCGCCACGCTCTCCGAAGTTTTTAAGCCTATCGGGTAATCTTATAGTCTGCCTTTTTATTAGTCCGTTGGACGGGGACCGCCAAGCTCTCCGTCTCTGGCTCTTCGCTGTTTGTCGTCGCTGCTGTTTGCGTGCGCGCGCATTAGTGCGTATGTTTGCGTGCGGGTTCTGTTTGCACTCGTTCTTGTTTTGCTTCCGGAAATTGCGTTGTGAGTACAGTGATGGCGGAGCACTTCGAGCTGCCTTCCACCATCGCCATC
>Ga0116231_10014935_pt1 | contig 10227 bp, 8 predicted proteins | sample S1TSphgellanicum_2_FD_89695 | JGI IMG/M metagenome (GOLD analysis project Ga0116231, IMG submission 89695) | Host-associated microbial communities from peat moss isolated from Minnesota, USA - S1T2_Fd - Sphagnum magellanicum MG | ecosystem: Host-associated > Plants > Peat moss > Unclassified... | reverse complement strand
CGGGGAGGTAGACGTTTTGCTGAATGTTGCTCCAGTCGATGTAGAAGAGGCTGGCATCGATCGACAGCGTATTGTCGAAGAAGGTGTTCTTGCTGCCGAGTTCGTAGCTCCAGAGGCTGTCCGAGGAGAATTGGCCCGGTACTTGCGAGAGCCCTAGCGCAGTGAGATTGCCCTGACAAATGCCGCCGACGCCGACGTTGGGACCCCCGGGCCGGAAGCCCTTGGATGCGCTCAGGTAGACCATGTTGTCGTGATCGGGCTGCCAGGTCGCCACGAACTTCGGCGTCACGGGATCTTCCGTCGCGCCGCCGCGGGTGGTGATCGTCGTGCCGAGGAAGGGCCCCGTCTCGTAGACGCTGCCGGTGAACTGCAGACGTGAGGCCCGCAGTCCGCCGGTGACTTTGAAGGTATCGGTGATCTTGTACGTCAGATCGCCGAACAGCGCGATCTGACGGTCGACGACCTTGTCGATGGGGCCATAGAAAATCTGGCCGCCCGGGCATTCTTGTCCGGGATAACACACGGAGGCGGCACCGCCGGTATAGGCGAGGACCTCGTTGTTGAGGGTCGGATCGACGATGGTCTCGGGCACGTTCTCGTCGAGATGCGAGAAATAAAACCCCGTGGTCCAGACGAAGGCCGAGTCAGAATCCTTCGACGCCAGCCGAACTTCCTCGTAGAAATTGTGCTGGTTGTCCTGAAACAGCGCGTAGCCGCCGTCGCCGGCCGCGGGGAAGGTGTTCGGGTATTGACCCAGCGATGCCCAGGTCGCGCGCAAGTACTGCGTGTAGTCCGAGGTGGAATGCTGATCTCGCTCGAAATAAGCCGTGTTCGAGAACAAGGAGGCGAAGCCCAGATCCCATTTGACCTTGATCGCGCTCAGCGTGAAGGGTTCCGTGCTCGGATTGTCGCGCGCATTGCCGTTGCGGTAGATGTCGTTGCTGGGATCCGAGAGTGCCACCCAATACGCGGCCGTGTCGTTGAGGTGCAGTTCCTGCCAATAGACCGAGGGCGTGATCTCCAGGTTCTCGTTGACCTTCCATTTGAGCGCGGCGCGCGCCGTCTTCACGGTCTGCCAGTTCGAATCGGCCTCGACGACGTCGCCGCCGTAGATCGGCGTCGGTGTCTGGACGGTGGCGTTCGGCGAGAGCGTGTAGCCGACGCGATCGACCCAGCCGCCGTCGCGGCGGTCGGAGGCGCTGACGCGAAACGCGAGCACGTCGTCGATGATCGGCGCGCCGAAGGCCGCGCCGAGCTCGTAGCTCGACGCTCCCGCCTTGTTCTCGCTGGTGTCGGCGCGCAGGTAGGCGCTGTCCTTCGTGACGTCGGGTTCGGGGGCGATGAAACGCACGACGCCGCCTTCGGCGCCGGCGCCGAACAACGTGCCCTGGGGACCGCGCAGGACCTCGACGCGATCCAGGTCGAACAAATCGGGGAAGGCGTTCACCGAGCCGAAGCCGATGTGGCGCGTCTGCACGGGTGTATCGTCGATGTAGATGCCCGTGGTCGACGTGCCGGCGGTCGAATCGACGCCGCGGATGTTGATGTCCGAGCCTTCGTCGTTGTAGTTCGCGGACGAGCCCATGCCGTTGCGCGAGAAGGTCACGCCCGGCGAGAGGCGAGCGAGATCGTCGATGCTCTTCAAGCCTTGGGCATCGAGCTTTTCCTGGCTGAACGCGGAGACGCTGATCGGCACGTCCTGGAGCCGCTCCTCGCGCCGCGTCGCCGTGACCACGATTTCGTCGAGACCCGCGGTGGCGGTATCCGTCTCGGCGGCGGCGCCGATGGCCGGCGTGATGGCGAGCAGAACCCAGAGCGCGGTGGTCGCGCTGCGACGCAGATCAGTCCCCGACATAGTCATCCCCTTCGGTGCGTGGTCTCGCCCGAGCGCCTAGCGCGGCCGCCCGGACCTGCCATCTCCCCCTCGCGATGCTTCGACGCGACGGCTCTTATCCGACAGACACAGGTCGGCGACCGCTTCGACGTGCGCTTGCAACATTACACAACATCGCCGTCGCATACCAGGCCGCCGCCGCCCCGCCGGATCGCGCGAGGTCGCGCGCGCGCGCTTCGGGCATGTGCTTCAGGCACGCGCTTCGGGAGTGCCGCGCGAACGAGGCGGGTCAGTACCCGAGGGTGTGCAGATAGAAGACGACGCCCGCGGCGACCAGACAGTAGATGCCGAACAGGTACCAGCGGCCGTGCTCGAGCCAGCCGCTCAGCCACTTCAGGGCCACGAGACCGGCCAAGAACGCGACGACCGCCCCGAGCAGGCTCAAGCCCGTGACGGCGCCCAGGCTCGCGCCACTCCCGTCCCGCGTCGCGTGCATGAGGCGCAGCACCTCGCGTGCGACCACCGGCGGCGTCAACACCACCGCCAAGGCGAAGCTGAAGGTCTCGGCGCGCGCCTTGACGACGCCCAGCAGCATGCCGGTGGAGATCGTTGCCCCGGAGCGGGAAAAGCCGCGAAACGGCAGACACAGTCCCTGGACCGCGCCGATCACCGCGCTCTGCGCGAGCGTGGGGTCACGCCCCTGCGCGGCCACGCGTACGGAGAAGCGACGTTCCAGCAGTCCTGAGGCGAGGATCAACACGCCGGCGAGCGCGAGCGCCGGCGCGATGAACTCCAGGTGCCCGAACAGATCTTCGATCTCGGCATGTGGCACGTCGGCGAACCCGACCCGCTCGATCAACTGCGTCAAGCCGAGACCGATGACGCCGGTGACGGCCGTCGCGAGGATCACCGCCCCCGCGATGCGCTTGAAATCAGCGACGCTGCGAAAATACGTGCGCCGCCAGGTTTGCCAGAAATAAACGATGACGGCGAACATCGTGCCGGTGTGCAACATGACCAGGAGCAGGGTCATCGGCGGGGAAGACGGATCCAATCCCAAGAGCTTCTCGGTGACCACGACGTGGGCCGAACTCGATACCGGTAGAAGTTCCGCAAGGCCCTGTACGATAGCGAGGATCACGATGTTCAAAAAAGTCATGCGCTACGAAACCTTGTATAGCTCCCGGAACGGGCCATTGTACCCAGGCAGCGCATGAGCGCGGCGGGCGATTTGGGCCGGGAAGGCCCCGGCGCCCCTCGCCTCGAAGGGCCGACCGCGCGCAAGGTGGTGCTGGCGACCCTGGGTTCACTCGGCGATCTACACCCGTTCATGGCCTTGGGTGTGGCCCTGCGCGCCCGCGGTGTGACGCCCGTGATCGCCACGGCCGAGGATTACCGCGCCAAGGTCGAGGCGGCCGGCATCGCCTTTCACGCGATGCGCCCGAGTTTCGGCGAGCTCGAACGGGATCTCGGCATGAGCCGGCCGGCGATGGTCGCGCGCTCGATCGCCGACCACGAGTTCCTGCTGGACAAGATCGTGCTGCCGTATCTGCGCGCCGCCTACGAGGATCTGCTCGTCGTCGGCACCGGGGCCGACCTGTTCGTCACGAGCACGCTGTGCTTCGGCGCGCGTCTGGCCGCCGAACGGCTCGGCATCCCGGTGCTCGCCGTGATCCTGCAGCCGATGATGTTCCTCTCCGCCTACGATCCGCCCGTGATTCCGCGCGCCGAATTCTTGAGACCCCTGCTGCGCCTGCTGGGTCCCACCGCCGCAGCCGGCGTGCTCTCGCTCGGCAAGTCCGCCACCCACGGTCTGTTCGCACCGCTCGCCCGACTGCGCGCCGAGCTCGGCCTGCGGCCCGACCCGCGGCACCCGCTGTTCGAAGGTCAGTTCTCACCGGCCGGCGCGCTGGGGCTCTACTCACCCGCGCTCGGCGGCGTGCAGCCCGATTACCCCGCGGGTGCCGCGATCGTAGGCTTCGCCAGCTTCGACAGCGAAGATGGCGGCGAGTCCCGCCTCAGCCCGGCGCTTGCGGAATTTCTGAGCCAGGGACCGGCGCCGCTCGTCTTCACGCTCGGAAGCCTTATCGTCAACAACCCCGGCGGCTTCTTTCGGGAAAGCGTGGCGGCAGCGCGGCGGCTCGGCCTGCGGGCGGTACTGCTCGTCGGGCCCGCCGCGCCGGACGGGGCTGCCGGCCTCGGCCTGCGGGCGGGCCCCGATCTTTGCATCGACGCCTATGCGCCGCACTCTCTGCTCTTCCCACGCGCGGCCGCGATCGTGCATCAAGTCGGGATTGGGACGCTCGCCCAAGCCCTGCGCTCCGGCCGACCGCAGTTGACGGTCCCGTTCTTCGCGGATCAACTCGACAATGCCGCCCGTGCGGTCCGGCTCGGCGTGGCCCGCCGCCTGTCGCCGACCCAGTATGAGGCCGCGCGCGTCGCGCGCGAACTCGGCCGGCTGCTCCGGGACACGCACTACGCAGCGCGGGCCCGCGACCTGCGCGCACAACTCTTGCAAGAGGACGGCGCGGCGGCGGCGGCTGACCGGATTGGCGCCCTGCTCCTGCGAAACGCGGTTTGAATGCTTCGAGGTGGGGCATCGGGGCATCGGCATCCGGGGCCCCGGGGCTCCGGAATGCTGCGCGGCACATTGAGATTCGGGCCCTGCACCCCATGGTTCGGGCAGCCAGTGTTTTAACTTGGAGTGACCGGCATGCCCAGTTTGTTCGACCCCATCCGCATCGGTGCCATCAGCGCCGCCAACCGCATCGTCATGGCACCGCTGACGCGCAATCGCGCCGATGCGGGCCAGGTTCCCTCCGCGCTCGCGGCGAAATACTACGCACAGCGCGCCGCCGCGGGCTTGATCGTTTCGGAGGCGACGCAGATATCCGCGGTCGGCCAGGGCTATCTCGACACGCCGGGCATTTTCAACGAAGCCCAGGTGGCCGGATGGCGGCGAGTGACCGAGGCCGTGCATGCGCAGGGCGGCAAGATCATCTGCCAGTTATGGCACGTCGGCCGCATCTCGCACGTGTCACTGCAACCGAACGGTGGCGCCCCGGTGTCCAGCACGGCGCGACGCGCGAATACCAAGACGTACACGGCCAAGGGTTTCGAAGACGTCTCGACGCCGCGTGCCCTGGGACTCGAGGAAATTCCCGGCATCGTGGCCGAGTACCGGCAAGCGGCCCGGCGCGCGATCGAGGCCGGTTTCGACGGCGTCGAGATCCACGCCGCCAACGGCTATCTCCTGGAACAGTTCCTGCGTGACAGCATCAACGACCGGTCCGATGCCTATGGCGGGACTCGCGAGAATCGCGTCCGGCTGCCGCTCGAAGTCGTCGCCGCCGTGGTGGCCGAAATCGGTGCCGACCGAACCGGCATTCGGATCTCGCCGGTGACACCGGCGAACGACGCCGGGCAGGACAGCAATCCGCAGGCTCTGTTCGAGTATTTCATCGAACGCCTCGCGCCGTTGCACCTCGCGTTCGTGCATGTCATCGAAGGGGCGACCGGCGGGCCCCGCGACGTCGCGCCCTTCGACTACGAAGCCTTGCGTCGCCGCTTCAAGGAAGGCAACCCCGACGGGGCCTGGATCGTCAACAACGCGTACACGCGCAGCATGGCCATCGAAGCGGTCGCCCAGGGCCGCGCCGATCTGGTCGCGTTCGGCAAGCCGTTCATCAGTAATCCGGACCTCGTCGAACGCCTGCGTCTCGATGCCCCGCTCGCCCCTCTGAATCCCGCCACCTTGTACGGCGGGGGCGCGACGGGCTACACGGACTATCCGACCCTCGCGGAACAATCCCGGGCCGCAGCGCCCGGCTGATGCCATCGCGGCTGCGCGGTCGATCCGACCGCTCAACCGCGCTGGACGCTCTCGATCCAGGCGCTGTCGATCGAAAACGAGTGATCGGGCTGGACGGCGAAATAGCCATGCGCCTCGTCGGGCAGGCCGCTCAACACCGCATGCAGCGCGGCGATCCGTTCCGCCGACGTGGCCATGCGGGCGACCCAGGGACCGAACGTCATGGGCAGCTTCCAGCCATTGGATGCGGTGACGCGCAAGCCGGCTTCGGTGAGCAGCCGCCGCCATTCCGAGACCCGATAATCGCGCACGTGAGAAGGATCACGCAGAATCTCCAGCGTCTGCAAGACGGTGTCGAGCAGGGCCGATTCCGGCGCGACGACATCGATGAGGATGCATCGGCCAAGCGGCTTGCACACCCGCGCCACCTCGGCGAGCGCCCGGGGCAGATCGAGCCAGTGGTGTGCCGAGTAGCGGCTGACGACCCAGTCGAAGCTCGCGTCGGCGAACGGCAGGCGCTCGGCGGGACCTTGCTCGGTGACGATGTTCGCATGGCCGCGTCGGGCGGCCTCGGTGGCGACGACGGCGAGCATTTCCGGCGCCAGATCATAGGCGACGATCTCACCGGCGCCGCCGCGCGAGAGCGCATAGCTCACGTGCCCGGCACCGCAGCCGAGATCGAGCACCCGTGCCGGCCGCTGCGAGTTCGCGAGTCCGGACAGTCGCTCGAGATCGACGCCCGCAGCATGGACGCCGCTCACCAGATACGCCTCGGCGGTCGTGCCGAATTGCCGGCTCACGAGCGCCTGCTGACCGGCGCTTGATTCGTGCTTGCTCATCTCGCTCCTCGTCTCGCGCTGACCCCAGGGATCGCATCCTAGTCGTCCGAGCCGGACGCTATACTGAGATTAACTCAGTCATCGTTGAGCGAGGTTCCGATGCGCCCCTTCGCTGCTACTTGGGCGCCGCTGCGCAGCGTGCAGGCCTTTGCTGCCGTCGTGGAGTCGGGTTCGGTCGTCGCGGCGGGCCGCGCGCTCGGCGTCACGCCGTCGGCGGTGTCGCATTTGCTGCGCCAGCTGGAACAGCGGCTGGGCGCGCGTCTGTTCACGCGCCACGGCCGCGGTCTGGCGCCCACCCCCGAGGGCGAGCGACTGGCGGCGGCAGTCGGTCCGGCCCTGCGCACGATCGACGCGAGCTTGCAGCGCTTTACCCGTCGCGGCAGCGAATTGCGCATCAGCACGCTCTCGACCTTTGCGGTGCGCTGGCTGATACCGCGCCTCAGCCGGTTTCAGGCGCTGCATCCGGAGATCGAACTGTTCCTGTCCACCTCGTCACGACCCGTCGATCTGTCCACCGAGCGTTTCGATTGTGCGATCCGGCTCGGCGATGGCGCTTGGCCCGACGTCGTGGCCGAAGAACTCTATCGCGAGGAACTGGTGCCGGCCTGCAGCCCACAATGGCTCAGCGGCCGCCGGCTCACGACGCCGCGACAACTCGTTCGCGCCACGCTGCTGCACTCGCAGGCGCGCCGCGACGATTGGAGCACCTGGCTCGCGGCCGCCGGCCAATCGGGCATCGATACGCGCAAGGGGCCGGTGTTCGAGACGCGCGCGCTCACGATCCAAGCCGCGATCGCGCGCATGGGGATCGCCGTCATCGACCCACGCTTCATCGAGGCCGAGCGTGCAGCGCGGCAACTCGTCGTACCTTTCGGCCCGCGAATCGCTCTGCGTCAAGCGTATTGGTTGGTCTGGCGGCGCGGCGCGGAGCCGGGTCGCGCGCTGACCGCGTTTCGGCGCTGGCTGAGCGGCGAATTCGCCAAGCCCGCGCGCGACGAGTAATCTCGCGACCATGGCGCAGCACCCCGGTTATTCTCACGGCGAGGAGATCGCCCATTCCCTGACGGCGGCGCTCGGCGTCGCGGGCATGTTGATCGGCATTCCCTGGCTCGTCGTGCGCGCCGCCGAACAGGGGGGTGCCTGGCGCCTGATCGGCGCGATCTCCTTCGGCGTGGGCGCGCTGATGATGTTCGGGACCTCGACGCTGTATCACGCGGCGCAGCGCCCGGGCGTCAAGGCCATGCTGCGGCGACTCGATCACTCCGCGATCTACGTGCTGATCGCCGGAACCTACACGCCCTTCACGATCGGCGTCGTGCGCGGATCCCTGGGCTGGACTTTGTTCGGGATCGTGTGGGCGCTGGCCGTGTTCGGCGTGGTCACCAAGATGTCGGGTGGACTGTTACGCATTCCGCTGCTCTCCACCGCGCTCTATGTCGTGATCGGTTGGATCGGCGTGGTCGCCGTCAAACAGTTGTGGAACAATCTGACCGGGGCGCAGTTTGCCTGGGTGGCGGCCGGCGGCCTCTGCTATACCGGGGGAGTTCCGTTCTATCTGTGGAAGCGGCAGCCGTATGCGCACGTCGTCTGGCACCTGTTCGTACTCGGCGGCGTTGCCTGTCACTTCGTCGCGATCGCGAGCCTGCTCGGTTCGCAACGCGCTTGAACCGACGAGCCTCAGGTTGAAACATCCGTGTTAGCCCTGCGGTCGGTCCTGTTCGCGGTCTTGTTCTACGGCTTGTTCTCCGTGTCCGCGGTCTTCGCCGCCTTTCTGTCGATCGTGCGGCCGCGCAGCCTGCCCGGGTTCGCGCGCGCCTGGTCGCGGGCATGGCTCGCGATCTATGCCGGCGTCTGCGGCGTGACCTACGAGATTCGCGGCCGCGAGCACCTGCCCAAAGGCGGCTGCGTGCTCGCGATGAAACATCAGTCGGTCTGGGATACCTGCGCGTTGTTCGCGATCTTCGACCGCCCCGTCTATGTCTTCAAGAGCGAGTTGCGCTGGATTCCGTTCTTCGGCTGGGCCTTGCTGCGCCTCGGCTGCGTGCCGGTCAAGCGCGGCACGGGCAAGCTCGCGCTCGACGACATGGTCGAGGGCACGCGCATCGCGCTCGCCGAGTCCAAACAGGTCGTGATCTTCCCGGAGGGCACGCGCACGATGGTCGGGCAGGCGCCGAAGTACAAGACCGGCATCAGCCGCCTGTATGAACAGCTCGGCGTCGCCTGCGTACCCGTCGCACTGAACTCGGGGCTCCTCTGGCCGCGGCGCAAGTTCCTGCGCCCGCCGGGTCGCATCGTCGTCGAGATCCTGCCGGCCATCGCCCCGGGACTGCCGCGCAAGGAGATGCTGGATCGCTTGGTCGAGCAGATCGAATCCGCGTCGAACCGGCTCGCCGCGTCGGCGCCGGCGCCCGAGCGACCATTACGCGAAATCCCGCACCACGATCCCTGACCGGGGACGGCGGCGGCCTGCTATGCTCGGGTTTCGACAGATGGGGACGCGCTCATGACGGCCATGAAGAGAATCGTGTTCACCTTGCTCCAGCCGGCGACGCTCGCGCTGATCGTCGCGTTCTGGGCCTTCATTCCCGCTGGATTGCTCGAAAAAGACTGGGTGATCACGGCAATCAGCATCGGGACGCTGGTCATGGTGCAGGGTCTGGAGTTCGTCAACGAGCGTCATGCCGGCTGGCGATTGAACACCCGCGAGTTTCTGACCGACCTCTTTTATACGGTCTTGTACTTTACCGTCATTTCCAAAGTCGAAACGAAGCTCGCCGAAGAGCCCTTGGGCTCAGCCAAGCATGCCCTTGGGATCACCACCGACTGGGCCATGCATCTGCCCTTCGTGGCGCAGGTCGCCCTGGCCTTGTTCGTGATGGAGTTCGGTCAATACTGGCTGCACAGACTGATGCACAATTCCTTCCTGTGGTGGACCCATGCGCCGCACCACCACATCACGCAACTGAATGCGGCCAAGGGTCTGGTCGGCAACCCCCTCGAATTGTTCCTGGTGTCCCTGAGCGTGATCGCGATGTTCGACCTGCCGCTCACCGCCGTTTTCTGCGCGTACAACCTCACGGGCGCGATTTCCGCGTTTGCTCATGCCAATGTCCGCTTCTACACGCCGCGGTGGTATGCCTTCTTCTTCACGACGATCGAAGCCCACAGCCTGCACCATACGGTCGGTTTCGCGGAAACCCGCTGCAACTATGCGAATGCGCTGATCCTGATCGATCGGCTGTTCGGCACCTTCCGCCCGGGCGAAGCGCAGATCGTCGGCCAGGACGAACGCAGGCGTTTGGCTGTCCGGGAACAATTCATGTATCCGTTCAAACCCTTGCTGGCGACGCTCAAAGGGAACGCGGAAAAATCCGCATCGCCCTCGGGATGACCGGCCGGCTCAATAGAACCAGCCGACGACTCCCGCCAGAAACAGGAGCGTGCCCCCACCTTCCATGATTCGGGCTAGCGGCGGCGCTCGGGGCAGCTTGCCCTCCTTGGCATCCTGATAAATCGCGCCGATCGGCTTGTGGAGGCGACGCCATCCCTCAGGGGTGATTCCGCCGGACAGCCAATTTCCGGCCAACCACCAGCAGCAACCGACGGCGAACGCGACGTTCGAGGGACTGCCCACCCAGCCCCGGTGGATCGCGAACGCCCCGAGTACGGCACTGGCGAGGCAGATCGCGATCGCGGAGTTCGGTTTGGCGCGAGCGAGGTTCAAGAGCATGACCGTCTTCGCT
>Ga0116231_10014931_pt1 | contig 10232 bp, 6 predicted proteins | sample S1TSphgellanicum_2_FD_89695 | JGI IMG/M metagenome (GOLD analysis project Ga0116231, IMG submission 89695) | Host-associated microbial communities from peat moss isolated from Minnesota, USA - S1T2_Fd - Sphagnum magellanicum MG | ecosystem: Host-associated > Plants > Peat moss > Unclassified... | reverse complement strand
CCGAGGGCCAAATCTCGCTCGCCATCGCCGTCACCATTCAACCCACCGAAAAAACCTTCTCGGAGTCTGAGTTGGATGCAATCTCCGCGAAAATCATCGCCGAAGTGACCAAAAAAACCGGCGCCACATTGCGGGGGTGAAGCCTAAGCAAGCGGTCGCTTTTTTGAAAAAAAGCTCCGCAAAAAACATTTATCATCGGGGTTTCGGACGCAATCCCGGCCAGACACGCTGTCATTGCGAGCCCGGCGCAAGCAAGGCGGCGCAATCCATCTTTGTTAGAGCCTGATCGTTTGAGGTTGCCGCGCAACGCGCGGCGACCGGAAACGTGAATCAGCCTCTTATCATAGAGTTAGAGCGCGTTCAGAGTGGCGCGTATTCGTCGATCTGAACCTATCGCGCTCTAACGGGTTTCCAACCGCCCGGCCTCCAGCGCAAACACCCGCAATGCGGAGGCCAGCGGCCGCTCCACGCCACGCTGTTCATCCACCTGCATCACCAGCGCCGCCAGGCTCACGCCCGCGCGCGCCGCAATCCCCTCCAGCGCCGCCCAGAATTCGGGTTCCAGCGCCACACTCGTCCGGTGCCCCGAGAGGCTAACGCTGCGTTTTTCCAGCATCGTCCAACGCATAGAGCAGTGCCGGCAGAAACAAGAACGTCGCCACCAGCACCGCCGCCAGACTGAGCAGCAGCAAAATCCCCATACTCGCGGTCCCTCGGTCGGCCGAAGCCGCCAGCGTGCCAAACGCCGTCGCCGTCGTCAGTGCCGAGAACAGCACCGCCCGCGCCGTCGCGGAGCCCAAAAACCGCCGCATCCCCGCCCGGAAATTCATCACGAAATACACGTTGAACGACACGCCAACCCCCAGCAGCAGCGGCAGCGCGATGATGTTCGCGTAATTGATCGAAAGCCCCCACACCCGCGCAAACAACGCCGTCAACAGGGCTGAGAGCAGCAGCGTCCCCAGCACCAGCGCCGCATCGCGCAGATTCCGGAACACCGCGAACAAAATCACCGCAATCGCCGCGAATGCGAGCAATGCCGCCTCTTTGAACGAGCCCAGGATCGTGCCCGCGGTGGCGATCGTGGAAATCGCCGGCCCGCCCGCATCCGGCGCGATCGCCAGCACCGCCTTGGAGAAAACCCGCAACCCCGCCGTCGTCTGCGCCGCGGCTGAGGGCAGCGCCTCCACCCGAACCTGCCCATCCGGCAAAAACCAATCCGCCGACACTTGGGCGGGCAGGCTCGCTTGGGTGATCGGCCCGGCCGCCAGGCTGGCGTCCAGCCGCTTCAGCTCAGCCGGCAAAAACCGCGTCAGCCCAACATTCATCGCCAAAATCTGCGCGTCGCTCGTATGGTCAAGCCGTCCCATCGCCGCCGCGATATCCAGCAATGGCGAGCCCGCGGGCAGCTTGCCTGCCTGCGCCATAATCTCATCATGCGCCTTCATCATTGCGGCGCGGATATCCGCCGCACTCACCCCGCCCGCCGGCGGCGTGCCGCCGGCAGCCAGCGTCGGCGCCAAAATGCTTTGCGCCTGCGCCAGCATCCCGAGCTTGAGCGCCTGGTTATCCGGCACGAATGTCGCACCGCTGATCACCCCCGCCACCTGCGGCAGCGCACCCAACTTGGCGGACAGCGCCCGCGCCGCCGCCAAATTGGGCGCCAGCGCCTCCGCATAAAACGGGTTGGTCGCCGGGTCCGCCAGCAGCTTGTTCAGCGTGCGCATGGATTCCGAATGCGGGTCCTTGGTATCCAGCGGGTTGGCGTCAAATCCGATGGTCGCCGCCGCCAGCGCCCCCGCCAGCGCCAGCACGCCAAACCCGGCCACCACCGGCCGCGCATGGCGCCGCAGCCAGCCATCCGCCTGTGCCCCCAATGGCAGCCCCATCTCGCTGCCCTCCGCGCGGCTGCCAAAAATCATCAAGAGCGCCGGCAAAAACGTGATCGTGCAGGCAAACGCGATGAACATGCCCGCCCCCGCGATAATCCCAAGCTCCGCCACCCCCACAAACGGTGTCGGCGCAAACGCCAGAAACCCGCACGCGGTCGCGGTCGCCGCCAGTGCAATCTGTCCGCCCGCCTGGCGCGCCGTCTCGGTAATCGCCGCCGCCAGCTCAGGCACCGCATGCCGCACATCGCGCAGCCGCACGCAGAACTGGATCGCAAAATCCACCGCCAGACCAATGAACAAAATCGCAAACGCCACCGAGATCAGGTTCATCACCCCAATCGCCAACGCCGCAAAACTGATCGTCAGCACCAGCCCCAGCACCAAAGTCGCCAAAATCGGCACAATCAGCCGCCAACTGCGCAGCGCCAGAAACAGCCACAGCGCAATCAGCACCAGGCTGATCACGCCCCCCGCCACCAGCCCTTGCGTGAGCGAGGCAAATTGCTCATCCGCCAGCGGGATCTGCCCCGTGTAACTCACGCTCGCCCGCCCGGCCCGCATATCGGGCAACGCATCCGCAATCTTCACAAACGCCGCCGTCGCCGCCCCGCCCGGCTCCAGCGTCCCATGGTCCAGCTTCGGGTGGATCAGCACGAAATCCGCGCCATCCCCTTGATCCCCGCCAATCAGCCCCTGCCAGGAGAGCGGCTGCGCGTGCCCCGCCGCCGCCGCGTCCAAATTCGCCGCCACCGCCCGCAGCGCCGTATCATAGGGCGTTAGATCCACCCCCGCCTGCACTCCCTGCGCGATCAGCCCGAGCCCCGCGAACAGGCCGCGCGCCGAAGGGTCCGCCGCCAACTGCCCCAAAAACGGCTGCGCCGCGACGATCGAGGTCAGCAATTTCGCCAGCTGCGGCGCTGGCAGCAGCAGCAACCCCTCATCATTGTAGAACGCCGCCCCCGCCGGATAGCGCGCGTCATAAAAATCCGCCTTGTCCGCATTCACCTTTTGCGCCAGCGCCGCCGCGGTCTCCGCCGCCTCCTCAGACGTCGCACCCCGTACCACCGCCACAATCAGCTGGTCGAACTGCGGAAAATTCTTCGCCTCGGCGATCTGCGCCTGCCGCCACGGCAGGCTCTTGGCAAATAAATCATTGGTATCGGTATCGATCGTCAAATGCCGGCTGGCATAGCCAAGCCCCAGCGCCGCCAGCAGCAAACATGCCGCAACCGCCACCCAGGCGGCCCGCCGCGCCGCGCTCACAATCCCCACAATCACGCGCAAATCCGGCCCCTTCCGCAAATCCTCGCCCCTATATGGGGCGCGGGCCGCCGATCAAAAATCAATCCCGGACATGACAAGATGGCCATAAACATCGCCAAGCAATATCTCCACCGCCTGCAGCAGCAAAATCGCCACCAGCGGCGAGAGATCGACCGTCCCGAACAACGGCAAATACCGCCTTATCGGCCGTAACAGCGGGTCGGTCGCCCGGTTCAGAAAATCCGCCACCACATAAACAAACCGGTTTCGCCCATCCACCACCCCAAATGCGATCAGCATGCTCATCACCGCCGCCGCGATGATCGCCAGGATCATCAAATGGATCAGCTCCCCAACCAGCCAAAAAATCGCAAACATCCACGCCCTCCTTGCACCCGCCACGCTGTGACTACCGGCCGGTAGCCACCAGGGCAATGGCAAGGCAATTAAGCAAGGGGTCGCTTTTCTGAAGAAAAGCTCCGCAAAAGACTTTTGATTCCTTTGGGCTATTGCGGTCCAACCAGTACCGGCCCCCAGGAATCAAAAATTTTTTGGTTCTTTTTTTCAAAAAAGAACCGCTCGCCTCCCTTCGCCCCCTTGTGTTGACTTCCCCGCCCGAATGCGCGATGCCCCCCGCCGGATGGACCCTGTTCCCCACACCGGTACCGGGGCTGTAGCTCAGTTGGTAGAGCGCGTCGTTCGCAATGACGAGGTCAGGGGTTCGATTCCCCTCAGCTCCACCACCGCCAATGTCTGACCCCACCCGCCGCTCGGCGCTCTCCCTCATCCAGGCCGTCCTCACCCGGCACCAGACATTGGATGCCGCTTTGGACGCATTGCCCGCGCAGGATGCGCGGGACAAAGCCGCCCCACCGCCTGGCCGCCTGCGTGCTGCGCCACACCGGCACGCTGGACGCGGCGCTCGAGCCCTACCTCAAGCGTCAGCCGCCCGAGCCGGTGCGCCATATCCTCCTGCTCGGCGCCGCGGCCTCGCTCTTCCTCGGCGCCCCGCCCCACGCCGCCGTCGGCACCGCGGTCGAGCTCGCCCGCAGCGCCAAGCTCGCCCCCTTCACCGGCCTCATCAACGCCGTCTTGCGTAAAATCGCCGCCGCCGGCCCCGCCGCGTTTGAGGGGCTGGACATGCCGCGGCTGGACACGCCGCCCTGGGCCTGGGCCAGCTGGGGGCCAGAGGCCCGCGCCATCGCCATTGCCCACGCGGCCGAGGCCCCGCTCGACATCTCCGCCAAGCCCGGCTTCGCGGTCGAGGGCGGCACGCCACTGCTCACCGGCTCAACCCGCTTCCCCGCCGGCACGCCGGTCACCACCCTGCCCGGCTTCTCATCCGGCGACATCTGGGTGCAGGACGCCGCCGCCGCCCTGCCCGCCCGCCTGCTGGCGCCAAACCCGGGCGAGCGCGTGCTCGATCTCTGCGCCGCGCCCGGCGGCAAAACCGCCCAGCTGGCCGCCGCCGGCGCGCAGGTCACCGCCATCGAGCGTGATGCCGCCCGCCTCGCGACCCTCAAAGCCAACCTCGCCCGCCTCAACCTAACCGCCCATTGCATCCAGGCGGACGCCACAATTTGGCACCCGGCCGAAAAATTCAGCGCGATATTGCTGGACGCCCCCTGCAGCGCCACCGGCACCATCCGCCGCCACCCGGATCTGCTGCATCTGCGCAACCCGCGCGACATCACCGCCCTCGCCCAGGCGCAGGACGCTTTGCTTACCGCCGCCGCCGCCATGCTCGCCCCCGGCGGCCGGCTGATCTACGCCGTCTGTTCACTGCAACCGGAGGAAGGTGCCGCCCGCATCAACGCCGCCTGCGCCCGCCTCAACCTCCGCCGCGCCCCGCTCACACTCCCCGAACTGCCCGAATCCCAAACCCCGGACGGCGACATCCGCACCACCCCCGCCCTCTGGCCCACCCAAGGTGGCCTGGACGGCTTCTTCATCGCCCGCCTCACCAATTAACCTGGACAACAATAAGCAAGCGGTCGCTTTTTAAAAAAAAAGCGACGCCAAAAAATTTTTGAATTATTATGACTTAAGACGTTACCTCGGGTCACACCGCGATTCCATATAACGTCATCCGGCTCTGCGATCGTGCCAATATACGGTGCCGCGCGGCGGCACCCTCAACACGCGGCAGGCAACTGGTCATGGGCGCCTGCACGCCGGGATAGAGTTGCGCATATTCAGCCGCGTTATGGAATTGCGCGCGGAAGACTTCGCCCATAAAACTCTCCACCGGGCAATTTTCGGCAAAGATCACTTCGTGGTTGCCAAGTTCAATATGGTAGTAGGTCACACGCTCTAGCTAACGGCCTGATAGATAGTTATGCCATTGATGAGTTTAGAAGCGTGCACCAGGGCGCCGCCGATGCAGATGGCGTGGCCGGGCGAGACCCAAAGGTCGCGGGCGGGAATGCCCTCCGCGATGGCGTGGGCGGTGATGCAGACAGGTAGGACAGATTTATTGTCCGCGATGAAGCGGCCGGCATAGCTGCGCTGGCCGATCCATTTGATGCGCTGCGGGCCGGCGTGCAAACTGGGCAGAGTATCACCGATTTTGAGCTGCTCTACCGGCATATCGCCGCGCGTTGTGCGGATGCGCGTGCCGGCAAGAAAACACGCAATATCAAATCCATCGGCAATCACTGTTTCCGCAGTGTCGCCCTGGAACGGATAGGGGTTATAGGTCTCGTCTCCATCGCTGTCGTACAGGACAGTCCCCGCCGGCACGACCTCCGCCCCGCCGGGTTCATATTCCCACAGAAATACACCCGCCAGCGAGGTATTGCCCGCCTCCTTCCACGCCTCGAAGAAGGCGGCGTAGAGTGCCGCCTGCAAAGTCGGGTCGGCGGTCGCACCGTCCGCATTGCCATCCTCATCATATCCGGGCGTGGCCGGTGTGCTGGCGGCGTCCGACACATCGCCATAGCCAAGCTCGGTAAACAGGAGCGGCTTGCCGGTGTTTTCCGAAATGCTCTCGTAATACGAGATCAGCGACTGGCCGCCGGTAACGGCGGAGACCACCGGGTCCGTTGGCGTCCCTGTCCAGCCGTTAACCAGTGTCGCGACCTCGTCGGAAAAACTCATCGCGTCCAGTTGCGCGGCGGATAGATTGGAAATCGCGGCGTACTCGTCGATGCCGACATAATCGAGGTCGCTCCAGAAGCTGACCTGGGTGGTGAGATCGCCGGTGATGTAGGAGGAATCGGTCTCAGCACTAAAATCGTTATTGTACTGCCAATAGCCCTGGCTGTCGTCCCACACCGCCGAGTAGGTCAGTTGCCCGGAAAACACCGCTTTTACCGCGGCGATGATACCGCTCGTCGGATCGGTCCAAAAACTCTGATATGCCGGACCGGTAAGCTGGTCGAGTTCCGTACCGATATCGAAGATTTTGGCACCATCCGCCTGGGCGATTTTCGCCTCGTTGACGATCATGGTTTTATAGCTTGCAAAAAAACGCGCGGCACCCGTGGAGGTTGCGTTGCCCGGGTTATAATAATTCCGGAATTCATCATTATAATAGGTGCCGGTATTGTACCCGTCACCATTTGGCAGAAAATCGATCAATGGCCGGAACAGAACAGTAAGCTCCGAATGCACCGCATCGGTCATGGTAGATGCGATATTGCTGTTGGTCTCAGTGTAATCATTCGCGTAGATCGTGTTATTCGCCGCATCGATCCCATAATCGACGGTCAGCGCAACAGAATTGCTATGATCCGCGATCACGCCATCGAACTGCGACGTGCCTTCGCGGTTGACGGCGCCGTAGGACCCCTGCACATCCGCTACGTAATTAAAACCTTCATAGAGCGGATCATATCCATTTTCGTCCATACACTGCTCCTTTGGACAAATTCAGGGAAAAAGTCTATTTTTTTATTAAAATCCTCACGAGACCTCATTTCCCGCTCATAGTTTATGGTTCCATTGCGAAATGTCAACAATAATAGAGCCAGATCATCTGAGGGTGATGCGCATGGCGCAGTAACCTCAAACCATCAGGCTCAAACAAAAAATGATAAAAAGGGGTCGCTTTTTAAAAAAAGCTCCGCAAAAAATTTTTGATTACTCGGGTGCGGCGTGTCGTGCGCATGCACGCAGTCACGTGTCGTGCGCATGCACGCAATCACGTATCTTGCAAATGCACGCAATCACGCATCTTGCAAATGCACGCAGTCGCGTGACCCGCCGTTGGAAAAGCGCCGGAGGGCGGAAAAAACTCAAAAAAAGCAGCGCTTCCTTACTTGCCTTCCCCCGCCTTGCGCGCGCGCCGCCGGCGCAGCCGTTCGGTGATGGTTTCCGCAACCACGAAGAGCGGGGCGATGAACAGCACGCCGGCGAATGTGGCCAGCAGCATGCCGCCGAACACAGTGGTGCCGATGGATTGGCGCGCCCCGGCGCCGGCACCGGTGGCCACCACGAGCGGCAGCACGCCGACGATGAAGGCGAGTGCGGTCATCATCACCGGGCGGAAGCGGGTATGCGCGCCGTCCTCGCCGGCGTCACGGATCGAGATATCGCCCTTGTCCAGCCGGTCCTTGGCGAATTCGACGATCAGGATGGCGTTTTTGGCGGCGAGGCCGATCAGCAGCACGAGGCCGACCTGGCCATACACGTCGAGCGGCAGGCCGCGCAGCAGCAGCGCCACGAGGCCGCCGAACAGCGCAAAACCCACCGGCAGCAGCACCGCGAAGGGCAGGAACCAGCCTTCATATAACGCGACCAGGAACAGGAAGGAGAAGATAACCGCGAAGATGAAGGCATCCGCCTCCTGCCCGCTGGCCAGCAACTCCTGGTAGGTCAGGCCGGTCCATTCATAGCCGAAGCCTTTCGGCAGATGTTTGGCCGCGGCCTGGTCCATCGCGGCGATGGCCTGACCGTCCGAGTAGCCGGCAGCGGCGGCACCGTTGATCAGCGCTGCGGGGTATTCGTTATAGAGCGTTAGCGCGTCCGAACCTTGCACGGATTTAACGGTGACCAGGCTGCTAAGCGGCACCTCCGCACCAGTGGCGCTTTGCACATAGAGCTGCTTGATATCCGAGATTTTGTCACGGAATTGCTGGTCCGCCTGGACAATCACCTGGAACACGAAATTGTCGTAGTTAAAATCATTCACAAAATCTGAACCGAGATAGTCCTGCATGGTGGTATAGACCAGATCGGGCGAAACGCCGAGCAACTCGGCACGGGTGGTGTTTACCGAGACTTCCACCTGCGGCTGGTTGTTTGAGAAGCCGGAGAACATCCCGCCCAGGTGCTTATCCTGGTTGGCGGCGAAGATCAGCGCGCGCGAAGCAGCTGCCAATTGCTGGTAGCTCTGGCCGTTCTGCGCCTCCAGAACGAAGTTGATGCCGCCGGTGGCGCTGACGCCGGGGATTGAGGGTGGGTTGAACATCGCGACATTGGCCGCCGGTAAGGCATTCATCTGGGGCTTCAGCTTCGCCATCAATGCCGCGGCGGATTCCGCGCGGCCGCGCTGCTCCCAGGGGGTGAGAATCACGATCACCAGCGCGCCGCTTGATTCCTGCGCGCCGGTGACGACGCTGAAGCCCGAAATGCCAAGCACATGTGCCACCCCTGCGGTTTTGCGCAGAATGGCGGTGATTTGCGCGACTGCCTGGTCCGTCCGCCCGAGCGAGGCGCCGTTCGGCAACTGCACATTCATCTCGAAATAGCCTTGGTCTTCCGCCGGCAGGAAGCCTTGCGGGGTGATGGTAAAGGCGCCGAAGCTGAGCGCGAATATCACCGCGATGGCGACGCCGGAGATCACCAGCCGGCGGCTAAGCCAACGGACAACCCCGGTATAGCGGTCCCGCACACGGTCGAACCCTTTGTTAAAGAGCTGGAACGGTTTGAAGCGCGTGGGTTTGGGCGGGCGCAGCATCAGCGCGCAGAGTGCCGGGCTGAGCGTGAGCGCGTTGATCGCCGAGATCACCACCGAGACCGAGATCGTCACCGCGAATTGCCGGTACAGCGCGCCGGTAACGCCCGAGACGAACCCCACCGGCGCAAACACCGCGACCAGCACCAAAGTGGTGGCAACCACCGGGCCGGTGATCTCGTCCATCGCCCGCTCGGTCGCCTGCGCGACGCTGAGCTCCGGATGCTCTTCGAGATTTCGCGAGACGTTTTCCACCACCACGATCGCGTCATCCACCACCAGCGTGATGGCGAGCACGATCGCGAACAGATCGATGGTGTTGGCCGAGTAGCCGAGCACGTACAGCACCGCGAACACGCCGATCAGCGAGACCGGGATCGCGATGGTCGGGATCACGGTGGCCCGCCAATCCTGCAGGAACAGATACACCACGCCGATCACCAGGATCAGGGTGATCGCCAGCGTGCGCAGGATTTCCTGGATATCGGCGGCGACGAAGTTCGAGGCGTTATAGGCAACGGTATAGTCCAGGCCGGGCGGAAAATTTTTCGACAAGGCTTTCACGGTCGCCTGCACCTGCGAGGAGACCTGCAGCGCGTTGGCATCCGGCGCCTGATAGATCGCGAGCGTGGCGGCGGGGTATTTATCCAGCGAGGAATCGGTGGCGTATTGCTCGGCCGCGAGCTCGACGCGCGCGATGTCCGACAGCCGGACGACGCCGCCGGACGCGCTGGTGCGCACGATGATGTTCTTGAACTGATCCACGCTGGTAAGCTCGCCCGGCGCCAGCACGGTGAGCTGCTGGGCCTGGTCCCCGCCGGTTGGCGGCTCGCCGATCTGCCCGGCCGAGACCTGCACGTTCTGCGCCTCGATCGCCGAGATCACCTGGGCCGTGGTGATGTTGAGCCCGGTCATCTGCACCGGGTTCAGCCAGATGCGCATGGCGTATTCGCGCTGGCCGAAAATCTGCGTGTTCCCGACCCCCGGCAGCCGCGCCAGGATCTGCTGCAGATGCATGTATTCGTAGTTGGAAATATACAGCGCGTTGTATTTGTTATCCGGCGAATACAGGCTAACAGCAAGCACGAAGGTGCTGGACGCGGCGCGCACGGTGATCCCTTCGGACTGTACCTCGGCCGGCAATTGCGCCTCGGCGATCTGCACGCGGTTCTGCACGT
>Ga0116231_10014928_pt1 | contig 10236 bp, 7 predicted proteins | sample S1TSphgellanicum_2_FD_89695 | JGI IMG/M metagenome (GOLD analysis project Ga0116231, IMG submission 89695) | Host-associated microbial communities from peat moss isolated from Minnesota, USA - S1T2_Fd - Sphagnum magellanicum MG | ecosystem: Host-associated > Plants > Peat moss > Unclassified... | reverse complement strand
TTTAATTTTTGTTTTTGAATTTTTTGAAAATTTTTTTTTTTTTATTTTTTCCTTAATTTTGACCTTTTTTTCCTTTTTTTCCCCAAAAGGAAACCCAAAATTAAAAATATAAAAAAAAAAAAAAATTTTGTGGGGGGGGGGGGGGGGGGGGGGGGTTGCATTGAGAGAGGTATGAATGTCATTCATAAAACATCATTTTAAAATCCCATAGGCTATTTGGGTATCACTCAACCTAGCACAATGTGTGACTAACGAAACAATCTATCATGCTTCTCCCATTGTGATAGGTTGTCATTATGAGGAAAAACAATGTTTTGCAACTAGCCTTGCAATTCAAATTTTGAGTTGCAAAGGACACTTGCAACCCATTGTATTTATACGTTGTGAATGTTAATAGACAAGTTGTATGATTACAAAGTTGCAATTCACCATATATATGGTGTAACTCATTGCAACTCAATCAAAACAACTCATTTTCAACTATTATGCAATTCCATTATAATTACACCCATGATGTTATGTTGACATCATTGATTATCATCCATCTATTTAAATCTAACACATGGCATTATGAAAACTTTTGGACATAAAAATGATTTTTTTTTCAAAATATCAATCTCCATTGTCCATTATGGTTGTTAATGGTGGTCAAAGATTGTGACATGTGGCACAATACAAATTTGTGACATGGCATATTAATTATATTTTGGAATAAATAAATAAATAAAAATATCTATTTTAATAGCTAAGTAGGTCATACATAACGATAGGTAAATATGTTAATAGATCTTAAGACCTACATACCTACATATTTACTTAGGACCTCCCTACTTACCTACCTATCGACATAGGTAAGTAGAAAAATAGGACCTACTTACTTACATAGGTAGGTAAGTAGGTAGGAAATCACAAGACTAAGTGAATGAAAAAATAACCATGGAATTTTATTTTTTTATTATATGTTTTGCCTTTAGGTTTAACTTTTTTGAGTTCATCTCAAAATAACATTTGTATTTTAATGTGAGAATATGATAAAATAAACCTTTTTTTATATAGTTTATAACATGGGATTTAAAGACAAAACATATGGGTTAAATATTTTAATTGTTCCTTAGTTGTAAATTAAGTTGTAATCGAATTGCAATTATAATACTTAAGCGTTTAAGGCAAGTTGGATCCAAGGGGAGGGCTTCATTGTTTTTGGTGTTTAAACAAAACTTGAACCCCTTTTAGTGGCATCTTTGGGGCATTAAAAAAGGTCAAAAACATAATATAATTGAAAAAGTTATGACACTTCAAAGTAGAGGGGATCAAAAACTCAAAAAAACAAACCACCAAATGTTACAAAAGCTAGTTCCCAAACACTTAAAAAATCCTTCTATGTTGTTATGTTACTATTAGAGTTGAAAGGTGATTTGTATACCTTCAAGTGCTACTTTTATAACATTCTAAATCGTTTTAAATGAATAAGAAATAATAAAGTTATGAGGTTTGAAAGTAAGAGGGGTCCAAAGCAAAAATAATAATAATTTGTGTATTGTAAGTTGGAAAGCTTATTTCTTTTCTTGTTATTTTTTCATTATTCCTTTTCTTTTACATTTCAAAGATGAATTTTAAATCTTGAGGTAACATTCCCATGACATTTTAAATCATTCAAAATGAAACACATGTTCCATGAAAATATAAATAATTAATGAATATATACATTTATTAAATTATAGTTAGTTGTATTAACATAGTTGAATAATAGTATTCTAGTAATGGCACACTAATGGCTATACTAATTGTATCAATGAGAATAATTATTAGAAACTAGTTGCAAATGTATTCCATAATGGGTGGTGGAAATGTGAACATGTGGCATGATCACATGTATGTACATTATATTTAGTTACAACATAATTGTTGTTTTAATGGCACATTTACAACAATTCTAAAGTAATTGCCACATGCAACTACAATATAACTCATGAAAAATTAAACATGGTTGACTACATATGTATGTACAATGTGTATAAATTATCATATAGAGTATTCATTTTCAATTCACTTGCAATTATAATACAACTAATTGATTTTTTGACATGACAATTTATTTATTAATACACCATATTTCTAGGATGATAATTACACATTAACTGTAATACCCAAGAAATAGTTGCACAATAGTTGTATATGAGTTATTTTTTGAATGTTAGTGCAAGGTAGTGTGGTTTTGACGGACACAATTTTTCATAGTGTGTAATTTTGCTTGAAGGTTTGGCCATTTCCAAGAGACACAACATTACCAAGACACATGTAGTTTAATGAGGAATATGATTTCGTGTGATGTAGGAATAAACCTAAAATAATTGCAAAAAACTACTTGTGAAATCTTCTAGGTGGAAATGATTATGAAGGTGATTGAAAACCATGTCTAATGGACCATTAACAAACAAATGAGACATAGGTTTGAATGCCACTTTAAATGATTAAAAAAAAAACTCAAAATCCTTTTCATGTTAAAAATCTTCTAGAAATAGAAATGCATCATCATGGTTAGAGGGGGATGTGGTGGTGAAGGTTGAAATGGTGTTGGATGAAAGGGGGGAAAGGGAGAAGGGTACTAATTTGGTTTGGTTGAGAATATTTACTTTTGCAATTGAAAGCCAAATTATGATGGAGGTGTTTATGGGGGGTGGGGTCATGTCACATCACGTGTGAAAATGAATTATTGTAATGGATTTATAGAAAATACTTAGGTAATCATAGCTTTTCTGTGTCATGTACACATGTCAACTTTTTTTTTCCAATGACGATGATTTCATTGGAGCTGGTTTAGGTGGGATGAGCTATAGTTGTAGGTTGTACAAAAAAACAATTCCAAACTACAAATTTATTAGAGGTCAATTTCAAACCGGATTTTTTAAAAAATAAACATTTTACAAGTTGTAATGTTTCAAAATGTCCTTATTGATCCTAAGATATCAAAAGTGAAACAAATCTCTTTCTATAGAAATGCATGTATCTAGATGAGAAGTTCTAGGTTCAATAAGTGAAGTTTCCAGTTTGAACCTATTATAGAGGACACTATCATTCAGGGATTAGTTATTTATTATTTCATCACAATCATAAAATTTAGTCTGTTATTGTGTGATATTGTTAGCCACATGCATAAATACATGCACAATATATATATAGAATCAAGGTTGATGATGGGCGACAAAAATTTCACCTCAGCAACATATTGGTTGTCAAAGTCAGCCTAACTCATTGATGGACATCACTTCAATCAATCATCCTCTAGCCAAAAAATCAAAGATTTGCTTCATTTCCTTCAAGTTTTCTTCATTTATGTAAATTTAGATCATTATGCATATAAATTCATCATCATTTGTTATTACATAGTTTAGAGTCATGGTTAGCATGCTACATAGATACAAATACAAAAATGGTCTTCTACGATACAATTATCACCTTTAAGGAATAGGCGGACAAAACATCCTTCCTCTTCCCTAGGAGGGATATTCATGGATATAAGGTGCCCTCGATTCCATTAGAAAATTTTGACAAGTGGTTTAAACCATGAGTCTTCATCTTATTTCTTGAGCATGAAAATGGCAACTTGGCATCCATCATAAGAAGTTGCAAATAACATGATATATTAAACCAAAAACACTAGGGTTATGATAACGGGCCAGAGTAAACACATGAACTGGCAACCCACAAGGAATTCAACAACCCCCAATCAGTTGGTGATGCAGGACAGCAGAATTAATGGTTGAAACACTAGAGTGAGCTCACCAGCCCCTTGGGGATGGAGCTGGCATTTGCAAAAACACCATCCAGAATCAAAAGGATACGAGGTTACTCATGATATGAAAAGGGGGTTTGATTGCCTGCTTCGACATAAGAGACTTGGCCCATGCAATGTTTTTTTTTGGTGCCTTTAGAAACACCCTCTGCCCTTAGTCCATACCCAAGACCCTAAATGAAACCAAACCAAGCATTTTGTTGTTGGGCATCCCTATGTCTGTCCAAAAAGACTCCATGATTCCCCTGACTAGCACAAAATAACAAGTTGTGTTAGACCTATGGCAAACCACATGGGACATCAAGGCTTGTGAGAACCTATTTTCTGACACACCATCATAGACCCAAAAGATACCTCTATTCCGAGAATGTGTTGGGTTCATTATCATGGATTATGTGATCCCTGCACTCAGCAGTGCACCATCATCCATTTGAAACCCCTTAGAATCTTGGTTGTCCATGAATCACAACGTGAGTTACCAAGGTTCCAATTTGATAACATATCATGTAAACCCTCTTACTTCACCCTAACCCTAACTAGGTAACTAAAAGTATGTAAATGGGGTTAGTATCATAACTCTCTCCCCCCTTTCAGTGGTATCCGCAAAGTAAAGACGTTGTCATAAATCTCAGTATGAAATGCTGATACTCAGCATTTTTTTCAATGTCTTTTGGAATCTTTGTATCTTTTCAATTTTAAAAAAAAATCTTTGTGTCTTTCCAATTTCATACAAATGTAAATATGTGTTATTTCATTTGAATATGTTGAGAATATTTCAAATGATTAACATGCTTTTTTTTTTGAAATTAAGTTAGTTTCCAATAAAAAATTCTCCTTTAATTACCTAATTCAAGGATTTAATCCCCCCTTGCTTAGCTGATCTCCCCTTGGATATAATTGGGCAGTATTTGGTATAATTTGAATCCTATATATATCTGAAAATAACAAAATTTTCAAATGTAAACTGTTATTTCTTTTTTTCATTTCATCGTCATTGGTAGTGCATAACAACACAAAAGCCCAAGTAGTTAATACATAATTACATGGTTTTGGATTATAACTTATTTGTTTACATGATTGTAACATCTCTACAATGGTACAAAAATGTTGTTTAACCATCTTCTTTCATTGGAATAACATTTAGTGAAATCACACATTTCCTTCTTCCATATATACATGGCCAAATCCATTACATGTCTACAAAACCCAATGATGGACTAACACACCAAATTAGTGAGGTTATAAATGATGAATTTGAACTTGTTCATATAGAGATTGAAAGTTATATAAAATTGACGGCTACTAATTCTTGGTAGATTTTGAATTTTCAGATCTAGTTTCATCTACAAATCAATTCAAAATTATAAAAACTTTAGGTTTTTCAAAACATTTTAATATTTGGGATGAGTTCCACATCTCAACCTTCCAAAACCCAAACCTTGGAAAGCATTAAACATGTTGGATCCTTGTCGGTTGAATAGTTTTAGATTAGTCGTGTGGATCTAATCACAGACATGACACTCAAAGCATTCATGAACAGAACAAAGAACACGACAATAAAATTCTACAATACCTAAAATAGAATGGAGTGAAATTTTTGCAATTAATACGAGGTTTTTGTCACTCTAGGGCTTATGAAACGACTGTGCTTCATTGTTCATGAATTTCTCTAAGTCTCATGATGATGAGAAATTCCATTGAACAAGAATGAAGATGAGTGACTACATGAGATATTTCAATGTATGATTTCCCCAAAAAATAATTAGATTGGTCATTAAATGAATTCTAAATGGCTTTACTTGGACCTGAGATGTCGATGCTCAAACATGTAATAGAATTAAATTGACATCGAATCATAGTTGAAAAGAAATGCAATTTTTATTATGAAAAACCAGAAATGTATGGAAATGGAAACACATGAAGTGAATCTCTTTTTTAAGGAAATAGGAAAGGAAATCTAGAAAAAGAAGTGCCTTGGTCTGACTAGCGGCTAGCCATTCTTTGTTTGGTCTTCTTGAGCTTTGCACCAGTGTTGGGGAGCTTATTAGAAACAGGAACAGACAACAGACTCCCCCCCACTTTGACATGGAGGTTCTTAGGATTCATAACTGTGATTTCTCAAACAAATCAAAGAACCCATTCTGATACATAACCACAGTTTTCAAGTTTTTGAAAAAGGTTAAATAATCGCCCAAAAAATCCATTGTTTCTTTACTGGTTCTTTCATGAAAGTCACAAGTTCATTAAGGGTTTTCATATAACCGGGAACAATGGCTTATTGATTCTGATTTTAGAGGACTGGAACTAGTGGTTCTCTGATTTCTAACATTTTGAAAATCAGAAACGGGCAGTTCTTTAGAAATTCAAATACCCGCATTCACGAAACACTTCTTTTAACTCTTCTTTGGTGGTCCCTCCAGTTCAATTTCTGCTGAGCTATAACTTTATTAAGCAGCTTGGTCTAATGCTGAAATTTGGAGAGCAACAACTTTGCATTCTTTGCATAAAGGTTGAGATTCTATTGTTTTGCCAACTTTCTTTTCTTGCTTATAAATAGTCTCTATTATGTTGTTATGTATCTTCAACTAAGTGTAAATCACCAGGCAACCAGCAATTGTATTGTTTGGTGATTTTTCACCACTTTCCAAAAAAAAGAAAATCCAGTGCAACAACTCATACTAAGGATTTTTAGAGAAAAAAAATGTACCCAAGAAATCATTTGTCTCAAAAAGTGGTTCATCAGATCTTATTGCAAACAAAATTTTACTTTATGATTCTATCATTTCCAAAACATTTTAAATTGTTTTCAAAACTGTGTTTTAAAAGACTCCATTGTAACTATGCGTAGAACACACCATTTGATTTTCACTTTTTCCAAATTGAACGCTGTTGCACAACTAGAATTGGCAATGGTATTTATACAAAATGGCATTTCACATTATCTTAATGCCACATGACTTAGAGCTTGTTTAATTGACCATAAATTATGGTTCTATGACTCTTTGTAGCATAGTTTTAGTGTGTCTCTTTCAACACACTAAAACTATGCTGCAAACTCTTCCAAACCAATGCACAATGTCGATCCAGGAGTTTCACATTATCAATACAACTTTGCATTACTATGGATAGGTGCCTATTATCAAACCCTATCTGACAGAGAAAGAAAAGTAAGGTGTTTCTGACCTTGATGTTGCTGCCTTTTGTTGAGCCTCAATAGCAAGTCTTGTGCCAAGAAACACCTGGTATCTGATTAAACAGCAGTTCATTAACCAAGATTTTCAATAAGCACACCAATGCTATCCCAGTCTTTACAAAATAGAGAAACTAGCTACAAAAACCAAGAGAGAACTCTTCCCTCAGTACCATTCAATATTGGCCAATGATCTATCATCCACACAGACCAACGATTTTCCTGGGGTTCTGGGAGGAGCTTCCACGTGGATGCTTGTTCTCAAATCAGAATCTGGACTTCAGTAGTACTTCAGCCAGACTTTGACATTCTCTGTAATGAAAACCATAATCTGCATTGTACACTGTATGAGAAGCAGACTGATGCTGGCAAAAGACTGTAACATCCTCATTTTTGAGGGCAGTATTAACAGCATTGAAATTACAAATCTCAAAGAGTCTACCAATCCTCTGAATAAGCAGGGAAGCTCCTGACGGCATTGACTTGTGTACAAAGTGCTTATCAATGATAAATTCTTGTGTTGTGAAAAGTTTTGTTGTACAAAGTCTTGTAAGGGAAGAGAAAATGCATGTTACAAGTGAAATCATGGAGAAGCTCGGGAACAGAGTCCAGACTTTGCAGCAACAATTCTCTGCAACCTGGACACCTGCACACAAGAAACATCAACTTCAGCATTCAATACTATTTGTCACATGAGTGTACAGGACTATAAAGACAAGAACTTTTGCACAGAGTGGCTGACCACAATGAGCTGTGTGAGAAGACAATGTTGTTTCAAGCACGAAAAGGTGCAGATGCAGGAAAATGCAAACTAGAGTTTCATAAGCACAAGGGAGGAAACAGCTCAGAAATCACCTCTTGCTGCAAACCAAGGACTTTAGCCTCACTCTCCTGCTTCTGTTCAACTGCCTGTACAACTGCTGCCTCTATGCATCTATTTTCCGCCTCAACCTGAGAATCCACTCTTGCATTAGAAACAGCTCAATCAGACACAGTACATAAGTCAGGCCTACTTCATTCCTACTTCAGTTAAGTTTGTTGTCTGAGTCAAGAACCAGCAAAGTAAACTGTTACTTGAGAAATCCAATCTTAATACCCTGATTGAACATCTTGATGATAGAGCCACCATTGTAAGAGACCAGCTTGAATTGAGAGCCGAGAGCCCTAAAACCTGAGAGAAGAGGCTTGACTGACGAACATATCATTTTCTATCTCTATTTCTTCACACCACAGAGAAAAGCTACAGCTACATCAATCCTATATGTCCCTGAAGCATTTTGATTTCCGCAGATATGTCTCAGATTACACCCTACTGTACAGCATAGGCCAGACAAAGGAGGAATCCATTCCCATGCTGCTGCAGAAAAAAGTAGCAGATTTGAAGAGTCATCAAGATAAATTTGCTGTTCAGACCTGAGCCAATGCAGAGACACGCTGTCGCTCAACCTCAAGCTGCTGTCGAAGAAAAGCTTGCTCCTGGTTAGAAGAATGGAAGTCAGTTACCTTCACTGTAGAAAAGCCCTTATCCACTAAATAGTTGACATTGAACTGTACCAAAGGCACAAGCAAGTAGAAAACAGAGACACTCTAATATAGCATACACATTACCCTACTGAATCTCACAGTTTGGAAAGCCATGTAACCCATTAGGATTAAACTCTTATTAAACGGAAAGAATGGCATGCAATGGCTGAAACATGGAAGGACACGCATAGAGTCTTCATGTTGCCTAAGACACAGAACACTTCCATACCTTGCGCACATGGTCCAACCAAGTAGCATCAACAAGCCATTTTTGCTGTCGTCGCCCAGGTGAGGTCACAGGAAGACCAGTACGGTCTGAATCTCGCTGCATCCAAGTCTCATCCCGTTGAGCTGGCCAATTGCCAGAACCAGACCCCAGACTGTTGCGTAACCCAAAGCTGTCACAAACCCACCATGATGATTCAAGGCTAAGAGCCACCCACTCAGAAAGCCCTTTACTCATCAGCTCATCAACCCACAACTTCTAATGATTTTCACAGCCACCCCAGCTTTTCTAATAGAGGAAGTTGAAGGTGCAAAAGTTGAGAATTGTGAGAACAAAGCTGTTCCTGCAGAACCTCAACTCTCAAAGCATGCCAAATATATTGTGGCAGTGCAGCAAGACAAGACGAACTCTTTGTAATGCATGTCAAAGTGTTTCCTGTGAAGGAATTTTGCACAACATCATGAGTGTAGCATGAAAGTCAATGTGCTGCGGACAGAAATCCTGACCTGCCAGGATGCTCAAGCTCCCAACATTGATCTTGCACTCCGGGAACAGAAAAACGGCCACTTCGGTCTCCTGCATCAAATGAAGCTCTTGTACGAATGCAATGGCCATCATACTTGTTATCAAGTGACAAGAAAGAACCCAAATTTCTTCCATCCTGTTTGTTGGGCAGCTGAAACAGAGCTGCATCAAGGCTGACAGCTCTTTTCAGATCCTGAACAGCAAGTGCAACTTCTATATCTTTACGCTTAGTTTCTGATTCTTCTAACTTTGCTTTTAAGTCCACAATGTAATGATCAAGCTCCTGAAGATGTGATGAATGTACCTTCACCATTCCTTCTTTCTTCTGCAAATCTACCAACTTATCCTTGTTCTCAACCTCACTGTGCATAAGCAGCCATTGCAGTTCCCGAACTGCCCCTTGCAAAACACTAACTTCCTCCCTTTCTGCCTCCAGTTGTTTGAGTACATTTTCTTTGTCCAGAAGGAGTTCCTGTTCCTTGCGCTCCCACTCCTGCTGCCAGTGCTCTTCTTGCATGTTCAGCTCTTGAGGTAGTGTGGCTCTCCTTCCTACATCTGCTTCTTGTTCTGTTCTGGTCATCATCAGTTGACTCTTCTTGGAACCCACTTCTTTGTGTAGTTCCTCAATGACACATGTTGTATCCAAGAACTGCCTGTCAACACCAGCAAACTGTCTCACTGCTGGCTGAGGGAGACTGTCGCTCTGGTCATTCACATTTCCTTGATTTGTATTTGGCCCCAGCTTTCGCCTCTGTCCATCAAGTTCCTCCAGTAGAATTCCAATCTCCTCCTGAAGCTTCCAAATATCAGCATTTGCAAGTTCACCTGCTTTTCTCTGCTGGTCAAGCTCATCAGTCAGAGCATCATTCTCCTGTCTGAAAGAGGCAAGCAGCTTGGCCACATTAAGATCCTCAGTCTTGATATGTTCTTCCAATGTTTGCAACTTCTCCCTCAGTGCTGCAATGTCTTCATCTTTCT
>Ga0116231_10014927_pt1 | contig 10237 bp, 1 predicted proteins | sample S1TSphgellanicum_2_FD_89695 | JGI IMG/M metagenome (GOLD analysis project Ga0116231, IMG submission 89695) | Host-associated microbial communities from peat moss isolated from Minnesota, USA - S1T2_Fd - Sphagnum magellanicum MG | ecosystem: Host-associated > Plants > Peat moss > Unclassified... | reverse complement strand
CAGGAGCTTGCGTTGGTGTAGCTGGCGGTGAAGGTGTTGGCACCGGCGGAGAGCGGGATGCCGTCGATCTCACGCGCGGTCGAGGTGAATCCGTTGGGGCCAGACCAGCTCCAAATGCCGCCGATAGGTTGGGGGCCAAGGTTGACGGTGGCTCCGGCGGAAACCGAGGCGGTGGAGGCTTCCTGCCAGCCCGCGGCGTTCACGTTGAGGTAGGGGACGATCGGGGTGGGTGTGCAGGTGCCCAGGGTCAAGGAAATGGCTGTGGACTCAGTGAGTGTGCCGTCGGTTCCGGTGATGGTGACGGTGGAGGCGCCGGAGGCGGCTGTGGGCGCCACGGTGAAGCTGACGATGCTCGATCCGGTGGCCGGGTTGGCGCTAAAGCTGGCGGTGACGCCGGCGGGCAGGCCGGTCGCGGTGAGGGCCACGTTGCCGGAGTAGCCGCCGATGGCGTTGACGGTGATGGTGTCCGTCCCGGTCGTCCCTTGGGCGACGAGGAGCGAGGCGGCCGAAGGCGCGAGGGTGAAGCTGGGCTGCGGCGTCACGAAGACGTTGGCCGCGACGCTGGGCACGCCCTGGTCGTTGATGGCGAAGAGCCAGTAGTTGCCCGGCAGCACGATGCCGGGGTTGGACGGCACGCTGAGCACGTAGGAGTTGCCGTACACCGACTGGATCTGGAGCGGAATGCGGCGCTGGTCGTTGTTGACCGTGTGGGTGGTGGAGGAAAGCCGCATCAGGACGAAGGAAACAACGGGCGAGGCGGTGGTGGCGGAGATGGTGCCGCCGAGTTCAACCGAGGACGAGGCGAAACTGATCACCGGGCGGGTCGCCGCGGAGCCGTCTGCGTTGAGCAGGTAGGGCGGGGTGAGGATCTCCGCGTTGAAGTGATTGGCGGTGCAGCCCTCGCCGCACTGGCCGCCGCCGCCCGAGTAGACGCGGCCGTCGCTCAGCAGCAGCCCAGTGGAGTGGTAGACGCGCGGGGTCTGGTTGGGATTGAGCTGGCGGAAGACCTGGGTGAGCGGGTCCCAGATTTCCGGGATGAGGATGGCGGTCGCGTCCGAGAACGGGACGGGGTAGGTCTGGCCGCCGAGGATGACGACCTGGCCGTTGGGCAGGACGACGCCGTTTGAGAAGGCGCGCGGGTAGGCCATGGGCGCGAGCTGGTTGACGGTGACGTTGCCCACGCCGCCGTTGATGTCGATCAGGTAGGTGTTGGCTTCGGCGTTGGCGTCCTGGTAAGCGGGCGCGCCGCCGGTTTTCATAATCTTGCCCACGTCGTAGAGGACAGCGTTGCCGTTGATGGCGTAGGGATCGTTACCGCGATTTCCGGCGGGGGTGATGGAGCCGGCTCCGGAGGTGGTGATCCAGTTCATGTTGGCGCTGGGGCCGGCGTGGAAGACCTCGCCGTTGGGCGCGTCGAAGAGCCAGAGGTGGTTGTCGCCGCGATAGACGCCCTGGGGATCGGGTCCGATGATGTTGGTCTCGGGTACGTTGCTGAGGACGTTCCAGCCGCTGCCCTCGGTCCAGACCTCGGCGGTCTTGCCGCCCTCGCCGCCGCTCCACGATCCTCCAAAAGTAAGCACGGAGCCGTTGGTCAGCACCGTGTCCGCCTCGTAGCCGCGGGGGATATTCATGTCGGAGTCGAAGGTCCAGTTGCCGGTGGTTTGGTCGAAGATGCTGGTTTTGGGGCTGCTGTCCCCGCCGTTGACCAGCAGGTCGCCGTTGAAGAGGTTGGCGGTGCCGGGGCAGAACATGTCGTCGCCGGTGTTGGTGATGAGAATGACGGAAGAGGTTTCAGCGACGGGGTCGAAGATGGTCGAGTAGGTTTGGCCGCTGTTGCTGTAGCCGATGTCGCCCTGGTAGGTGTACTGGTCGTTGGCGGACCACATGATCAACTGGCCGTTGGTCAACTGGGATGCGCCGATGGGATCGACGGCGAGAGGGATGACGCCGGTCCAACTGGAGGGCAGGGTGGCGGCGGAGAGGGACCAGAGCTGGTCCTGTGCTCCGGTGCAGGCGGCCTGGGTGACGTTGGTGGCGGCGGTTTGGCTGGCGCCGGCGATGGTGAGGCAGAGGCCGCCATTGGCGCCGATCATCTCGTAGGAGCCGCCGACGGGGATGAGAGTGAACAGGTCGCTGGTGCTGGTGGCGCTGCAGGTTTCCTGGACAATGGCGGCTCCCGAGACAGTGCTGCCGTTGTTCGAGACGCAGAGGCCGCTGGCGTTGCCGGAGAGCTGGTAGTAGTTGCCGGAGGGCTTGAGGTACCACTGCTCGTTGGCCGAGCCGGCGCAGGGGTACTGGATGATGTTGGCGCCGGCGGTGGTGCTGCCGTATTCGACGTTCATGCACTGGCCGCTGTGGGCGGCCTGGGCGACGGTGAGGGCGGTGGGCTCGATGAGGCCGGTGGTGAAGCTCCAGAGGAAGTTGGTCGCCGTGGCGCAGGGCCATTGGGTAATGGGATCGGAAGATGCCACGCTGCCGCCGCTGACGCTCATGCACTCGCCGCTGTTCTTGTTGACGGCCTGGTAGTAGTTGCCCTGGGGTACGAAGGACCAAAGCTCATTGTTGACGCCGGCACAGGGTTCCTGGACCAGTTGCACTCCAGCGTAGGTTGCCGCACCGGAGACGACGAGGCAGTCGCCGGTGGCTTCTTCCAAAATACGAAAGGTACCCGAGCCGTAAGGCTGGACGGTCCACTGCTGGCTAGCCGCCGAGCTGCAAGGGTACTGGACCGCGCCCGCGCCGGCGGCCGTGGAAGCGCCGTTGATAGTCAGGCACTGGTCGCTGCTCGCAGCCGCGATGTTGGTGTAGCCGCTTCGGACGACCTGCGCATGGCCCATGGCTGGCGCCAGCAGCGTGACAAAAACCAGAGCCAGGAGGTACGGGAGAATTTGGGTCTTGGGCTTGCATTGGGGTGCGGAGTGGGTTGGCTGCGCGAACATGCGAACGTATTTGGCCGGGAATTTCATACAAAAACCTTCTCTCCCGATTCCGATCGGGTCGTTTTTTGTGGGGGGAAGCTCTAAGCTATCGCAAGTAAACCTATGATTCAACAGGGTTAGGTGAAATTTTCTGGTCACGGGATGGGAGTTTCGGGGGATGGCGATGGCTGAGTTGTAATGCGGGAAAGAGTACCGCTGGCGCGGGCAAAGGGCGCCATGGAGTTACCTGAGTGTTTGGGCATTCCAACTATCTTCGTTTTGGCTAAACACACGGAACCGCGGAGGTTACTTTCCCACACGCAAGATCGTCTCGGCGAGTACTCAGCGCCACGTGTCAATTGGGCATTGTGTCTTTCTTGGAGGTGCTCTGCGCAACGCGGCGTTCAAGCGTCGCCACGCCAATTTCTTCGAGAGCAACGCCTGTGTGCGTCGGCCGCTCTCCTCAATCCAGAGTCCATCCTTGCCTGGGAAGAGGCGTGCGTAGCAGTTCGCTCCGGACAGGAGCTCAGGTGAAAAAACGGGCTCGTCCCCCTATGTGCGATTCGTCAGAAGCCACGCATGGCCCGTGTCCAGAGTGCCTAGAAGTGTTGGAGGGAGTTGACCGCTCCGTGGGCTTGGCCCAGCTTGGCCAACAAATTTGCGTCCACCGGCGCCTGAATGCCTGCTGGATTGGCGACGCGGCCGTGGAGGTAGCCAACTGGAGAACGTTTTTCGCCTATTCTGAAGGCGCTGGCGGATTGAGCCACTGCGACGCCTGGGCCATTGCTGAGGATGGAAGCGGTGGGCTTTGGGTAGGCAGGACGGTGGTCTCAACCACCTTGATCCCAAAACCGGTGCCATTATCACTCCCCAACCGAATCCAAACCAGCCAAACGGCCTTCCAAATGTCCAGGTCCATGCGATTCTTCGGGACTGTAGATAGTCCCGGTTGGGAATGAGTACCTCGGCCCGCAAGCACCCGTCAGGGAACACTTAAGCTCGAGTTCGGTCTTCAGCATCGATTCTGACTTGCTCTTTAGCAGAAGCTGTCTTATACATCGCGAAATGCCTCCCACGAGGGGCCGCAGGTTGATTTGTCCTCGCGCTGTGCTTCCGTAGTCGTCCCATGTCTTGCCAGAAGGCTGTGAGAAAGACAATGACGATCACTGTAACGGAAATGATGGCGGGCAACTCTTCTTGGAACATGTGATTCCTCCATTTGCCTTCTACCGGTTCCGGTTGCCTGATTTCTGCTAACCGAAACAACGATTGGCGAGGGCACACTTCCCTTATCGCGGAGCAGGACTCACAAAAGCTTCAAGCGAGGCTCAAGATAGGATCAATTCCTTCTCAATCATCAGGCGCGGAGGGGATCGTTCTGGCTGGACCTATTTCGAGTCAGGTTTCGTCGCCAGCGCAGCCAGTTCCTGTTTGGCTTGCTTGAGGTAGAGGGCGTCTGCATCGGCGTGGGCCCAAAGCGTCAGGAAGTGCTTGTACGCTTCGAGGGCCGCGGAGCGTTTGCCCTCTGCGGCAAGGGCGCGGCCCAGGCCCAGCCAGCACACAGGCAATTCCTCTGTTTCCGGGCTCTGGTCGGGTCCGTCGACAACCTGCCGATAACTTTTTTCGGCCAGGGCAGGTTCCCCGGCGGCCAGGTATGCGTTACCCCTGAGCATCGGTATGACCGGCTCTCGCCCTTCGAGAGGCCGAGCCCGCTCCAAAGCGGAGACGGCGTCTTGCGGCTTATGAGCGTTCATGGCAATGGCAGCTTCCACCTCGGGCGCCCGGTAATCGTTCCACAGGGTTCCCTGAGGAAATTGGGCTTGCATCGCGTGAAGATACTTCTCAGCCAGTGCGGAGTCACCGACCCGCGCCAATCCCAGCACGCTAAGTTCGTCTTTCGGGTCCACTGGAGCGGTTCGGAAGAGTCGCGTTCCCTCGGCGACATCCCCGGTTTCGATCAGATTCATAGCTTCCGCCCGGAGGATGAAGTTCGTTGTCTCCTCCAGTCCACGGTGGCTGAAGCTGGCATTCAGCGGCGGAATCATTCGGTGGGCGTCGGAGAATCGTCCCTCTGAAATTGCAATTTCGAGCTCTTCGGTGCGGATATAGGTGGCGTCTGGATGGGCAGCGGCCCAGTCTCGCTGCTCCTGGACGAGTTCCGCGTCATGCAGCGCGTAGGCCGCCTGGAACAGGTGTTGGCGTATGTAATCGCCGTCGAGGCCTCTGGCCAGCGCGGCCTGGGAGGTGGCCAGCGCACCTTTGGGATCGCCCAGGAGCATCTGCTCGGTAGCCACGTTTGCATAGACTCCCAAAACATTGGGTCTCAGCTCCAGGGCGCGCCGAGCGGCAACCAAAGCGTCGGGATGGTGGCCGAGATCCCTTTCGACAACAGAAAGGCCATTCCACGCCTGCGCCGACCGGGGATAGAGTTCGGTCCAATTGCGGTAATTCCGCTCTGCTTCGTAGAGATCCTGAGTGGCAGCGGCGTGGTACAGGGCGACGATGGCCAATCGGACTGGCTCGCTGGCGGAGTCGCGCAAACTATAAGCCTTGAGAATTGCCTCTCGTTCCCCTGCGAAATCCTGGGTTGCCCGGTAGGCAGCAGCAAGGTTGTAATAGGCATCCGAGAAGTCGGGATCAGCGGCAACCGCTTTTCGTAACAAGCTAATCGCGTCCAAAAACTTGCCCTCGTTGGATAGCACCTGAGACTGGCTAAAGTCTTTCAATGCTTCCAGCGATGCCGTATTCCCGGGAAAGAGGGGCGTGTCGAAGCGCGCAATGCTGCGGCGGGATTCACCCAGCTTTTCGCGCAGGCTTTCGGCCAATTTGTCAATACTGTGAGGCAGGTCTTCCGCGTTTTGCGCTTCTCGTTTCGACTCGGCGAGGACCGCACCATTGACGCAACTCGTTGCCGCCTCAGTGATGAGGAAGTGCTGTCCGATGCGGGCGACGAAGCCATGAAGAACGGCCTGGCTGTTGGTCCGCTCGCAAACCTCTCGAAAAATGGCCGGGGTCAGGGCGTCGTCCGGCTTGTGCTTCATCTCTTCGAGCGTGGCCCGGACGCGGGACGCCGACACGACGGAGACAAATGGACTTTGCGAAAGATCCATGCGCAGAGCGTCGATTAGGGCGGCATCCAGGATCGCATCGCCTGTGGTGCCGTCCATCGACGTGAGCACAACATCGATTGGCTGCCCTGCGGAGCGGTCGAGCCAGCGTTGCCAGCCGTACCAACCCAGCGCGGCGAGCGCGGCGACGGCGAACGCACCCCCAACGATCCAAAGTGACCGGCGGTCGATCGATGCCGGTCGGGCCGCTGCATGCGTGCGGTTTTCGTCCCCGGACTCTTCTATTGTGATTTCGGTAACCGAACTGGTGGCGCTCAAGACGATCTGCTGCTGAACCTGCGCTTGCGATTGAGGATGGGGCACGATTTCGACCGGCACCGTGAAGCGGTAGCCCCGCCCGGGGACGGTTTCGATGATCTTTCTGCCGGACTCATGGCGTGAGAGAGCCTTACGCAACAGGAAAATCTGCTGGGTGAGATTGCTCTCTTCCACGAACTGGTCTGGCCAGAGGGAGGCAAGCAGTTCGTCCTTGCTGGAGACTCGATCGCGACGATCAACCAGGTAAACCAGCAGGTCAAAGCTCTTTGGGTTCAGGGCAATCGGCTCCTGCTCCCAGCTGAGAGTCCAACCGGAGCGGTCGATGACATATCCTTCAAATCGAATTAAGTCTTTATTTTCCAGCAGCATAAGTCGATTGAGCAGAAATTGAGCCACGATTGAGAGCGGATTGAAGGCGAACTTTCCAGCTTCGTGGGACAACAAGGTATGCCACGAACCGTCGCCGACGTCAACCCGGGAACATCTTCCCAGAAGCATACCAAAGGCGAAGTGGATGCCGTAGCGGTGTCCGTGGGAGCTTTTGTACAAATCGGAGGAGTTGTGATGCAATCCACCCCCGCCTTCGCCCTCAATTCAACCGAGAAACGAGCTGGCGCTTACCCGGCCAGCTCCCCGCGGTTGGCCATTACCAGCTTGGGGATTCGGTACCTGGCTGCGCTACTCCTTTTTGTCCTTGCGTCCTTGCTCCACGCGCAGTCAGGCACTCCGTTTGTCTATCCGCTCACGCTCACGCCGGACTACAATCCCACTTACAATGAGGCCATTGGCGCGTCCGTGCTGGTGCGCGACGAAACCACCCTCGCCCCGCTGACCGGAACCGTCAACTTCACCGTGGACGGCGGTCCCGCGATCGCGGCCACGCTGAACGGCAGCGGTTTGGCCTACGCCAATCTCGGTCAGCTCTCGATTGCGACGCATACGGTCAAGGCGACGTACCTGGGCAACGCCCAGTACTCCGGCGGGAGCATTTCGGGCACAATCCAGGTTGTGGATGCTCCGCTGGCTTTTGTGGGCACTCAGGGTACGACTCTGTTCTCGTCTGGAGTGGTGTTCGACGCGGAAGGCGTGGCCGTCGATGCGCAGGACAATCTGTACGTCTCCGATCGATCGAACGGCAAAATCTATAAGGAAGATACGCTCGGCAACGTCACAACCATCCCCGTCACAGGCCTTGCGAGCCCGATGGGGATGGCCCTCGACTCCGCCGGCGACCTGTATATTGCGGACACGGGAAACAACCGGATTGTCGAGTACAGCGCCTCGGGCGCGCAGACCGTAGTGCCGACGAGCAAACTATCCGCGCCGACCTATCTCGCTTACGACCGCACGAACAACATCCTGTACATCGCCGATACCGGCAACAATCGCGTCGAGAGCTATACGCCCGCGACCAAGGCGTCGGCCGATGTGGTAACCGGAATGACTGCGCTGCGGGGCGTTTCCGTCGACACACAGGGCAACGTTTATTTCTCCGACGGGAATGCCGGATTCCTGGAGATCGATACGTTTTCCGGCACTTCGAACCTCCCGATTCCGATCTACGCCCCGGTAGCCGAGACGGGATCAATCGCGGCGGGTGTCTTCCCGTATGTGATCGTCACCGACCTGGCCGGCAATGGCGTCTTTCGCTACAGCAACGGCGGCGAACCCTACCAGGGCGGCCAGGTCCAGATCAACAATGGCGGCAACCCGGTTGTGGACGTGGCGGCGGACAGCACCGGCCGGGTGTATCTGGCAGTAGGGACGCGCGTGGATGTGGTCGATACGGGTTCGGGCCGGGCGCCCGACGTTGGAGTCAACCCTCCCAATGGCGAGGCCAACTCGATCTTTTCTTTAATCTTCCAGACGCCGCAGGCCAAACCGAGCTTTACGGTGACGGCATCTCCGGCGACCACGTTCAACCAGCTCGGCGCGCCTTCCTGCCCGGGCGGTGCCGGGGCTTGTGCCGCGCAGGGATATTTCGTTCCTCAATTTGCGGGTGTCAATGCCGGGTCGATCAGCGTAACGACGACCTACGACATCGGCGATGTGCCGGTGTGGGGAAAAGGGATCGGCGGCGGCGCGGCCTTCACGCCGGGGACGATCTCGCAGAGCAGCTCCGGCGCGAGCAGCATCGGCGGCGTGGCCTTCGACTCGGTTGGGAACCGGTACGTCACCGACACGGCCAACAATACGGTGACGGAGTTTTCTCCCTCGGGAGCGAAGACGCCGCTCAGCTTTACAGGACTCTCCAAGCCGACCCAGATCGCGGTCGATGGGCTGGGCGCGGTCTATGTGCTGGATAGCGGCAACCAGCGCATCGTGAGGCTCGGCGCGGATGGCGTTCAGGCTGACGTATACGGAGCAAGCGATCAGGAAGATTTTGCGTCGATCACAGCCTTCAGCCTGGATGGCGACAGCAATCTGCTGCTGGCGGGTCTGCCCGGCAGCCCCGATGTCGGCTTCCGGAAAAACGCCCGCGCGATCGGTAAAGAATCGGCAAGCACCGGCTCGTACATCGTTGGCCTGGAGGGGCATTCCTTTCCACCGGACGGAAAAAAGGTGGACCTCGCGTATCCGTATGAACATACCGGTTTGATTCAGGCCAATTTGCCAGAAGTCACGGGAGTGGCTGTGGATGCCGAGGAGAATATCTTCGCGGTCGATACCGGCGGCACCCTGACGCGGTTCGGCATCGACGGCAGCACCAAGCAGCTTGCCACTGGCCTGGGCTCTCCGCTGGGCCTGGCGCTCGATCCCTCGGGAACCGCGTATGTGCTGGGAACCAATTCCATCACGCTGATTCAGCCCAATGGCACGAAGTCTTCGATTGCGGTTAACGGGCTATACTCCGCTGCCGCCTTTGCGCTGGACCCCTATGGGGACATCGTGATCGGCGATGGGGCGGACCAGCAACTGATCTATCTCGACCGCACGCAGCAGAATTACGTCTTCGGCGATGTGAATGTGGGTCAGTCCGAGTCGCTCGACGGATCGATCGGGAATGTCGGCAATCAGCCTTTCACGATCTCAGCCGCGCTGCCTGCCGATGGCAATTTCGCGCAGACTGGCACGTCGAACGCCTGCGCCTCGCCGGCAGGCTCGACCCCGGGCACCACCATTGCGCCAGGCGGAGAATGCGACCTGGACTACACCTTCACCCCGCCCTCGGACGGTCCATTTACGCTCTCGGGAACCTTGACTACTTCGCCGCAGACGCTCATTGGGAGCGGCGGCGGGGGCGCAATCCACTTAAGCGGCACCGGCGAAGGCTCCTCCGGGCCGAATCCCGTGCTGACGCCGACGACCATGAATTTCGGAGATGTGCTGATTAATACCGTCAGCGCCAACCAAACGGCCATGCTCACCAATACGGGCACCGCCGCGCTGCCAGTGTACGGGTTCAGTGTCACCGGCAAGAACCTCGGCGGCTTTGGATATTACGACAACTGCGGAAAGAGCCTGGCCGCTGGAGCGAGCTGCACCATTGCGATCAACTGCGGGCCGGCGATCGTGGAGACTCTGACGGCGAGCTTCAACGCAATCTTTCCATCGCCGATTCCCGAGCAGTCGATTGCTTTGACTTGCAATGGGACGGATTTCTCAGCCGCGCTGACGCCGGCCGCGGCGAGCTTTACCGCCGCCATTGGGAGCACCAGCGCCGCGCAAACCTTCACCCTGGTCAACAGCGGCAATGCCGCCCTGCCGATCACTTCCGTCGGATTTAGCGGAACCGGCGCAAGCAGCTTCACGGTAAGCGGCAACACCTGCGGCTCATCGCTGGCGGGGAACAGCTCCTGCACCGTTGCGGTTACTTTCTCTCCGGCAAGCGCGGGCAGTTTGTCCGTAATCCTGTCGGTTGTCGATGGGGCCGGTACGCAGACCTCGACTTTGACGGGAACCGGCACCGCGCCGGCGGCTCCGCAACCTGTG
>Ga0116231_10014926_pt1 | contig 10237 bp, 7 predicted proteins | sample S1TSphgellanicum_2_FD_89695 | JGI IMG/M metagenome (GOLD analysis project Ga0116231, IMG submission 89695) | Host-associated microbial communities from peat moss isolated from Minnesota, USA - S1T2_Fd - Sphagnum magellanicum MG | ecosystem: Host-associated > Plants > Peat moss > Unclassified... | reverse complement strand
GGCCGGCCCCCGCTTCGAAACCGCTGCTGCCGGCCCGCGAGGATTGCAGCTGCTCATCGACGAACGCGGTCAATGTGGCGCGTGCGCTTTCGCTGTCGGCTTCGCGCCATCCTGACAATGCGGCGCGCAGCCAGATGCCGTCGATCATGGCTGCGATCATCGCAGCGACGTTTTGCGCCTGTTCGGCCGGCATCAAGCGTCGCAGCGCGTTGCGCAGGGTGGACAGCGTGCGGCGTTGGTAAACCGTTTGCACGCGCTTGAGCCGCTCCACGTGCAGCACCTGGCCCCAAAATGCGAGCCAGGCGCTGCCGGTGCGCTGATCGAACTCCTCTGGTGCGAGATTGGCGTCGATGACCGCCTGAATTCTGCCCCGCGGCGTGCTCACGTTGACCAGCCGAATCCGGACTTGGGCCGCGACGCGGCGCGCCAACGAGCGAAACGCGGCTTCGAGCAATCCGTCCTTGTCGTCGAAATAATGCGCGACCAATCCGGGCGACACGCCCGCGCGGCCGGCAATTTGCGCAAGTGTTGTACCCACATACCCAAGTTCCGCTAGGCTATCGATCGTCACCTCGACCAATTGACGACGTCTCATCTCCTCGATGGGTTCGGGAAAGCTGTCGGCGGATTGTATTGACGTAGTGTTCAATTTAACGACCTTAGTTGGCGTCAAGCGCAAGCATCGGCGCAGCAGCGGGTTGCTGTCTCGCTCCGGATTTCATAATAACTCGTTTTCTTTCAAAGACTAGGGATACATTGGTGAACTTATACAAGACTTGGTTAAACGTTCATTCAATAATGTGCGCCGGGCGTCAATCATGCCGCCTGCCCAAGGCAGCGGTCAACAGCAAAAAGAGTGCCGGTCGACCTCTCGGCCTCGCCGTCGCGGTACTCTGGGCGACCTTCTGCATCCTCGACATTCAAGGCGCATCAGCCGAACCGTCCAACGCCGCGGCGCCGATCGCCGCCCCTGATCCGGCGCAGTGCAGGAATGTCAGGTTCTCGGATGTCGGTTGGACCGACGTGACCTCGACCACCGCCATCACGGCACAGCTGCTGCGCATCCTCGGCTACTCGCCGAGCATCACGGTTTTGTCGGTGCCGGTCACGTTTGCCTCGATCAAGAACAACGACATCGATGTGTTTCTGGGAAATTGGATGCCGATGCAGCAAGCCGATATCTCGCGCTTCGTGGACGAGGGCTCGGTGGTCGTGGTCGGGCCCAATCTGACGGGCGCCAAGTACACCTTGGCGGTGCCGGCGTACACCGAGGCGGCGGGCCTGCGCGACTTCAAGGACATCAAGGACTTCGCTCCGCAGCTCAAGAGTACGATTTACGGCATCGAACCCGGCAATGACGGCAACCGTCTGGTGCTCAAGATGCTGAACGAGAACCTGTTCGGGCTGGGCGGATTCAAGTTGGTCGAATCGAGCGAGCAAGGGATGCTGGCTCAAGTCGAGCGCGCCTTCCACGACCATCAGCCCGTGGTGTTTTTGGCGTGGGAGCCCCACCCGATGAACCTACGCTTCGACCTGAAGTATTTGAGCGGCGGGGATGAGGTGTTCGGGCCTAACTTCGGCGGCGCGACCATCTATACCGTGACACGGCGCGGCTATGCTCTCGAATGTCCGAACGTCGCCCGCCTGCTCACCAATTTGAAGTTCAGTCTGCGCGGCGAGAGTGAAATGATGGCAGCGCTGCTCGACCGCCACGAGGCGCCGGACATCGCGGCCGCCGAATGGCTGAAAGCCAACCCCACGGCGACCCAGGCGTGGCTGCAGGGCGTCGTGACGATGGACGGCAAACCCGCCCGGTTGGCGCTCGCGCAGGCCGCGCCGCCGCCCAGACCCGGCGGATTCGAACAATGGATCATCAGCCACAAGATTCCCGTGGGCGATTGGATGGCGTCGAGCATTGAGTTCATCAAGACCCATGGCACCGTCGTCTTCACCGCCATATCCATCACGATCAAAGGCACCATCGAGGGCGTCATGTGGTTGCTGCACGCGGTGCCGGCGCCGGCGTTGATCGTCATCGCGGTGGCCGTGGCTTGGGCTTTGCGCCGCTCCTGGGCGCTGGCAGCGTTCGTGGCGGCAGCTTTGCTGTTCATCTTGAACCAGGGCTATTGGCAGGCCACCGTCGAGACCTTGTCCCTGGTGCTGGTCGCGACGCTGGTATCCACGTTGATCGGCGTTCCGGTCGGCATTGCGGCCGCGCATCGGCCGCGGTTGTTCGCCGCCCTGCACCCGGTTCTCGACTTGATGCAGACCTTGCCGACATTCGTCTACCTGATCCCGACCTTGGTTCTTTTCGGCCTGGGCGTCGTGCCTGGGTTGATATCCACCGTCATCTTCGCGCTTCCAGCCCCGATCCGCATGACGCACCTGGGGATCTCGTCGGTGCCGAAACCACTGCTGGAGGCCGGCGAAGCATTCGGCGCCACACCGATGCAATTGTTGTTCAAGGTGGAACTGCCCGGCGCCGCCGCGACCATCATCGCGGGCATCACACAATGCATCATGCTGAGCTTGTCAATGGTGGTCATCGCCGCGTTGGTGGGTGCCGGCGGCCTCGGCGTACCGGTCGTGAGGGCGTTGAACTCCGTGCAGGTGGGCATGGGGTTCGAAGCGGGCTTTGCGATCGTGCTGCTCGCCATCGTACTGGATCGCGTCAGCAGGCCGAAGCAACGCCGGGGTGCCGCATGAACGCGGCGGTCGAGTTCAAAGGCGTCGACATTTTATTTTCGCGTGAGGGACGCGATGGACGCCGCGCCCGGCGCGAAGCGCTCGCCGCTCTCGATGCGGGAAAATCGCGCGCCGAGATTCAGAACCAGTACGGAGTGATCGTCGGTGTTGCGGGTGCCAACCTCGTCGTCGAGCGTGGTGAAATTTCGGTGTTGATGGGACTGTCGGGCTCCGGCAAGTCGACCCTGCTGCGGGCCGCCAACGGCTTGAATGCCGTGACGCGGGGCAGCGTGCTCGTGGGGGACGGCGAATCCGCGATCGACGTCGCCACCTGCGATGCTAAAGACATGCGTAAGTTGCGGCGTGAGCGCGTGGCCATGGTGTTCCAGCAATTTGGTCTGCTGCCTTGGCGTACCGTGCGCGACAATGTCGGTTTCGGGCTGGAGCTGCGCGGCGAAGCTAACGCGCGGCGCCAGCAGATCGTCAGCGAAAAGCTCGAGTTGGTGGGACTGTCGCAATGGGCCAACCGGCATGTCTCGGAACTGTCGGGAGGCATGCAGCAGCGCGTCGGCCTGGCGCGCGCCTTCGCCACCGACGCCGACATCCTGTTGATGGATGAACCCTTTTCGGCGCTCGATCCGCTGATTCGCGGCAAACTGCAGGACGAGCTTCTCGAACTTCAATCGAGGGTCAAAAAGACCATCCTGTTCGTCAGTCACGACATGGACGAAGCGCTGCGGCTCGGCGACCGCATTTCCATTCTGCAGAACGGGCGCATCATTCAAACCGGTACTGCGGACGACATCGTGCTGTCGCCGGCGGACGACTATGTCGCAGAATTCGTGCGCCACATGAACCCCATGACGGTTCTGACCGGGAGCATGATCATGCAGCGGCGCGCGCACCTGCAATCCGACGGCTCGGCGGTGTGGCTCGACGTCGCACGCCGCTACCGGCTGTCATTGGACGACCTGGATCGAGCGACCCACCTGACCATCGACGGCACGCAGCATGCGCTCAACCACATACGCGACGAGGCGGATGTCGAGCGCGCTGCCCCCGGCCTGTCGGTGGTGCCGCCCACGGTGGCGCTCGGAGCCATCATCCGGCTCCGGCAGCGCACCGGCCACCCGGTGCTCGTCGGCGAGCAGGAAAGAATTCTCGGCGTTTGCTGCGAGAGCGACATCATTCGCGCGCTGGCCGGCGGGCGGCTCACCTGACACCTGAGCCACTTAAGTCGGACAGGCTGCTTGTGGTAAATTGACCGTGATGAACATACTGCTCGTCGAAGACAGCAGCGAAGTCAGCTGTATAACCGTGGAGTATTTGCACGAGCTCGGTCACACCGTGACCGCTGTTGCGCAGGCCGAACAGGCCATCGCCAAACTCGGCGAACAGACCTTCGATGCCGTCATGACGGACGTGCGGCTTCCTGGCATGTCGGGCATCGAGTTGGCCAAGGTTCTGATCAAGTCGCATCCAACCCTGCCCGTGGTCATCGCCTCAGGCTTCGGCTCGCTCGATGTCGAGCTCATGCTGGGACAAAAAGCGAGTACCGTGTTGGTGTTGCCCAAGCCCTACGACCTACAGGCCCTCGCGAACACCTTGCATGGTGCCGCCGGCGTTCAGGTCTGAACGCGAATCGTCTGCTCGCGCTACTTGGCGGCCTGGCGGCTAGGCTTGCGGGTCTGGCTGGGGCGGATCATAAGGCGCCAGGGGCGGCTGCTCGGGACTCGGAGTAGTCGGAACGTTTTCGTAGCGCATTTCAAGCCTCCTGAACGCGAAGTTAAACAACGCTCACAGCGCCAAATAGGGTGAGGCCGAGAGGCTCGGGCTTGCTTCGCCGCGAGCTCGTAATTGTTCAGCCGATTCGCCCACTTCGCGTCGGCCCACTTCGCGTCGCACTTCATCGACCACGCTACGCATGCGCTCTTGCGCCCGGCCGAGTGCATCGCTGAGTTCAGCCGACCACGTCAGCGCCCGCGCATCGTCGAGCTCTCGCGAAGCGCCGCTGATCTCCTCCAGGAAAAGGCGCATGCCTCGACCCACAATCGTGGCCAGTGCGGCCTTCACGTAGGCCCTGACGAGCCCCATGCGGGTCTCGAAAAATCCGGGATCTCTCTGATAGTTCCGATACGGATGCGAACGCAATTTTCCGGTTGCGATGCGTGCAATGCGCCAATTCACGAGCGCAGCGCGTTCGTAGATGCGGCCCTCACGCACCGCCGCATTCAAATATATAGCCACCGCACGAACCTCGAGGGTCTTTCTGCGTAGCCGCCGCAAGCGCTTCACTTCGTCGCTCATGGGGAGATTATTTAGGGACTCGATCAGTCTTCTCAAGGGAGCCCGCGAGGGAAGCTTCGTAGGAATAAGCCTGACAGTTGACTTTATCCGCTTTTACCCCCCCGCCCCGCCGGCCTGCGGCGCCCGCTGGCGCGGCGCCCACAAATAGCTGTCAATTCAGGCTGATCCAGACGGATTTCGTCTGCGTGTACGACAGCAAGCTCTCCAGACACTTGTCGCGGCCCTGACCCGACTGCTTGTAGCCGCCGAAGGGCTGAGTCATGTCGCCATTGTCGAAGCAATTCACCCAGATGACGCCCGCCTCGAGATCGCGCGCGGTTTTGTGCGCCGTGTTGAGGTCACGCGTCCAAACGGAGGCCGCCAGACCATAAATCGAGTCGTTCGCGACGGCAAGCGCCTGCTCCAAGCCGTCGACCTCGATGGCCGCGGCCACCGGCCCGAAAATCTCTTCCTGCGCAATGGTCATGCGATTGTTGACGCCCGTGAACAAGGTCGGGTTGACGAACGAGCCGGGCATATCGGGTGTATTGCCTCCGAACATCAGCTTCGCCCCTTCTTGCTGTCCCCGCGCGATGTACCCGAGGACGCGGCGGCGATGCTCCTGGGTCACCAACGGGCCCAAATTGGTGGCAGGATCGAGGGGATCACCGGCCCGGTAGGCATGTTCGCCGCGCGCGACGAAACGGGCGATGAATTCTTCGGCTATCGCCTTGTCGAGCAGCAGGCGGGAACCGGCATTGCAGACCTCACCCATGTTGCCGAAGATGCCATTGATGGCGTAGGTGACCGCCGTGTCGATATCGGGCAGATCTGCCAAAAAGATCTGCGGCGTCTTACCGCCGCATTCCAAGCTGACGCGCTTCATGTTGGATTGCCCCGCATAAATGAGCATCTGCTTGCCGATCTCCGTCGAACCGGTGAAGGCAATCTTGGCCACGTCATTGTGGAGCGCAAGAGCAGCGCCCGCCGTTTCGCCCAAGCCGTTGACGACGTTGAACACGCCGGGAGGTCCGCCCGCCTCGACGAACAACTGCGCCATTTTGAGCGCGGACAACGGCGACTGTTCCGCGGGCTTGAGCACCACGGAGTTTCCCGCGGCAAGCGCGGGTCCCACCTTCCAGGCGGCCATCAACAAGGGATAATTCCACGGCACGATGCAACCGACTACGCCGAGCGGTTCTCTTAGGATGTAATGGAAAGCATCGGCGGCGGTGGCAGTGACGGCGCCGTCGATCTTGTCGATCAATTCGCCGAAATACTCGAAATTTCGCGCTGCCGCCGGCACATCGATGCTGACCATGTCATTGATGGGCTTGCCCATGCAGAGCGTGTCGAGCAGGGACAATTCTTCGGTGTGTTCGCGGATCAGGCGCGCGAAGTTTCCCATCACGGCCATGCGGTCCCGGGGCGCCATGCGGCTCCAGACGCGCGCGGCGAATGCGCGCTTGGCGGACTTCACCGCCGAATCCACGTCCTCGGCCGTGCCTGCGCTGACCTCGCACAGGGGCTCGCCCGTGGCCGGATTGGTGACCGTGAATTTACCCCGTGCCGGATCGACATGTCGGCCATCGATGAAATGTCCGGTCTCGTAGCGCAACTTTTTGGCACGAGCGTGCCATTCGTGTGTATCGAAAGACGTTGGATTCAAGTGTGGCTCCTCGTTTGCGCGAAGCTTGCATCCAGCAGATGCATGGCCTCGTCGACATCACTGTTATCGATCATCAAAGGCGGCATGAATCGAATGGTGCTCGCGCCGCATGACAGCAGCAACAGCCCATTGTGAAAGGCACGCGTAATCAAAGCCTGGCAGAAGTCCCGCGCCGGCGTCTTGCTCGATCTGTCAACGACCAGTTCCATGCCGATCATGAGCCCCTTGCCGCGGATCTCGCCGATGGATGGTTCGGAAGCCGCGAACGCCTCGAGCCGCTCCATGAAGTATTCCCCGACCCGGGCGGCATTGGCACAGTATTCCCGCTCCACCAAGTCCAGGGTGGCGAGTGCCGCCGCACAACACAGTGGGTTGCCGCCGAAAGTGTTGCCGTGGGAGCCGCGTGTCCAGTTCTGCATGATGCTGCGCTTTGCGACCACCATACCAATCGGCAGACCGGATCCCAAGCCCTTGGCAAGGGTCATGATATCGGGGGCTACCTCGCAGTGCTCGGCCGCGAACATCCTGCCGGTTCGGCCGATCCCGGTTTGCACTTCATCGAAGATCAGCAGAATGCCGTGACGATCGCAGAGCTCCCGCAAGCCGGCCAGGAACCCGTCGGGCGGCACCACGTAGCCGCCCTCGCCCTGTATCGGCTCCACCAGAATCGCCGCAACCTCACTGGCAGGCACGTTGTGCGCGAACAGGACCTCCTCCACGTAGCGCAATACGGCACGCCCCTGATCTGCATCCGCAAACAAGGGCCGGTAGCTGTTGGGGAAGGGCACATGGGTCACACCGGGCATCGTCGGAAAAAAACCCTTCTGCTGGGTGTACTTGCTCGCCGTGAAGGCAAGCGACCCCATGGTGCGCCCGTGAAAGCCGCCGATGAACCCAATGAACCTTCCGCGCCCCGTCGTGTAGCGCGCGAGCTTGAGCGCTGCCTCGACGCTCTCGGTGCCCGATTGCGTGAAAAAGCTCATCGCCGGCTCTCCCATGGGAGACAACTCGCTGATCTTTTCGGCGAGCGTGATCTGATCCTCGTGCCAGTAGTCGGACGAGATATGCAAGAACCGCTCAGCCGCGTTTTGCACCGCCCGAACCACCGCAGGATGGCAATGACCGGTGCTGCAGACGGCGATGCCGGCGGCGAAATCCAAGAAACGGTTGCCGTCGACGTCCCACACTTGCGCACCCCTGCCGTGCGACATGACGAACGGGTAGTCGCGCGGATAGGACGGAGAGACGACGCGTGCATCGCGGGCCAGCAGCAGGGAGGCGTTCGGCCCCGGCAGCGAAGTCTTGATGTGGGGTGTCTTCAACCCGCCCTGCGCAGGCCCTTCAACTGCCGCAGCAAGCGGGCCTTCGACACCAACGCGCGCACGACCGGCGCTTCGCCCTTGGCGGCCGAGTCGACCACCAACAGATGAGTCATGCCCGCCTCCTCGAGGACGGCGAGCAGAGCGCCAGCGCGCGCAGCATCCAGATGCTGCCACTCGACCGCCAGCAACTCGTCCCAAGGCGTCATGATGTGGCCGACGCGGATGTCCCGATGGTGATCGTAGGTGGAGGACTGCAGGAACTGCAAGGGCCTCTCGCCTTGGATGTCGTAAGAGGTAATCAGCCCGATGACGCGCTGCTCGCGTACCACCAGCAGGGCCCGCACCCCGAGACGCACCATGTCGGCCAATGCGTCATCGATCTGCCGCTCCTCGTCGACGGTGGCGGGATGCTCGCGCGTAAAATCGGTCACGGCCAGGATGGCCGGATCGTCATCGTTTAACAGTTGGCCGTCGGAGACCGAACGGCGCGGCAGCACGCCCACGTCGAAGTGCTTGATGGAAATCAGCGAGTCGCTCTTCATGATACGACTAGACTACCGACTCGACGATTAGTTTCGCAACCCCGCGAAGCCAGGCTGCCGCTTATGCCGCCGGCTCGGGGTTGTGCTTCGGCCCCGCCAGCTGGCCCCGATCGCTTCGCAGTGCGGGCGTCGCCGTCTCGATCGCCGGCGACGAGGGTCCTCCCAGCAGCGCGCGGGCCTTCGGAGCCGCCCAGCGCTCGATATCATCGAACACGGTGAACACCGCGGGCACGATCACCAACGTCAGCATCGTGGAGGTGATCAGGCCGCCGATGACGGCAATCGCCATGGCTCCGCGAAAGTCGCTGTCTCCGCCCCAGCCGGTCGCCACCGGAATCATGCCCGCCACCATCGCGACCGTCGTCATGACGATGGGCCGCGCCCGCTTGTGGCCGGCCTCCAAGATCGCGTCGAGCCGGGTCTTGCCGGCGCGCATCTCCTCGATCGCGAAGTCGATCAGCAAGATCGAGTTCTTGGCGACTATGCCCATCAGCATCAACAGGCCGATCACCACCGGCAGCGAGAACGGGGTTCGCGTCAGCACCAGGGCGAGCACAGCGCCCCCTAAGGACAACGGCAGAGCCGACAGGATCGTGATCGGCTGGAACACGCGCACGAACAACAACACCAGCACCGCCAGCACCATCAGCACGCCGGTCAGCATGGCAATCAGGAAATTGTTGAATAATTCGGTCATGAATTCGGTGTCGCCCGTCTCGACCAGATGCACCCCCTGCGGCAGATTCTTGATCGCGGGAAGCTCATGCACGAGCTTGGTGGCGGTGCCGAGTTCCACCCCGGGCGCCAGATCGGCCTCCAGGAAAACACGGCGGCTCAGATCGTAGCGGCGCACGGCGGAAGGGCCCTGACCGAAGCTCAAATCCGCAACCGTCTTGAGCGGCACGCTGGTACCGGCAGCGGTGGGTACGGGGAGATTCTCGAGGGTGGTCAGGTCACGGCGCGAGCCTTCCGGAAGACTGACGCGAATGGGAATCTGGCGGTCGCTCAAGGAAAACTTCGCGCCGTTCTGGGGCAGATCGCCGAGGGTCGCGATGCGGATGGTCTCCGAGATGCTCTGCACACTCACCCCCAGTTGGGCGGCGATGTCGAGCCGCGGATGGACCACGATTTCAGGCCGGGGTAGATCTCCCCGGATTCGCGGCGCCCGGAGCTCCTTCATGGCGCGCATCTGCTCGAGCACCTGGTGCCCGGCACGCTCCGTCGTCGGCGGATCATCCCCGATCATGTACAGCGAGAAATCCCGGCCGCCACTGAAGCCCGAGCCGTTGAAACTGAGGTGGCCGTCCGGCACCTGCGCGAGCACCGCTGCCATCGTTTGCTCCCATTGCTTCTGGCTCAACGAGCGCGCAGAACGCGGCACGAGATTGATGAACAACTCTCCGCTGTAAATGTCGCGGTCGCCGCCGACGAATTCCACCACGTGAGTGACTTCGGGACGCTTGGCGATGATGGCCGCGGCCGCCGCGAGCACGTCGGAGGTTTGCTGCAGAGTACCGCCGGGCGGCAGCTCGACGTTCAAGATCGAGGTCGAATAGTCTTCGGGCGGGACCAGGGCCTTGGGGATTGCCGCGAGACCTGCGATCGAGATCACGAAGAACAGCGTGCCGGACGCGATTGTTTTCCAGCGATTCGCCACGCACCACTTCAACACCGACATGTACCAGGTCATGACCGGGCCGTTCTCGTTGTGGTGTGCGATCGAGTCGCTGTGC
>Ga0116231_10014925_pt1 | contig 10237 bp, 4 predicted proteins | sample S1TSphgellanicum_2_FD_89695 | JGI IMG/M metagenome (GOLD analysis project Ga0116231, IMG submission 89695) | Host-associated microbial communities from peat moss isolated from Minnesota, USA - S1T2_Fd - Sphagnum magellanicum MG | ecosystem: Host-associated > Plants > Peat moss > Unclassified... | reverse complement strand
GAAGCTCCGGGATGGGACTAGGAAGAGTTGACAAGCTTCACTCACTCACACGGGCCTGCACACAACCCACACAAAGTGGTTAGTGCATAGTTGGAGCACCCTTGGTGCTAGGACGAGCCATGGGCAACATGGACACACAAGACTCACCACGGCTCGGACTTGGGGGAAGCCACCACCTTCCCCTTTATAGTATACTCTGCAACTCTCCACGGAGGCTATATCCAAATGACTCTTTTTCCCGGGATTCCTGAGTGGGAGTCCCGAAATCGCGCCAAATGGGACTCTCGCGACTTTGGAGCCCCATAACTTTGCGATCAAACCTCGGATTGCAATGCGGTCTAAAGCAAAGTTGTAGCTCTCATCGAGAGCTTTTCAACGATATGTGGCACGCCCCCTACAGCTAAGTAAATCGGGTCGATTCCTGACTTTTTGTGGTCGGGAATCAAATTGGCAATTTGACTCCCGGCTTTTCTTTTGGCCATAACTTATGTTTGAGATGTCGAAATGAGCAATGCGAGCCCATTTTAGACATCTACGCTTCAAGAGCTTTTCAATGATATAAGGAATGCCACAAGCTATTGAGTTTTGACCCCTGCAATTGCTCTCTAAAGTTTTGGGAGTCCACCGGGACTCCATCTCCCAAAGTGGGAGTTGCCTTGGGAGTGTGAGTGTTCACTCTCTCACACTTTCTTACACTTTTTTACACTCCTGGGAGTATGTGATGTAACTCCCCGGCTTCCTCTTGGCCCGCACCCTTGCAAGGCCTTTGCCTTGATTCCCGGGCTTCTTTCCTTTTGGCCCGCAACCTTGCAACCCTTTTGCCTTGGTCGCAAGCCCAAAGCTAGGGTTGCGACAGATAATGTGGTGCCCGATGCGTTAAGTCAAAAACACCAACTTAGAGTGGTGTATGTAGGAGAGATGAAACTTTAAAAGGAAGTTCGACTAACAAGCCACTGAGATGCATTTGCCAAAGAGGTAAGGCAAAACATTCAAAATGGAGCCAAGTCCCACTTCCATTTGCAAAATGGACTATTGTGGTATAAACAAAAATGACTCTATGTGCTGGAAGGGAAGATGAGGGACACCATTTTGAAGGAGTGTCATGATGGACCGCTTGCGGGCCATGGTGGTGCAAAACGCTTCACAACACTCCTAAAAAAGTCCTACTATTGGTCTAACTTGAAGGATAGTGCGGAAGAGTATGTGAAGACTTGTTTGACTTGCCAACAAAACTAAACCTTCAACAAGAAGCAAATGGGTTTGTTGCAACCTTTGCCAAATCCGGAAGGGTCGTGGGAAAGTGTGTCCATGGATTTCATGGTAAGCTTGCCCCCATCAAGGGGGTTTGATGCCATCATGGTGGTGGTGGATTGATTTAGTAAGATGACACATTTCATTCCCACAAAGGATGAGGCCACGACCTAAGAAACTGGTAGGTTGTTCTTCACACATGTCTTCAAGCATCATGGTCTTCCAAAGGACATAGTCTCGGATCGAGACCCAAAGTTCACAAGTAAGTTTTGGCGAGCCTTGTGGAAGAAAATGGGGTCAGAGCTTAAGATGAGCACTTCCTTGCGCCCCCAAACGAATGGGCAAATCGAGAGGGTGAACTTAGTGATCCAACAATTCCTAAAGAATTATGTGGCAGCGGATCAACAAGATTGGGTGGACCATTTGGAGTTAACCGAGTTTTGTTACAACAACTCGGAACACTCTGTAACTGGGTCCACCTCCTTTCAAATGGTGATGAGTAAATCAATTGTGCCCATGACTTGGGCAGCACATGGACAACCTTCGAGTGATGCAAATGAGGAAGTGCCAATGGTCACATAACTTGATGAAGAAAGACGGCGCCTTTGGGAGGTGGCAAAGGCCAACTTGAAAAATGAGCACAAAAGGTACAAGGATTTTGCGGACAAGTCCCAACAAGAGGTGAAGTTTTAAGAAGGGGACAAAGTATGGTTGAACATCAAGAATTTCCGGTTGCTAAAAGGTTTGAGTCATAAGTTCTTGGGCCCATATGCGGGCCCATTCAAAGTGTTGGAAAAGAAACTTTCCGACACTTATAAGTTAAAACTACTGGAAAACCTTAAAGTTCATCCCACATTTCATGTTTCCCTTTTGAAGTCGGTCGCCCGCGATGCCTCAAGGCCTAGTTAAGAGCACAATTCAAGGCCCCCACTAGACTTGGTTCATAATGAACCAGAATTTGAGGTGGAAGCTATGCTCAAGTCAAGGCAACTAAGAGGACGAGAGTGGGAGTACCTAGTGAAATGGAAAGGATACCATCCAAAAGAAGCATCTTGGGTGAATGAATCCAACATGGAACATGCCTAAGAAGCCACAGAAGAATTCCACACTAGACCGACAAAGAAGAAGAAACGTAAAACTTGATAAAGACATCACCTTTGACGCACTCCTAAGTCCCTTGTTGAACCCACTTGAGGGTTCAACTATGTAGAGTTGCGGAAAGTTGGGACTTGGGGGCCACTTCTGACTTCCAGCACTAAAAGGGGGTAGAAGGGCGTGCTAGAAGTCCCGGGATTACACTAGGAAGAGGGACTATATTATCAAGCTTGAATCTGCATCCAAAAACCAACCACAAAAGGTTAGTTAGCATTCGGGAACACCTTTAGGTGTTGGGACAAGCCACGAGCACTTTGACACACAAGACTCACCATGGCTTGGATTCGGGGGAAGCCACCACCTTCCCCCATATAGTATTCTCTACGTCTCACAGCGGAGGCTACATCCGAATGGCTTTTTTTCTCGGGACTCCCAAGTTGGAGTCCCGAAACTGTCCCAGGTTGGAATCCTGGGACTTTGGACGCTCAGAGCTCCTTGCCCCAAACTCAGATCGGGACGAGGTTTAAACCAGAGGTGTAGCTCTTGTCAAAAGCTTTCCAACGCCATGCCGCACTCCTTGAGGCAACGTCAGGAAGAGGTCGATTCCTGACTTTTAGTGGTCGGGAGTCAAACTGTCAGTTTGACTCCTGGCCCTTCTTTCGCCCATAACTTGGGCTGCAGATGTCCAAATGGCCCATGTGAGGCCATTTTGGGCATATGCACTTCAAGACATTTTCATTGATATAAAGAACACCCAAATGTAAGGAGATTTGACCCCTCAAATCGAGCTCTGAGTTTTCGAGAGTCTCGGAGGACTCCATTTTCCCACTTTCGGGAGTGTGAGTTGCATTCTCACACTTAGCCCCAAAGTGAGGTTGCGACAACCTTTCTTTTAATGGGGCAGGGTGTCACATAAAATGTACCACATCAAGTTGCAAATGAAATAAAGGTTTAAGACTCCTACTTTGGGGTGAAGAGAAATCTTAACCCCAAAAGAGGTGGCAAGCAAGGTGAGCTTGCGGGGACATGCAACAAGCCTTAAGTGCATCCCAAAGGGTTGGTTGGTAGTGGCGGCCAACGTGAGAAGTCATGACCCCGTTCGTGTACTTTAATCGTGTAGTTTGGGACTTGGGTTTTGGCAAAACCTAAACGTCGCTTCTCGTACCTTGATAAACAAACCTTTTAATGAAGGCTTGATTATTGTGATCAAGGCGCAAGGTTGGGAAAAGAGTCGTGTCAATAGCTTAGGTCAAAATTAAACTTGACTTGAATCCTCATGAGGGGAAGGTTGAAAGAAAGGCCTCCCAAATGAGGGCTCCATCAATTACGCTAGTTTAGTCTTTTGACGAAATAATAGTTATCTATGAGATGTCCTTGGACTTGCCAAGAAAGTGTTGGAAACTTGGGGACGCCTAAGTTAGCTTAAGGCAAGGTCTTGTCGCAAAAGTCGGCATTTGATGGCTAAGGATCCAAAGAAGGCCATTGTGAAAAGAAATTTCTAAGTGTCAATGAGGACATTGACCTTTTCTTTTAGTGGGGGAGAGTGTCACAACCCCATTTTGAGGGAAGTGTGAGGTCGCCATTGACACTCCCGAAAATGGGACTTTTTGCATTCAGATGGTGAAATCAATCCTTGTCAAATTGTCCAGTGAAAAATGAGTAAATAAGATCATATTGAATCGTTCATTCTTGAGGTGTCTATTGCTCTTGTCGCAACCCTAACCTTGGGCTCGCAATCAAGGCAAGGGCTTATAAGAGGGTGAGACAAGAAGAAGACTTGGGAGGCACATCCTATACTCTCGGGAGTGCAAGAGAATGTGAGACAATGAACCTTCACACTCCCAAGGCAACTCCCACTTGGGGGAGTTGGAGTCCTGAGGGATTCTTGAATTTTCAAAAAATAATTGCAAGGGTCAAAACCCATCAGTTTGAAGAGTTTTTTATATCATTAAAAAGAAATTAAAACATAGATGTCTAAAATGGGCTTGCATCACCCATTTGGACATCTGAAATAGAAGTTATGGCCAAAAGAAAGGTCGGGAGTCAAATTGGCAGTTTGACCCCCGACCATTAAAAGTCGGGAATCAACCCAATTTCCTTGTGTACAGGTGGCGTGCCACATACCGTTGGAAAGCTCTTGATGAGGGCTACAACTTTGCTTTAGATCTCATTACGATCAGAGGTCTGCACATAAAGTTATGGGCTCCAAAGTTGCGAGAGTCTGGACTTTGGCAATTTCGGGACTCCCATTTAGGAGTCCCAAGACAAAAATCCCTTTGGATGTGGGCTTCGTGGAGAAGCACAAAGTATACTATAAGGGAAGGTGGTGGCCTCCCCCAAGTCTGAGCCGTGGTGAGTCTTACGAGTCCAAGTTTGCCCGTGACTCGTTCTAGCACCAAAAATGCTTGAACTATGCATTAACCAACTTGTTGTTTGGTTTTGTGCAGATTTGAGTGAGTGATTAAGTGCTTTTCATTCTTCCTGGTCCCATCCCGGAGCTCCAGCATGCCCCTCTACCCCCCTTAAAGTGCTACAAGCCAAGGAACGTGCCCCAACTCCTTGCTATTTCATTGTTTTTAGTTTGGATTCACATTTGAGTCCTTTAAGGAGCTTGGGGGTGCATCATCTCTTGAGGGTGTTTATGAGATGTCTATTGGGTTTTTAATGGGTGTTAATTCTATTCATGGAAGTTGAAATGATTATGGGCAACTTGTGGGCTTGGATTATGGCTCATTTGGTTTGCCATCGTTCACTGAAAAAGCCGATGACTATGTGAGTAATTCTTTCATAATTTTCAATATCATTTTCATTTTCTTATTTTGAATTTGTTTGTGAGAATTATAGTTTATGTTTTAAGTGGGTTGTTTCAATTTTTTTGATTGTTTTAGATTACTTTTATTCTTTGCAGGGGTGTAATGGCGATTTTTTCACCTCCAAAAATTGGTTTGGATAATGTTCCTTTCTACTTGGGTTTTCACTATCAGTCCAAATTACTAAAATCTCCTCTTACTAAGGTGAGTCGTTTGCATGTCATTTTTGACCTCAATGGGGTTTGGTGGTGAAGCAGGCTTCGAGTTCTTGTATGCGAATGTGGACCAATTTTACATTTGCACTTAGGCTTGGATTGGAATTTTTTCTAACAAGTTGTTTATCTCAATTTAATTTTTATATTTGGTTCGTTCTATGATGTTACAATGTCGACAAATATTTGGATGAAATTAAAGAAAAAACACATATTTATTTGAATCCATCAAGGGTTTTTTGAAAAGAGTCGTGCTAGAAAAATGATCATTTTCTCCTTAGTTATTCGACGAAGCCAATTTTCCATAAGAACCTCAATGTTTTATTCTTAAATTTTCCCGACCCCCATGTTGGGAACATTTTGCTTATTAATGATACCCTATATAAATATATATTTAAAGATTTTTGTAATGTTGTATTTTGGAATTGTTTAAAGGTGCGGGTAGTGATGGGGATTACCTTCTCTCCATTGTTCTTCTTTACTTGGTTTCGCTTCACTCATTTGGATTTAATGTTCAAATTTAGGTGAAAACATAACCCTTTTGGGACTATTAGAAGCATAAGTCGGAGCGATCCTTATTACAATATGTTATTTGAAGATTATAGTGATAGTTGTGATGCAATGTATTATATAAAAGAAAAATTGAAAAAAAATGTAATATATTTACTATTATTCTTAGCATAACAATTTAACATTGATTTTTTATTATTTTGTCGATTTAAATAATATATTTAAATTGAATTTGAAGCCATCAAATGTTTTTGTGGCATGTTGCTTTTTAATGAATTTCCCCAATTAATGTAATTAATGTAATGTTTTTGTTCTCTTTCATTATGGAGTTGAAGATTTCGATCCATTGATTACCTTTTCTCATTTTATTTTTAATAATCACATGGTGGCCATAAGGTGTTTGTTTTGTTAGTCTCACTTGAATTCTTTAATTTATTAATATTCAAAAATTTAGATGGACCACGTATGTTTTTGCGCTGACACATCTTGTTGTTGTTTTATTTTAAGGTTTCAAAATGTATTTTAATGATGAGTTCATGTCTATGTTTGCAAACTGATAGACCCAAGAAATTGATAATTCTCAACATTAATGGTCTATTGTGTTATTTCCTGCATTTTGTTGTTTGACATGGGAATGCACAAATGTTTAGAAAAAATATTGATAAGAACAAAGTGGAAGTGAAAATAGGAGTGGAACATTTCCTCTTTTAGGCTTTCAAGTACTTTTACATTGTAATTTTGTCTTGTATGAAGTTAAGAGACATGCTGGAAAATCTTCCCATGTTCATGCTTGAAATTTTTTTGGAGCAGTTTACTTTCATTTGGGTCTCATTATTATTTGAAGGATTTGAAACGAGTATATTATGCTTGTCTTGGACTACCTTATGGGAAGGAGGATCAAACATTGTTGATTAACGGTGAACCTTCCAAAGTGTTTCAGAATTTTAAGTGGACTAGTTTTTTTCTTGAATCACTTGGGGGACAAATGTTGTCAAAGAACAAGGCGCAATGGTTGGACTTCACATCACGTTCGTGGCCACCATTGCTTGAATTGCTTTTAGTCAAAATGGTTTGAGTTCATTATGATCGTATGGCTAAATATTCTAAGCCTTGTTTGAGTTTGTTTTCAAAAAATTATTATTGTTTCCTCCAACATATTGATAATGATAGTGGCAATGTTCATAATAACTAACCCCCTTTAGTATGGAGTCTAAATCATTTCATTTTGGAAATTAGTTTTTTGTTATAACTTTTTAAAGTTGGTATTTGTTTTCATTTGCCCTATTTGCTAGTATTGATTTTTTTTTGCAATTGGTTTGCACTATTGTTGGCAAATTGTGTGACGATGTTTACAACTTTGAAAGGAGAAAACGATGTTGGTCATTCAAGTTTTTATTTCAAGATGTTGCCAATGTGGTGACATTTTTTACCATGGACAAGAATAAGACTTCTAATTCTACAAGGATTTGACATTATATTACAAATTTATTTTTCAAATTTAGATTGTTTAAGTTGTTGAAGCTTTTTACGAATGTTTTCACTATTAATAGTGGATTGTTTCTTTTCAAAATTCTTCAAGAAATCAATATTATTTGTTTTCACAACCTGGTGGCCACCATATTGAATTTGTATTTACAAATTTTTTTTAATAAAGTTTGTTTACCGGTTAAAATGTTAGTGTTTATGTAAATTTTTCTTTAACATGAACTTGCCATGGTGTTGCTAAAATTTAATTTGTAAACATATTTGTAAATTTTCATTTTTTTTGAGCTTTTCCTTTCAATCTTGGTGTCCACCAAGTGATTTATAATGAAAGTTTGAATAAATATAACATTGTCAAGTTATTGTTTGGAATTTTAGACTTTTGTAAAGTCTTAAATTAATTAAATATACATTTAATTTCTATTAGTTGATTAAAACAAGGAGTTTTTATCAACTAATTATTGTTTAGGTGATTTGCACGAAGCATTTCAAAGTTCAAACTTTAAAGTATATAGGAAGGATGGCAGAACATGAGAGACATTAGATATCTATGTTCCATACCCATTTTCTAAATCTTTGATGTATAAACTCTAATTTTTTAATACAATTTTGTATTTTCACTACAAGTTGAACTACTTATTGACATTGAGTAGTATTTACTTGTTTAGAATTTAAGAAAAGAGATTTGCATCAACATTTTTATACTTTTCAAACTTGGAAATCATTTTTATTTTTCTTTTACTTGAGGAAATGAATTGATTATTGGCCAATTTTGATTGCTTGAAATGTAACAAAACAAGTGCATCTTATAGGATTGTACATAGAGTTTTAGATTTCAAATGTACTTGTTGTTGTTTTAGAATTTGTAATCGAAGAAGTTGGGAAGTAAGGAACTAATGGGCATATAGAAAATCCTGTTAATAACGTGAACATTAAACTTTTGAATGACATGGGAACAATAGAAGTACGTTCGAACTTGTACCAAAAAATGGTAAGAAAACTTTTTTACTTTACAAAGTCTAGGCCATGTATATATATATATTTAGTAGGTGTTTTAAGTCATTTTATGAGCAAACCATAGGTACCTCATTTGGAGGCAACCAAACAAATGATTTGGTACCTAAAAGGTACAATAGATTATGGCATACTCTTTTGAAAAGGAGGATAGGAAAAGCTTGAAGGTTTCACTGACGTTTATTGGGCTAGTGACCAAGAAAACAGAAGATCAACTTCTAACTATATATTTCGTTTTGGGTTTAGTCTAATCATTTGAAGCATAATGTGAAAACCAATGGTTGCTTTGAGCTTTATAGAAGCGAAGTATAGATTTGTGGCACAAAGAGCAAAGGATTTTGCATGGTTAAAAAATCTTGTGACACAATTGAAGGTTTTGAACATAGTTGAACCCAGAACATTGTGATGTGACAACATGAGTAGTGTCAAAATTGCCAAGAATCTAATACTACACATTTGCACCAAACATGTTGAAGTACATTACCATAATGTATGCGAGCAAGTAGAACTTGGATACATAGATCTTACTCATGTAAGATGAGACAATCAAACTGCAAATATTATCACTAAGCCTCTTGGTAGAGTGAAATTTGAACAACTTAGAAAACAAATAAGCATAGTTTCACTTAGTACCTTTAAAATCTAAAAACTTGAAAATTCATTAATAAGAGATTGACTAGGTGTGAAAGGAGGTGTTGAAATTATTATACTCCTAGTTGAACTTTCTCCTAGAAGTTGGTAAATTTGTTACTATGATTTGATCTTAGCTTAAGTCAATTTTTGTTACCATCTTAGCTGACGAATTCACCACTAGCAATCATCGACTGGATAAACACATAATCAATACCGTCAGTCACCAGTCTAGTAGTAGCAGTCACTGACATGCTGTAGTTGTAATCACCATTAGTTAAGTAATAGTTTCTATTTTTTTTGAGAACCTCGAGCAGCTCCCAAGACAGTGACCTTTGGTGTGTATATATATATTGACCCCTGAGGGTCTGCTAAAATGGACTCATGCAATATCACACACTTCACAATATACCAAAGAACAAGGACATGGACGAAGGTTGCAATTTTGGTACGCTTGAAAATCCGCTGATCAAGTACTGACATTAATTTAATTGGATGATTCGATCAGCTCACGTGATATTATTAGTTCTTGATTAAGTAGAAAACCACCGTCAATTTAGAAAGTACCACTTTGCATCGTCATCATGTGGCAATTCGAGCCCTTCATCTTTCGAGGCTGTTTGAGCTGCAATAGTACTAGCCTACTGTAGTACTCGATCCATCTGCAAAGGCACAGCTGCTGCCTTACCAATGACATGGCATCTCTATGGTGAACTACCAGCGGCTCAGTACTCATACAGTGAGTAGGTGAGCTCATGCTAGCTAGATTGAGGATAAGGTAGGATCACGGATACGTTTTACAAAAATATTATGAATCAGGCTAAGGGCAGAGTCCCAATGTTTCTTTTACTGGCGAAATTTTGCCAAGTTTCGACCTATATAAGATTTTTGATCGAAAAAAAAGACCCAATTTCGCCAGATTTTGAAGAATGTTTTGTTCAAATCGCCAGATTTTTAGGATATTGAGTTCCAGTAGGTAGTCAAGAATATAGAAGGATTTTAATTTTAATTTTCCTACTTTCATATGTATTATGTAGCCAATTTTGACTAAATTATTTTGTGAATGATCGGCACTTTGGCTACATCACAAAATCCTTCAATGAAACCCCGGGGCAGACAGTGGAAAAAGAAATGCAGCAACAAGTTTACTTTTGTACTACCTTGCATTTAGGATCCATGGCTAATTTGACGTTTTCCAAGCTCAAGTGCTGCATGCAGACTGATGATCTATCT
>Ga0116231_10014923_pt1 | contig 10239 bp, 8 predicted proteins | sample S1TSphgellanicum_2_FD_89695 | JGI IMG/M metagenome (GOLD analysis project Ga0116231, IMG submission 89695) | Host-associated microbial communities from peat moss isolated from Minnesota, USA - S1T2_Fd - Sphagnum magellanicum MG | ecosystem: Host-associated > Plants > Peat moss > Unclassified... | reverse complement strand
TGAAGACGGTGTGCGTGAGCACCGCAATGTCAGTGGTCTGCGCCTGCTGCCACATGGCGAGAAGTGCCAGCAGCATCAGCACCGAGCCTGTAAATGTGTAGAGAAAGAATTTGATGGAGGCATAGACGCGCCGCGGGCCGCCCCAGATGCCGATGATCAGATACATCGGGATCAGCACGGCTTCGAAGAACATATAGAAAATGACGAAGTCGGTGGCAGCGAACATGCCGACCATCATGGTCTCGAGAATCAGGAACGCGGCCATATATTCGCGCACGCGCGTCTTGATCGAGTCCCAGCTTGCCAGAATGCAGATGGGCGTGAGCGCGGTGGAGAGCAGCACGAAGAGCACGGAAATACCGTCCACGCCCATGCGGTAGCCGATGCCGAATTCAGGCAGCCAGGCAACATTTTCCTGAAACTGATAGCCAGCCTCGTGACTATCGAAACGGGTCCAGAGTACGGTGGAGAATAGGAAGGTGATGACGCTGGTCCAGAGCGCCGTCCAGCGCGCAGTTTGCGCCGTGGAGGCTTCGGTGCCGCGGTCGAACACCATCATATATATCACGCCGACGAGCGGCAGGAAGGTGATGAGCGAAAGCACCGGAAAGCCGGCCACGTTGCTGGTCATGGCGCTCACCGCACGAAAATGAAGAGGCTGACAAGTGCCACGACACCGATCAGCATGGTGAAGGCATAGACCGCGATCGAGCCGGTCTGGATGCGCACAATTTGTTCCGACCCGCCTTCGGTCATGGCCGCGAGGCCGTTGGGAACGCCATCGATAATGGTGACATCGCCGACTTGCCAAAGTTCATTGGCCAGCCAGACGGCAGGGCGCACAAAGAGAAACTGGTAGAGCTCATCAAAATACCATTTGTTGAGCAGGAACCGGTAGAGGGGCGCAAAGTTTTGCGCCAGCCGCGCGGGAATGGAGGTGTCCAGCATATAGAACCAATACGCCAGCGCGATGCCGAGCACGCCGGTGGCTGTCGGCAGAATGCCGATGAGAAAGGGCGTGTGCTCGATCTGCTCGATGATGTGATTTGTCGGCCCGGTGAAGATCGCGCCTTGCCAGTAGGCCTCGTGACCATCGCCGATGAACTGGTCGTGGAACCACCAGCCAGCAAAAACGGCGCCGACGCTCAAAAGGATGAGCGGCACCAGCATGGTGGGCGGGCTTTCATGCGCGTGATCCAGCACATGATGGTCAGCGCGCGATGTGCCGTGAAAGGTCATCAGCAGCAGGCGCCAGGAGTAGAAAGCGGTAAGGAAGGCGGCCGACGTGCCGCAGATGAACGCATAGGCCGCGACTGGTGAGCCCGCCGCGTAGGCAGATTCAAGAATGGCGTCCTTCGACCAGTAGCCGGCGAAGTAGGGAATGCCGGCGATCGCGAGCGATCCGATCCACATGGTTGTTGCAGTGACCGGTATCTTTGCGAAGAGGCCGCCCATCTTGCGCATGTCCTGCTCATCCGACATGGCATGAATGACGGAACCTGCACACAGGAACAGCAGCGCCTTGAAGAAGGCGTGGGTGATAAGGTGGAAGATGGACGCCTGATACGCGCCGACGCCTGCAGCGATGAACATGTAGCCGAGTTGCGAGCAGGTGGAGTAGGCAATGACGCGCTTGATATCATTCTGCACGCAGGCGACGGTGGCGGCAAAGAAGCAGGTGGTGGCGCCGATGAACGTCACGAAATGCAAGGTGCCTGGCGCGAACTCCATGATCGGCGACATGCGCGCCATGAGGAAAACGCCGGCGGTGACCATGGTGGCAGCGTGGATCAGCGCGGAGACGGGGGTTGGACCCTCCATCGCGTCAGGCAGCCAGGTGTGCAGCAGGATTTGCGCGGACTTGCCCATGGCGCCGATGAACAGCAGATAGCCTATCACTTCGAAGGCACGATATTGCGCGCCGAAGATTCCATAGCTGTCGTACACATGGCTCTGCACGGCCGCAAAGATCGTGGGAAAATCGACAGCGCCGAAGGTGGCGAACACCAGGGCAATGCCAACAGCGAAAGAGAGGTCGCCGACACGGTTGACGATCATCGCCTTGATGGCGGCGCGGCAGGCGGCCGGGCGGTCGTACCAATAGCCGATGAGAAGATAGCTGGCGAGGCCTACACCTTCCCAGCCGAAGAAGAGTTGTACCAGATTATCGGCCGTCACCAGCATGAGCATGGCGAAGGTAAACAGCGACAGATAAGCGAAGAAGCGCGACGTGGTGTAATGCTCGTGGCTCATGTAGCCGACGCTGTAGATATGGATGAGCGTCGCCACGCATGTCACCATGGCGACCATGCTGACCGACAAAGTGTCGTCATGCAGCGCCCAGGTGACGTGGAACAGACCGACATCCATCCAGTCGGCGATGGGGACAACGCCGTTGCCGACGCCTGCATAAATGTGCTGGTACCAGGCGGTGACACCGCAGGCGGCCGCGACCAGCATGCAAATGATGGTGACGGCCTGCGCGGCGCGGTCGCCCATGGCTCGGCCTGCGAAGCCGGCGATAAGCGAGCCCAAGAGGGGGGCGAAGATGGCGACGGAATAGATCATAGAAGGACTTCTTTTTTGAAAAAAAGAAGAAGGCTTTTATCCACTGGACACGGGCGTAAGGTCTGGCGCGCGCGCCAACGTCCAAAAGTTTTTTGGTTCTTTTTTTCAAAAAAGAACATTCTTCCTACCCTTTCATCAGGTTGACATCCTCAACCTGAATCGACCCGCGGTTACGGAAGTAAACCACCACAATTGCCAAGCCAATCGCCGCCTCCGCCGCCGCGACAGTCAAAACGAACATCGCAAACACCTGCCCGGCGAGGTCGTTCAGCGCCGAGGAGAAAGCCACAAAATTGATGTTCACCGCGAGTAGAATCAGCTCGATGGACATCAGAATGACGATGACGTTCTTGCGGTTAAGGAAAATCCCGAACACGCCCAGCACGAGCAGAATCGCACCGACGGTGAGATAATGACCGAGGCCGACGACGCTGGCGCCCATGGGCATTTCTAATGATCCTCATGCGCGTGTTCGTGTGGTGCTGCCAGTGCGTGGTGCACCGGCTCGGGGATGGGTTTCGGGCGGTAGATGCCGAGTTCCTGCACGCCGGCGCCGATGCGCGGCGTGAGGATTTCCAGCGTGTCGCCGACCAGGCGACTTTGCTGGCGCGTGATGTTCTGGCGCTTGGCGACAGAGCGGTCGCGGTGCGTCAGCACAATGGCGCCGATCATGGCGACGAGCAGGATCAGGCCGGAGAGTTGGAAGAGGAAAAAATACTGCGTGTAGAGCACCTGGCCGATGGCGCGGGTGTTCTGCACGTTCTCGGGAATGGTGGAGAGGCGGACGATTTTCGAGCCTGGCGAGAATTCCCAACCGAGCAATACACTGAGCAATTCGAAGAACAGCACGGCGCCGATGGTGGCACCCACGGGCGCATAGCGCTGGAAACCGTCGCGCAACTCGGCAAAGTTCACGTCCAGCATCATGACGACGAAAAGGAACAGCACGGCCACGGCGCCGACATAGACAATCACCAGGATCATGGCCAGAAATTCGGCGCCGGCGATCAGGAATAGCGCGGCCGCATTAAAGAAAGCCAGAATCAGGAACAACACCGAATGCACGGGGTTGCGACTGGTCACGACCATGGCGGCCGATCCCAGCAGGATCAGCGAAAACAGGTCGAAGAAGAGACTGGCAAAACTCATCGGTAGGGTGCGTCCATTTCCAGCCGCCTGGCAATTTCGGATTCCCAGCGGTCACCGTTTTCCAGCAACTTGTCCTTGTTGTACATGAGCTCTTCGCGCGTCTCGGTGGCGAACTCGAAATTCGGGCCTTCGACGATGGCATCGACCGGGCAGGCTTCCTCGCACAGGCCGCAATAGATGCATTTTGTCATGTCGATATCGTATCGGGTGGTACGACGGGAGCCGTCTTGGCGCGGTTCGGCTTCGATGGTGATGGCGTAAGCGGGGCAGATGGCTTCGCAGAGTTTGCAGGCGATGCAACGCTCTTCACCATTCGGGTAGCGTCGCAGCGCATGCTCCCCTTTGAAGCGGGGGCCGATCGGGCCTTTTTCATACGGGTAGTTGATGGTGACTTTCGGGCGGAAGAAATAGCGGATGGTCATGGCCATGCCGCTCAGCAGCTCGAGCAGCAGAAGGCGCGTGACGGAGCGTGTTTGCAGAGCCATGCTTGCCTCCTAGGCCGCCGGTGTCGGGAGCATGTGGAAAGCTTCGAGGAAGCCCGCCGTAATCACAAGCCAGAGTAGCGAGAGCGGCAGAAACACTTTCCAGCCCAGGCGCATCAATTGGTCGTAGCGGTAGCGCGGGAAGGTGGCGCGCACCCAGAAGAAGAAGAACATGATGCAGCAGATTTTGGCGATGAACCAGAACACGCCGGGGATGAAGTGAAGGCCAAAGGGCGCCTGCCAGCCGCCGAGAAACAGAATGCTGGCCAGGCCGGACATCATGATCATGTTCATATATTCGCCGAGGAAGAACAGGGCGAAGGACATGGCGCTATATTCGACGAAGAAGCCGGCGACGATTTCACTTTCGCCTTCCGGCAGGTCGAAGGGTGCGCGGTTGGTCTCCGCCAGCATGGAGATGAGGAACACGATGAACATCGGGAATAAAGGTATGGCGAACCAGAGATGGCCGGGGCCTTGGGCGCGCACGATATCGTTGAGATTCAAGCTGCCGACGCAGAGCATGACGCTGACGAGCACGAAACCGATAGAGACTTCGTAGCTGACCATTTGCGCGGCCGAGCGCATGGCGCCGAGGAAGGCGTATTTGGAATTGCTGGCCCAGCCGGCAATGATGATACCGTACACGCCGAGCGAGCTGATGGCGAAAAGATAGAGGATGCCGACGTTGATATTGGCAACAGCCCATCCGTCGTTCACCGGGATCACCGCCCAGGCGAGTGCCGCGAGCAGGAACGTCAGCATGGGTGCGAGGAGGAACAGGCCGCGGCTGGCGCCGGCCGGTATAATAGTTTCCTTGGTAAAGACTTTGACCGCATCGGCAAAAGGTTGCCAGAGGCCAAAGGGGCCGACGCGGTTTGGGCCTTTGCGTAACTGGAATGCGGCGAGCGCCTTGCGTTCGAAATAGGTGGCATAGGCCATGCCGATCAACACGGGCACAAGCGTCGCGAGCGTCTCTGCTATGGTGAGCAGAACGATGCCGACCGTGGTCTGGGTGAAGAAATAGACCATGGGTTATTCCGCTGCCAATGCCAAGGAAGGCGCGTAGATGCGGGAGCATTCGGCCATGGTTTTGCTGGCGCGGCTGATCGGGTTGGTCTGGTAGTAATCATCGATCGCGGTTGCGATGGGCACGTCGGACAGCGGTGCTGGGCCTGGTTCGGGACCGGTCAGTTCTGAGGCGCCGAAGCGCGGGGCGCCGGTTCTGGCGAAGACCGGATTGATCGCTTCCAGCCTGGCACGCAGGGTTTCGATCGTGTCGTAGGGTAGCGGGTGGCCGATGAATTCGCTAAAGGCGCGCAGAATGCGCCAGTCCTCGCGCGCTTCGCCTGGCGGGAACAGCGCCTTGAACCCGCGCTGCACGCGGCCTTCGGTGTTGACGTAAGTGCCGTCCTTTTCCGTGTAGGCGGCGCCTGGGAGAATGACGTCAGCGCGCGCTGCGCCGCGGTCGCCGTGGTGGCCCTGGTAGATAACGAATGTATTGGGGCCGATGCGCGATGTGTCGAATTCGTCGGCGCCTAGCAGCCAAAGCATGTCGGTGCCGCCGCCGAGCATCGTATCCATATCTTTGCTGTTTGGGCCGGGGACGAAGCCCAGATCAAGGGCGCCGACGCGGGCGGCTGCGGTGTGGAGGATATTGAAACCATGCCAGTCTGGTTTGAGGGCACCGACGGATTTCGCGAGGGACCAGGCGGCCGCGAGCACGGTGGCGCCATCAGGGCGCGTCAATGCGCCCTGCCCTACGATGATCATCGGGTGCGACGCGGCGCTGAGGGTTTTGGCGAAAGCGTTCGTGTCGGCAAGCAAGCTTGGTGAGGTGCCGAGGAACTCCGCCGGGTAGGTGAGGTCGGCAACCGGGCCGATGACGCCGATGGGGTAGTTGCCGGCGACCCAGCGCTGGCGGATTCTGGCGCTCAGAACTGGCGATTCGTGGCGCGGGTTACTGCCGATGAGCAGCAGCGCGTCGGAAGCGTCGATGCCTTCGAGTGTGGAATTGAAGAGGTAAAAATCGCGGCGCGTCGGGTCGAGCCTGGCGCCGTCCTGGCGGCAGTCGAGATTTTGCGAGCCCAGGGCTGCGAGCAAATCTTTGAGCGCGAGCATGCTTTCGGCGTCGCAAAGGTCGCCCGCGATGGCGCCGATGCGGTCGCCTGCGGTGCTTTTCAGCCGGGCGGCGATAACATCAAAAGCTTCGTGCCAGCTTGCGGGGCGGAGCTTGCCGGCTTCGCGCACCCAGGGTTTGTCCAGGCGGCGGCGGCGCAAACCGTCGAAGGAGAAACGCGATTTGTCGGCGAGCCATTCGGCGTTCAGCGAATCATCGACGCGAGGAAGAATGCGCAAAACTTCGGGGCCGCGGGTGTCAATGCGGATGGGCGTGCCGAGCGCATCGAGCACATCGACGCTGTCGGTTTTTGTCAGCTCCCAGGGTCGCGCGACGAAAGCATAAGGTTTTGAGGTGAGCGCGCCGACCGGGCAAATGTCGATGAGGTTGCCGGAGAGTTCGGAGGTGAGCGCGTGTTCGATGTAAGTGCCTACCTCCATGTTTTCGCCGCGGGCCGTGGCGCCAAGTTCGGGCACGCCGGCGATTTCGGTGGCGAAGCGGATGCAGCGCGTGCATTGGATGCAGCGCGTCATCACGGTTTTCACGAGCGGGCCCAGATCTTTGTCTTTTACCGCGCGCTTGTGTTCGGCGTAGCGCGAATGGTCCATGCCGTAAGCGTAGGACTGGTCTTGCAAATCACATTCGCCGCCCTGGTCGCAGATCGGGCAATCGAGCGGGTGGTTGATGAGCAGGAATTCCATGACGCCGCGGCGGGCCTGGCGCACCATGGGCGTGTCGGTTTTTACCACCATGCCTTCGGCGACCGGGAACGCACAGCTTGCGACGGGTTTCGGGGCTTTTTCGATTTCCACCAGGCACATACGGCAATTGCCGGCAATGGACAGTCGCTCGTGATAGCAGAAGCGCGGAATTTCGCGGCCGGCCTGCTCGCAGGCTTGCAACACCGTGCTGCCTGCGGCGACTTCGATGTCCTGCTCATCTATGCGCAATTTGACCATAGCGTGTCTGGCCCTTGCTATTCTGCGGCGAGCGGCATGTTGACGGGAGTCGGCGCCTTCTGGCGGCCACGGTAGTCGGCGATACGCTGTTCCATGACCGGGCGGAAATGACGGATCAAACCCTGGATCGGCCAGGCCGCGGCATCGCCGAGCGCACAGATCGTGTGACCTTCTACCTGTTTGGTGACCTGCTCCAGCATGTCGATTTCACTGGTTTCCGCACGGCCTTCGACCATGCGATACATCACACGCATCATCCAGCCGGCGCCTTCGCGGCAAGGTGTGCATTGGCCGCAACTCTCGTGTTTGTAGAATTGCGAGAGGCGGGCGATGGCGCGGATCACATCCGTGGATTTGTCCATGACGATCACGGCCGCGGTGCCGAGGCCGGATTTGACATCACGGAGTGAGTCGAAATCCATGAGCACCGTATCGCAAATTTCCTTGGGCAGCAAAGGCACCGATGAGCCGCCAGGGATAATGGCAAGCAGATTATCCCAGCCACCACGCACGCCGCCGGCGTAGCGTTCGATGAGTTCACGCAAGGGGATGCCGAGTTCTTCCTCGACATTGCAAGGCTTGTTCACGTGGCCGGAGATGCAGAATATTTTTGTGCCGGCGTTTTTCGGGCGGCCCAACGCAGAAAACCAGCCGGCGCCGCGTCGTAAAATCGTCGGCGCTACGGCGATGCTTTCGACATTATTCACCGTAGTGGGGCAGCCGTAGAGGCCGACGGCCGCGGGGAATGGCGGCTTCATGCGCGGCATGCCCTTTTTGCCCTCAAGGCTTTCGAGCAATGCCGTTTCTTCGCCGCAAATATAAGCGCCGGCGCCGCGGTGCAGATAGAGATCGAAATCCCAGCCGCTGCCGCAGGCGTTCTTGCCGATCAGACCGGCCTCATAGGCTTCGTCGATGGCGCCTTGGAGATTCAGATGCTCGTTATAAAACTCGCCGCGGATATAGATGTAGGCAGCGTGAGCGCCCATGGCAAAACTCGCGATCAGTGCGCCTTCGACCAGCTTGTGCGGATCGTGGCGCATGATGTCGCGATCCTTGCAGGTGCCAGGCTCGCTTTCGTCGGCATTGATGACGAGATAGGCCGGCCTGCCGTCGCTCACTTTCGGCATGAAAGACCATTTCATGCCCGTGGGGAAACCCGCGCCGCCGCGGCCACGCAGGCCGGAGGCTTTCATTTCCTCGATGATTGCGTCTCGGCCTCGGGCGAGAATGGCGCCGGTGCCGTCCCAGTCGCCACGCTTGCGCGCGCTGTCCAAACTCCACGGGTGGATGCCGTAGAGATTGGTAAAAATCCGATCGCTGTCACTGAGCATCGGCTTAATCCGTCACGCTTGTGAGAGTTTGCGGGCCGCCGGCAGGCGCAGACGTCTGGCGGCCGATCATCGAGCCTGGCTGCGGTAGCGCAATGCCGTGCTTAAGATCGGTCAGGAGTTTTTCGATGAGCGGGCCATCCAAATCTTCATAGAAATCATCGTTGATTTGCAGAACCGGCGCGTTCACGCAGGCGCCAATGCATTCCACCTCGGTCATGGTGAAGAGACCGTCGGCGCTGGTTTCATGCCAAGCCTTAATGCCCGTCACGCGGCGGCAGGCGGCGACCACATCGTCCGAACCGCGCAGCCAGCAGGGTGTGGTGGTGCAGACCTGCAAATGATAGCGGCCGACAGGCGTGGTGTTGAACATGAGATAGAAGGTGGCGACTTCATACACCCGAATCGGCGGCATGCCGAGCCGGTGCGCCACCACGTCCATCGCGGGACGCGGCACCCAGGCGCTACCGGTCTCGCGCGCCATCTGGCGCTGCACGATATACAGCAAGGGCAGAACGGCACTGGCCTGTTTGCCAGCGGGATATTTCGCAATCGTCTTGACGATTTCAGCTTCGCTGGCTTCGTCAAATGCGAATGTTTCTGGTTGCTTCACGGCAGACATCAGCGGTCAACCTCGCCGAACACCAGGTCGATGGAGCCGATGACGGCAACAGCGTCTGCCAGCATGTGGCCTTTGCTCATCACTTCGATCGCCTGCAAATGCGAAAAGCCGGTGGGGCGGATTTTGCAGCGGTAGGGGCGGTTGGTGCCGTCGGACACGAGATAGACGCCGAATTCGCCTTTCGGGCTTTCCACGGCGGTGTAGGTGGCACCGGCCGGCACGTGAAACCCTTCTGTGTAGAGCTTGAAATGATGGATGAGCGCTTCCATGGAGCGCTTCATTTCCTCACGCCTTGGCGGGGTGAATTTGCGGTCCTGGATTTTGACAGGTCCCGGCTGCATTTTCTCGATGCATTGCCTGACGATTTTGACACTCTCGCGCATTTCGATCATGCGCACCAGATAGCGGTCGTAGCAGTCGCCGTTGCGGGCGATGGGCACATCGAATTCCACCTGATCATACATGGCGTAAGGCTGTGCCTTGCGCAAATCCCAGGGCACGCCGCTGGCGCGCAAATTGGGGCCGCTAAAACCCCAGGCCAGAGCCTGTTCGGCGGTCATGATGCCGATATCGACGGTGCGCTGTTTCCAGATGCGGTTATCGGTGAGAAGATTCCAGAGATCATCGATGAATTTGGGGAATTCTTCCGACCAGCGGTAGATCTTGTCCGTGAGGCCCGCAGGGATGTCGCGGCTCAGGCCGCCGTGGCGGTAGTAGTTGGCGTGGAGGCGCGCACCAGCAGCGGCTTCGTAAAACTCCATGATTTTTTCGCGCTCTTCGTAACCCCAGAGCGGCGGGGTGAGCGCACCGACATCCATGGCGAAGGAGGTGAGGTTGAGCAAATGGTTCAGCACGCGCGTCAGCTCATCGAACATCGTGCGTATCCAGAGCGCGCGGTCGGGCGGGCGAATGCCGAGCAATTTTTCCGTCGCCTGCACAAAGCAATGCTCCATGCACATCGGCGAGACGTAATCCAGCCGGTCGAAATACGGCGTGTTCTGCGTGTAGGTGC
>Ga0116231_10014921_pt1 | contig 10242 bp, 8 predicted proteins | sample S1TSphgellanicum_2_FD_89695 | JGI IMG/M metagenome (GOLD analysis project Ga0116231, IMG submission 89695) | Host-associated microbial communities from peat moss isolated from Minnesota, USA - S1T2_Fd - Sphagnum magellanicum MG | ecosystem: Host-associated > Plants > Peat moss > Unclassified... | reverse complement strand
CAGCAGATGCACGCGATACTGCAGCTTCAGCTCCTTTGGCGCATCCACCACCAGTTCGCTGCGCACCGCCGCCACACTGCGCGAGAAGAAGTCGCGATAGATGCCGCCGCCCGAGAAAAACGGCTGCTTGTCCTCAACCACCGTCTCCTCTTCCAAAATCGCCCCCGCCACCAGCCCCGGCAGCGGAGCCTTGCGAATGCGCGCATCGGTATACGTCTGGTCGTCGTCTTCCGTCGCCGGCGCGTCGGTGATCGTCTTCTGGTCCAACTGGCTCACCCGGCCATCGGGCGCAATCACCCGTGCGCGCATCTCCGGCCGCTTCTGGTACCACGGCTCCCAGCGTTCCGAAGACTCGGACCAGCCCTCCACCGCCGCCTGCGTCTCCATACGCGCCACCAGCATGTGCCGGTAGGTCACCCGCCCATCGGCTTCCAGCTTGTACTCATCTCGCTCAAAAAGCACCGTAGCCTCGGCAAACTTCTCCGGCGCAACCTGCGCGGCCGCCTTCTGTATCTCTTCGACCGACGCGCTGAAAGCCGGCCCGTCCAAACTCCAAACCGGCGCCTGGCCGTGCAGGGACGCTGAGGCTGCAACCAGCACCAGAAAGATCGACGAACCAGTTGCCAACGCGCTGAGACGGAGAGAAGGCCGAGCCATGCGGGAGTGTCCTTAGAGTTAGAATGCTTGAGTTTCTCCATCCTAACTCACCCATCCCGGCTCAGGGAGAGCCGCCCGACGGCGAACGGCGTAAAGCGGCGAGCCTGCTTCTCGTAATGCTTTCCGGTCCGGCTTTCTAGGCCAGCTTACCAGGCTGGCCTTCTGGTCCGGCTTTCCAGGCCGGCTTGGTCCCGCGCACAAATGCGCTCATGAACCGCCCCTCGACCAGCGGTGCCAGCGCATCCACGTCGATGTCCGCTTCGAGCAAAAACACCCGCGCATCTTCCACGTTGTAAACCCGCGTGGGCTCACCTCGTCGAGATTCTTGAGCTGAGCCAGCCCAAGATTTCGCGCCACCTCGCCTACCTGCGCAAAGCCGGCGTCGTCCAAGCCCGCCGCGAAGGCAAATGGATGCACTATCGCATCGACCGGCCGAAAGACGATCGCGCCGCGGCCATCCTGGACGCCACGCTGCAGTCGCTCTCCACCGACGACCAAATGCAGACAGATCTGGCCAGACTCAGCAAAGCCTGCTACGCCCCAGAGCGCTACATCGCGCTCCAGGGCGCACCCGTGCCGGCTCCGGTCGCCGAAGGTTGAGTAGCCCGTTCCTGTCGCTTTCGTTGGCTTGATGCTCTGGCGGCGAACGCTTCAGCTCAGATTGCGGAAGGCGTACAATTGCGCCGGCTTGTACCCGGTCGCTTCCATCTCTTTCGTTGCTTTCAGCAGCCCGGAAGCCAGAATCTTGCGGCGAAAGTTGCGCTTGTCCAGCGGCTTGCCCAGGATAGCCTCATGCAAACTCTGCAACCGCGTCAGGGTAAATTTCGCCGGCAGCAGCTCAAAGCCTACCGTTGTGTATTCCAGCTTGTTGCGCAGCCGGTTGACGGCGCAGTCGACGATGGTGGCATGATCGAAGGCCAGCGGCGGCAGCTCGGCAACCGGAAACCAGTGCGCCGAGGCGGCGTCCGTTCCGGCCAAGAGAGGCGATTTGTCCGCGGGAACCAGCGCGTAGTAGGCCACTGTCACCACCTGCCCCCGCGGCTCGCGTCCCGGATCGCCGAAGCTGTAGAGCTGCTCCAGAAACACCTGCTCCGTTCCGGTCTCTTCGCGCAGTTCGCGCAGTGCTGCCGCCTCCAGAGTTTCGCCCTCGAGCACAAAGCCGCCGGGCAGCGCGTACTTCCCTTCAAAGGGCGCAATGCCGCGCTGGATCAGCAACAGCTGTAGACGCTGCTCCAGCACCGTGAAGACGACAATATCCACCGTCACCTGAATCGCCAACGAACCGCCTCACGCCGGGGCTAAGCCGTAACCAGCCTGGCCGTCTCTTGGGCGCGCCGCACGCTCACCACCGCGCCTGCATTGAACTCTACCGAATCGGCCTCGATGCCGTCACTGAAGACACATCCGCCCACCGGCATCGTCGACTCCAGCCGCAGTTCCTGGCCATCGCCGATCCAGCCTGCCACCAAAGCCGCGGTCGAATGCCGGCTCAGGAACGGTTCGCGTACGACAAAGAAGAGCCGCGGATCTTCCCAGCCCATCCGCACCGCCTCCGGAGCCTTGCCGCCCATCGCCGCCGCCATGCCGCAGGCCATGTTGAAGACCGAGGACATCCACCCGGTGCTGCCCGCGCCCGTAGTCACCAGAATGCCGCTCGAAGACTGCGCCTCCGACTTGCCCGCAACCGTGATCCGGTAGCGAGCCGAGATATGGCTGCTGGCTCCGAGGAAAAGATCGTTGAAGGCCAACATCCGCTGCCCATCCTGAAACTGCGCCTCGGCCATCGTCACCTCCCGCAATGCCGCTCGGCCGGCAAGAACGCGCTCGACGGCAGCCCGGGTTTGTCCGGGTTGAAAAGGCAACAGCACCCCGTCGAATCGTTCGGGATCGGGATTGATAGCGATCACCGGCTGCCCGCGCACGTACTTCGCTGTATTCGCCACCAACCCATCCTGCCCCAGGGTCACGATCAGATCGCGCTCGGCAATCAGCAGCGTGGGCACGATGCTTCGATCCGCAAACTGGACCCGCAGATCGAACCCATCCAGCGCCTGCCGCGTCTGATCCACGGCGCGGCGGTAGACATCGTCCTCCCGCGTATACTCGGCAAAATCGCCCCCGGCATGTTCGATGTAAAAACGCGCCTGCCCCACGGTGTTGAACCGTTCCACCAGCTCGGCCAGCCGGGTCTTGCGCGTAACCACCAGCACTTTTTCCAACATAACTCCACCTAACCCAGGTGCCCACCCTCGCGACGCCTTCGTTTTTGTCGCCAGGGTGGGAGCCCAGCGAGATCCGCTCTTGGATCGCTACTTCGCCTTACCGATCAGGTTCTGCAACAGATCGGGAGAGATATTCAATTCGCCGATCTTCTGCGCGCTTCCAGCCAACTCTTGAAACGCCATGGCGATGATCTGCCGCGCATCGAATCCGCCCACACCGGCCGCCCCGGACGACAGCATCATCAGCTTCTTCCAGTCCACTGAATCGAGCGCCTTCACCGTCGTTTCGAGGCCGTAGGCGCGGCTCTCCGCGTCCTTGCGTTCGTTGGCCACCCGCTGGTCGATCAGCTCCGCGCGCTGCTGCTCAATGGCGATCTCGGCGGCCATCTGCGCCTCGCGAATATGCCGCTTCTTCTCTTCGACCGCAATGTCGGTGTCCAGCTCGTTTTCCTTGATCCGCCGCTCCTGCTCCACAGCCGCGTTGCGCCGCGCGTAGATCGCCTCGTCGGATTTGCGCTGCAAAGCTTCCCGCGCTTCGGCCTCAAACGCCTTGGCCATCTCCGGCGTGGGGCGAATCGAAAGGATGGCGAGCCCCAGAACTTCCACTCCCAGACTTTGAATCGACTCCGAAGTTTTCAGAGCCGCTTCCACCTCCGCGCCGAGAGCCGTCGAGCCGGTCAGCACCTCGCGCAACGCCATTCGCTGCGTTACGGCGCGTGCCGCCACCTGCGCGCCCTTCACCAGCCGCTCCTGCAGCTTCTGCGCACCGTCGCCGAGCGGTTGGCCTCCGGGGCCATAGCGGAAGTCCAGCAGAGAGGCCAGACGTTTAGGATCGACCACGCGATAAGTCAGCTGGCCCTGCACCGTCGCCTGCTGGAAGTCCGCCGTGCTCTCCACAAAGGCAAATGGCGCATCGGTGCTGCCCATGGGAACGGCCACAATGGTGGCGCTCGGACCGTAGTAAAAGAAGGACAGTCCGAGCCCCTCGCGGCGGATCTTGCCCTGCTGGTAGTGGAGCGCGTAGTGCGTCGCGGGAATTTTCACGAAAGAGAGTAGCATCGGTTCACCTCAAAAGTGTTGTACTGACACTATATTGGTGTTTGCCTGACACTTTGTCAAGAGAAATTGGCGAGAGGTTGCGAAAGAAATCTCGCCATGTCTTTCGCGATCCTTTGAAAGAGAACCCTCCTGCGGCCAGGTCCGCCAAATGCAACTTTCATGAGAATGAAACGGATTCCGCTCATCGACGAAGCCCCCCGAAATAAAACGAGCAATTCAGACCATACTGAGCGGGCCGTACCCTCATAATTTGGTGCGGAAGCCCTCCCCTGGAAAAATCCATACGGCCTACGGCGGCTCGTTCGTGAGGTGACGGAATGACGACTTTGATTTCTTTTGCCCGACGGGCAAATCACGATGCGTCGATCGATTCGATCTGTACGAAGTGCTACCCGACCATCGCGAGTGCCCGTAGCCCCGGCGAACTCGATGTCCACGAACAGGCCCATCGGTGCGACCCGAACGGAGAGTTCAATCGTCGGAAGATCCATTCCGAGCAAGGGACACCTAAGACGGGAGCTCCCTCACCGAAGCCATCTCGGAAGGGGTTGCAAAGCCGCCTTGAGGAAATTGGAACCCGAAAAGCCAGCGGCATTCGGCTACCATACGGTTGAGGTCACCCTTTCCGTGAAAAGAACCGTTCCCATCCTCGTTCTCGCCCTTGCTGCGTCGGCGGCCTTGAGCACAATTGCGCAAGCCCCCACCGATCTCGTCGAAACCGGTACGCTCGGCAAGGCTCCCTACCGCATCGACATGCCGGAGAAGTGGAATGGCGTCCTGCTCATCTACTACCACGGCTACTCGGAGACGCCAGTCACCTTCGCCGGCGCGGACGGCAAACCCACGCCCAACGCCATGGGACAAGGGTTCGCCGCGGCTGGGTACGAAGTGGCGCAGTCCGGCTACTCGATGACCGGCTTTGCGCTGGAGCAGGCGATTCCGGAGACCGAGGCGCTGCGCGAATACGCCATCGCCAAATACGGCCAGCCTAAGGAAACTTACGTCATGGGCCACTCCATGGGCGGCCAGTTGACCATGATGTCGATGGAGATGTTCCCCAGCCGCTACGATGGCGCGTTGCCGCTCTGCGGGCTGCTGCAGCCCACCACCTGGGCCATCGGCAAAGCCGGGGCCATGCGCGCCGCCTTCGATTACTACTATCCCGGCTTACTTCCGGGGCCGATCGGCATCCCCGCCGACGCGCCGCTCGACCAGACCGCCGTCGACAAAGTTCTCAAAGCGCTGCCCAGCAATCCCAAAGGTGAGCAGGAACTGATGGCCCTTACCCACTTCAAGACCACGGAAGATCTGGCCGACGGTGAAGTCTTTGGAACCTACATCCTGCGCGACTTCGAGCAGAAGATCGGCGCCTCCATCGTGGACAATCGCAACTTCCTCTACGCCGGCGGCCCGGACGACAACGCCCTCAACGACGGCGTCAAGCGCTACACCGCCTCGGACGCTGCTCTGGCCTACCTGAAAACCTGGTACACGCCCAGCGGAGTCCTGCTCAAGCCCACGCTCGCCGTTCACACCACCTATGACCCAATCATCCCAGCCGACACCGTCCGCCTCTACGCCGATCAGGTGCAGCGCTCCGGCTCGAGCGCCAACTTCGTCCAGCAGTATGTGAAGCACGACGGCCACTGCCACATCACCGGTCCGGAGACGGCCACGGCGCTCGACGAGCTGATCCAGTGGAAGCACACCGGCGTCAGGCCGGAGGGCGGGGTGGTACCGGTCCCTGCCTCTGCGAAATAGCGCCCAGGCAAAATAAGGCAATCCGGTATCGGACTGCCCAACGCTACCTTGCAAAAGTTTTAGTGCGTCTAAACGACTTTTGACGCCCACTGTTCAAGATCGGCGACGCAACGTTAGAAATCCGTCGAACAACGTTACCGATACGACGCGCAGTGTTCATCGTCCGACGATGAACACTGCGCGTCCACTCTATTTCTTGTCGCCGGCCATCCAGAACTCATACCGCGCCCGATTTTCATCCGGCCTGACGGTAATCGGCGCGTCCAGATGCAGCACCGGATCGCCCTCGCCATATTTCGGCCAAATCGGCAAACCGGGACCATTTGGGTCTCCGGAGCGAGCGAAATTCGTCCAGTAACTCATCATTTCGTCGCTCAATTTGCGATCTTCCGGGCGCCATTCCGCGCCGGGGCGCGTGTCCAGAGTGCCGAAAATATACTCGATATCGTCCGAATGGAAGGCGAACGAGCCGGGGTGAAACTTGCTCGGCGGCGCGGCTAAGTCCAATTTATACCGATAGATATCCTTGTCGCCGGTCTGGCGGTCGATCTCCATCCACTTCCAGGTGCCGTAGGCGATAAACGAGTCGCCGCCAAAATCCGCCGCCGAACGCATCGCCTCCGCGTCCGTCTCGCCGGGATACAGCTTCAGGAACTCTTCCGTTTTCTCCGGATACCGTTCCGCGGCCATTGCCTTCCACTTCTCGGCCGTCATGCCATTGGCGAAAAACGCGCCCTCATCGCGGTTAAACCCTGCCAAAAGAGGAACATGCGCCTGTTTTCCCGCCTCGTAAATGGCCAGCACCGGCTCGGTCAAAAACTTGCCGTCGATATCCGGCCCAAACCCGACGGTACCCTTTTTGGCCGCTGATTCCAGGATTTTGTCGGTAGGAATCGCGCGCAAAGCCGCCAGCGAATTCACGCCCAGGCTTTTAACCCACTCCTCGTCCTTGGCGCCGACCGCCTCCACCGAATGCATTGCGAGGGTGCCGGAGGTGAGCGCGCCGCCGCTCTCTCCAATGGCCCTTTGAAACAGCCCCTGCGCGGAAGGAGCGGCCATTAAAGTACTGACAGCGAACGAACCGGCCGACTCGCCAAAGATGGTTACATTGCCGGGGTCGCCCCCGAATTTACCGATATTCCGCTTCACCCATTGGAGCGCGGCCACCATGTCCATCAGGCCGTAATTGCCGCTGCTGCCGCCCTGCTCAGCGGCCAACTCCGGCAGCGCTAGAAATCCGAAGACCCCGAGACGGTAGTTGATGGTCACTAGCACGACGCCCTTGAGGGGAAGAAAATCGCCATTGTGGCGCGGCTCCGAACTGCCGCCGCCGGAGTAGCCGCCGCCGTGGATCCAAAACATAACAGGCAACTTGGCGCTGCCTTTGGCCGTTGCCGGCGCGTATACGTTCAGGGTCAGGCAGTCTTCCGAACCCTTGTCGTCGGGCGTAGCGCTGTCCTGAAAGATCATGTCGTCGAAGACGTGGTTTTGCGCGCAGTGATGGCCGTACCTGGTGGCGTCGAGTTCGCCCCTCCACCTGGCCGCCGGCTGCGGAGCCTTCCAGCGAAGATCGCCCAACGGAGGCGCAGCGTAGGGAACGCCCTGAAACGCGCGCACCTGGGAGTTGTTGATGAACTTGCCGTGGACCTTGCCCGCTTCCGTTTTCACGGTCAGCGGATCGGCTTTCGCCGCCGATACCAGCGCCAACCCGGTCAACGCCAAACCAAATGCTCTCGATAAAATCCTGCAATCCGACATAGGCATTCCCCCGCCAAGACCATACAGCAGCAGGGGTTTGAGGAGCCAGTAACGATTTGTAACATCCCAAGGGATCAAAGGCCTATGGATTTCAGCTACCCTTACGCAAAATCAGAACAGCACAATCCGGGTCGTTGAGGAATTCTACAATTCGTGTCGCCTGACTTCGAATCAGGTCCTCGGCCTCTGCCGTAGGATCATGGCAGCCTCGGAGCCAAATTCCTTTGGAAGAAGGTCCTAGAGACGTTGCAAGTTCATACAAATCAGCGTCGGCCGTGACCAGGCAATATCCGACAGACATGGCGTATTCCCAGATCAGATAAGCGTCAGCCTGCAACAGGCCGACGAAACACACATGTTCAGGACCGGGGAACAAATCTGCGAGACGGCGAACCAGTTTTCGCGACAGATTTTCGTCGAACAAAAGCGCGGACACGCCTACAAGGCCACACGTCGCCCGACCCGCGCGGCGGAGTCGAACACGGCGCGGAAATCGGCGGGTTCAAGCTCCGGATAGTCGGCGAGCATCTGGTTTTCGCTGGCCCCTCCCGCCAGCCAGTCGAGCAATTCCCAAACCGCGATGCGCAAGCCTCGGATGCAAGGCTGGCCGGAGCGCTTTCCGGGCTCGATCGTGATACGGTCATAAGCCCCTCGACTGCGACTGGACTAGCTCTTAGCATAACTCTGGACCGAACAAATCCGCCATCGTTTCGCGGCGTCGAATCAGCGTGGCTTCGCCCTCTTGCAACAGCACCTCCGCGGGTCTGGGACGGGTGTTGTAATTTGAGCTTTGCACCATGCCATAGGCTCCGGCATCGAGCACGGCGAGCAGGTCGCCTGGTTCCACTGGCGGCAGCTTGCGGTCGCGCGCGAAGAAGTCGCCCGTCTCGCAAACGGGGCCGACAATATCCACGACGGACGCGCGGCCGGAACGCGGCGACAGCGGCACAATCTCATGATGCGCCTGATAGAGCGCCGGGCGAATCAGGTCGTTCATCGCCGCATCGACGATGACAAAGGTCTTCTTGCCGTTGCGTTTGACGTAAAGCACGCGCGTCACGAGCGCCCCGGCCTGAGCGACTAGAAACCGCCCCGGTTCGAGGAGCAGTTTCACATGCAATCCTTGCAGCGAAGCGTTAACTGCCGCGGCGTACTCAGCCACTTTGGCTTGAGGATCGAATTTGCCATCGGCTCCCAGACCCAGGTGGTAGTCGATGCCGAGGCCGCCGCCGGCGTCCACCGATTGCACGGCAATGCCGTCCCTGGCCAATTCGCGCACCAGCTTGGCCACGCGGTCCATGGCTGCGCCGAACGGGTCGGCAGAGCGGATCTGCGATCCGATATGCACGCTGACGCCGTAGGCCGTAAGCCAGCGATTTCCTTTCGTCCGGTTGTAAATGCGACGCGCCTGGCGGATATCGATGCCAAATTTGTGTTCGCGCAAACCGGTCGAGATATAGGGATGCGTTTCCGCGAAGACATCCGGATTGACGCGCAGGGCGAAGCGAGCTTTGCGCTTCTTCTTCGCGGCGCGGCTGGCGAGCAGGGTCAACTCGGCTTCGCTCTCGACATTAAAGGCGAGAATGCTTGCGTCGAGGGCGAGATCGATCTCCTCGGATGTCTTGCCTACGCCCGAGAAAACGACGCGCTCCGCAGCCTCTGGCGCGGCGGTAAGAACGCGCTGCAGTTCTCCTCCGGATACGATGTCGAAGCCCGCGCCGTGGCCGGCCAGCAGCTTCAGAATAGCCAGCGAAGAGTTGGCCTTTACCGCGTAGCAGACCAGGTGCGGCCGGTCCGACAGCGCGCTCTGGAAGATTTTCAATCGCTCCAGAATCTGGTCGCCGCTGTACACGTAGAGAGGCGTTCCGTACTGAGCCGCCAGCGCATCCAGGGCTTGGCTGCCGCAGGCCAAACCGGCGCGAGCGGTGGCGTGGTTGAATGGACGAGCGGGTGCGGTAGAGATGGATTTCGACACAGGTTAGCCTGAGGAATGCGGAAGTGAAGTCTCCTAAAGGCTAGCAGATGGCGGGCCTGCAAAGGCCCGGCGGAGTGCGACCCACGGCGCACTCCGGGACTGCGTGCGACCGGATTAGAGCGGCTGCGTTTCCGAAGGCGCCTGGGGGATGGGTTGGGCACCCGGCTGCTCTTCCGGAATGCCGATCCAGCAGGCGAAGTACGCGACCTCGACGAGCGGGAACAGGAAGATGCCTCCGAGCACGGTGAGGATACGCACCAGTCCCAGATCCCAGCTGTAGGTGCGCGCCAGACCGGCGCAAACGCCGGCAAATTGCCGTCCAAAGAGCGGCCTGACCAGCCGCGGCACGTAGGGTGGAAATCCCGTGGGCGGAACGCCGGCGAATCCCGAAGAATATCCAGCGACAGCCGTGCCGCAGACGGAACAAAACCGGGCCGCGGACGGCAAAACGCTTCCACAATTGCTACAGTAGGCGGACATATCGCACTCTCCACTTGGCTAAATTTGCTGCCACTATTGCATACGCGAGAGCGGCGATTCAAGTTCCATGGAAGGCGCGATTCCGGTTACGGCTCCCGGTAGGGCGATTTGAGATAGCGGCGCGCAATCTCGCCCTGCGTGGTATCGGAACCGTTGGCGATGGCCCACTTGTAGTCCTGGATGGCAAGATCGCGCTGGCCGTTGAGGTCGCGCGCCTTGCCCGCTGCTACCAGGGAGCGCCGCTTCAGCTCCGCGCCGGAGCCCTGGGCAAAAGCCGCCTGTTCGTACGCCGCTGCCGAGTCGGCGAAGTGACGCTGGCCAAACAGCGCT